>Ga0169931_10013225_pt1 | contig 11299 bp, 11 predicted proteins | sample Kivu_15m_20L_FD_129675 | JGI IMG/M metagenome (GOLD analysis project Ga0169931, IMG submission 129675) | Freshwater microbial communities from Lake Kivu, Western Province, Rwanda to study Microbial Dark Matter (Phase II) - Kivu_15m_20L... | ecosystem: Environmental > Aquatic > Freshwater > Lake... | reverse complement strand
GCCTCGCCGCGGCGCTGCACCTCGGCCGCGGCAGCCTTCACCTGCGCCACCAGCGCCTGCACCTGTGCTTCGGCGGCCGCCGCCGTGGGCTGAGCCGCCGATGGGCTTCCAGGAGACGGGGCGGCGGCCTGAGCGAGCAGCGGCTCCCGGCCGGCAGCAGAGCCTGCGCTCTCGGAGAAGGCAGGCCGCTGGAGGGAGCCCGCCAGCAGCACTCCCAGCAGGCCCAGCAGCCCGAGGGCCCAGCCGCGGCGATGGACCAGCCTCCGCAGAGCCGGGCGGTACCGGGAGGTGGGCATCCTGCTTCGCCAAGCCGGCCCACTCCTGTATGCACCCACCATTGCGCGATCCCGCCAGGCTTCGCCCCGCAGGATGCCACGCTCCCACCGAGGCGCCACCAGCACTCAGAGCAGATTCGCCGCCAGCTCCGCCAGCTCCGAGCGCTCACCGCGCAGCAGGCTCACATGGCCCGCCAGCGGCTGGCCCTTGAAGCGCTCCACCAGCCAGGTGAGGCCGTTGCTTTCGGCATCCACATAGGGATTGTCGATCTGGAAGGGATCGCCGGTGAACACGATCTTGGTGCCTTCGCCCACCCGGGTGACGATCGTTTTCACCTCGTGGGGCGTGAGATTCTGCGATTCATCCACCACCATGAACTGGCGTGGAATCGAGCGGCCGCGGATGTAGCTGATCGCCTCCACCTCCAGCAGGCCCATGCCCTTGAGATCGGCCCAGCTGTTGCGCGGGCCCCGCTGGCCGCCGCGACCGCCCTGCTGGCCGCTTCCCTCCTCACCGCCGAGCAGAAACTCGAGATTGTCGATGATCGGTTGCATCCAGGGGCCCATCTTCTCTTCGAGATCACCGGGCAGGAAGCCCATCTCCTTGCCCAGTGAGATCACCGGCCGCGTTACCAGCAGGCGCTCGTAGAGGCGCTCATCGGCCACCTGGTGCAATCCCGCCGCCAGGGCCAGCAGCGTCTTGCCGGTGCCCGCCTTGCCCACCAGGGTCACCAGCGGCACCGCCGGATCGAGCAGCAGATCCAGGGCGAAGGTCTGCTCGCGGTTGCGGGCCTGGATGCGGCCGAGCCGTACCTTCGGTGCCCGCTGCAGCGGCAGCAGCGCATCCTGGGCGCCGCTGTAGCGCGCCAGCAGGGTGTGGTTGGGCTGGGCCGCATCGATCAGGGTCACCCCCTCATTGGCCACCAGTGGCGGCGGCGCCCCCTCCGGCCCCCTCGGCAGCCCCTGCAGCGGCAGGCCGCCGGGAAGCCGCAGGCCATCCATCTGCTCGGCGCTCAGCCAGAGCTCGCACACCCCTGGATAGAGGTCGCCGATCGCCACCTTGTCGGTGGTGTAGTCCTCGGCGATCAGGCCCACCGCATCGGCCTTGATGCGCAGGTTGGTGTCCTTGGTGACCAGCACCACCGGCGGCCGGCTGCCCATCACCTGCTCCAGCCGCTGCTCCAGCGCCACCGCCAGGATGTTGTTGTCGCCATTGCCGCCCTTGAGCTCGGGCGGCAGCTGCGCCAGGGTCTCGCTGCGGCAGAACACCACCTTCAGAGTGCCGCCGCTGGCTGCGTCGATCGTCACCCCATCGGCGAGGTTGCCCTTCTCGCGCAGCTCATCCAGCAGGCGAGACACCTGGCGGGCATTGCGGCCCTTCTCGGAGGGGTCGCGCTTGAAGCGGTCGATCTCCTCCACCACCTCGATCGGCACCACCACGTGGTTGTCCTCGAAGCGGGTGAGCGCCGAGGGGTCATGCAGCAGAACGTTGGTGTCGAGAACAAAGGTCTTGCGCATGCCAGTGACCGGGCCGGTTCGGCGGACCTGAACCTAGGGCCATCTCCCCATCTACGCTCCGCCCGTTGCCCGTTCGCCTGGACTTCCGGTTTGGCGCCGCTCTCCTTTGTTCTGCTGCTGCTGCTGTTCTTCGGGCTGTCGTTGCTCGTGCTGGAGCTGCGCCACCGGCTGCGTCCAGCCTCCCCCCTGCGCCTCGATCCAGGCCCGTTCGAGGTGCAGCGCAGCCCGGAGGGCGTGGAGGTGAGCGGCACGGTCACGATCCGCAATCCTCATGGCCGCATGGAGGTGTTCGTGCCCGAGTTCACGGTGGAGCCCGTGCTGCTCGGCAGGGGAAGCCTGGCCGAGGTGCAGCGCAGCGTGACGATCACGCCGCTCCATCCCGATGAAGAGGCCCGCGCCGACGGCTACTGGTTCGCCTACATCGTGAAGGGCCACAAGCGCACCCAGGCCCGCATCGATCTGCGCTTCACCGCCCCCGCCGGCGTGGATGTGGCCGCCCTGCTCGACACCCTCTGGCTCGACATCCGCGCGATCCACTACGGCCCCTTCGGCCGGCTGGAGCGTCGCGACGGCATCCTGGTACCGCTGCTCAAGCCCGCGCCGCTGGATCCCGCCCAGGCCGCCTGGCGCGATGGTGAGGCCTGCCGGGTGCTGCCGCTGCGCACCCATCTGCTGGGCGTGCTCGATGACCCCCGCGCCGTGCTCGAGCGCTATGCCGGCGCCCTGCTGCAGAGCGGCGATGTGCTCACCATCGGCGAAACGCCGCTGGCGGTGATCCAGGGCCGCTACCACCACCCCGCCACCGTGGAGCCCTCGCTGCTGGCCCGCCAGCTCTGCCGGGTGTTTCACCCCACCAGCAGCCTGGCCACGGCCTGCGGCCTGCAGTCGCTGATCGATCTGGTGGGGCCCGCCCGGGTGCTCTGCGCCTGGCTGGCGGGCACGGCCCTGAAGCTGGTGGGCAGCAAGGGCTGGTTCTATCGCCTCGCCGGCGATCAGGCCCGCCTGATCGACGACGTGACCGGCACCACCCCGCCCTACGACCAGACCATCGTGCTCGGCCCCGATCAGCCGGAGGCCTTCTGCGAGCAGATGGCCCGCGACCTCGGCGTGGCAGTGGCGGTGGTGGATGTGAACGATCTCGGCCGCGTCAAGGTGCTCGCCGCCAGCCGCGGCTGCGATGAGGCCCTGCTGCAGCGCGCCCTGCGGCCCAATCCGGCCGGCAACGCCAATGAGCGCACGCCGCTGGTGCTGGTGCGGCCGGTCTGAGCGGTCTGAGGCGGGCGGCCCTCCTGCCTGGAGCGGCGCTGAGCCAGGGGCAACCGCCTAGATTGGCCGCTCAGCCTCCTCGCGCCGTCCGCGGGGGAGATCCGGCCTCCAGCCGTTTCCGTCGGTCCGCCTCGCAGCCCGCCCTGTCGCACCGCCTTGCCAGCTTCCGTTTCCACACCGCCGAGCCTTCGGGACATCTGGTGCAACCAGGTGACCCAGGGTGTGGAGTTCGCTCCCAACGCCGGCAGCCTCGATCGGCGCCCCCCTGCAGCCGAAGGCCCCGAAGGCCCCGCCCCTGAGCAGCCGATCCGGATCACGGCCCTGCAGGGCTGGCATCTGCCGCTCCTCGACGACCCCTCCTTCCTGCCGCTGCTGCCCCTGCTGCAGAAGGCACTGCTCCTCGCCGTACCCCGCCGGCTGCTCTCCGCCCTGGCCCAGCAGCCTGCCCAGAGGAGCCCGCTCGTGCTGGTGGCCTGCGGCAGCGATCGCCGCGGCCGCAGCCGCGCTCTCGGCCTGCTTCTGGCCAGGCCCCACAACCGCAGCGGCAGCTGCATGGAGCTGCAGCAGCTGCTCCTCGCCTCCTCACTGGCGGAGGATCCCAGCCTCAGCACGCGCCCCATCGCCGTGGCACTGCTGCGCGAGGCGATCGACCGCGCCCGCTCCGCCGCCAGCTGGATCGCCACCGCCTCCAGTCTCGATTCGGGGCGGCTGGCCATCCTGCGTGAGCTCGGTTTCCAGCCCCAGCGCACCGAGCGGATCTACCGCTGGCAGCCCCCCGCCGGCCCGGCGTCGCCCCCCCTTCCCGCCTCCCTGCAGCTCCGGCCGCTGCAGAGCCGCAGCGCCGCCCTGCTCTGGCACCTCGAGCAGGCCACCTGTCCCGCCCCGCTGCGCCAGCTGCTCGACCGCCGCGTGGAGGATCTGCTCGACCGCAGCGAGGGCCGCGGCTGGCTCCTGATCGACAGCGACCGCAACGAAGCCGTGGCCGCCGCCCGCTGGGTGGCCGATCATCCCGCCGGCGGCGCCCGCATCGAGCTCAGCGTGCATCCCGGCTGGAGCCATCTTCTTGGCGCCCCCACCGAGCTTCTGCTGCGTCGCCTCACCCCCGGCGACCAGCCGCTGTGGCTGCACAGCGAGGTGGGCGATCGCGAGCGCCAGGCCTGGCTGCAGCAGCTCGGCGCCCTGGAGCAGGGCGATGAGGTGCTGATGGCCCGCACCGTCTGGCGACGCCAGGAGGGCACCGTGAGCCTGCGTGCCGCCCAGCGGCTCGGAGCGGTGCTGGAGCAGCTCCAGCCGGGTCGCCGGCCCGTGCCCACCCCCCTGCTCCGGCGCTGAGTGTCCCGGCCGCGGCCGCGCTCCGCCCTGGCGCTGGATGTGGGTCGCCGCAGGATCGGTCTGGCGGGCTGTGATCGGCTCGGCCTCACGGTCACGCCACTGCCGCCCCTGGCCCGGCAGACGCTCAGCGACGACCTCGGCCGGCTCGGCCCCCTGATCCGTGCCCGGCAGGTGGAGCTGCTGGTGCTGGGCCTGCCTCTCGATGCCACCGGGCAGCCCACCCGCCAGGCGGAGCACTGCCGCCGCTATGGCCTCCGCCTGCAGGCGGCCCTGGCAGCGGCGGGGAGCCCCCTGCCGCTCGCCTGGGTGAACGAGCACGCTTCCAGCTGGGCCGCCGCGGAACGCTTCGGGCTCCACGGCGACCGCAGCGGCAGGCTCGACAGCCTGGCCGCTGCGCTGCTGCTGGAACAATGGCTGCAGGATGGCCCGGAGCCCGTGGAACGGCCATCCTGAACAGCGAACCCTCCCTCCCCCGCCATGCCCCCCGACGACGCCTCGATGACGGGCTCCGGAGATGTGCCCACCCTGCTGGTCAACGACAGCCAGGGTCGCCAGCTGCTCTGCTATCTGGAGCAGCTTGTGCCGCTCGACGGCATCGATTACGCCCTGCTCACCCCGGTCGACACCCCGGTGAACCTGGTGCGGCTGCCCCGCAGCGACGACGACGAACCCGAGGAGATCGTCGACTGGGACGAGCGGGTGCCGATCCTGGCCGTGGCCGAAGCCGTGCTCCAGGAGCACAATCTCACCCTGGTGCGCTCCGCCGCCACCCTCACGGTGACCGGTGATTTCGAGGATGCCGACTTCGATGAGGAGGACGACGAGGAGGATCTCGAGGAGGAGGAGAACTCCCCCGAGGACGAGGGCGAAGCCGGCGAGCTGTATGAATCCCTGCTCGATCGGCCCTTCTACGTGGGTGAAGACCAGTACGACCTGTTCGTGCCCCTCGATCCCTTCTTCGTGGTCGCCCGCGTCGCCGGCAGTGCGGCCACCCTCGTGGAGGGCGACGAGTTTGCCAGCATCCAGCCGCGGCTCGAGGCCGAACTCGAGGAGCGCGATCTGGAGGTGTGATGCTCAGCGCCCTGCTCACTCCAGACTGGACGCCGAACACCACCCTGGCGCATCTGCCGCTCGGCACCCTGCTCGAGCGGCCGCTGCCGATCCGTGCGCTCGTGCTCGATGTGGATCGCACCCTGCTGCCACGCCGCAGCACCGAGCTGCCCGCCAGCGCCGAGCAGTGGCTGCGCCATGCCGCCAGCCAGCTGCCGCTGCACCTGCTCAGCAACAATCCCTCCCGGCGCCGCATCGGTCGGGTGGCCGAGCAGCTCGGTGTTCCCTTCACCACCGCGGCCGGCAAGCCCCGCCGCTCCGCCCTGCGCCGGGTGCTGGCCGAGCTGGGTCTGCCCCCGGCCCAGGTGGCCCTGGTGGGGGATCGCGTCTTCACCGATGTGCTCGCCGGTAACCGGCTCGGCCTCTTCACCGTGCTGGTGCGACCGATCGATGCCAACGGTGATCCTTGTCCCCACGACCAGATCCAGACCCTGGAGCTGCGGATGGCGCGCTGGCTCGGAGCGCTGGGGGAAGGATGATCCGGCGCCGAGTGGTGAAGGTGGGCACGAGCCTGCTGCGAGGCGGTCCGGAGCGGTCCACCGCCGCGGTGATCACCGACCTGGCGACGAGCCTCTCCGGCGCCCGCCGGCGCGGCGAACAGATCGTGCTGGTGACCAGCGGGGCCGTGGGGCTCGGTTGCAGCGCCCTCGGGCTGGCGAAGCGCCCCGCTGAGGTGGTGGCGCTCCAGGCCGCCGCCGCCGTGGGCCAGGGCCAGCTGATGTCGCTCTATCAGAACGCCTTCGCGATCCGTTCCCTGGGCGTGGCCCAGGTGCTGCTCACCCGCGGCGATCTCGCCTCCCGCCGGCGCTACCGCAATGCCTGCCGCACCCTCGAGCAGCTCCTGGCCTGGGGTGTGGTGCCGGTCGTCAACGAGAACGACACCCTCGCCACCGAGGAACTGCGCTTCGGCGACAACGACACCCTCTCCGCCTTGGTGGCGGTGGCGGTGGGGGCCGACGAGCTGGTGCTGCTCACCGATGTCGACCGCCTCTATTCCAGCGATCCGCGAACCGATCCGGAGGCGCGGCCGATCGAGGATGTGTGGGATCTTGCCGATCTCGAGACCGCCGGTCGCGGGGCCGGTGGAGGCGGGCGCTGGGGCACCGGCGGCATGGGCACGAAGATCACCGCCGCCCGCATCGCCACCAGCAGCGGGGTGCGCGTGCAGCTCGCCGATGGCCGTGATCCCGCCGTGCTCGAGGCGCTGCTTCAGGGGCAGAAGCGGGGCACCGTCTTTCACGCCAGCACCTGCCCGCTGCCGGATCGCAAGGGCTGGCTGGCCCATGCGGTGCTGCCCCGCGGCAGCCTGCGCATCGATGCCGGTGCCGAGCAGGCGCTGCTGCACCGCGGCGCCTCCCTGCTCGCCGTGGGCATTCAGGCGGTGGAGGGGCGCTTCAGCCGGCAGGAGCCGGTGCGGCTGCTCGCCGCCGACGGCCGCGAACTCGCCCGTGGTCTCAGCCGCCTCAGCAGCGAGGAGATCGAGGCGATCCTCGGGCTCCCGAGCGAGGAGGTGCGCAGCCGTCTCGGCCCCGTGGGGGATGCCGTGGTGCATCGCGATCAGCTCGTGCTCACGCCCGGGCCAGCCCCCGGCCACTGAAGCGAACCCGGCGGAGGCCGCCGCAGGCAGGCTCCGGCTGCTCCGATCCGGCATCCGCCGGCAAGAACTGGCCGGGGCGGCCGCCCTACGATCCGGTGCTGATTGATCTCCGGCGCATGCGCTTCAGCAGCCTGCTCAGCCAGCTCAGCGCCGTGAACGAGGCCACCCCCCGCGATCTCGGCCCCGATCCGCTGCTCGGCGGAGCCGAATCGCTCGACAAGGCCGCTGCCGGCCAGATCAGCTTCCTCGAACCCGGCAACAGCCTCGCCGCGGCGTTGGCCGCCTCCTCGGCCGCCGCCGTGCTGCTGCCGCCGGATCCCGTGCTTCAGCAGCTCGCCAGCGAGCGTGGCATCGCCTGGGTGGCCCTGGCGGATCCCCGCCTCGCCTTCGCCGAAACCCTGGAGCTGCTGCATCCGCCCCGCCGGCCCCAGCCCGGCATCCACCCCAGCGCCGTGGTCGACAGCAGCGCCACGATCGGCGCCGGCGTGCATCTCGGCCCCCATGTGGTGATCGGCGCCGACTGCCTGGTGGGCGATGGCTGCGTGCTGCATGCCGGGGCGGTGCTCTACCACGATGTGCAGCTGGCCGAGGGCTGTGAACTGCACGCCCATGCCGTGCTCCACCCCGGCTCGCGCCTCGGGCGCGGCTGTGTGGTGCACTCCGGCGCCGTGGTGGGCTCCGAGGGCTTCGGCTTTGTGCCCACCGCCGCCGGCTGGCGCAAGATGCCGCAGACCGGCCAGGTGATCCTCGAAGACGGGGTGGAGGTGGGCTGCAGCTCCACCATCGATCGCCCCTCGGTGGGGGAGACGCGCATCGGCGCCGGCACCAAGATCGACAATCTCGTGCACATCGGCCACGGTGTCAGCACCGGCCGCGGCTGCGCCCTGGCGGCCCAGGTGGGCATCGCCGGCGGCGCGCGCCTCGGCAACGGCGTGATCCTCGCCGGCCAGGTGGGTCTGGCCAACAAGGCGGTGATGGGCGATCGCGCCATCGCCTCCTCCAAATCCGGCATCCATGGCGAGGTGGCCGCCGGTGAGGTGGTGAGCGGCTATCCCGCCATCCCCAACCGCCTCTGGCTGCGCTGCTCGGCGGCGTTCAACAAGCTGCCCGAGCTGGCCCGCGCCATCCGCCAGCTGGAGAAGGAGCGGGCCGGCTGACCCCGCCCGCCTGGCGTCCCTCGGCTGCCCCAGCCACGGCCCCCCGGTTCCACGGGGCGGCAGTGGCTGCTGCGCGGCCGCAGCCGCGGCTGCGGCGCAGGGCATCCAGAGCGGGCAGACCGCCACGTAGCCTCGCCCCGAAGGCGCTCGGGTGCCGCGACGGCCGGAACGCCGGCCCCTCCCCTGCTCTTTCCCGTCTCCTCCACCCGCCATGGCCCGCAGCTACCGGATCACCCTGCTCCCCGGCGACGGCATCGGCCCGGAAATCACGGCGGTGGCCCGGCAGCTGCTCGATGCGGTGAGCCGGCGCCATGGATTCGAGCTGCTCTACGACGAGCAGCCGATGGGCGGCGCGGCCATCGACGCCACCGGCGAGCCGCTGCCCGCGAGCACCCTGGAGGCCTGCCGGGCCGCGGATGCGGTGCTGCTGGCGGCGATCGGATCACCTCGGTTCGACAGCCTGCCCCGCGAGCAGCGGCCCGAAACCGGCCTGCTGGCCCTGCGCTCCGGCCTCGGCCTGTTTGCCAATCTGCGGCCGGTGAAGATCATCCCCGCTCTGATCGAGGCCTCCACACTCAAGCGTGCGGTGATCGAGGGGGTGGATCTGCTGGTGGTGCGCGAGCTCACCGGCGGCGTGTACTTCGGCACTCCCAGGGGCCGCGTTGAAGCGGATGGCCACGTGCGCGCCTTCAACACGATGGCCTACTTCGATCACGAGATCGACCGCATCGCCCGCGTGGGCTTCGATCTGGCCCGCCAGCGGGGTGGGCGGCTCTGCTCGGTCGACAAGGCGAATGTGCTGGATGTGAGCCAGCTCTGGCGCGACCGCGTCGAGGCTCTGCACGCGAGCAGCTATGGCGATGTGGAGCTCAGCCACCTGTATGTGGACAATGCCGCCATGCAGCTGGTGCGCAATCCACGCCAGTTTGATGTGCTGCTCACCAGCAATCTCTTCGGCGACATCCTCAGCGATGAGGCCGCCATGCTCAGCGGCTCGATCGGCATGCTCCCCTCCGCCTCGCTGGGGGAGAGCGGCCCGGGCCTGTTCGAGCCGATCCATGGCTCCGCCCCGGACATCGCCGGCCAGGACAAGGCCAATCCGATGGCGATGGTGCTCAGCGCCGCCATGCTCCTGCGGGTGGGCCTGAACCAGGAGGCCGCTGCGGCGGATCTGGAGACGGCTGTGGAGCGGGTGCTCGCAGCGGGCTACCGCACCGGCGACCTGATCAGCGAGGGCTGCAGCCTGCTCGGCTGCCGCGCCATGGGCGAGAGGCTTCTCGAGGCCCTGGAAAGCTGAGGCTCGGCCGCGGCCGCCGGGAGCCGGTCCGGCGATCTGCGAAACTCTCTGCTCTGCTACCCCCCTGCGCCGATGTCGAAGCGTCACCCGGTCGTATCGGTCACCGGTTCCTCCGGCGCCGGAACCAGCACGGTCAAGCGCGCCTTCGAGCACATCTTCAAGCGCGAGGGCATCACCCCCGCCGTGGTGGAGGGCGACAGCTACCACCGCTACGAGCGCGGCCCGATGAAGCAGGCCATGGCCGAGGCCCTGGCCAAAGGGGAAAACTTCTCCCACTTCGGCCCCGATGCCAACCTCTTCGACAAGCTCGAGGAGCTGTTCCGCACCTATGGCGAAACCGGCAGCGGCCAGAAGCGCTACTACCTCCATTCCGTCGAGGAGGCCGCCGAACACAACGCCCGCCTCGGCACCAGCCTGGAGCCCGGCCAGTTCACCCCCTGGGAAACGATTCCCGCCGGCACCGACCTGCTCTTCTATGAGGGCCTCCATGGCGGGGTGAAGGGCGACGGCTACGACGTGGCCGCTCTCGCCGATCTGCTGGTGGGCGTGGTGCCGGTGGTGAACCTGGAGTGGATCCAGAAGATCGCCCGCGACAACAAGGAGCGCGGCTACTCGGCCGAAGCCACGGTGGACACGATCCTGCGGCGGATGCCCGACTACATCAACCACATCTGCCCGCAGTTCAGCCTCACGGACATCAACTTTCAGCGGGTCTCCACCGTGGATACCTCCAACCCGTTCATGATCCGTGATATCCCCACGCCGGATGAGAGCTTCGTGATCATCCACTTCCGCAAGGGTGCGCGCGAGAAGTGGGGGATCGACTTCCGCTACCTGCTCGACATGATGGCTGGCTCCTTCATGTCCAGCCCCACCTCGATTGTGGTGAACGGCGGCAAGATGGGCTTCGCCATGGAGCTGATTCTCACCCCGATCATCCACCGCATGATCGAAGAGAAGAAGCAGCTCGGCTGACCCCTCGCCGCCCCGTTGCTGCCTGCCTGCGGCGCCGGCTGGCCCCCCGGCCTACCGGCTCCTCCGCAGAGCCGGCCGCTCGCCGCAGCTCTGCTTCGCCGGGCGAATCACTCGGCGGGCACTACACTCCGGCCAACCACGGCGTTGTTGTGCCGAACAACTCCGCCGCGCCATGGTCTGCCGCTTCAGACTCATCAGCACCGATCCCGCCACCGCGACCTCCTGGTTCAGCGGGCGCCCCGCCGGGCCCGTGGCCGGATTCTCCACCCCCCACGACGCTGCTGCTTCGCTGGAGCGTGCCTCCGCGGGCCCTTCCTTCCTGATCCGGGGCTCCCAGGCCAGCCAGCCTTCCGCTGCCGGCCCGGCTGCCTGGTCGGCGAGCCTGCCCCGGCTCGATCGCATCAACAGCGCCGACCTGCTGCAGAGGGCACGGCAGATCTATTTCGCCTATCTCAGCGCCTCCTCGCCGGCCGGCGAACCCCTCGGCCTGGTGCTCAGCGATGCCGGCGGCCGGGTGGTGTTTGAGCTGCCGGTGCTGCTGCCCGAGGAACAGTTCGTTCCGCTTGAGTGGCTGCGCAGCAGGGGCCCGGTTCGAGGGCGCGGCAGTCGCGGCGCCTCCACCTCGCCGCGGCCGGGGGCCTGAGCGCCGCCAGCCCTGCCCCTCCCGAGCGGTCGCTCTCCCCCCATGCCCGCGGAACTCCCCGAACTCCTGCCCCTGGCTCCCCTTGCGGTGGTGGCCGGCGCCTGTGTGGGCAGCTTCCTGAATGTGGTG
>Ga0169931_10013224_pt1 | contig 11301 bp, 9 predicted proteins | sample Kivu_15m_20L_FD_129675 | JGI IMG/M metagenome (GOLD analysis project Ga0169931, IMG submission 129675) | Freshwater microbial communities from Lake Kivu, Western Province, Rwanda to study Microbial Dark Matter (Phase II) - Kivu_15m_20L... | ecosystem: Environmental > Aquatic > Freshwater > Lake ... | reverse complement strand
CTGGATAAATGCCTGGATCTGGGCGGAGACATCCATTACATTGTAGAGAAGTGGCTGGGACAGACACATGATAAGGCCAATGTTCGCGCTTTGCTGCCTATGTTGGAGCGGTTGGTAGACAAAGACCCTTACTCAGAAGAAGCGTGGTACCTGCTTGCCAATGCCTGTGCAGATTTGGAAGATTACCAACGCGCCATAGAAGCATTTGATTTTGCCATAACCATCAACGAGAATTTTCTGGAAGCCTGGCTGGGCTACATGGAGGCGCTATACGAGCATGAAGATTACAAAACCTTCATAAAACATTATAAGGAGCAATCGGAACGATTTCACAAAGGTGCTTTTGATGAACTGAAAGGATTGCTGGCATGGAGCCATTATGAAACCGGTAAAGTAAAAGAAGCCAGAACCCTATATCACGAAGTGCTGAAAAGCAGCCCTGATGAAAGCGAAAGCTGGTATAGCATGGGCCTTACCTGGCACTACGAACAGGAATATGCGAAAGCCATTCCCTATCTGGAAAAAGCATGGGAACTGAACCCAACGGAAGCCGATTACGGAATCGTATTGGCAGCGGCCTATTTCGGAACCCATATGAATGAAAAATGGGAGCCCTTGTACGAAGTGTTGTCTGATGATTTTCCGAATGAAGATGAAGTATGGCTGGATTGGGGTGTGGCGTTACACGAAACCGGACAATCGGACAGGGCGCTGGAAATAACCCAGGTGGGTATTAAGCACAATCCCGGCAATACAAAATTGCTTTACCGCATGGCGGCATTGTGTTACCTGACCGGACAACAGGCGGCCGCAATCTACTTATTGGAAACTGCCTTAGCTATTAACGCTGAAGAACATGTACAAATGTTTATTTTTGCACCGGAATTGAAAAAGGCCGGCAGTTTGCTCAGGTTAATTGCCAAATTTACCAATCCCGGACTGCAAACATGAACCACGAATTATTTAACTTAGCCCAACTGCCCGAGCGCAGTTCAAAACCCCGTGAAAGTGGCCTAACCATGGTTATGGACAAAGGCCTGAGCCTTCGGGAAGCTGAAGACTTTCTCAGCAATGGTAGCACTTACACAGATATAATCAAACTGGGATTTGGAACCGGTTTTGTGACACCAAAACTGCAGGATAAAATCAATCTTTATAAATCAGCGGGGATTCCTGTTTATTTTGGAGGAACGCTATTTGAAGCCTATGTTGTACGCAATCAGTTTGAAGATTACCTGCGCTTGCTGGACAGAACCGGAATTGACTATGCAGAAGTGAGCGATGGAAGCATAGAAATGCACCACGATACCAAGTGCGAATACATTCGCAAACTAGCCCAGTGGGGCACGGTACTGAGTGAAGTGGGCAGCAAAGATGCGGAAAAGATTATCCCTCCCTACGAATGGATTGAACAGATGGAAAGTGAAATCAGTGCGGGTGTGTGGAAGGTGATTGCTGAAGCCAGGGAAAGCGGAACTGTTGGCATTTTCAGGGGTACCGGAGAAGTAAGGAGTGGCCTTGTAGCTGAAATTATCCGCAAAATTCCTTTGGAAAAGATCATCTGGGAAGCACCCTTAAAATCACAGCAGGTATGGTTTATTAAACTGTATAGCGCCAATGTGAATCTGGGGAACATTGCACCCAATGAACTGATTGCACTGGAAACATTAAGACTCGGTTTGCGGGGCGATAGTTTTTTCTTTTTTCTTGACAACCCACCTGCATAAAAAAAGGATGCATATGGCACCCTTTTTATTTCCTGACAATAGGTTACAATTGTCTATTTAAACTTATTGATTAACTCAAGAATCTGGTTTTTATCATGGTAGCCAATGGCATTTGCCACGACCTGCCCTTTCTTGAAGCAAATTAAAGTGGGGTAACCTTCCAGGTTGTAGCGTCCGCTGATTTCGGGTTGGGCTTCTGCGTCGATACTTAGCACCGTTACCACGGCTTTTTTCTCTTCTTTCACCTGCTCAACAAATGGCGCCATACGCTTACAAGGGCCGCACCACACCGCATAAAAATCTACCATAACAAGTTTGTTTCCTGAAATTAATTTATCAAAATCCTTGATGGGAATACCTGCAGATGCAGCAGTTTCTGCCTTTGTATCTTTGATTTCTACCCCATCTTCATGGGTTTCTGAGCCTTTGCCAGTGCATGCATAAAGGGTATAAGAAGCTGCAAGAATGGCGAGCATGGTAAGAATACGGAAAATGTTCTTTTTCATATTAGCACAAATTTAGTGCAAGTATTGCAATAATTTTGCCAATATGTCACCCAGTACCAAATTGTCTGTTGTAATACCTGTTTACAACGAGGAAATGAATATCGGAAAGCTATATCAGCGGCTTTGCAATGCGCTGGAACCGCTGGGTGCAGACTGGGAAGTGGTATACGTAAATGACGGGTCAAAAGACCGTTCACTTAAAATATTGCAAGGGCTTGCTGAAACGGACAGCCATGTTAAATACATTGATTTTTCAAGGAACTTTGGGCATCAACTGGCGATTACGGCAGGTATTGAGCACGCCAAAGGCGAATGGATAGTAATTATGGATGGCGATGGACAGGATCCGCCGGAACTGATACCTGACTTGCTTAATAAAGCCCGTGAAGGATTTGAAGTGGTGTATGCCCGCAGAAGGAAACGCGATGGAGAAAATTTCCTGAAAAAATTTACGGCCCGCATGTTTTATCGTTTGCTGGCCAAAATTACCAGCATTGAAATCCCCGTGGATACGGGTGATTTCCGGATTATACATCGTAAAATTCAGCGCATTTTGTCCAAAATGCCTGAGCAGCACAAATATATACGCGGACAAATCAGCTGGATTGGATTTAACCAGACCTACCTTGAATATGACCGTGAAGAGCGCATGGGTGGTGCAACTAAATTCACTTACCGCAAAATGATGCGTTTTGCCCTGGACGGCATCAGCAGTTTCAGCACCTGGCCATTAAAAGTAGCCACCATATCAGGTTTTATCGTTTCTGCAGTAGCATTTGTGCTTATTGTATACAGCCTGTACCAGAAGTTTTTTGGAACCACCGAGCCCGGTTGGACCAGCCTGCATATTTCTGTGTTGTTTCTGGGTGGCATACAGCTTATAGGTATTGGCATGCTGGGCGAATACCTGGGCAGGGTTAGCGATAATGTCAAAAACAGGCCGCATTACATCGTAAGAGACAGCAATATTGATGATGCGGAGAATTAAACCCGTTTATGGTTTCTGGCTCATTTGGATTGGATTAAGCGCCTATCTGGGTGTTTTTAAAGCTTTACCCAAAGCCCCGGAAAGTGTGCATCAGGGGGCACAGTGTGACCGTGCCTGTGTGGCATGGAACTATTACCATGAAGACATGAACTTCTTTTTGCCCCGGGTATCGGAAGACAGGCAATCAGAAGGCATTACAGGTATGGAGTTTCCTATTATTCCCTACACTGCGTCACTGTTATACAAGATTTTCGGGCCTTATGACTTTATCTATCGGTTACTGTTATATCTGCTGGTGGGCCTAGGGGTATTTCATGCATGGAAAATTACAGGATTGTTTATTCAGCAAAACATCCACCGGCTGTTGCTGGTTTTTGGATGGTATTGCTCTCCTATACTGGTTTTTTACACCCCGAATTTTCTGGCCGATGCGGGCGCCATCGCATTTGTGATGATGGCCTGGTATCATCTGATAATGCGTATATATGGCGTGGAACCTGCACGCAATATGCGCCAATTTGCGCTATGGATAAGCCTGGCGGGCCTACTGAAAATATCTTTTCTGATTTATGGTATTGCCGGTTTTATGCTGCTTTTTTTGTGGCGTTTCTTCAAAAATCAGTCGCTGCAGGTTGTATTTACACGCAGAGATTTCATGTGGATGGTGGCTCCTGCCGTTCCTGTATCAGCCTGGTATAGTTATTCCGGTTGGCTTACCAAAAAGACTTCCAACATGCATTTTCTGCAAAGCATGAATGCGTCAGAAACCATGCAGGAGTTTATGCAAAATTCCCAAACGGCGCTGAATAACTGGCAGGAAAGCTTATACAGGCCGGGATTTTTTATGGCCTTTTTGGTCATTTTATTGGTTCTGCTGGCATTTCGCATGCGCGAAGCGCTTTTGCCCGGACTGGCTGCTGCGCTGATGCTTAGCGGTTTCGGAGCAATATGGATTTTGTTTAACCGGCAGTTTTTATACCACGATTATTATTTTATTCTGATTTTTCCTGCCCTGTTTTTTGGCTGGCTGTTTATACAGCAGTTGTTTCAGGAGCAGCGAACGGTTTTTCTGGGGTGTGTTTCCGTAGCCATGGGCGTGGCTTTCTGGGTTATTCCTTTCATGAATGCAGGGCATGCAGCCCACATGATGAACAGGCGTTATGCCACAGGGGATTATTACCACCAAAATGCTTTTGCAGAGGCCGAGGAACTGGTTGCGCAGGCCGATACCCTTTCCAAAGTCATCCCCGATGATGCACGTGTTTTTTACGCGTTCGACAACACCCCAAATACGGCGCTGTATTTGTTAAAAAAACGGGGCGTACGCATCAGTAAGGATTTTGGACCGGAAATAACGGCAGATATCCTGGCAAAATCACGGGCAAAGTATCTGGTGCTGAATGATACGGCTTTGTGGTTCAGCCGCTACGAGCCCCGATTAAAAACCGGGGCCCGCGCGGTGTACCATCAGAAAAACACACACATCTATCGCCTTCCATGATTACATGGTAGAGACCTTTACCTGTCCGCCCTGCTCAATTTTGTACCTTCCATAATTGGCAGGATCCACGAGCGGTTTGTTAGGCTGACTTTCATACTGCGCACGGCTTTTATATACCTTGCCATTGGGAGCCAGAAATCCTCTGAGCAGGATGGGCTGGGCACCTGCCATACTTCCACCATGAGAGGCCGCTTCAATCATGCTAAGGCGCAACAATTCCGCGTAATAATCGCCGGTTTTATTGATACCACGCACCGGATTTGAAACCCCTACCCTGTTGCCTATATCTCTTGCCGATGCTTCATCCAGCGTGGCTATCATGCCATTGCCAAACTGAAAAATAAATAATCCGTACTCTTCAATTTCCTCTCCTGAATTGGCGGAACCCCAGGACGCCTCGGAGGTTGGTGCTGCCGAGTCGAACTCCGGCTGAGCCCATGTATCCTGAGCCTTCAGGAAATAAAAGGACATTAGAAGACCAAAAAGAAGAAAAAATTTTTTGCCGGGATGATCGGCCATTTGATGCTGAACGACAAGTGTTTTCATGGTTTTTCATAATTAAAAAATTAAACATAATACCCTATGGTAGTCCTTGATTGCGAGTACGATAGCGGTGGTATACGTCAAACCATATAACCCTATAACTGCAGATGGCGCTAATTTATTTTACACGCCGGTATAATATTCTGTTTTTTCTGTGGTGTGGCTGCGCAAAACATTTAGGCTCATCAGGTTTACAAGCGTCCTGGAAGCCCTTCTGCGGCTAATGTTGAACATCTTGCAAACCTGCTGCAGGGTGATGCGCTCATTTTTACTAACATAATCCAAAATGCCACGCTCTATGTGCCCCATGGGCACAGCCGTTTCAAGGTTATGTTGTTGCCTTTTCAAAAAATCTACTGTGGTCTTACTTGCCAGCAGGCTTTTATCGTTTGCCCGAACATACACCCACCATTTCCCTTCTTCATCCTTGGCATAATAGGGCTTGTCGCTGCCATTGGGAACTTTTACCTCCAAAAGGGTTTTGCCTTCTGATTCGTGTTCGATAATTTCAATGTCAAGTTCAGGCCGGCAGAAAAAATGGGCGGCCAAATCAAGCATATATTTTTCGTCTTCGCTGCGTACGCCACAGATGGTTTTATTGTCGCGCACACCCATCAGCAACACACCACCCTTTGTGTTAGCAAAACTTACCATGGTTTTGGCAATTTTAGCTGCACTGCTAACGGATTGCTTAAAGTCGAGGGTTGTTCCTTCGCCATCCTTCAGGTATTTGCGCAATACGGGGTTCATGAAGGTAGAAATGTGCGGTAGCTGAATTGATCTTCCTGCAGTATCTCATTGGCCACCTCCAGAATATCCGCATCTGATATTTTTTCTATTCGTTGCAAAACTTCCTGCAAGGTTTCGGCACGGCCGTGCCTTAAAATGCCCTTACCTATGTGAACCAGCAGGCTGCTGCGGTTTTCATCCGCCATCACTATCTGTCCCTGAAACTGCTTTTTGGCAGACGACAGCTGACGAACACCCAGTTTTATTTCACGGAGCTTTTTCAGCTCCTTTTGGATGAGCTCGGTGCTTTTTTGAACATAGCGGGCATCACAGCTGAGGTAGCAATGAAAAAGCCCCGCATCCTGATAGGATTGATAACCACTCTCCACATGATACGTATAGCCATATTTTTCGCGTATACCAAGGTTTAGGCGGCTATTTAGGCCTGGACCACCCAACAGGTTGTTTAAAAGCAACAGCGGCCATCTTTTGGGGTGTTTTTCGGGATATGCCGGTATGCCCATGATGGTATAGGCTCCGCTGAAATCTGTTTTTTCGGTGCTGGAGGTTGGTTTGTAGTTTAGCGAATGCTGTTGTTTGGACAACTGGGTTCTGCCACTTAGGTCGGGCATAAAGCGTTCTGCATATTGCACTGCTTTATCGGCAGAAATATTGCCAACCACCACAAAAACCATGTTCTCGGGGGTATATTGTTTTTCGGTGAAATGCAAAATGTCTTTGCGGCCAATATTATTCAGAGAATCAATACTACCGAGGATATTATGTGCCAGCGGATGGGCTCCAAACACCTGTTCCTGAAACTCATCATAAATGTTTTCATCGGGGGTGTCCAGGTACATACTGATTTCGTCTGCGATTACCTTTTTTTCTTTGGCAAGCTCTGCTTCCGGGATATTGCTGTTGAACGTAACATCGCAAAGGATATCCGTAGCCCGCGCATAGTGCCTTGCCTGCACGGAGGCATAAATGGTGGTAAGCTCTTTGGTGGTAAATGCATTCATCTCACCGCCCACCACTTCCAGGCAATTAAGTACATGCACTGTTTTACGGTGGTTTGTGCCTTTAAAAAGCATGTGTTCCAGGCAATGAGCCAGACCAGGCATTTCACCGTCATTGCGGCTGCCTGCCCCAATCACAAATCCGCAGTGAACCAGCCGTGTACCGACAACACGCTTGTGCGTCAGCCTCATTCCTGAGGTAAGCGTATGCAATGTATAATCGGGTTGTTTCATAATGCAAAGGTAGGTCTGTAAAACAGTCATGCCGGACTAAGCCGGCATGACCATTAAAAAACAGAAAACAAACTATTTTACAATCAGCTTATCGCTGAAGATGCCTTTGTCGGTTTGAATGGTAACACCATATACACCGGAAGGCAGATTGACGTTGAATTGGGCGCGGGTTGCATTGGGTGTAAGCAGCGCAACTTGTTTGCCGTCTATGGAGAATACCTCAACACGCTCCAACACATCTGAAGACCTGAAAAACACCGTACCTGAGGCAGGATTGGGGAACATGCGGATATTACCCAAAGCAAGACTGCGTGTAGAAGATGCTTCATTGTCCTTGATGACCAGGGTAAGCACTGAATCTTTACCTGCTTCGCCGGGACCATTGATGTTGCGGATGCCAAACTTGAGGGTCTGCTGACCATCAGATTCGTTATCGTCATTAATGTTGGCTTTACCGGAGAAGTAGCTGTTATTTTTAAGTACATTGATAGTGCGGCCGGTGAAATCGTAATCACGGGGTGAAACAGCTGTTCCACCGATGGCTGCCACTGTAAAGCTGAAGTTTTCCTCTGTAGGCAACACTTCCAGTTCAAAACGGAAGCTATCTGCAAGTTCTGTGATGGTATCGGAAGGCTTTATGAAGTTTATTTGAGGTAAAGTAGCCTTAACAATGTCACCCAGATTTCTGGGAGTCAGGGTGTACCTGGCAGTGAATGGTGATGAATTGTCAAACTGCAGACAAACACCGGTAATATTCAGATAACCCTGTGGCGCAGGAGTGCCATCAAGTTCTGTCTCTGCATCGATATTCAGCGAATCTAAGGTTCCGTCGGTATTCTGATAACGCACATATTTAAATCCATTGGCAGTGAGGGCTGCAGTAGGCCATTCTGTGGGATCCACAAGTTTAACCCTGCGCACCTGTACAAGTTTGTTTTCTATAGACTCCGTCATATCGTTCACAACTGCGGGTATCGGCAGACTGCGGTTCCCTGCAATTAGAATGATGGTATCCAACAGATCCATCTGTGCATTTCCCCAGAACTGACGAACAGATCCCTGAACGATTACAGAATCTCCGGTTTTTGGTGAATATCCAAGATTTTTTGCGGCTGAAAAAACCGCAATGCCACCTGTTTTGTCATGCATCACAAAATTAAGACCTGGATTGGCCCTGAGGTTGCCGGTCATAACAGTTCCTGTAACGCGGCATTTTACATTCAGAGAATCGGCTACCTGATTGGCATTTTTTTGTGTGTTTATTTTGGCAATCGGGTAAAGAGGTAAATCATCGCTTACGATGCTAATCACAAAGGTGTCAGGACTCAATATTTTAGCATTGGAAAGGTTTTCGATAACAAAAACTGCCTTTTCAGTGGGTTCGAAGTCAGTATCGTTGATAATTGGCACTTTAAACACAATCGTGTCAGGGGTGAATTCATCTATGGTGGTAATAACAGCTGAACCAAAGGTATAATCAGTTCCATCAGTAGCGGAAGATATTGATGACACATCGCGGAGTGTAAAATCTGCAGAGGCATCGGAGCGCGCAGCAACAACAACCTTTAATACTGCCTCCGGATCTTTTTCAGAAACGGTCTGGGATTTTCCAGCAAACCTTATCTGGGCAGGTCCGTCATTGTCTAACATAACCAGCGTAAACAGAGAATCCGCCAGGGTTGCGACACCGGAAATCTGGCGAACGCAAAGTATTACGGTGTCATTAGGGTCAATTTTAAAATCATCAGTGATTTTTGAGAAGATGGTTATACTGTCAGCGCCGGTTGTTTTGCCAAGGGTAAATACAGAATCAGTTTTACTGCTGCCAAGCGAAAACTCGCCCGGGATAAGGGTACTGTCACCACGGTACTTAACAAATAGACGAATTTTGCTGTTGGTGGTAACTGCTTTGTCCAGCTTAATTTTCACACCCACCTTCAAGGCATTTTCTTTGACAACTACTTTAGTTGGGCCCAGTAAGATATTGGGAATGTCATCATCCTTGACACTCATGGTATGGGCTACTTCCGTGCCGATTACGCAGTTAACAGCCTGATCAAGACGAACAACAATGGTTTCAGTATTTTCAGAAATATTATCGTTAATCAGCGTTATTTTGGTTGTATCTGTTGCCTGTGCACCGGGATTGAATGTAATCGTCTTCGGCTCTGAAATGGTATAGTCAGTATTTTTTACAGCATCTCCACCAGCCACATACAGCCTTATAGTTTGTTTGTCATCATTGCTGTACTTGCGAGTAACATACACCTGAGCTGTTCCTGCATTCTCAATTGTATTTGAGGTTCTTGCCCAAAATTCCACGAGCGGGGGCGTAAGTGCTGCATCATCCAGTCCGAGGCCAACAGCTGTCAAGCCGCCTTTGGGATTTACCGTGCTTTTGGCTTTTGGTCCCCAGACACCATCGGCATCATTATTGGCATATACATCAAAACCTGTTTTAAAATCAAGGTTTGCGATTCTGCGTATTCCCTTGCTGTTGGTATTGGGCATTACTGCGCCCCAGTTGCCTGTTTTGGCATTTACGCTATCTGTATAAAACGTGGCGCTGCTGGCAACGGTAAATCCTTCAGACTCCACGTAGGTAAGTGACAAAGGTCTGTCAATACCGGAAACATCACCATAAGTTGCCACAAAATTACGTGCTTTTGCCATGCTTTTCCCCCAAATAGCTGTACAAAAGCTATCGCCTGTGTTTGAAGTATTAGAGAAAGCAAGCACCCTAACAGAATCGGAACAATACATGCGATGCGTGGTAGGGCCTGTTCCACCGCGTGCGGTAATTCCAAAATACACGTGCTTACCTGCAACAAACCGGGTAGCGTTGGCGGTATAAACAAAACCGAACCAGCCCTCATAGGCGCCGGTTTTGTCGGTGTAGAAAGTATCGATGGCAGCATTGGTAGTCCAAGTAACCGAACCAGCCGAATTGTATTTAAATCCGTTAGTATCAACAAGCATGGCATTGCCTGCACCTGCAAAATCTGTAGACAAGCCAAGATCCGAGGCAATCATACCACGGGTTGTGTATTGGTACATAGTACTTGGATCCAGACCTACAATTCTAAGCCTGCAAACTACAGGTAGGCGTGAAGTTCCACCTGAACCCATGTACTGAGGTACTATGACCCCCTGAACTTTAGTCGAGGAATACTGCGCCGACAACTGCAGTGCGGCTGTAAGCAGCATAAATATGGTAATTTTTTTCATGATTATTGGAAGAGAGGCAAATTTACCAAAAACACGCTAAAAGCCAAAATTTATTTAGGGTTTTACTTGGGATTATTCTTTAGCGTATGCAATGGTATGTACATCAACCCGTTGAGCTCCTGCGTCCAATAGCGCCTTAACACAGGCCTCCAGCGTAGCACCTGTAGTAATTACATCGTCTACCAGCATAACATTCTTATCTTTTAGATTTTGGGGGTGGTTTACCACAAAAACATCCGCCACATTCTGCCAGCGCTCCCAGCGCGATTTACGGGTCTGTGTTTGGGTATAAGCCCTTCGTTGAAGCAACTCCGTGCAAACCGGAACTGATAATTTGAAACCCAGCCCTTCAGCAAATGCCTCGCTCTGGTTATATCCCCGCTGCTTTTGTTTGCGCCGGTGCAATGGCACCGGAATAATAAAATCAATCTGCGGCAGGGATGAATTCATAAGTTCATTCGCATACATTTCACCCATCCATATGGCCAAATCACGGTTGTCTTTATACTTAATTTCATGCAGCAGCTGACGGGTAATACCCCCGCTACGGAAAACAAGAAAAGAGCCTGAACCCCCGATAGGCACGCGGCCTCTAAACACATTGAAAACGGGATTATCCTGTGGACTTAACCAACGGGATTTGGGCAGCTTTCGCAAACAATAGGCACAGATTTGTCTTTCATGTTTTATCAATGCCAGGCGACAAATAACGCATACTTTCGGATAAAATAACCGGCGAAGGCTTTTGAAAAAATAATCCCGGTAATAAAATCTCATTCAACGAATTTAATCTATTTTTTTAACATTTCCAAATAATCCTTAAATT
>Ga0169931_10013223_pt1 | contig 11301 bp, 8 predicted proteins | sample Kivu_15m_20L_FD_129675 | JGI IMG/M metagenome (GOLD analysis project Ga0169931, IMG submission 129675) | Freshwater microbial communities from Lake Kivu, Western Province, Rwanda to study Microbial Dark Matter (Phase II) - Kivu_15m_20L... | ecosystem: Environmental > Aquatic > Freshwater > Lake ... | reverse complement strand
ACTGTGATCGATTGATAGCCTTTTTCTTATATTTTTGTGCTTAGTAATTCGATCAAATGCATCTGTTTTGTAAGAGCTATCTCGAGCTACGAAAGTATTTTTGGCAGCTATATGTTGCCAGAGTAGCTTGCTAAAACTGATCTACATTAGATTTGAGTTACCCTCTGATGTGTAGGTAGTCGCCGGCTAAAATAAGATACTTATCTTTTATTATTTTCTTGAAAAGTGCCAAAGCGATTCTGACGATAGTATTAGGATTGAAGCGGCCTTAGTGTTTGATTTAATACCTTAGAGTGAGTTATGAAGTTCGAAGCCCATATGAACTGCTTCTATGGCTCCTAGGAACTGAACTTGAGCCTACTTGTCTACTCCTTCTCCGAGAGCGAGTCCAAGTGCACTGTAAAAATTGCGTTGTGGATACTTGAAATATGCTGCGACTTGCTTGAGAGACTACAATCCTGGGGGCAGGGCTGAAAACAAGGCTGTGTTGATCTTACTGACGTGAGTATCTATAGAATGCATGTCCATGAATTTTCTAATCAAAGCTATTTTTTATGTTTTTTACGTTTAGTAAGCGGCAGTTTGCACAGATAGCATCTTGACTGTCATAATAGGAGGATTACGTACTGAGCTACGATTGAAAGATAGTTGATTCCGATCAGAACATTATTATAGAAGCGATGAGAAAGGGGCAGTTTGGACATATTGAGGCTGATGGCCTATACACTGAGACGCTTTTCGATGAGCTATGTCGACTAGCGAGTACCGGTATGAGTGAACAGTTGGCTGAGAAGGCATTTTTGACTATCTTGTTGAGTAACATCCGTAATAAACAGAAATTATATTTCAGCCACAATTGTGAATAAAAAGGTAGGATAATTATGTAAATATCATCCAGGTACTACCTCCTATTTCTTTTTATTCTCGTAACCGATCAGCTCCTTGAGTCTCTGCATTATTTTTTTCTCGAAAGCCAAGTTCTTTTCGTCTAACTATTTGAGGCGTTCTTAGGTTTCCTGGTACATTAAGCTCTGATGGGCCTATCTTAAAAAACAAATACAATTAAGCCTTGGATGGTTTTTTTTAGAGAACGCTTGTAGAGGCCTTTGTTGGCTGCTTTGCCTTTGCTTGTTTTTTCAGGTAGTTTGTCTCCAGCCAGCTTCACCCATATTGCTTGCACTAAGTCCTAGGGAAGTTCTTTCAAGATATGCTAAGCCTATTGTAGGTCCTTGAGGAGCTCTCTTATGCGTTTGGCCTTGCTAGTGTAGACAATCTTGGGGTCAAAATGGTTAGAGTTCATGATTTAAATATCGAAGCTAACTTCTTTCAGTTTAGTTTGTACTCGCAATACCCCTGCAAATATTTTATCACATATACTATAAGGCATCAGGTGTCTGTGTATGTCACAATATAGTTAACAAAATCAATTCTTCACCTTTGCAATTACTGTCCCTATTATTCATTTCCCAAATATTTGTAAAGCTTATCGAGGTTAGTTAATCTTTTTTTTTCTTAGAGTCTTCGCGTCATTTTGGCATTAAAAGCTAGCTATTTTTTTATTTCTTATAAAGCCGATGTAATTCTGGTAGGGAATTACATGACTGAATTGCATAAAAATTATTGCGTGACCTCGATAGTATTGGTATGGATCTACAGAGCAACTGTTTCGCAATTTATCTATTCCGACTTGCTCCTGCCTCGCTCAATGAAAGAAGGTGCATCGAAGTCGTCTTCGGCCTAAAGCTTGTCGTCCTTTGAAGCTTATACTATTTTGATTTTGACGGTATGATTCCCTTAGAAGCCGCCTAAATTGATCAAAAAATCATTAAGCTGACTCTATGTTTTTTACTCTTCAGCAGCTAAGTCTTTTTTTTTATTGCTTTATATCTTGTTGCTTATGATTTCGTACCTGACTGACTCATGAGGAATCATAACTAACATCTCCTTTCTTATCTGATTATAGTTTATCGGTTTTTCCTTTATGTAGCGATATTTTTTGTGCCTGCTGTTGTAGGATACCTTCAGAAAGCAGCTCATATTGTTGGTAATCTTCCTTAAAAAAGAATTATAATAAACTAAATCCGATATATTTTGATAACAGTCGCTGAATTGATAAAAATAGATACAAAAAATATTTAAGCCTTAAAAAATAATCGAAATTCTATAACTCTAATGATTATTTTTATGAAAAATAGTAAATTTTATTCAATTTTTTACAATGAATAAGTGATAATAAACTCGATTTATGGTGTATAAATTTTGGTGTTTATGGACATATTTTTTTACTGTAAACAAAAGTAACTAGATTATTTTTAGTTTTGGACTTTTTATCGTAGGAGAAATAATATCATATCATAGATGATAGCTGAATCTTTTCTGGCCCTCTTCATTGTCTTCGTGGCCTTCTTCTACTACAGGTTCTACTACCACCCCAAAAAGATGCTCAATCATTACGTGAAAGTGATGAGAGATTTGGGCTACAAGGTCTACCAGTACGACTTCGCCTTCATGGGCTACCCTCCCATCAAGATAGGACTCAGCGACAAAAGAGACAAGAAAGACGGCTGGTGGACTTCCAAAAATGTGCTTGCAGGCTACGACGTGGCAGTCGGCAACGCCTTCCAGAACCCTCTCATTACTTTTCTATCTCCCAAACTCATCAAGGACACTGTTGGAATCGACAAACTCAAGATATTCCCCAAAATTACATTTGGATTGCAGCTGCTCCAGTGTATGCTGGTAGATGGACTAGTGTTTGCATAGGGTGATTCTTGGAAAAACAGCAAAAAGATACTCACCAAAGCTTTCAATTACGATTTCATAGGAGAACAGATTCCTAATATCGTATAGATAGTCGAGCGATCCTTCGATAGCAACGAAAAGCTTTCAGTAAAAAACGGGCATGCTGATTAAGCAAATAAAACGTATAAAATTGACCTCCTGAAAGCTGCGGCTGATATTACAACTGCAGTGGTTTCAACTGGCTTCCTGGGTCTTGAAAGCATTGACGACGAAATAGAAGGAGATAATATTCAGTGGTACATCTTGAAGCTTTGCCTAGAGGGACTCACCATGAACGTAAAATAGAAACTTATCATGACTTTTGGACCTAAGTTTGTCGAATTAGGACTCAAAAAGCATCACCGCGAGTTCAACAGAAAAAGATAGCTATGCTGTAACTTCCTTAAAAGAAAAATAGAGAAGATTCGATATGAGCTTAAAGAAAACAAAAACAAAACTAAGCCAACCAACATAGTCGAGGCCATTTTCAAAGACCAGTAAGAAAACGCATTCTAGAACTACTCAGATCAAAAACTCATCGAAGAAATATTTACTTTTATCTTCGCGGGTTCAGACACCACTTCCAACTACTTGATGTTCTCTATTCTAGAAATATACAGGAATCCAAAGATTCTGGCCAAGGTGAAGGCTGAAATAGACGAGCACATTAAGACCAAAACAGACATAAATGGCTAAAACTTGAAAAAACTTGTTTATTTGTAGGCCGTTCTGCTATAGACCAACAGAATGTATGGACCGGTCAATGCCAGCTTCTCAAGAATAGTGCAGGAAGACTGCTATGTCGCAGACATACCCATCAGCAAGGGCACCATCATCAGAAGAGAAACAAAACCTATGCTATATGACAGCAATAGCTTTGAAAATCCTCATGAGTTCATACCTTAAAGGTGGATTGATGTCAAAAACAAATAGTTGCTGAACATCGTCGCCTACGCTTTCAGTGGCGGACCCAGGACCTGTATCGGAAAGCACTTGGCTCAACTAGAAGGCAAAATAGCTGCAGTAATATTCATTCGAAGATACTAAAAACTGGCTGAGCTTCACAATAGACTCATCGATTTTGCATTTATAGAAACTCTCGTGGAAAACGAAGTACAAGTCACCAGAAACTGATTGATTTATACACACAATAAAACAAATATACTAATAACATTTAATCTTTTATAAGTAGGTTAATTTTTAACATAAAATATTACTTATTGTGTTTGTAAGATATGACGCTACTATACGTTGATGGAGAATTATTATTGTAAGCATGATTGTTGAAGTGTCTCTAGGTCTTCTCGCCCTGACCTTCGTTTACCTCTTCTACGCGCTCTACTATAAGCCCAAAAAGATATGCGACCATTACGTCAAGACTTTGCGAGATCTGGGCTACAAAGTCTTCCAATACGATTTCAAGTTTATGGGATTCCCTATCATCAAGCAGGGCCTTAAGGACAAAGCCTAGAAAAAAGACGGATGGAATCACTCAAAAACTGTTTTGGCAGGCTACGACGCCACCGTCTGCAATGTCTTTCAATACCCGATGGTCGCTTTTCTCTCGCCTAATCTTATCAAATAAGCTGTAGGAATCGATAAAATAAAAATTTTACCAAAAAAGCCTTTCGGTCTCACTTTACAGAAGTACCTCATGCAGTAAGGCTTGATCTACTCTGAAGGTTAGGCGTGGAAATAAAGCAAAAAAGTGCTGTCTAAAGTGTTCAGCTACGACTTCATCATTTAGCAAATCCCTGACATCATCGAAGTATGCGACCGGGCCTTCTAAAAACACTAAAAATTGTCGCTATAAAAGCATGGGTAACTCGATTCAGGCAAGTCTTTCCGTATTGATCTGTTGAAGGCTGGAACTGACATAGCTTCAACAGTAGTGACAACTGGATTCTTAGGTATGGATACTATCAACGACTAGGTCGAAGGTGATCCAATCCACATCCTAATATTAAGGCTTTTCCATAGCGGAGTTCAAATCGGCATGAAAGAAAAGCTTGTGACTCTTTTCGGATACAAATTTGTCGAACTAGGAACACAAAAACATCATCGCTAACATGTTAGAAAAAATATGCTGGTTAGAAACTATCTGAGAAAACAAATAGTAAAGATTAAAAACGAAATGAACTAACCAAAGTAAGGTAAGGTTAAAACGTCAAAAAACCTGGTCGAAGCTATTCTGAGGTACTCACAAGACTCGGGTTTGTACACATAGGACAAAATAATTGACGAAATCGTAACTTTTTTATTCGCAGGGTCAGACACCACATCCAACTTCATCGTTTTCCTGCTCTTCTCTATTTTCAAAAACCCAGATATACTATAAAAAGTAAAAGCGGAAATCGCATAGCACATAAAGACAAAGTAGGACATAAATATATAAAACTTGAGGAAGCTAGTTTACCTTTAGTCAGTGCAGCTTTAAACCAACAGATACTATGGACCTGTAAATGCCCTTATCATGCGAGAGTGTATATAGGACACCTACGTCAACGATGTGCCTATCAGCAAGGGATTACTAGTACGAGTATAGACAAAACCCATGCTTTTTGACAGTAATACTTTTTAGAAACCTTTCGAGTTCATGCCATAGAGGTGGCTGGATGCCAAGAACAAGTAGCTGACTAACTTAGTCGGATATGCTTTCAGCGGAGGTCCAAGAACGTGTATCGGCAAGCATCTTTCTTTACTAGAAAGCAAGATAGCTGTCGTTCGTTTCATACAAAAATACGAAAAACTCACTTAACTTCACGAAAGAATCCTTGACTATTCGATAGTCGAAGCTTTTCTTAACAATTAAGTTCAAGTCACTCGATTCTGATTCCATATTTGCATCATTATCATCAAGGATATTATTGAAATATAAGCAACTAATATTAATCATATTCGTTTATAGTGTATTTACTTGATTAGAGAAACAATCATCTACGGCCAAGATAATAGTTATCTCTCCAGCCGCGAACCTACTCCTCTTTCTCAATACGCAACCTGTGCAAACTTTAGTTTTCGTAGTCCAGTTACCTGACCTGAACTGCCAAAGCCTACTTTTCTCTACCGATTCTCAAGAACTCATCCTTGCATTTTTCCATCTCCAGAGAACTTTCAAGCAAAAGATCCTTTAAATTTCTGATCTATCTGCTCAGAGCAGCGTTGTCTCGACCAAATACTTCTAGCCTTGCATTTTAGGCTTTCAGTATAATGATTTATTTCTGAAGGTCATCAGCTAGGTAAGCGGTTTTGTCTTTGTCTCGAATGAAGGCAACTTGAGTTATCTAGAGCTCTTCCTTGATGTTCCTGATATTATTGTCTCTTAAAGAAAGCTCATGATCGGAAGCCACTTTGAAATCAGTCAAGTTTTGCTTGCTGTTGGCCAGCTCGAGGTTGAGGGAGTCGATTTCCTGTTTCATTCTGCTTTTTTAATGAAGAAGATTGGTGATTTCCTCAGTGGCATTCTTAGTTACGTTTAGAAGATTCTATTTCTATGAACTTACTGCTGAATTAAGCTTTTCAATGACCCTTTCTTTGTTCTAAATAGTCTATTTATGCCTATTAGATTCAGCTTCAAAAGTAGCAACCAAGTCCTTTAGCTATTGATTTTTGAGAGCTGCTTCTTGTTGCCGCTTGTTTTAAACCTTTTAGAGTTCTCCTCTGTGCAGTCTGTTCTGAAGCTAAGTTTATTTTTATCTTTCCAGTTATAACTTTTAAACATGGGCTTTATGCTCGACCTAAGTATTGAATAGCTTTCTTGACAGCTCTTAGTATTCATTTTTAGCTTTTTACTTGTCCTATCTGTACCTTGTTTCGGTCTATTTCAGTTTCTAACAAGTATGTTTGTGGTTGATTTACAATTTTTCATACTATTTCTTGAGAGTGTCGAAGTTGTTGCCCCCATGCTCAAGCTGCTACCTATGATCAGCCAAATCGTCTTACAACTCTTGGATTTTCCCTTCCAACAGCTATTTTTATGCCTGAGAATACTTGGCCTCTTCTTACTTTTACTAAATAATCCTTTTTATTTCATAACTAAAATTTTCTTGCAAGTCCTTCAATCTTTGCTAGTTTTTTAACTCAGTTTCGTTCAAAAGTTTTTTATACATTGTTATCTGTTGGGTCAGAGACTGCTCGATACCTTCTTTTTCTTCAGTCAACTGGCTCACCCTGTCATTAAGTAAGCCGTTTAGAGCTTAAAAATTCCTGACTTTGCTGGATTCTTCTTCAACTTTTTTCATGGTGACGACTTCCTTGTAGAGCACATTGTCGACTAGCTTGCTAGGAGTATAGCTCAAATTCGCAAAGGCACCTTTTCCGAACTTTTCTGGCGATTGAGTCTAGAATTTGGTCTGCGGAGTTTCCTTGTTGAACCTGCTATCCAAAAGTTTTTCCATCTTCAAATAATTTTTATCAATCCATATCTTACATCGATAAAATTTATTGATAATCAAATTAGTATCTATTACAACTAAATAAGTAAATTAAAATTAAGATTACAAAAGCTCTTGAAAGTTTAAATTCATCTTATTTTTTGTTGGAAAATATATTATTTATGATTCTATGTAAATATGCTTAAGTATTATGGTTAATCAATCATTTTCCACTCATTATGGCTGCTAGCTTTTTGAGTATAGCTCCGATATCGTTTTCCTATGATTCCTTTCTGATTCTTTCAACTCCGCTTTCTTTCTGATTGATTGCTGTAGGCTGATCGTCTTATTCTTCTTCAATATGCATCAGAACAAAGGTTTTTACTTTCTTTTTTTTAGCACTACTTGAGTTCAGCTCAAAAACTTGGGTCTTGGGAGTGTTCAAATGAGCTTGAATGCTGGCATCTGCAATCACGTCACTACTGATTTCAGGGATGTTTTTGTTTGACATCACAATAACGGGTTTGGGATTTTCTTTCTTTTTTGTTGCCTTCTTGTTCATGTCAGGTTTCTATCTCTGCTGAGCCGAACCCATGCTCTATCTATAAATCTTCTAAAGATCTTTATCGTTCATCTTCATAATGGTCTACCTATGTTCAGGTAGTTTTCCGATTAGCTTTTATCTGAGTCCTTTGAAGTCAACGATACTCGATTTCTTGCCTTAAGCCTATGTTCCTGAGGCTTCTGACTGTTTACTTTGAGGATTTTCAGCATTAGAACTTTGCATTTCTTTATAAGTTCTCTTACTGGGTGAGACCACCTTCTCAGGTTATTGAGTTGTAGGTTGAGTTGTGTTGATTTGTTGTGCTTTATCGAAAAGCTATCTGATTTGCTGCTCAGTCATCTTTTTTATTTCTTATGCAATATGGGGATACTTTTGCACACACACTTAGACGCAGTGAGTCAAAGAAGGCTTCTTAACTTATTTACTTTCTGAAGATTTTTGCTATTCTTAATGAATGCCAGGAAAGGCCTGAACGTAGATTTAGTGAATCGTCTTCAAATCTTGTATAGTTTTGAGATCGTTTTCTATTTCTGGCATCAGAGAAACTAGTTTGCTGAACATTTCCTATCGAGATGGCATCACAACATGTTCTACCATTTTGACTTAAGTGTTTTGTAAGGTGAGTGGGGCTGACTGTGTTTGAGAAAAAGTCATTTCTTTAGGATCATGTCTGTTTTAAATAACACTTTCAATGTTCGATTCAACCAAGTATTTTCCCTCAGATTTGCTGCTATCAGAAATAGAAATGTGATCAGTAGCTTTGATTTAATCAACCTCCATAGCCTAAATATTGATCGACCTTTAAATTTAATCTTTTTTCAACTCGATTGGCAACAAAGTTGGGTTTGATTCAATCTCTTGAATATTTTTTGTAACTTATAAGTCCACAATAGTTTCATTGACAGAATTTGGATGTTCTCCTATAGTTTTATTTTCGTCTACTTACATAACCGTAGTAAGATTTTGATGAGCTGTCTGAGTAGCTGATGATATGTTTTCATGTTGGTCAGTCTGATTGATCTGTTTGACAATGTCTTCACCTGTTTCTTTTTTAATGGCTGTTACTATATCTGATATTTAATCTAGAGTCATGGCTTGAACTGGCGCTTGCATCTCGGGCAGGTACTAGACTATCTTGTTTTTTATCTTTTCCAGTCTTTATTTGATTTTTTACATGTTGCTTTATCCCTGGATCACCTCATCTTTGTGCTCAATCTACATAGATTAGACCACTTTCTTTTAGGTTAGATCCTGAGGCTCATGAACTTAAATTTGATATTGTTGACTATATTAGATAACCTCTATTTGCATATTTGATTGAAGATTCGATGGAATTTGTTAAGCAGAGGGAGTGATCTTTGGCTCTTCTTCAATAGAATTCAAAGTGATTAACTGCTGGGTGAAGTTTTATGTAGTCTAGTTCGAGATAGGCCCTAGAGTTTTTTATATATTTTCTTATCCTTTTGACTAATATTCTATATGAATCTTAGAGTGCTCCATTTGTTAAACCTAAGGCTCAAGAGTAAGAATTTCCACATGTTTTTCAGCCTATGGTCCTTTGGAAGCCTACACTTAGCTTTATAACACCACTTTTTCTTAAATCTCAATTAGTTCTTTTTTTTAGAGTCCACTCAATTGACATGTTGTGTTTGTTTTATTTTGCCCTTCCTATCTCTCTTAAATGCTTAAATGGATAGCTTGAGAGCTGCTTTCCACCTCTATGACTTGCTAGTTTGCCTTTTAGGCTTCTGTGATCTGCTAGGCATGATATTGGCTCTAATGGACGACCACCTGGCAATCTTATTTTTCATCTTTCTTTTCAATCTTTTCCAAGGGCTCGATGGCTGTGAGCTGAGGGGACTCCTGCTTGCCTCCTTCTGGCTTGTTTTTGATAGTCTGATACTTTTCCATCAAGGATTGGAATCTTGAGGAGCCAAGAGGGCTCATCTTACCAGTCACAGGGGGTGTAGTGGACTCAGGCTGAGGGGTGTTCTGCACTTTTTTGTCAGTTTCTTCATCTAGTTCGATGACCTGATGGGGCGGTTGGGATGTCATGGCAAATAAAGTCAATACTAATCTATGAATCAAGATAGCATATAACGTTAAAATTAGCTATTTAAAAGCATAATCAAAATTAGATTTCAACAATAAGATTTACATCAAAAAATTAATATCATTAAGTATTAGTATATTGTGTTTAGTACGTCTAACCTTCCTGGTAGCAGTTTTTAAAGAGACAAATATCGCAAGTGAAGTCTGAAAAACAGCAACCTCCATTCATTATCGATGTAGCGAATATATAAAAATAAACATAAAACTAGGGATTTTTAGCAGAATATGAAAAATGTCATTAAGTATGATAAGATCTGCTCTTTTTAGCTGAGAATGGTTCAATAAAAGATATTTTTTGTTTGAGGTGTATTGAATCAGCAGCCACAGCCCTTGGCAGTGTACCAGAGTTTCCAGCTGTTTCCTCCCCAGGCGTAGACTTTCTTTGCGCATTCGAGATTGGCGTTAGGGTTGCAAGGGGGTGATCCTCCGCTGCACTGTCCCCAGTTAGTCTAACTTACACAAACATTACCTCGTTGATCTGCCAGAGTCCGACATCGAAGGTGCCGTTGGTGTTGTAGTTAGCGGCATTGGCATTACCTCCAGATTCGTGGGAAACAATACATTTGCAGCAAGCCTGGTTCCAGCTATATTCTCCGCACCATGCTGCGATGTCTTGAGGGCTCTTAGTGGTTCCACAGGGGCAGCTAGGGCACTTGCCAGAAGGACAGTTGCCTCCACAGCTGTCCGCAAACACTAAGGCCACGAACAGGACCAGAACAATGAGCTTCATTGCTAAACTATGGAGATTTATTATATATCTTAACGATTTTATTATGTTTTCAATCATCAATAGTGAAACATGATACAATCACAAATAAAATGAAAGGGTTTTTTATTGAAAATTAGATGGTTTGATGGTGATTTGAATCAACAGCCGCAGCCTTTGGCAGTGCTCCAGGGCTTCCACGATTTAGCTGCGTTGTAAACGCTGATGGCACACTTGAGGTTGGCGTTGGGATCACAAGGTGCCGATCCTCCGTTGCATCCTCCCCAGTTAATCTGAGTAAAAAACTTTATACCTTGTTGATCTGCCAGAGTCCAACGTCGAAGGTGGCATTGCTGTTGTAGTTGCAAGCGTTGCCGTTGCCTCCAGATTCGTGGGAAACAATGCACTTGCAGCATGCCTGATTCCAACCAGAATTTTTGGAGCACCAGGAAGCGATGTCTAGAGGCTTTTTGGTGGTTCCACAAGGGCAACTAGGGCACTTGCCCGAGGGGCAGTTACCACCACAGCTGTCTGCAAAGACCAAAGCCACCAAAACGACCAGAACAATAATCTTCATTTAAATTTATGAGATTATTTATCTAACTGCTGTTAACATAGTCCATTAATGTAATTAAAATTAAACTAGCCTTAATCATTTTCAATTTTCATTTAAGCATGGATTGAATTGAATTTCTTTACTATGTCACTGTATGGTGATTTATAAATCAAACGAATAAAGCTATTATAGGGGTTGGGGTTGGGGT
>Ga0169931_10013222_pt1 | contig 11301 bp, 6 predicted proteins | sample Kivu_15m_20L_FD_129675 | JGI IMG/M metagenome (GOLD analysis project Ga0169931, IMG submission 129675) | Freshwater microbial communities from Lake Kivu, Western Province, Rwanda to study Microbial Dark Matter (Phase II) - Kivu_15m_20L... | ecosystem: Environmental > Aquatic > Freshwater > Lake ... | reverse complement strand
CTCGGCTGGTTCAGAGCGCTGGACCGCAACTCCCGGGCCAATGCCCCACCCACGGCACTACTCGTGCTGGCCATCGGCCTGTGAGGCGCATCACTATCGAACGCGAACTGCGCCAAAAGAAAAGGGCCCGGAGACTATCCGAGCCCTTGTAAGTGGTGGAGCCGGCGGGAATCGAACCCGCGTCCGCAAGTCTTCTGCGCAACCGACCTACATGCTTAGCCTTGTCTTTGAGTTCTCGTCGTCATCCAAGCCGACAGGCAGGCGCGGGCGACGACCAGCCGCCTATTCTTTAGCTCCTCGACAAGCGGCCCGCCGAGGCACGATCCGATGTGAATGACGCTGCAGTCCCTTGCGGAACCCGGCCCATCGGCAGACCGGTGCAGCGGCTCAGGCCTTAAGCGGCCAGGGCGAAACGCTCGTCGTTGGCGTTTGTAGAGTTCTCGAAGGATTTACGAGGCCACGAGAGTCCTCGGCATGCACTGAAACGCTTCACTACCCACGTCGAAACCAGGTCGGCCCCGGTGTCTGACTGGAAGTATAGACGCCGCGCGCGATTTCAAGCGCCGCGATCCTCGCCGGTGCGGTCGCGACCGCTTCGATCGTACGATCCGCTGATGGACACGAACGGCCGCCCTCCCTTCGACGACGACGAGGCCGCCGCCCGCCACGAGCGGCGCGTCGCGGCGCTGCGCGCCGCGCTCGCGCTGCCGGGCGCGCCCGCGCCCGTGCGCATCGACACCCACATCTCGACCGTGCTGGTCGCCCCGCCCCGCGCATACAAGCTCAAGCGCCCGGTGCGGCTGCCGTTCGTCGACCTGTCCGACCCGGCGCGCCGCCGTGCACTGTGCATCGAGGAGGTGCGGCTGAACCGGCGGCTCGCGGCGTCGCTGTACCTGGGCGTGATCGCGGCCGACGCGCTGCCGCCGCGCTCGCTGTGGCCGGTCGACGGGGACGATCGCGATGCCCCCGCGGGCGAACTCGCGGTGGTGATGCGCGCGTTCGAGCCGCAGTCGCTGTGGGCGCAGCGCGTGCCCGCGGGCGGGGTGGACGCCGACGACGCACGAGCGCTCGGCGACGTCCTGGGCGGTTTCCACCGCGACCGCGCCGCGCGCGTCACGGATGCGCCGCACGCACACGCGAACGCGGTGCTCGCGCGCGCACTCGACAACGTCGAGACGCTGCGCGGCCTGGGCACGGTCGAAGACGTCGGGCGGCTCGACCGACTGGCTGCGGCCGCGCGCCGTCGTGCCGCACGGCTCGGGCCGCTGCGCGACGCGCGCAACCGCGGCGGATTCGTGCGCGACGGCCACGGCGACCTGCATCTGGGCAACGTCGTGACCTTCGAGGGCGCGCCGGTACCGTTCGACTGCCTCGAGTTCGACGCGCGACTGCGCGTGGCCGACGTCGCCGACGACGTCGCCTTCGTCCTGATGGACCTGCGTCACGCAGGCCGGCCCGACCTCGCCGCCGCGCTGCTCGACGGCTGGCTGCAGGCCACCGGCGACTTCGACGCCGTGGCTCTGCTGGACGACGCATGCGCATACCGCGCGATGGTGCGCGCGAAGGTCTCGGCGATCGGTGCCTCGCAGCGGCACGAGCAACGCGGCCGGGACCCGTGCGCGGGGTACCTCGAGCTGGCCGACGCCTGCGACACGCGTCCCGCCTCGCCGCTGCTGGTCGCAACCCACGGGCTGTCCGGTTCGGGAAAGACCGTACTGTCCGGGCTGCTCGCCGCCGAGCTCGGTGCGGTACGGCTGCGCTCGGACGTCGAGCGCAAGCGGATGCTCGGCATGCCGCTGGACGCGCGCGGGGCGGCGTCGTACGCGCACGCAGACCGCGAGGCGGTCTACGTGCGCCTGGAGGCGCTCGCGCGCGGGCTGCTGTCGATCGGCTGGCCGGTGGTGGTCGACGCGGCCTGCCTCGCCCGGGCGCAGCGCCGCCGCTTCGCCGAGCTTGCGGTCTCGGTCAGGGCCCGCTTCGCGATCGCCGACGTCGACGCGCCGATCGGTCTCCTGCGCGAGCGCGTGGCCGCGCGGGCGCGGCGCGGCGACGATGCGTCGGACGCGGACCTCGCGGTGCTCGAGGCGCAGCGGCGCACCCACGAGCCGCTGGATGCACACGAGCGCGCGGTCGCGATCCGCTTCGATGCGTCGCGGCCGTTCACGCGCGCCTCGGTCGTCTCGGCCTGGCACGCGCGTGGGTGCGCGTGACCCGCCGATCGGCTATCGTGGGGCTGATCGACATCGGAGGAGATGGCATGAGTCAGGAGCTGATCGAATCGATCGAGGACGGCGTCGCGACGCTGACGCTGAACCGTCCCGAAGCGCGCAACGCGCTGACCCGCGAGATGATGACCGGGCTCGCCGAGGCGCTGCCGCGGCTCGCCGCCGATTCCGCGGTGCGCGTCGTCGTGGTCACCGGCGCCGGGCGTGCGTTCTGCTCGGGCGGCGACGTCAAGGGTTTCGCGAGGCGCGCCGCGGGCGACGGCGCCGACCAGCCGTCGTTCGACCAGAAGGTCACCGACCTGCGGATGCGGATGGAGGCGGTGCGATGGCTGCACGAGATGCCCAAGCCCACGCTGGCGGTGATCCCGGGGCCGGCAGCCGGCGCGGGCCTGTCGATCGCGCTCGCCTGCGACCTGCGGATCGCCGCCGACGACGCGAGGCTCACCACCGCGTTCGCCAAGGTGGGTCTGTCCGGGGACTTCGGTGGCAGCTACTTTCTGTCGACGCTGGTCGGCGCCTCACGCGCGCGAGAGCTCTACTTCACCGCGCGGCTCGTGGGTGCGGAGGAAGCGCTTCGCATCGGTCTCGTGGACCGCGTGGCTCCCTACGAGGAGCTCGCCCGCGCGGCGGCCGGCTTCGCCCGCGAACTCGCGGCGCTGCCCACGGTGGCGGTGGGCTACATGAAGCGCAACCTGAACGTCGCGCAGCACGGCTCGCTCGCGGATACGCTCGACGCCGAGGCGATCCACATGGTCCGCACGTTCGAGACCCACGACCACAAGGGCGCGGCGCGGGCGTTCGTCGAGAAGCGGCCACCGAGCTTCGAGGGGCGCTGAGCGTCGCAGGGCGGCGGTACGCAGCCCTCGCGTGCCACCGCTGAGCAGCCCGGGCCTCGCAGTGCGGCGGGTTCGCGTGGCGGCGGATCAGCGGTGAAGCGGATCAGCGTGGCGGCGGGCACGCCTCAGTCGGCCTTGATCCCGGCCCTGCGGATCACCTCTCCCCAGCGGGCGGATTCCTCTGCGACGAAGCGCGCGAATGCCGCGGGGGCATTGCCCACCGGCGTCGCGCCCATGCCGACGAGTCGGTCGCGCACGTCGGGTGCGGTCAGCGCCCGGACCGCCTCGGCGTGCAGGCGGGCGACCGCCTCGGGCGGGGTGCCCGCGCGCACCATCACGCCGAACCAGGCCGCGGTGTCCCAGCCGGGGAAGCCGGACTCGGCCATCGTCGGCACCTCGGGCGCGAGCGGCGTGCGCTGCGGACTGGTGACCGCGAGCGCCTTCACCCGCCCGGCCTTGGACTGCGCGAGCCCCTGAGCGACCGTGTCGAACATCAGCTGCACGCGTCCCGAGCCCAGATCCTGCAGCGCCTCCGCGGTCCCCTTGTACGGCACGTGCACGAGGTTGACCCCGGCCTGCGCCTTCAGCAGTTCGGCCGCGAGGTGCCCGGACGTGCCGTTGCCCGGTGACGCATACGACAGCTCGCCGGGCTTGCCGCGCGCGAGCGCGACCAGTTCCTGCACCGACTGCACCGGCAGCGTCGGACTCGCGACCAGCAGGTTGGGCAGCTGAACCAGCAGCGTCACCGGCACCAGCTCGGCGGGGTCGTAGGCGAGCTTCGCCTGCAGATGCGGATTCAGCGCATGCGTGCCGATGTGACCGAGGAACATCGCGTGACCGTCGGCGGGCGCGCGCAGCACCTCCTGGGCACCGATCGCGCCGCTCGCGCCCGGCCGATTCTCGACCAGCACCGGCTGACCGAGTGCGTCGGCCATCTTCTGGCCGACCATCCGCGCGAGCGTGTCGGTGAATCCGCCGGGGAAGGGCACGACGAAGCGCACCGGGCGTGCCGGGAACGGCTGCGCACCGGCGGGCGCCGACGCGCCGAGCGCGGCAAGGGCCACCGCAGCGCTCAAGACCCTGCGGCGGGGCAGGGGGTGGCGGGGCAGGGGGTGATCGGGCATTCGGGTCTCCTCGTCGTTCGACGCGGCCGGACGGCGTGCTCTCAGGCGTGTCGCCGCAGGCCGCAGGGTTGCTAGGCGTCCAGCACGATCTCGCCGCCCGGCGCGGCCGCGCGCGAGCAGCACAACACGATTCTGCGCTGCCGCTCGCGCGCGCTCAGCACCAGGTCGCGGTGGTCGACCACGCCCGACAGGTAGTTGCGCGCGCACACGCCGCACAGGCCGTCGGAGCACTTGGTGTCGATCGCGATGCCGGCCTGGGCGAGCGCATCGGTCGCGTTGAACGCGGCGGGTACCGCGACGCGCCGGCCGCTGCGCGCGAGCACCAGCACGAACGGGTGGCGCTCGCGCTCGGGCGCCTCGGGGACGCTGAAGAACTCGCGGTGCAGCGCGTCCTGCGGCCAGCCGCGTGCGGCCGCGGCGTCGAACACCGCGTCCATGTAGCGGGCCGAACCGCAGGCGTAGAGCCGCAGGCCGGGCCGGTGCGGCGGCACGAGCGCGGCGAGGTCGGCGCGGCCGCCCTCGGCCTTCACGTGCAGTGTCGCCCGCCCTCGCCACGGCGCGTGCGCGACGTCCTCCAGGAAGCCGGCCTGCGCACGGCTCGCCACGCTGTAGTGCAGCTCGAACGAGCGGCCCAGCCGGTGCAGCCGGTGCGCCATCGCGAGCAGCGGCGTCACGCCGATGCCGCCCGCGAACAGCAGCACGTGCGCGGCGGACTCGTCGAGCGGGAAGTGGTTGCGCGGCGGGGAGACGAACACCCGCTTGCCCTCGCGGAACACCCGGTGCATCAGCGCCGAGCCGCCGCGACCCTTCGCCTCGCGCAGCACGCCGAGCACGTAGCGCGAGCGGTCGGCCGGGTCGCCGGCGAGCGAGTACTGCCGGTTGTACTCCGGGGCGATCACCACGTCGAGGTGCGCGCCGGCCTCCCAGCCCGGCAGCGGCGCGCCGTCGGGCGATTCGAACTCGTAGCGGGCGAGCCCCTCGGCCATCTCCTCGCGCCGCCGCAGCACCACCGGGAAGACCGGCGGCGGCCCGTCGGGCATCCGGAACGGCGGGGCGAGGTCTTGGGTGTCGCCCGAGGCGAGCCGCCTGCGGTATTCGGCGGGCGTGAGCAGCGCGCGGTAGCGCTCGATGCCGCGCTCGCGGTCGACCGGGTGCGCGACCGGCCACGGCGGCGGCATGGTGTCGGCCGGGTAGACCGCGAGCGTCTGCTGGTCGTAGCGCAGCTGCAGCTTCGGCTGGATGCCGCGCGCGTTGGCCTGCGCGGCGCGTACGTAGCGGCCGGTGGCCGGGTCGAGCACGATGTCCCACCACCACTTCTTCACCGGATTGATCGCGCCCCGGCCGAGCGCGTCGTCGAGCCGCGCGAGCCAGGGCGCCACGCCCGGCGCGGCCATCGCAACCCGCCGCACCAGCGACTCGGCGAGCAGTCCCTCGAGGTTCCACGGGCAGGTCTTCATGCAGCGGCCGCACATGCCGCCGGCGCTGTTGGTGATCCGGTAGCGCGCGCACTTCTCGGCGTCGGACTTCCAGATCTCGTAGCCGTTGTACATCAGCTTCGGCCCGGCGGTGATCGCGCCCGACGGGCATTCGCGTGCGCACTTGTTGCACTGCTCGCAGAAGCGCTGCAGACCGAAATCGATCGGCGCGTCGAACGCCATCGGCATGTCGGTGGTGACCGTGCCCGACTTGAGTCGCGGGCCCAGGAACGGGTTGAGGATGACCTCGCCGATGCGGCTCACCTCGCCCAGGCCGGAGAGCAGCAGCAGCGGCGGCTGCAGCACGTCGCCGTCGATCACCGAGTGCACGCGCGCCGAATACCCGAGCCGACGGATCTGCTCGCCGAGCACGCCGCCCAGCAGCGAGAAGCGCAGATAGGCGCGCATGCTCTGCGCCACCGAGATCCAGTCGTCGCCGCTCGCGCCCTCCATCGTCTCGTGACCCTGGTCGAGCAGCAGGTTCACCGCGTGCGCGTGGTAGGCCGGCATCGGATTGCCGCCGGCGTCGTGCGAGTAGTAGGCCCAGTCGGGCACGGCGCACAGACCGACCGCGTCGACGCCGAGCCAGTACGCGGCCGCCTTCAGGTTGTCGGCGTTGCGCACGGGATCGCGTGCGGCGGCGGACAGCGGCCCGCGCGCCTCGCCGAACTGCAGCAGCAGCAGTGCGCCGAGCGCGCGGCGCGCACACGCGCCGATCGGGCTCTTGAGCACGTACATCGCGTTCTTCGCGGCGTCCTGCGTCGCACGCCCGAGGTCGCCGAAGAGGGCGCGCGCGAAGAAGTCGGCGCGCTTGGGGAAGCGCGGCACGCGGTCGTGGTCGATGAAGGTGGTGGGCTCGGCGCGCCGTGGGATGGTCTCGAACGGGTACGCGCCCATCCGGAAGTCACGGTTCGCGTACGGCTCGCGGTTCGTCGCGGACTTCGCGGTGCCCTTGCCGATCCACCACGCGGGGCCGTGCGAGCGCAGCCGGTCGAGCAGCCCCGGGTCCGCGGCGAGCGGCAGGTCGGCGGCGAGCGGCATCGTGGTGGTGACGGCGGCCAGGCCGAATCGGCGGCCGACGTACGGGTTCACCGCGACGACGCCGTCGTGCGGGTCGTCGTGCAGCGCGGCCAGGCCAGCCGCGACCGCGAGGCGGCCCAGGTCGACGTCGGTGCAGCTCGCGGTGTGCGAGCGCGCCGCGAAGCCGAGCATGCGCAGGTAGCTCGCCAGCAGCAGCGCGGTCTGCGCGGCGAGCAGCGCGGCGCGCTGCGGCTGGATGCCGCGGATCCAGTCGCAGCCGGGCTCGTCCGCGCGCGGGTCGCGCGGGTACTCGACGAGACACACGATCGCGTGCGCGTGCGCGTCGATCGGCGCGTGCGTCATCCGCGCCGAGTCGATCACGTCGGCGACGATCATGTCGATGCCCGCCGCGAAGGACTTCGGCTGCGAGCGCTCGAGCTCGGCGGCGAGCGCGCCCACCATCGGGTTGCGGATCGGCGCGGCGAGCCGCGCCTCGGCCGGCAGCGCGCAGGCCGCGACCATCGTCGCGTCGAAGTAGTAGCCCGCGGCCTTCAGGTGGTTCGTGCGCTCGAGCGGGTCGTCGGGGATCTCCGCGCGCTGCGCGGCGACCGCGCCGTCGCGAACCACGTCGAACATCCCGGCGTAGCGGGCCATCGCGTGCGCGAGCGACTCGGGGTCGGCGTCGTCGCCGTAGCGCAGCGGCGCGGCGATCGGCAGCCGGGCCAGGTCGGGCGGCGCCGCCGTCCGGCGCAGCCGCTCGAGCGGGTACGGGCCGAGGTGGACCGGACGGTCGCGGTAGGAGAACAGGCGCATCGGGCGGGGGCTCCGGACGGACCCCGCAAGCGTAGGGCCGCCGGGCGCTCGCGAGCAGTGAAGCCAAGCCTATACTGATCGCAGGATGCGATCACCGGAGGTGACGTGACGCTGCAGCAGCTGAGGGCCTTCCTCGCGGTCGTCGAGGAGGGCAGCTTCCGCGGGGCGGCGCGCCGGCTCGGCCTGTCGCAGGCGGGCCTGACCACCGCGGTCCAGGCGCTCGAGCACTCGGTCGGACAGTCGCTGCTGCGCCGCTCGGTGCGCGGCGTGTCGCCCACCGACGCGGGCCTGCGGCTGCTGCCGAGGGCGCAGCTGATCGACCGCGAGGCGCGCCGCGCGCTCGACGAGGCGGCCGGGTCCCGCGGCCTGGGCGGCGTGCTGCACGTGGGCGTGGGCCCCACCACCACTGCGATGCTGCTGCCGCGCGTCGTGCCCGACTTCCACCAGCGCCACCCCGACGTCACGCTGCGGCTGGTGCCCGGGCTCCACGACCGGCTGCGCGCCGGCATGCACCAGGGGCTGCTCGACCTGGCGCTGCTCGCGGTGCCCGACGACGCCGAGTGGCCGGGCATGCGCCGCACGCGGCTGATGCGGGGCACGCTCGCGATCGTAGCGCGCAGCGGCCACCCGCTGGCCCGGGCGCGCACGCTGGCCGAGCTCGCCCAGGCGGAGTGGATCCTGATGGGCTCGCCCGGCGGGCCGGGCGGCACGGTGGTCCGGCTGTTCGACGACCAGGGCCTGCCGCCGCCCCGCGTCGCGGCGACCTGCGAGGGCTTCACCGAGGTCGGCGCGCTGCTCGCCGCGACCGACTGGCTCGCGCTGCTGCCGCACGACCTGGTGGCTGCGGGCCTGGTCGGGCCGGGCACCGCGGCGATCCCGTTGCGCACGCGGCTGCCCCGGTTCGAGATCTGCCTGGTCACGCGCGTGGAGCCGCCGCCGACGCCCGCCGCGGCGACCTTCGCGACGATGTGCGCGTCCTGGGCGCGAGTCGCCCGTGCGGCGGGGGCGCTCGGCGGACGCCGCTCCGCGGACGCGCCGCGCTGACGCCCGTCAGAACGGCGGGATCGTGGTCGACGTCGGCCTGCGTGATCCGTGCGTCGTGGGGAAGGGCGGGCGCGCGGGCCTGCGCGAGCGGGGCGACGCCCTCGGCGCGCACCCCCTGGCGGTCCGTCGTCCCGCCGCCGCACCAGGCCGTGACCAGCACGCCGAGCCCGGCCGCGACCGACAGCGCGAGCGGCAGCGGATCCCGGGCATGGAGGCCTCCGTGCGTGGGCGCGGGCGTCCAGCACGAAGGGTGCCCGAGCGTGGATCAGGCGCGCTGCGCGTCGCGGCGGTTCGCCTCGTCGATCTGGGCGTTGAGCGTCCAGAAGTCGTACAGCCAGCCCACGAGCAGCAGCCCGCCGGTCAACAGCCAGAGCAGGCCGGTCGCCCACTTGCCGAGGTAGAAGCGGTGCAGGCCGAACACGCCGAGGAAGGTCTGGAGCAGCCACGCGACGCTGTAGTCGGTGCGGCCCGCCCGGTAGCGCCGGTCGGCGCGCCGGTCCATGCCGGGGATCAGGAACACGTCGATCAGCCACCCGATGCCGAGCAGGCCGAGCGTGAGGAACCAGATCGTCCCGGTGACCGGCTTGCCGTAGTAGAACCGGTGCGCGCCGGTGAACCCGAAGATCCACAGCAGGTAGCCGACGGTCTTGCGGTGCGTGTCGTTCGTCTCGGCGGCGGCGTTCATCGCGGGCCTCACTTGACCGCGAGCTCGGCGCGCTGCGGGGGCAGCGTGCCGCCGGGCTCGGCGAGGCGCGGCGCGAGCAGGTAGAGCCGCTCGTTGGAGAGGCCGCGCTCGTCGCGCAGGTAGTCGCGGGCGGCCTGCGCGCGCTGCAGCGCGACCGTGCGCACGTCTTCGTTGGCGACGTTCGTCCGCTGCAGCAGCAGGCGCTCGAGTTCGTCGGGCGGGGGGGGCTTCGCGCCGCCCGCCTCGAGCTTCGCGTCGAGCCACGCCTGCTCCATCAGCTCGACGCGCTCGCCGTCGGCGAGCTCGACCTCGCGCAGCGCCGGCAGCTCGGCCGTCGGGTTCTCGCGCCTCATCCGCGCGAGCTTCGCGCTCCGGAGCGACTGCTCGAGCCGCTGCCGCTGCATCGCCGCCAGGTCGGTCTTCGGGTCGGCGTAGCCCGCGATGTCGAGCGACAGCGCAGGCCGATCGGCCAGGGCCTTCGCGAGTGCGTCGAGCCGGCGGCGCGCCTCTGCGTCGAGCGCGGTGCCGCCGGCCGGGAAGGCGAGGTGGCTGAGCTCGACCTGCCCGCCGCCGACCAGCGACGCAAGGAAGGTGAACGGCGACGCGACGACGTTCAGGAACGCGTTGCCCAGGGCCTTCGCGATCAGGCTGCCGACCGAGAACTGCGGGTCGCTGATCGAGCCCGAGATCGGCAGGTCGAGCTCGATGTTGCCGTTGCGGTCCTTCAGGAGCGACACCGCGAGCTGCACCGGAAGGTTCGGCGCGTTGGGGCTGTCGACCTTATCGCCGAAGGTGAGCTGGTTGATCACCAGCCGGTTGGTCGCCTCGAGCCGGTCGCCCTCGATCGTGTAGCGGACGTCGGCGGTGAGCTTGCCCTTCTCGATCGCATAGCCCGCCCAGCGGCCCGAGTACGCGCTGAGCTTGGGCAGGTCGAAGCCGCGGGCGATCGCGCGCAGGTCCGCCTGCCGCGTCGGGGCGAGCGGATGGATCTTTCCGGTGATCTCCAGCGGGGTGTCGTCGTCGACGCTGCCGGTGATCAGCACGTCGGACGGCGCCTCGCGATCGCTTGCGATCGCGTCGATCGAGCCGACCAGCCGGGTGAGGTTCGCGCTGAAGTTGGGCCGGATGAACAGGTCGGTGAAGTCGACGTTGCCCCCGGCGATCCGTACGTTGCCGATCCGTACCGTCGGCCCGTCGGGACGCGGGGCGACCGCGACGCGTGTCCCCGCGCGGTCGTCGGGCGGGCCGTCACGCGCGCCGCCGAGTTCGCCCAGGGTCAGGTCGCGTCGGGTGACGTCGTCCCCGCGCGCGACCGGGGTGCGGCGTCCGGTCGCGGCGGGGCCGGCCGGTGCCTGCGTCAGCGACTCGGGCCGCGCGCCGCGGTCGACGAGCACCCGCGACAGGTTCAGCCGGCCGTCCGCGCCCAGGATCACGCGCGAGTAGAAGTCGACGAACGCCACCACGCCGATCTCCACCAGGCTGTCGCGGACCCGATCGGGGCGCCAGTCGACCTTCACCGAGGGCATCGCGAGCGCGCTGAAGCGCAGGAGGTCGTCGCGGGTCACCTTGTCGATCGTGCGAAAGCCGTTGGCCGACACCTCCCCGTCGAAGCCGATCCGCGTCGCGCCGTCCGAGTCCTGCGCGGCGTACCCGAGCCGGCCGTTCACCCACAGCTGCCCGGCGGCGAGCGACAGGTTCAGGTACGGCGACAGGTACGGGTCGAAGTGCGTGAGCGTGAAGCGCTGCAGCCGCACGCGCGTGTCCAGCTGCACCGGCTGCGGGCGCAGCGTCCCCGAGGCGGCGAGCCGCGAGCCGTCGGCGAGCGCGACGCTCGCCTCGAACGGCAGCGTGCGCGACGGGTCCAGCGACAGGTCGCGGACCTGGGCGTTCAGCGTCACCCGGGGCAGCCGCCGGTCGCGCGGCAGCGCGGCGTCGTCGTAATCGAGCACGACCGAGGCGAGCGAGGCCTCGCCGATCTGAAGATCCCAGGCCCGAGCGGGCCCGGCGGCGGTCTGCGCCTGGCCGTCGGGGGCGGTGGCGGTGGCGGTGGCGGTGGCGGTGGCGGTGGCGGTGGCGGCG
>Ga0169931_10013221_pt1 | contig 11302 bp, 10 predicted proteins | sample Kivu_15m_20L_FD_129675 | JGI IMG/M metagenome (GOLD analysis project Ga0169931, IMG submission 129675) | Freshwater microbial communities from Lake Kivu, Western Province, Rwanda to study Microbial Dark Matter (Phase II) - Kivu_15m_20L... | ecosystem: Environmental > Aquatic > Freshwater > Lake... | reverse complement strand
TGCAGATGTTGTAGCCAACCTTACCTGGCTCGACCGAGACGATCGCCAGCGCCGGATTCATCTGACGCGCCCAGGCGACAGCCTCCTCGGCGTTTGTGATGTTTTGAACTTCGAACCCGTAAGGCGAGACGGCAGCCCGGATCACTTCCAGAACCGCTTCGTCCGGCTCAACACACAGCAGGAATTGTGTAGCCATTTGGAGACCTTGAAGCCTACACCGGAAAGCGGGTTTCCGATAGTTGCGCCAGTCGTGACGAGGTCCGCAAGGGACGTTTGTCTCGATGCGTCAAGGGGTTCTCGCCTGACCGATCACTTTTTTGCGCTGCCAGCCGGACGCGACGCCGACAACAGCAACACCCAATCCTCGTCGCCAGCAGCGTTCCGCCCCGGCGGCGAAAGCTCACGCGAGCCCTTGTTCGGCAAGGCCGCGCCCGCCGGCAAGGTCTTTCCCGATGCGGGATCGAACCAGCGGGGCGTCACCGGTCCAGGAAAGCGACCAAGCTCGATCGTCACCTTTGATTGCGACACCAGAGACACGAGCGCCCAGGTTCGGTCCTCGGTCGCCGAGACGGACCAGAAGCCCTCGGCCTTGTCCGCAACCCGCGCGAGATCGGTTGCGACCATGAGGCGATGCCACGGCAACGTCAGGAGGAATCGTTTTGCAGCGCCCAGCTGGCTCGCGCCGGGCATCTTCATGGCGACATCCCAGGGCGTGGTGCCCCAGTTGTTCCCGCTCGGCGACTTGCCGAAAGCTGCGTCGGCACGGTTCACCTGCCAGATGCCGTTGACCCCGAAGGTGTGGCCTGCAACGCCGCTGTTGAGCAGGTGTGCCCAGAAGGCCTGCCGCGCGTCGCGGGTGGTCAGCGGTGGCTTGATCTCCAGCGCCTCGTAGCGCGATTCGCCCGAGATGACCGGCATGGTCGGCGTTCGATTCCATCCCTCGAGCGCCTTCAAGGCGTGCTTCTCGGGTGGCACACCGTGACCGGACTGCTGCATGTCGAAGTCGAGCACAAACGGATCAATGTTTGTGTCACGCGCCTGACTGAGCGGATGGGTCGTCACCAGCCGGTGAAAGCCGTCGATTTGTCGGATGTAACGTATCACATCGGTCCATTCCCGCTTCAGCTTGCGCCGCTCGTTTTCCTTGTCGCCCGACAGATACCAGTGCAGATCTTGCTCGCCCGAGCTGGTCCAGGTCACGGGCAGGGCTCCCCAGCGCGCGATGAGATACCGCCAGTGTTGCTTCATCTTCTCAGCGCCCATGAAGCTGAGGTAGTAGCCCCAGGAGGCGAATACCGAGGGAACGAGGCCTTGTTCTGTCAGATATGTGATGCGTTTGTCGGCGGCGTCGAAGAACTCGGGCCTTACACGCGACCAGTCCTTTTCCCACGCAAAACCCATCTCGCCCTTGCCACGTTCGTCGAACGCCGGCATGTCCGGATAAAGCCCCGCCACGAGCTGAATGACCGTAAATCCCTGGTCGCGTCGAAGATCGGCGAGCTGTGCAAACTCGGGCAAGCTCAGGCGCGACAGTGCCATCCACCACGTGTCGCCGAGCCAGAAGAAGGGCGTTCCGTCCGCGTGCGCGAAGTGTCGGCGATCATCGGCGACCTTTATCGCGCCGTGCACGAACAGGGGGTTCTTGCCCTTGTAGCGCGTGATGCTGACCGAGCCGCGCACGCCGTGCAGCTCGGCGTTCTTCGCATCGCTGCACTCGGTGACGAAGGTGTGCGCGCCGGGATTCGACGAGGCGTAGCGCAGGCGAAAGGTATTTCCGCCAGCCCAGAACAGGGGGATCTGGCGCGTGGCGCCCGATGGTTCGGTGAAGATGGCGTCCACCGTGACATCGTTGAAGGGATCGGCGTAGTTGCTCTTCGACTCGAAGGTGAACTCGGCCGGGCGGTTGGTCTCCGTCGACGCGGAAAACGTCCGGCCCACCGCCGCTGCAGCGGGCGGATCTGCCGCACGGGCGATTTCCGCCCCGCCGAGGAGCGCCAGCGGAAAGAACAGCGCCACAAGCCCGAGTCGCGGTTGTCCCGATTGGATGGCCATGGTTGTCATTATAATAATATATAACAATTTATAACAATATATATCGACTGCGGGTGGCTGGAAGTTGACAACGCGATGCGTCTAAGTCCCAGGTCCGAATCTGCCGAGATCCTGTATGTGGTCCCATCGAACCGCATTGCGCTGGTTTGGCTCGCGCTCGTGCTCGCGTGCGGACGGATTGGCTACGACGAGCTCGCCGAGGGACCGGACGCGTCGGTCGGTGAGCCCGGCGACGCCGGAGACGTGCGTTCCGCCAGCCGTGACACGGGATCTGTGGTGGCTTCGATCGATGCCGCTCCCCCGAACATCATGCCTCCCTCACCTGACAGTGGAACGGCGCCCGGCATCGATCCGCCTGTCGAGCGGGACGCGAGCACACCCGTCGCGATGGACGCGAGCACACCCGTCGCGATGGACGCGAGCACACCCGTTGCGATGGACGCGAACACACCGGTTGAACCTGTGTGTCCTGCGGTTTGCAATGGTGGATGTGGGCAGGGCGTCTGTCGCATCACGAATCCAACGGTCGAAACCACCTGCGCTCCCGGCATGCCCTGCGAGATCACCTGCGCCGATGCGCGCTCGTGCAAGGTCAAGCTTGTTTGCGGCGCGGCCTCGACCTGCAACATCAAGTGTCTGGGCGATCGCGCGTGCAGCGAAGAAATCCACTGCGGCACCGGCCCCTGTGCCGTGAACTGCGACAACGACAAGACCTGTTCAAAAGTTTTCTGCGAGAACGCTGCAACCTGTGCGGTCACTTGCAATGGATTTCAGGCTTGCGGGTTTCCGGTGAATTGCGGCACCTCACGCTGCGATGTCCGTTGCCTGGGCGATTCCAGTTGCTTTGGTGGTGTTGCGTGCACGACCGCCTGTGCCTGTGATACCACCTGCAATCCATCCGGCTGCCCCGGGGGACCAGGGGCGCATCAGTGCATCTCGCCCGAGTGCACGCGCGCCGATGGCTCATGCCGCTCGGATGGCGCATGCAGCATGTGCCAGTGAAGGCGTTGATTGCCTACCGTGCCACAAATTCGATCTTGTGGTCGGTCGGTGCCCAGAAATGAATACCAGGGGGGCGATGGCCACGGCGTCCCTCTGGGATGCGTCTGGAGGGGATTAGGCCGCACGCTGCGGCTCCCCCGAACATCGGGCCGCTCTCGCCTCAGAGCGGCCCAGTTCCCGGTTTTGTGTGTGCCGTGTGCAGTACGTTTGGCCGCCGGGGCGGGGGGCCGCCATCGTGTGTTGTGAATGCGTCTGCGGCACGTGCAAAGGCCGTTATTTGGAGGCATATTCCTTTCGTGAACGTTTCCGGTGACCTGGATTCTTTGTTGGGCGCGCTGCGGAAAAGCCGCGGTTTCCAGGCGCAAGGTGTGTTGCTGGCAAAGCTCGGACGGCTTGCGCAGTTTTTTGCCTCACAAAATCTAAACGCCGCCGTGGTTGGTGTCAGCGGTGGCGTCGATTCCGCGCTGGTCCTGGCGCTTCTGGAAACGCTTCGAAAGCAGCCCGGCTCGCCTTTGTTGCGGGTTGTGGCACTGTTGATGCCCATCGAGGGGCGAGGTGCCACCGGGCAAGCCGTCGCGACAGACAATGGTCGCAAGGTGGCAACCATGCTCGGCGCGGAGGTTTGGGAAGCGCCACTTGGCGAGGCGCACGCTGCCACGGTCCTCGCGCTGCAACGGGCGTCCGCGCTGGACTTTGATGCGTGGGCGGAGGGGCAGTGCCTCAGTGTCATGCGAACACCTGCGCTCTACGGCGCGGCGGCGCTCTTGCAGCGACACGGCTTTCGCTCATTGGTTGCGGGCACCACGAACCGCGACGAAGGCGCGTACCTTGGTTTCTTTGGAAAGGCGTCCGATGGCATGGTCGATCTGCAACCGATCTCCGACCTGCACAAATCCGAAGTGCGCGCGCTCGCCCGGTTGCTTGGTTTGCCCGAAGAGATCGTCACAGCCACGCCGCGCGGGGACGTGTACGACGGTCGCACCGACGAACAAATGATCGGCGCCAACTACGACGCCATCGAAGCCGTGTTGCGCCTCAAGGAGCTGGATCTGCCTGCAGAGCTTGCCGGACATGCGCCTGCGGCCGCGGTGCAGCGGCATCACCAGATGAATGCGCACAAGTATGCGGTTGGCAGTCCGGCCGTTCATCTGGATGTGCTTCCGCGCGGCGTACCCGGCGGGTGGACAGAGATCTGTTTCGCCGGCAGGAATGAGACTCGACCTGCTCCCGGGATCTTGCTCGGCGAATGGGATCCGCCCGAGATATCGCTCGATCCCTTCGTCGCCCCGCCCCAACGGCAGGATGTGCCGCTGCAAGAAGGCGTCGCGTTCACCGCGCATGAAGTGTTGTCACAAGCAGACTGTGGGCGATTGGCGCAAGCGTTCCGAGACGCTGGTGATGCGCAGCCTGTTGGGGTCTCAGGCATCGTGAACAGCGCGGCTTATGGGTCCGTTCGGCGTACGGCATGGGCGCCGCAACTGTCCCGGGATTTGTGGAGGCGCCTCGCACCGTGTGCGCCCTCGGTGCGGTTCACCGATGCTTTCACGCCCACCGATGCCTTTGCCACTGAAGACCGAAAGGGCCATTGCACGTGGCGGGTGGTAGGCCTGTCTCCTGTGCTGCGTTTTATGCGTTATGAGCCAGGGGGTGAACATTACTGCCACTACGACGCGGGTTTTGATTATGGTGATGGCCGTCGATCGCTGATGTCGGTCGTGTTTTATCTGAGCGACGCTCAGGGCAGCGGCGCGACTCGCTTTATCGATGACGGACAACAGGGAACGCCGGCGGCGAGTCGCAATTTTTCCGACTGGACACGCCCTGCGAGAACCGACGAAGTTCGGCATTGCAGCAACCCCGTAAAGGGCAGTGCGCTGGTGTTTGACCATCGCCTTTGTCACGACGTGCAGCGCTGGGATGGTCCCGGTTCAAGGATCATCATTCGCGCCGATGTCGTGTACGAAGCGGTTCCGGACGGACGGTTCTAGTGCACTGGAAGATTTTACGGGATCCCTTCCTTGGTCCGCTTGCCCGCGTGCACGGCGAGCAGTTTGCGTGGGACGCCGGATTCTTCTTCGACGACGATCCGGAAGACGCGTCGCTTGACGACACCGATTGGCTTTGCACACCGGTGCCACCTCGACGTCCGCTGGGTCAAAGGCCCATCGTGCTGCTCTCGACGGGTGGTTTTTGTCCGATTCATGTCGGGCACCTCGCGATGATGGATGCGGCTCGCGAGTGTGCCACGAATGCGGGCTTTGACGTCGTGGCGGGGTATCTGTCTCCGGGCCACGACGCCTATTTGCGCGGCAAGTGTGGCGACGAGGCCATTCCTGCTTCGGTGCGCCTGCAGCAATGTGCGGACGCTGCGGCCACCCGTCCATGGCTGCTGGTGGATCCCTGGGAGGCGCTGCACCGGCGTGTGGCCGTGAACTACACCGACGTGGTCGCCCGTTTGCGGGCGTACCTACGCGTTCATCATGACGCTCGCATCGAGGTGTTCTATGTCTGTGGCGGCGACAACGCGCGATTTGCGCAGGCGTTTTCGCGCGACGGTGGCTGTGTGGTGGTGTCACGCCCAGGGTCCGAGAACGAGGTCCAACGCTGCAAGGAGCGCCTTGGCGAACACCCCAACATTTTGTGGTGCGAGGGAGGCACCTCCGCGTCGTCTCGAACGATGCGGGGTGGGCCCTGGGAAGAAGGCTCGCAGCGCAACTTTGTGGCGAGGCTCGAAGACGAACGTGCCGCGCCCAGGCTTGGGCTACAGGCGTTGCAACGGTTTCAGCGCGAATTGTTGTCTGTCTTCGGTGCGATGGGTCGGGTACGTACGGTTGCGTTTGCGGAAGAGGCGCGCTCGCAGCATCCGATCATCAGCCTTGATCCGATGCACCCGACCTCACATACGATAGCGATGAGCCGCCTGTTCGCGCCTGGTGGCTACCAACAGCTTGGTCATATTGCACGGCCTGGCAGTGCCCCGCTCGCGGAACAGTTTGCAGCCATCGAACCGGGCGACTACGAGCTGCACGATGACGACAGTGTCACCGGTGGCACGCTGCAGGCCGTGCGGGCCGCGATGCCCGACGGGATTCGAATTGTGTCGACGACCCTCGCCACCGCACATGCGCCCGATGAAGAGGTGATCGACTGTCGCGACTTTTTGCTCGGCGCGCACGAGTCAGGATTGGTGACACGCCTGCCCTGGGGTGCGATCGGCCGGGTCCCATACCTTTTACCCTACGTCGATCCGGCCGCCCGGTGCAGTGTTGCTCCGCAGATGGCTTTGCAATTCTCACGACAGGTTTGGCTGCTCAACGCGGCCATCCTGCGTGACCGGGGATTGTGTGTGGGCGACCTGTCGCCGTCTGTGCGTGATGCGTTTGTGTGGTTCGGGGTTGATCGACCCCTGCACGAACTGGCGCTTTGGCACGCTGGCCGGCTTGCGAGGCTCCTCGGAACGGACTCGCAATAGCCGCCTGTTTGGTCTAGGGTTTCTTCAGCGTGGAACGGGAGCCGCATAACCAAACGTTCACCCTCGCGGTCGCGAGGCGCTTCGTTGCTGCCAGCGAGTTGCCTCCGGAGGTGGCGGAAGCGCTCGTGGCCGCGGCCGAGGCCCCTCCGGGCGCGAGCGACTGGCGTTCGTTCCTGTCGTGGTTCCTGGCCTTTGCCGGGGTCGCACTTGCGCTCTCCGGTGTCATCTTCTTCTTCGCCTACAACTGGGCCGCGCTGGGCAAGTTTTCAAAGCTTGGATTGCTTGAGTTCGCCATCGTCGCAGCGGCGCTGGGCGCATGGAGGCTTGGCGATCGTCTTTGGGGCGGGGTCTTGCTTTTGATTGCGGTCGTCCTCGTTGGCCCGTTGCTGGCGGTTTACGGACAGACCTATCAGACCGGCGCCGATCCCTATGAGCTGTTCCTGGGCTGGATCGGCCTGACCTTGCCATGGGTCGTGCTCGCGCGCTCTCCGGCGCTCTGGATGTTTTCGCTCGTGCTGGTGGATGTCGCGTTTGTTCTTTTTTGGCAGCAAGTGTTGGCTGCGCGTCACGACATCGAACGCAACGTTCCTGCGATGTTGGCGTTAACCGTGCTCAACACGTCGCCCTGGGCGTTGTGGGAGCTTCTTCATCGGCGCGGTATTGCCTGGTTGTCGACGAGATGGGCACCTCGATTCATGGGCGTCGTGACCAATGCCACCTTCGTTTGGTGTCTCGTATTGATGATCGTCGATGAGGCAAGGCAAGCCCCCGGATACGACGTGTCGATCGTGTTCCTCTCGCTCGGCATCGTTGCTGCTTCGGTCCATGTCTACCGAAACGTCATCCCCGATTTGTTCATGCTGGCGCTTTCGTCCGCGAGTGTGATGACGGTGGTCACCGTTGGTGTTGGCAGAATCCTTTTCAGTGGCATGGATGCAGAGATTGGTGGTGTCTTCGTGCTTGGTTTGTTGGTCGTTGCGCAGGTCGCAGGCGCTGCGACCTGGCTGCGGTCGGAATCGCGCAGAATGAATCACTTGCAGCAGCCGATGTCACCCAGGGACGGTGTCACCTCATGATTCGTCGGCCAACAACAGCGCAAGTCCTGAGTCGCCTCGTTGAACAAGGCGTGCTGTCAGATGCGCGGCGACTGGAACTGCAGCAGCTTCCGCCTGTGGACGAGCCCGAGCACACCCCCTGGTTTGTTCGGCTGCTTGTGGGGGCAGGGGCCTGGGTTGCGGCCTTGCTCTTTGTGGTTTTCCTTTTCCTTTCGGGACTCGTCGAATCAGGCGGCAGCGCCATGGCGGTCGGCCTGGTCGTGGTTGTGGGCGCCACGATCCTCAGGAAAGCCTCGACTCATGACTTCGCGACCAATCTCGCTCTCGCAGGCTGCATCACCGGAGAGATCTTGTGCATCGGCTCGGCCAGCGGCGAGGGCGAAACGGAGGGGGCATTGTTCGCCCTGGTCTCGGCGATCACGCTCCTTGTCGTCTATCCCGATCCGGTGATGCGATTCCTTGCGGCTGCGGCTGTGCCAGGCTCCCTATTCGTATTGCTTTTGGAGGCGGAGCAGCCGGTTCTGGTGGATCTGCTGGTGGTGGCCGCCATGGTTGGTGGCGGCTTGCTCTGGCTGTCGCCATCACGCTCGGGCCTCGCGCCATCGCGATTTGGCGAGCGCCGTGTTCCGATGGCCTACGGCTTTCTGCTCTTTGGACTCGCGTTGATGGTGGCCGATCTTGCTGCGGCCCACGAGAGTTATCGCGAACCCTGGATGTCGCGGCAGTTCACCACCGCGGGCCTGGGTATCTTCTTCTTTCTCCTCGCCCGATGGCTCCTTCAGGCGAACAAGGTGCGAAAGCTGACCGAACTCACCGGCGTGGTGCTGGTCGCCACCGGACTTGTATGTGCCGCGACGCTGAATAGTCCGGGGGTGCTCGCCTCCCTGACCGTATTTGCGCTTGCCTTCCAGGGCCGCAGCAAGGTTCTGCTCGGACTGGCGATCCTGTTCCTGTGTGGGTTCGTGGTGTTTTTCTATTACAACCTCAACGCAACGCTTTTGGCCAAAAGTGGCATGTTGCTGGGCGCGGGTCTCACGCTCTTCGCCTTGCGTGTTTATCTTGGGTTGCGGTTTCGTGTCACCGAGGTGCAGTCGTCATGAATCGGCGTACCGTGATGATCGGCACTGGCCTCCTCATTTCGCTCGGTGGCGTGAACGCGCTCGTCATTCAGAAAGAGCGCCTTCTTGCATCGGGCAGGAAAGTGCTGCTCGAGCTTGCACCGGTTGATCCTCGGTCGTTGATTCAAGGTGACTACATGACCCTTGACTACGATGCTGCGCGCCGGCTGCGCTCTGTGGAAGATGCGCCGTCGGACGGCAACGTCGTGATCAAGCTCGACGCACGTGGTGTGGGCACCTTTGTGCGCGTCGAAAAAGGCAACGAGACGCTGTCACCCGATGAGCTCCGCCTTCGATACCGGACCCGCGAGGGAACGATTCGCATCGGCTCAGGCGCTTTCTTCTTTCAAGAAGGCCATGCCGGGCACTACGAGCGTGCAAAATACGGTGAGCTGAGGGTGGCAGACTCGGGGACCAGCGTCCTTGTGGCGCTGTGCGACAAGGACGTGGTGAGAATCAAGCCGATGTGATAAAATCGGGCAAGTGTTTCGCTGCTGGCCACTCGCTTTCCGCCTTGGGGCGCTCTTGATTGCCACCGAAGGTCTGTTCGCGGCCTGTCTGGTTCCGAACCCGGCCTATCAAATCGGCGAGGTGGAGCCGGCTGCGGACGCTGGCCCGAAGTCGCCGGTCGTTGACATGTTGGTGCCGCCGGCCGACGCGAGCGTGAAGCCGCCGGCCGACGCGAGCGTGAAGCCGCCGGCCGACGCGAGCGTGAAGCCGCAATCGCTCAGCGCGGGATTGGTACTACATTTCGCGATGGACGAGGGCGAAGGGACGAAGGTGACCGACGGCTCGGGCAATGGCCACGAGGCGAGCTTCGCCGCGGCTTCGGGTGCCTGGGTCGAAGGGCGTCACGGCAAGGCCCTCGATTTTTCAAAGACAGGTCCGCTCACGGTGGCCCGCTCGTCGGCGCTGGATGGCATTACGAAGGCAGTCACGGTCGCGGTGTGGGTCACGCACCTGCGATCGGTTGGTCATTGGACCATGATCGTGTCGCGGCAATATCAGAACACCGGAGAGGAGTACTACGGTTTGGGCTTGCTCGACGATGTGCCGAGCTTCACCACCGAGTTCTTTGTGAAAGCCCAGTCCTCTGCGTCGATGCCCAGGGGAAAATGGGTTCACCTCGCGGGCACCTACGATGGCGTGACCCACAAGATTTTCGTCGATGGGAAGCTCGCCGGCGAGGGCGCGGCAAAACGAACCTTGCAGCCCGACACCACGCCACTCATCATTGGTGCCAACCAGAACTACACGAATTTGAGCGAGTACTGGAAGGGCCTCGTGGACGATGTGCGCGTGTATGACCGCGCACTGTCCGCCGAAGAAATCGCAGCGCTCGCCACCGGGCCCTGAGGGGTCGCGTTTTCGCAAGCGCCGAGTCACTTGGCCCCGTATTCTTGGCAGCATGATTACCGCTGGTATCACCGCCGCCGTTGCGGGCATCCTTGGACTTTTCGGCGTCAAGCCGGGGCCCTATTTGATAGTTGTGGCCGGTGTCGTGAAGGTCGGTGTGGTCGGCGCCGGGCTCGTCTTTGGAAAGCGATGGATAAAGAAGCGTCAGCAAAAAGGGGACAAACCGTAGCACGGTCCGCATCGGGCCGCGGGGCCGCCAACTGTTTTTGTCTCGGAAGCCTTTCGCGCGCGCCAGGGTGGCGCCCCTGCAGGTGATGCAAGGGCGCCCTGGTCACCGTCGTTCTCTCACGCCTTCAGATTGAGGGCACTCGTGCTGTTACCGAACTTCGTGTCCGTGACACCGTGTCCCCGCAAGAGCGACAGCAACAGATTGGCAGCAGGGTGTTCGCCGGACGCCTTGATGTGGCGGCCTGGGGTGATCGCACTACCCAGACGTCCGGCGACGATGGTAGGCATGTTTTCGTACGAATGGCTGTCGCCGTCCGAGACGTCGCTGCCAAAGAGCATCGCCGAGTTGTCGAGCACCGTGCTTCCACCTTCGGTCATGCTCTTGAGGCGCGTGGCCAGATAGGCGTATTGCTCGACCTCCCAGCGATCGATGGCCTCAAGCTCGCGTAGCTGTTCTGCCTGGCCGACGTGGTGGGACACGCTGTGGTGATCGCCGCCCACATTGAGGAAGTTGTAGAAGTATTCGCTTTCCCACGCACCCAGCATGAAGGTGACGACGCGGGTCATGTCACACTGCAACGCCAGCGCAAGCACGTCCATCATGGCGCGCGAGCGCGCACGATAGTCTGTTGAGGTTGCCGGCGCAGTACCCGGCGTGCACATCCCTGCGGCCGAGACGGCGCCCGTACCCGTGCCCGAGCCTGGTGTCGTCGTATTCGTCGCGGTTGAGGCGCCGTAGTACGGTTTGCCCGGGTTTCATCTCGGGGGCGCAGGTACTCCCCACCGCGGGCCCCGGCGTGGAACCGGGTTTTGACTCCGGGGTCTGGCCTGTTTCGCCACCCGAGCGGTCGTCGGACTCCCGGCTGCCGTCGATGGCGCCCTGGCAACCCGCCGAAAGGATAAAAAGTAGCGGCGCGCCCATTGGCGCAAAGCGTCGAAACACGGCCAGGTAATGACCTTGTTGCCCTCGCAAATGTGCATGGACAAGTTCAATGACGAAGACCTTGGTTTGCTCGACG
>Ga0169931_10013219_pt1 | contig 11304 bp, 6 predicted proteins | sample Kivu_15m_20L_FD_129675 | JGI IMG/M metagenome (GOLD analysis project Ga0169931, IMG submission 129675) | Freshwater microbial communities from Lake Kivu, Western Province, Rwanda to study Microbial Dark Matter (Phase II) - Kivu_15m_20L... | ecosystem: Environmental > Aquatic > Freshwater > Lake ... | reverse complement strand
TCCACCCCGTCAGGCAAGCCTGCCACCCCTCAAGAGGGGAATTTAGGACAAAAACCACAATACAGGCGACTGAAAGGTTGAGTACATCCGCCTAGGGCGTGACGCCCCTACAATTCACCATTCACCATTCATAATCCATAATGTAAAATTCACAATCATTTACTTTAATGCTATAGTACAACTATATACTAAATCAAAATATGAAAAATATAACTAAATATCAAAATCTTGCACAACATATATCCCAAATCCTTGAACAAGGAAGAAAAGAAGCCGTATCCAGTCTTAATACAATACTTTTACAAACTTATTGGGAAATAGGAAAAGCCATTGTAGAATTCGAACAAGAAGGAAAAGTTAAAGCAGAATACGGGAAGGAATTGCTAATTTCCCTTTCCAAAGAACTAAAAAAATATGGAAAAGGTTTTAGTAGAACCAATCTTCAATATATGAGGATTTTTTACCTATATTTCCCCAAAACACCAGACGCGTCTGGCAAATTGACATGGAGCCATTATGTGGAAATTTTGGGAGTCTCTAATCACCTTGCCCGCAACTTTTATGAAAAACAATGTAGACTAGAAAACTGGTCAGTAAGAGAGCTCAAAAGACAAAAACAATCAATGTTATTCGAGAGATTTGCTCTAGGTAAGGATAAAAATGAATTATTAAAACTGTCACATAAAGGACAAATAATCCAAAAAGCAGAAGATATTATCAAAGAGCCATATATTTTAGAGTTTTTAGGTATCCCAGAACCTTATAATTTTTCAGAAGCAGAGCTAGAACAAAAAATTATTGATAATTTACAAATGTTTTTGTTGGAATTAGGAAAAGGATTCACTTTTGTCAAAAGACAATTCCGTCTGAGTTTTGATAGTCGTCATCATTATATAGATTTGGTATTTTATCATCGTATCCTGAAATGCTTTATACTAATTGACCTCAAAATTGGAGAAGCCGATCATACAGATATTGGACAGATGAATATGTATCTAAACTATTTTAAAACTGAAGAAAATACACAAGGGGATAATGAGCCAATAGGCATAATTTTAAGTGCAGCAAAAAATGATATAAAAATGGAATACGCAATGGGAGGCATAAGTAATCAAATGTTTGTATCCCAATATCAACTATATTTACCAAAACCAGAAGAATTAGAAGCTGAAATGGAAAAATTCCTACCCCATACTGAAAATAATTAGATCTAAATTGAGCTTCTATCCTCCCTTTTTCAATCCTCCTTGGGTGGAGTGTGGACTTTACTCTGGAACTGGTTTTTCTGTCCTCCCTTGGGGGAGGTGCCCTGAAAGGGCGGAGGAGGACTGTATTAAAATTCCCCTCTCCGCCCAAGGCGGATTTCATTGAGGGGTGGACAGCTTTGCTGGACGGGGTGGAGTATTTTGCAACTTGAGCTTCTGTCCTCCCTTGGGGGAGGTGGCACCGTAGGTGACGGAGGTGGATTGCCCTCTGTCCTCCCTTTTTCAATCCGCCTACCTACGGCAGGCGAGGGTGGTTCCTCCCATACTTCGTTTGGGAGGGGACGGGGTGGAAACTTCTATCAACAATCTATCGACAATTTTTGTAGATAGAAAATACTTATAAATAAGACAATATAAAGGGGTATAAAATTCTAACGACAATTTTTGTCGTTAGAATTTTATTTTTGATACATTGTTTTGTATATGTTATAATTATACATATATAATTATTTTAATCGACACATAAAGTGTAATTTTATGTCAATCCCAAAACTTTTAAATAATACCACCGATAAAATTGGGGATGAATTAAAAAAAGATTTACAATCTGGATCTAAAGTTGCAGTCGCAGCTTCAATCTTTTCAATGTATGGATATCATAGTTTGAAAAAAGAGTTATCTAAAATTGATGAGCTGAGATTTATTTTTACAGACCCAGCTTTTGTAGAGACTGAAAAAAGCTCTAGAAAAGAGAAATTATTTGAAATCCGAGCAGATAAAAAGAAGCAGGCCGTCGGTGGATCTGAATTTGAAATAAACCTTAAAAATGAGCTTACTGGTAGAGCTATTGCCAAGGAATGTCGCCAATGGATAGAACAAAAAGTAAGATTCAAATCCAATATATATGGTGGTATTCATTCCAATTTAATTATAGACAATCAAGACGACTCCTCAGTTTATCTACCTTTGGATGAATTTAGTAGTGCAGGTTTTGGATATGAAAGTGATGGAGTTATTCTACGAGGCACCACAAAATTATCAGGAAAAGAATTAACTCAGCAATATCTCAATAATTTTAATAATTTATGGAATGATCCAAAGGCTCTCAAAGATGTGACAGATGAAGTGGTAGAGTATATTAGCAATTTATATAAAGAAAATTCTCCAGCATTCATATATTATTTTACTCTGTATCATATTTTTAATGGATTCTTGGAAAATGTCATAGAAGATGAGCTACCAAATGAAAAAACTGGTTTCAAAGAATCCCAAATTTGGAATATTTTATACGATTTTCAAAAAGATGCTGTTATCGGTATTATTAACAAATTAGAGAGATATAATGGTTGTATTTTGGCAGATAGTGTAGGTTTGGGGAAGACATTTACTACTTTGGGAGTAATCAAATACTATCAAGAGAGAAATAAAAATATTTTAGTCCTATGCCCCAAAAAGTTAGGAGATAATTGGCATACATACACCACAACTTACTATGACAATCCATTAGTCAAAGACAGATTTAACTATGATGTTTTGTTCCATACCGATTTATCACGAGAAACAGGGTATTCTGGGCAAGTAGATTTATCTAGAATTAACTGGGGGAATTATGATTTAGTAGTCATCGATGAATCCCATAATTTTAGGAATAAAAATAGCAATTCTCAGGATGATCAAAAGAAGAAAAGCCGTTATGATAAATTATTACAAGATGTAATGCAGGCAGGAGTTCAGACCAAAGTTTTAATGCTATCTGCTACCCCAGTCAATAATGAACTCTCCGATCTCAAAAATCAGATTGCTCTTGCCTATGAGGGGCAGACAAATCAAGTAGATGAGAATATAGACCCAAAATACTCCATTGACTCTATTATCAAAAGAGCCCAAACAACTTTTAATCAATGGACCAAATTACCAGTAGAAACTAGAACCACTACCGAATTATTAAATCGACTTAGTGAGCATTTTGACTTTTTCAAATTATTAGATAGTGTCACCATAGCCCGCAGTCGTAAGCATATCCAAAAATATTATGATATGTCTAAAATTGGGCAATTCCCAAATAGACTCAAGCCAATTCCCCTCAGCCCAGAGATAACCGAGTTACCAGATATTATGAATATGCCAGCAATAGCAGATAGACTACTTAGTTTATCTCTAGCCGTTTATTCACCTACAAGCTATATTCTGATGTCAAAACAAGCTCATTATAGCGAATTATATGATACAAAAGTTAGAGACAATGTCACTTTTGAGCAAGCAACAAGAGAAACTAGCTTAAAGAAACTCATCTTCACCAATTTACTCAAAAGATTAGAAAGCTCCGTATATTCATTTAGATTAACTCTCAATTCTCTCAAAGCTAATATTGAGAGTAATTTACAAAAAATCCAAGACTTTGAGCTCAATCACTATACTCAGTCAGGTACATTTGATACCTTGTCAGAAGAAGACGACGATGATGAATCCATTATCGGGACAAAAGTCCAAATCAAATTAGAAGACCTAGATACCTTGAGTTGGAAAAAGGATTTATTATTCGATTTAGAAATTATCCAATCCATACTTCTAGAAGTAGAAAAAGTCACCCCCGAACACGATACCAAATTAAAAACATTACAGAATCTCATAGCCGAAAAACAGGTAAACCCAATCAACCCCAATAATAAAAAGATTTTAATCTTCACCGCCTTTGCTGACACCGCCGAATATTTATACCAACATATAGCCCCGTATGCCAAAGACAACCTCAATTTGGAAGTTGCCAAAATAATAGGTTCAGGAAGTAATCAATCCACCGTCAATATAGTCTCAGACTTCAATACTTTACTTACATTTTTCTCACCAAAATCTAAGAAAAGACAAGACAAATATCAAGACTATCCAGAAATAGATATTCTCATAGCCACCGACTGTATCTCAGAAGGACAGAATTTACAAGACTGCGATTATCTAGTCAATTATGACATACATTGGAATCCAGTCAGAATTATACAAAGATTTGGAAGAATAGACCGAATAGGTTCACAGAATAAAGATATACAATTAGTTAATTTTTGGCCACCTATTAGCTTAGATGCTTATATCAAGCTCAAGAATAGAGTAGAAGATAGGATGACAATGGTCAATGTATCCACAGGAGAAGACAATGTCTTAAATAATAGCTCCGTTGATTTGGAATTCCGCAAAAAACAATTACAAAAACTCAAAGAAGAAGTCATAGACCTAGAAGATATGGACACAGGAGTCTCAATCACAGATTTAGGACTCAATGACTTTAGAATGGACTTACTCAACAAAACCAATGAACTCAAAACCTATCAAAATATGCCCACAGGAATGCATGCCGTCTGCAAAGCAAGACCAGACATCAATATCAATCCGGGAGTAATATTCATACTCAAAAATCGTCGCAATGAAATCAATATAGATAATATCAATCAATTACATCCATTTTATCTAGTCTATATCTCTCAGACAGGACAAATTCTAGTCAATCATCTCAATGTCAAAAAAACTCTAGATATTATGCGAGCCATAGCCAGAAACGAAAATAACCCCATCCCAGAATTATATCAAGCCTTCAATCAAGAAACCGATGATGGCAATAATATGCAAGAATACTCCCAATTATTAGACCAAACCATAGAATCCATCATCAATCTCAAACAAGAAACCGACCTAGATAGTCTATTCCGCCCAGGAGGCACCACTTTTGCTAGAGAAAATATTCAAGGACTAGAAGATTTTGAACTCATCAGCTTCCTAATAGTCAGATAAATCTATGAACCTAATCTTACCTAATAGCACCAAGGTAAATCGCATAATCCCCAAAAATGCTTTTTATAAAAGATTCAACCTCAACCCCAAACAAAAAGACATCTTCACCCATATTATCAAAAGAATACAGCTCACACATACCCTTTCCCCGCATACCATACAAGTCCCAGCCACTCAAAGCATAGAAGAAATCCAAATCTTCAAAATTGAACTAAGACAAAGAACATACCCAAAAGAAGTACTTCAAATCATAGACAAAACCATAAGCTATCCAATATTATTCTGTTTAGAATACCAAGAGCAATATTGCTATGCCATCAATCTCAAGACCACCCAAGATAAAGGTATATATTATAGTGACTGGAATCAGACAATAGAATTTAACTTCACAGGACATAATCTAGAAATTATATACGAAAATCTAGTCAAACAATTCATCAACCCCACCAAAACTCAACATAATCTCCAAAACCTAGTCAGCAATCACAAAGCCAAATTAGAATTAGAAAAAGAAATTTATAAATTAAAACAAAAAATTAGCAAAGAACCACAACTCAATCGTCGAATAAATCTGAATCGAGAATTAAAAAAACTAGAAACAGAATACTCCCAACTCTAAAACCTCTATCAAAAAAGCTAAAAATATGCTATAATATAAGATATAGCTAAATTAAATATGCAAGATTATGGCAAACACTAAATTTGAGAAATTAGATTTACAAACCAAAGATTTGACAGCTATAAATATAGATAAAATTGGAGCATTATTCCCAAATGTGATAGTAGAGCACGAGACAGAACAAGGAGAAATCACCAAAGCTATTGATTTTGAGCTATTACAACAATTATTATCCAAAGAATTAGTAGATGGTACCAAAGAAAAATATCAGCTCAATTGGCCCGGTAAAAAAGCAGCTCTACTCAAAGCCAATACTCCTATCACCGAAACCCTCAGACCGGATCTAGATAATAGCAAAAATTGGGATAAGACCGAGAATATATTTATCGAAGGAGATAATTTTACCGCCCTAAAAATCCTACAAGAATCCTATCTTGGCAAAATCAAAATGATATATATAGACCCACCTTATAATACAGGTAAAGACTTTGTGTATTCCGACAAATTCACCATAGACAAAACAGAATATGCCGAGAAAATCGGACAATATGATGAAGAAAATAATAAATTATTCAAAGAAAATTTCAAGACCAACCCCAGATATCATAGTGATTGGCTCTCTATGATGTATGAGCGATTACATATAGCCAGAGACTTACTGAGAGAAGATGGAGTTATATTCATCTCCATAGATGATAATGAAGTTCATAATTTAAGGAAAATTTGTGATGAGATTTTTGGGGAGGAGAATGTTGAGGTAATGATCTGGAGTAAAATAGGTGACGGTGATGCGGGAGCTGGAAAAATGAAAAAAACCAATCGCTTTAGAATAGACCATGAATATATATTGGTTGTTTACAAAGATATAAATAGAGTATTTTTTAATAAAAAACTCGAATTACCTAACTTTAAAAATACATATAATAATCCAGATAATGATCCAAGAGGTCCTTATAAGGCTGGGAATATTTCAAAAACAGAGGATAAATCTAGTATTGATGGAAAAAACTATTATGAAGTCGTGTCTCCATCTGGTAAAATATTTATTCGACAATGGCATTTTTCTAAGGATGAATTTGATGTATTAAATACTGATAATAGAATTTATTGGGGTAAAAATGGTAACTCTGTACCTGGTATTAAAATATTTATTAACGAACCTAGAGAATTAGTTGCAAACTCAATATTAAGTAACTTAGGTTCAGCTACTTCTGCGAATAAATCTATTATTAAGGAATTTAATAATATAGTATTTGAAAACTCTAAACCTTTAAAATTAATAGAATATATAATACAAGTATCTACTCAAAATAAAGATATCATCCTTGACTTCTTCGCTGGCTCTGGGACTACCGCTCATGCGGTAATGGCTCAAAATGCTGAGGACGGTGGGAATCGTAAGTTTATAATGGTGCAATTAGATGAGCAGACTGATGAGAAGTCTGAGGCTTACAAGGCTGGATATAAGACTATTGCCGAATTATCTCGTGAGAGAATTCGCCGAGCTGGGGAGAAGATTGTACTAGAAAATAAAGATAAATTAGCTACGAGGGAGACAGAGCTAGATATAGGGTTTAGAGCTTTTCGAGTGGATAGCACGAATATGAAAGATGTCTATTATCATCCAAAAGACTTAAAACAAGATAATTTGTTAGATTTGGTAGATACTATCAAAGCTGACCGTCAGACTGAGGATCTTTTGATTCAAATTTTATTGGATAAAGGTTTGCCTTTGGATTTACCGATACAGACTCAAAAATTCAAACAAAATACAGTCTATATAGTCGGAGATAATGATTTGATTGTCTGTGTAGATCAGGTTTTGGATGCCGATATTATTGATGATTTGGCAAAATTAGGAGCGGATACGGCGGTGTTCCGAGATAGTAGTTTTGCAACAGAAGCTGACCGTATCAAATTAGAAACTCATTTCAAGAGATTGTCTCCTCGAGATACTAGAATACTGGTGATATAAATATGAAAGAATATATAATGTTCTTAGATGAATCAGGAGATCATAATTTGATTAAAATTGAAGGATATGGGTATAAAGAATTTCCATAAAATAAAAAGTAGGCGGCCCAGGAATACCTAGTCCACCTACTTATAAATATATAATATCATAATATTGCTATTTTGTCAATTATATTAAACTCACATATCAACTATGAAACTGCATTTCAAACAACAACAATATCAGACGGAGGCTACCGAGACTTTGATTAGAGTTTTCGAGGGGCAGGGGAAAAGTGCTTTCAAAAAGATTCTAGGTAGAGAATTACAAAATCGAGGGCAATTAGATGAAAAATGGATTGAGGAGGAGATGTTTGCGAATGCTAAAATCACTCTAGACCATAGTAAAATTCTATCTAATCTCCAAAAAATTCAAAAAGACCAAGGTTTACCAGTTAGTCACAAATTGGAGGGAGGTTATAATTTTACTGTGGAGATGGAGACGGGGACAGGTAAAACTTATGTCTATACCAAGTCTATGTTTGAGCTGAATCGGGCTTATGGCTGGAATAAATTTATTATTATGGTGCCGTCTATTGCAATTCGGGAGGGGGTTCTGAAATCTTTAGCTATTACGGCGGACCATTTTCAAGAATTATATGGCAAAAAACTCAGATACTTTGCTTATGATACCAAGAATGCTTCGAATCTGGTGAATATCAAAAAATTTGTCCAAAGTGGAGAAATTGAGGTGATTGTGATGAATTATCAGGCTTTTGGACGAAGGGGGAAGGATAATCTGAAGATTTTTCAAGAAATTGATGCTCTGAATTCCGAAAAACCAATTGATTTGATTCGTAGAACTCATCCGATTTTATTGATTGATGAACCTCAGCGATTTGGGAAGACAGCGGAGTCTATGTTGCAGGAATTCACTCCTTTATTTATTGTCAGATATAGTGCAACTCACAAGCAAGAGTTTAATAAAATTTATCGGCTAGATGCTATTGATGCCTATAACAAAAGACTAGTCAAAAAAATTAGAGTCAAAGGAATTGAAGCAAAGGGTAGTACAGGGACCAATAGTTATCTGTTTTTGGATAGAATTAATATTAGTATGAGAGAATATCCCAATGCCTCGATACAGATGGAAATTGAAACCAAACAAGGTAATGGAATCAAAAAAGTCTTAAAAAAGATTAAAGAAGGGGATAATTTATATGATATATCTGGAGAATTAGCTCAGTATCAGGGATTTGTTGTCAAAGAAATCAATGCTCTTACTAATACGGTATCTTTTACCAATGGAGTGAGTTTAGAAGTGGGGCAGGTGCTGGGAAATATTGATGAGCAACATATTCGGACTATTCAAATTCGAGAGGCGATTGCTTCGCATTTGGAGAAGGAGCAGGAATTATATACTTTGGGGATTAAAGTTTTGACTTTATTTTTTATTGATGAAGTGTCCAAATATCGATCTTATGATGAATCGGGAAATCAAATTAGAGCTGAATATGAAGAGATTTTTGAGCGAGAATATGCACAGGCGGTAGCTCAGCAGAGTTTTTTGGATACAGAATATGAACAATATCTAAATCGCTGGGAGGTCTCAAAAATTCATAATGGATATTTTTCGATTGATAAAAAAGGGAGAGCCATTGACTCCAAAGAAAAGCAAAGTGAATATGGTAGCGATGATATTGATGCTTATAATTTGATTATGAAGGAGAAGGAGAGGCTTTTGAGTTTATCTGAACCTACTAGATTTATATTCTCGCATTCTGCTCTCAGAGAAGGTTGGGATAATCCTAATATTTTCCAAATTTGTACTTTGAGACATAGTAGTTCTAGTATTTCCAAAAGACAAGAAATTGGACGAGGTTTGAGAATTGCAGTGAATCAAAATGGAGAGAGGATGGACTCTAGTGTGCTAGATGATAGATTTTTTGATATCAATACGGTGACTATTATTGCCAATGAATCTTATGATACCTTTGCCAATGAATTACAAACAGAAATTATCAATTCTTTGTCTCATCGTCCAACAGCAGTAGTATCAAGTTTGTTTAAGGATAGAGTCTTGAAAAATAAAGACGGAGATCATATAACTATGAATGAGAAAGATGCAATGAATTTGGTTATGCATCTTATGAAATTAGATTATCTTGATTCGGAATACCATATCACTGACACTTTAGTCGCAGGAATTGAAACAGGAGATTGGCAAGTCCCAACAGAGCTGGAGTCTTATAAAGATCATATCGCAGAAATTCTAATGGGGGTATATAGTACCATTGTCTACAAATCAGCTGAAAATGATAGAAAACAGAATATTGTTGAGCCAGTTCTCAAACCTAATGACAATTTTTATAAACAAGAATTCCAAGATTTATGGGATAAACTCAAGGTGCAGACTATGTATGAAGTCTCTTTTGATACTGAGGAGTTGATTGCAGCTAGTGTCAGAGCTATCAATCTAGAATTAAATGTACAAAGAGTGATGATACAAGTGACTTCGGGAGAGCAAGTCAATGAGATGAAAAATGAATATATCAAAAATAAAACCACTTTGACTAGATTATCCTCGCAAATGCATAAAGCAGAAAATGTTTTGGGGAATTTGAAATATGACTTTCTAGCTGAAATTGCCAAAGAAGCCAATATTACTCGCCGTACAGTAGCCCAAATTCTATCCAGAATTAGTAATAGTAAATTTGTACTTTTACAAGAAAATCCAGAGCATTTTATCAAGGAAGTAGCAAGAATTATTCAAGAACAAAAAGCAGCCACTCTGATCAATCATATTACCTATAACAAAATAGACCAAGTTTATGATGATGAGGTCTTTACAATCAATAATCTCAAAGGAGAATTAGGTAAGAATATTCAAGAGGTCAAAAAACATATATATACTTATGTCAAAACAGATTCTGATACCGAGTATAAATTTGCTGATGATTTGGAAAAAAATGGAGACAATGTTCTAGTCTATGCCAAATTACCACGAGGCTTCCATATCCCCACTCCAGTTGGTAATTATAACCCAGATTGGGCAATAGTATTTGATAAAAAAGATATCAAACATATATATTTTATTGCTGAAACCAAAGGTTCTATGAGTAGTATGCAACTCAAAAAAGCCGAAAAATTAAAAATCGACTATGCCCGCAAACATTTTGAGTCTCTAGGACATAAATCCATCGTGTATGATGTAGTAGACTCTTATCAGAGCTTGATACAAAAGGTGATGAAGTAGAATTGTGATTTTATAATGTTTATATTCTGAATTTATGGTATAATAATAACATTGATAATTATTTATAAAATATATGTCAAAATTAAATGTAGATCAGAAGACTGTAGAAAGTTTATTTTCTGATAAGAAATCTGATTTTTTGATACCTGATTATCAGCGGCCTTATGCTTGGAATGAAGATAATTGTCAAACTTTATGGGATGATATTTTTTCTTTTTCATTTCCTAATAGTAATTCTGAGGAGTTTGATGAAAATGAAGAATACTATAAAGGATCGAACAAGATTTGAATCTTATCAAATTTATGTTGATCGTTTTATCAATAAGTTACCAGATATTAATGCTGTTGTATAATTGTATATATGAACTAAATAATATAAATATACAGAAATATAGTGTTAATCAATACCCTGTCAACAAAAACTACAACAAGCATAGTCAATATACTTGACATAATATGTTATATAGTGGTATTATGTATTTATGTCAATA
>Ga0169931_10013218_pt1 | contig 11304 bp, 7 predicted proteins | sample Kivu_15m_20L_FD_129675 | JGI IMG/M metagenome (GOLD analysis project Ga0169931, IMG submission 129675) | Freshwater microbial communities from Lake Kivu, Western Province, Rwanda to study Microbial Dark Matter (Phase II) - Kivu_15m_20L... | ecosystem: Environmental > Aquatic > Freshwater > Lake ... | reverse complement strand
CTCATCCGCACCAACGCATACTATAAAGCGATGCACAACCCAAACAGCTACTGGCATGCGGCGGCAGCGGAGGACAATTACAACGGGAGCGCGCTAATCGTCTCCAACTCCCCTGCGGTTCGGGCTGCCGACACAACGCGCAACCTCATCCTCGTCCACCCGAACGACGGGAAAAATTTCCCCTTTCCCGCAACCTGGACGGAACACTCCGCGGGCAAGACGGCGCGGTATGACGCCATCTTCCGGCTTGATGTCGACGCGCCTGAAAAAGGCGTGGACGCTCCCCATGCCGCGCTCGCCCGCCAAGACTCGAAATGGACTTATCAGATACAGAAAAAACAGCTGGCGAAACTTCTTGACTTGCCCCAGGTAAAGTCCGTTGAGGTGTTCGTCGATCCCGCATCCGGCAAAACCTACGGTTTGAGGGTGAAAGACGGCAGCGAAACGGCCGATATCGACTTTTTCGCTTTGCAGCAGCGCCTCGGCGCGGACCACATCCAAAGCTCTGACTTTACCGTATCGATGAAAGAGGACGCAGTCCTCTTTACGGGTTATGGCAAAGGGCACGGAGTCGGACTCTGCCTCTACTCAGCTTCAGCCCTTGCCCAAAATGGGGAAAACGCGGTGAAGATCCTGGCTAAATTCTTCCCTGAAACATACCTCTGCAATCTGGACGCTCTCCCCGATCAGATAGTAAAATATTGATTGAAGCGGTTGCAAAACTCCGAGCCAAGCTGCCCCTGCCCGAAAAGGGCAGGCGGCGCGGCTCCGGATCCCGGTTTTACGCATCGGAAGATTTTGGAATGGACTCGATAGCAATCCTTTGACTTTTAGAGAGGATTTGCTATACTGATTTACGCCGGGGAACTCGCGGAATGAGCAATCTGAACCAGGTCAGGGCCGGAAGGCAGCAGCCTTAAGGAACCTGTCTTATGCCGCGAGCACTCTCCGGTGTTTTTTTTTACTGATTTTGCGCTCTTGCGTAAGACGGCTGATATTTGGGTTCGGCTGAGCCGACGTAAACGATTCCATCCCCTTCGAACTTCGTAACAAGCCCTTCTCCTGAAAAAAGATACGATGTGGTGTTTTGTCCGGCAGCGGTGACGGTCGCATCCAGGCTATCCGAGTAGGCAAGAATCATGTTGTTGTCTACGAAGACAGGGCCTTCATGAGCTCTTACCCGGAACGAGCGAACCACCCCTTCCGTCGTATGGAAATAGACATCGCCATTCCCCTTTTCTCCCTTGGCGCAAAGCATTGAAATGCCCTGGCCTTTGAAATAGCCAGACAAGCCCAAATATTTGGCATCGAGGTTGATGTTAGGGGTGGCAGCGATCAGCGCAGAGCGGCGGATCATCAAAGGCGATTCGCCGGGCGAGAGCGATTTTTTCATGATCTGCCCCGGCATATGCTCTTCGAGGGCAACCCAGCCGCCGCCCTCTTTGGCGGTGAATTGGTTTTGGATCAACGACTCGCCTCCGAGAACGAACATCCTTGCTTTTTGGAATATCCCTCCTGCGGCAAGCCCCGTGCGCATTTCACAATTCGAATAGGCAAGCATCGCTCCGGGTTCTACGCTAAGCGATTCCCCGGCCTTAAGTTCAATCCGGTTCAATGAAATGGCAGACACCATAAAGATCTCCTCAAATTTTTATGAGGATATTATACCAGGTTCCGCAATTCTCTTCTCGTGATTTCCCTAAAAAATTTTATTGAGTATAAGAGGGTGTCTACAAAGTGAGGTTCTGTCGATTTTCGGGATTATTTTGGCCTATTTTCGATTCTTGATGCGGGGGTTAATATTAGAAAGTTATATGACCCCCGCATCAAGAATCGAAAATAGGCCAAAATAATCCCGAAAACTCGACGAACCCTCATTTTATAGACACCCTCTAAGTTCAAATGAGATTGCGGATTTGAGCTTGCAAAAGAGCAAACGTCAGGAATGCGTCGCGAAGCGGGATTTTCCTTTTTGCGCCGCCCAAAGGAACTTCTAAATAGCCATCGATAAGCCCTTGTTTCAGCTCTTCAAAGGTGAAGAGCGGGGCGTCCGCAATCGCTTCCGATTCTTCACGATCAGGCAGGCCTTCTCGATCGATGCGTGCAAGAAAAACCGGAATAACGGAACCGATCGTTCCGCTATCAGGAGCCATTTCCCCCAAAAAAACCAAAGAACCGGCTTCGAATCCGGTTTCTTCCTTCAGCTCGCGGAGGGCAGCCTGTTCATCCGTTTCCCCCTTCTTCCCTCCGCCGCGAGGCAGCTCGAGTTCCCAAGAGCGAGTCGCATGGCGGTAGTTCAAGTTGAGGGCGATCCGGCCGTCCGGGAAAACAGGCAGGACGGCAGCTCCCCTACCCTCGGATTTCCAGAGGAGGCGATCGTAGGATCCGGGAATTTGATTCGGGAAATAGACAGCGTCGCGAAGCCAAATCCAATACAAGTCCTCAGAAACCACCCCGATCCTGCTGGCCTCCGCAGCCTCTTCTTCGGAAAGCCCTTTTTTCAAAAACCTTTCTTTTTGCGCCGCCTCGATCGCGTCAATTTTCGTAAGATCAACGACGATCTCGATTTCGCCTTCGCTGCACGAGCCGTTGGACTGCCCCAATTCTTCTAAAATTTCCAGATATCGCTCTCGTGGCTCGGAGGCGCACAAATTCAGAGAGGTAAAAAAGAAAAGCGGGACTAGAGTGAAAAAAGTGGGTCTGAATGTCATTGCCCGAAATAGTCAATCCCCATCGCCCGGCGGATTTCCGTCAATGTTTGATGGGCGGCTTCCGACGCCTTGCAGGTCCCTTGCCGGAGCATGTCCATAACATGCTTTGGATCTTTTGCAAACTCTTTGCGCCTCTCTCGGATCGGTTCCAAAAACGCTTGCAGCACTTCGAGCAGATACTTTTTCACGACGGAATCGCCGAGGCCTCCCCGCTGGTAGTGGGCTTTCAATTCAGCGATCTTTTCCCGGTCTTCCCCAAATGCGTCCAAGTAGGTAAAGACCGGGTTTCCCTCGACCTTCCCGGGGTCTTCGACCCTGAGATGACCGGGATCCGTGTACATCCCCTTCACTTTTTTAGCGACCGAATCGGCTTCTTCGCCCAAGTAAATCGCGTTGCCAAGCGATTTACTCATCTTGGCCCTGCCGTCCAGTCCGGGGAGGCGCGCTACGGCCGATGTGACTGCCTCCGGCTCGACCAACACTTCCGTTTTATACATCCGGTTGAACTTCCGTACGACCTCAACCGTTTGCTCGATCATCGGGATTTGGTCATCGCCGACAGGGACAAGCTGGGCTTTGAAAGCCGTGATGTCGGCCGCTTGGGAAATCGGATACACCATGAAGCCGGCAGGAACCTCTTCTCCATATCCTTTTTGCTGGATTTCCATTTTGACTGTCGGGTTATGCTTCAGCCGGTTCCAGGTGACGAGATTGAGATAATATTGAGTGAGTTCGGGCAGCGCCGGGACAAGCGACTGGATAAAGATGGTGGTCTTATGGGGGTCAATGCCGACCGCAAGATAATCGAGCGCGACCTGTAAGACGTTTTCCCGAACTTTTTCAGGGTTGTCGGCGTTGTCCGTAAGCGCCTGAGCGTCTGCGATCATGACGTATTGGCGGTGTTCTTCTTGCAATCGCGCGCGCGCAGCAAGAGATCCGACGAAGTGACCTAGATGAAGAGGACCGGTCGGACGGTCCCCTGTGAGAACGATTTTCTTTTGATTCATGAGCCTATCTCACTATTAGGGTTTTAAATGATTTGAGAGATTTTTGCGCAGCTTTTGAATGCCCGTAAGGGTTTCCTCTTCGAGGACAGTGTGAACACACACGGCCGAGAAGAGGCGTTCGAAAGATGCCAAAAAGATCAAAATCAGAAAAATTCGAATAGTTAGATAGGCTCATACGGCGATTTTACAACGGGTGCACATTATTGTGCCAGGGCGCTTCGATCCTTGCTCAAAACCCCGGCAATCTAGAGAGAGGCATCTGGGGCTGACCGCCCAACGTTTGTCCGGGCTTGAAGACAACTCCCCCGCATCTGCGGCCCGGTCGGGTTCGAAAGTGAAGAAGAACGCGACCGCTCCATTCAAAGACTGTGCGAGATTCTCGGCTTGCCGGACAATCCCCCACTCTTACGTTAAATGGATTCCAGCATTCTGTCTCGGGTCAGTCTCGTCCTCTGGATAGATGCTCAATTGGCGCGATCCCGCTTCCACTAAATCCATTTCATGCTCGTCCTCGGAACCGCGGCTCGATACGCTCCATTTGTTGAAGAGCTCCCCGACCTCTTGGACTTGCGATACGGTCATCGGCTTTTTATACACACGCACAAAGCGGCCTGATTCGATGAAGGGAGCCGAGTCATCTCCTGAATGAGAAATGAAATGGGAAAGGACAGCCCTGTCGACTTTCCGGCATAGTTGCAAAGCTTCGACCGTTCTCAAACCCACATTCGATTTTGCTACATCGCCTAAGATTTCAGGAAGATGGTTATCCCAAATGACGGCCGTGAAATCGCAGGATCCCCGCCTCTTTACCTGAGCGGTCTTTGGATCGTACGCCTCGAACTCTTCTTTCGTGAGCGCTTTCACGGCATCTTCCCCATCCGCGACAAAAACCACTTCCGCTTCCGGCACATACTTAGCAAACTGCGCCTGGAGCGTCCGGGCCATAAATTGAGAGTCTTCGACGATCAGAATCATAAGCACCTCCATTCTTAATCATTTCTTTACAGAAGATAGCAGGTCGAGAGAATTTTTGAAACGAGAATTCTCTTGCGGCAATTCAGCCGTTTGTGGGATGACCTTTTGACAAAGTTGAAACATGCAACAGAAAACCTTAGAAAAACCGACCCCTTCGCCCCCGGAGAGCCTTCCCGCTTCTATCGGGCCTTACGCCATCCTCGGCAGCCTCGGGCGCGGCGGGATGGGGGAGGTCTTTTTAGCTGAAGACCCCTCTTGCGGCCGGACCGTCGCCCTCAAGCGGATCCGCCCCGACCTGAACGGGAATAAGACGCTGCAAAGCCGTTTTTTGAGGGAGGCCAAGGTCGCAAGCGCGCTCGCCCATCCGTCGATCGTCCCGATCCTCTCCGTTCAGATGACTCCTCCGGACATTTACTACACGATGCCGTTCGTCGAAGGGGAAACCCTTCGCCAAATCCTGCGGAAAACCCGGGAGCAAGAAAAAAACGGGGAGGAGCTCCATCCGATCGGCCGCTCCATCCCTTCCCTATCGCGCATCTATCTCCAAATCTGCGAAGCGATCGCCTATACTCACTCGAAGGGAATCCTCCACCGCGACCTCAAGCCGGAAAACATCATCGTGGGGAAATACGGGGAGGTCATGATCCTCGATTGGGGCATCGCCGACTTCATCGAAGAGATTCAGGTTGAGGAATCGGCTCCTCAGAAAGAGAAAAGGGCGGTTTCGATCGAGGACCTCACCCGCCCCGGCAAAATCACCGGCACCCTCGCCTACATGCCCCCGGAACGGATCAAAGGGAGCCAACCCTCCTCGGTCCAAACGGACATTTACGCGCTCGGGGTCATCCTCTACCAAATCCTGACGTTGCAGCTTCCCTTCCAAAGGAAAACCATCGCGGCATTCCGGAAATCCCAGCAAGCGGAAGAGCTGGTCGATCCGGCGGAGATGGCGCCTTACCGCGACATTCCCCACCAGCTTGCGGCGATTTGCAAAAAATGCCTCTCGCCGGACCGATCCGACCGGTACAAGCAGGTGGAAGAGCTGATTGCGGACGTCAAAAACTACATCGAAGGCAAACCCGAATGGACCTATTTGGGCAGCCTCGACCTTGAAAACGCCGAGGACTGGCAGTTCCAGGAGAACATCCTCCTCGCCAAACACATCGCAATCACCCGCTCTCTCGACGTAACCGAATGGGCGGCGCTAGCCATTTCGCGCCGCTCATTTCCGGAAAACATCCGGATCGACGCCGAAGTGGCCGCCGGCCCGGATTGCAAGGGGATCGGTTTTCTCCTCTCGGTACCGGAGGCGCATGAAAGGAAAAGCCTCGAAGAAGGCTACTGCGTCTGGATCGGTTCGCAAAAAGACCCTTCCTGCCGCCTCTTCCGCAATAACGTCCAGGTCATGGAAGCCAAAGGGGTCTATCTCAAGCCGGGGGAAGAGCATCGGATCCGGATCGAAAAAGCGGAAGACCATTTGAAATTCTACCTGGACGGAGAAATCCGGATAGAGCTGGCGAGCCATTTGCCATTGGCCGGAACGCACGTCGGCTTTTTGCAAAGAGACGCCGACTTCCGTTTGAAAAAGTGGTCATGCTACGACGGGAGCCGGAACCTCACCGTGAGCTGTCTCAGCGTGCCGAACGCCTTTTTAAGCCATAAGCTCTACGATTTGGCTCTTAGGGAATATCGGCGGATCGGCCAATCGTTTACCGGGCGCGCCGAGGGGAGGGAAGCGCTCTTTCGGGCCGGACTGACCCTTCTCGAAAAAGGAAAGGCCGCCAAAGACGAAAAAACGATCCACCTCGCATTGAAAGAGTTCGAAAAGCTCTACCGGACGCCGGGAGCTCCGCTCGAGTACCTCGGCAAGTCGCTCGTTTATGAAGCGCTCGGCGACGCCGAAGAAGAAGCCAAATGCTTGGAACTTTCCTTAAGGAAGTTCCCAAAGCACTCGCTCCTTCCGATCCTCAAAGAACATATCGTCTACCGGATGCATGAAAGTTCGGTCAATAACCGCGAAGCGGCCTACCGGATCATCCTCCTCGCGCTGCGCCACATTCCGGACCTTTTAGAAAACCCGGATACGCGTTTCCTCGTCGATGCGCTTCAAAAAAACTGGGAGCCCCTCCTTTTCATCGAAGATTCAGACGGAATGACGAATTTGGCGATCCAGCTCGCCTTTTGGCTCGCCAAGCCCCCGATCCTCGCCGAGATCGCCGAAACGCTTTTGAAAAAAACGCCGGTCGACGAAGCCCTTCTCGGCAACGCGGTCTTTTCTCTGATCGAACTCGATGCGCACGACGCGGCAAAACCATTCATGGATCTCCCCTATTCGCGTCTTTTTGCCGCAAAGGACGCATTAAAACCGCTCAAAGCGGCAACGCTGCCTGCCGAAATGAAGAAATGGGAATGCCGTTGCCTCCATTACAGGATGCGGGCTGCCCTCCAATGCGGCCAATTCGAGCCAATGGAAAAAATGTACCGGATGCTTGAAACCCGAAAAATCTCCAAACCGCAGCGGATCGCCTTCGAAGCCCTCGAAATCTGGCGCTGCCTGCTAGTGAAAGACCTAAAGCGGGCCAAAGCGATTTTCGACAAATACCCTTCGGCCACCGTATCGCAAGAATCATCCCCTCTCCATTTCCCGTATGGCGCGTGGCTTTATCTCGAAGAAGGGTCGAAAGCCGCGGCGGCCTATTTCGGAGCCGTTTTAGAAACTCCGCATCCTCCCACCGCGTCCCTCCCAAGCCATTTCCTGGCGGGACGGATCGGAGAAAAAAAAGGGTGGATCGAGCGGGCCTTTTGGTGGGAGAAAAAGGAACTGTACCGCCAACTCGATTTATTTTACCGAGCCGTAGGAAAAAGCGATGATCCAAAAACCTAAAGTCAAATCGTCCAAAATCGTCCATGACGGATACATCTCGCTAAGGGAAGATCTCCTCGAGAAAGATGGAGGCCTCGTCCAGCCCATGAACACCCTCGTCTGCACCGACGCTACAGCGTTTCTCGCAAAAGACGAAGCGGGGCGCTGGATTATCAACCGCGAATACCGCCACTCGACCGGCGAAATCCTTCTCGGCTGCCCGGGAGGCAGGCTCGAGCCGGGAGAAGATCCCGTCGCAGGCGGCAAACGGGAGTTTTTTGAAGAGACCGGGTATGTGGCGGACGAAGTGTTCCTGATCGGCTGCTGCTACCCGTTTCCCGGCCTCTGCAATCAAAGGATCTTCCATCTTTTTTCCCCGAAAGCGGTAAAGACGGGGAGTCCAAAACTCGATCTCTTTGAATTCATCGAAACGGAGCTGATCGAGGACCCGGATCTTTGCAAGCGCATCGCGGGCGGGGCGCCGACCGACGGGATCCTCCTGACCGCGCTCTGGTACGCGCACCAATTTTCACGTATTTTCTAAAGACCCTTTTTGATACTATTTCCTCTATGTCAACGCTTCCGACCGCCTACGATCCGAAACTTGTCGAAGAAAAGTGGTATTCCTTCTGGGAAACGGGGGGATATTTCCAAGCCGATCCCGCATCAAAAAGGCATCCCTATTGCATCGTGATCCCGCCTCCGAACGTGACCGGCGTGCTCCACATGGGCCACGCCCTAGTCGATACCATTCAAGACATTTTGATCCGTTGGAAACGGATGCAGGGGTTCGAGGCTCTTTGGGTTCCGGGGACCGACCATGCGGGCATTTCGACCCAAACGGTCGTCGAACGGAACCTCTATGTCCAGACGGGCAAACGGCGCGCCGATATGACCCGGGAAGAATTTTTAGGCCACGTTTGGGCTTGGAAAGAAAAGTGCGAAGGGCAAATTCTCGGCCAGCTCAGAAAGCTCGGCTGCTCTTGCGATTGGTCGCGGCTCCGCTTTACGATGGACGAAGGGAATAACCGGGCGGTTCGGACCGCGTTCAAAAAAATGTTCGACGCCGGCCTGATCTACCGCGGCGACTACCTCGTGAACTGGGATCCCGTTGCCCAAACCGCGCTCTCCGATGATGAAGTAGAGCACGAAGAGCGTCCCTCTTTCCTCTGGCACCTCTGCTATCCCCTCTCCGACGGCTCCGGCTCGCTAACCGTCGCTACGACCCGACCCGAAACGATGCTCGGCGACACGGCCGTCGCGGTCCACCCGAGCGATGAGCGCTACGCGCCCTTTATCGGCAAAACAGTCCGGCTCCCCCTCACCGGGCGAACCGTCCCCATTGTCGCCGACCCGTTCGTCGACCCAGCGTTCGGAACGGGAGCCGTGAAAATCACCCCGGCCCACGATTTCAACGATTTTGAAATGGCCCGCCGGCACGACCTGCCGAGAATCAACCTGCTGACGCCGGACGCCCGGATGAATGAGCAGGCTGGGCAATTTGCCGGCCTCTCCGTCGAAGAGGCCCGGATCGCTGTTGTCCATGAACTCCAAAAACAGGGTTTTCTCGTCAAAGTCGATCCGCATCTCCTCCGGGTCGGCGTCTCCTACCGCTCGAAGGCGGTGATCCAGCCTTATCTTTCCAAGCAGTGGTTCGTCAATATGGGCCATTTCAAGGAAAAGCTCATTTCGGCGGTCAAGGAAAAGCGGATCAAACTGATCCCGCCCCACTGGGAGCAGACCTATTTCCATTGGATCGAGAACCTTCGTGATTGGTGCATTTCGCGCCAACTTTGGTGGGGCCACCGAATTCCCATTTGGTACGGCCCTGAGGGACAAATCGTATGCTTCGACGGGGAAGGATCTCCCCCCGAGGCGGAAAAGCACCCATCCCAATGGACGCAAGACAACGACGTCCTAGATACCTGGTTTTCCTCCGCCCTCTGGCCGTTCAGCACTCTCGGCTGGCCGGAGAATACACCGGAACTGCAAAAATTCTACCCCACCTCCGTACTTGTTACAGCGCACGACATCCTCTTTTTCTGGGTCGCACGGATGATCCTCATGGGAGAGTACCTCATGGACGCTCCGCCCTTCCATGAGACGTTTCTCCACGGCCTTATCTACGGCAAGTCCTACTGGAAGAAAAACCCCGACGGCTCCTCCACTTACATCATGGGCGAGGAGAAGGCGAAGTACGACCTTGGCGCGCCCCTTCCCGATGGCGTCGAATCGAAGTGGGAAAAGATGTCAAAGACGAAGGGCAACATCATCGACCCGCTCGAGATCATCTCGACCTTCGGCACCGACGCGCTCCGGATCGCCCTCTGTTCTAGCGTAACTCACGCCCGTCAGATCGACCTCGACCGACGCCGTTTCGAAGAGTACAAGAATTTCGCGAACAAGATCTGGAACGGGGCTCGCTTTGTCTTCCTCAACTTGGAAGGTTTTTCCATCGATTCTGGGCTCGACCGAAGCCTCTTGACGCTTGAAGACAAATGGATCTTGTCTGTCCTGAACCGGACCATCCGCGAGATCAACTCCTGCTTTACGAATTACACCTTCGACCGGGCCGCAGCGAGGGCCTACGAATTTTTCTGGAACGATTTTTGCGCCGTCTACGTAGAAACGGCCAAGCCGGTTCTTTTCGGAAAAGCCGGGACGCCCGAACTTAAGGAAAACAAACAAAAAATCCTCGTCGCTCTCCTACTGAATGCGATCCGGCTCCTCCATCCAATTACCCCGTTCATTACAGAAGAGATCTTTTCCCTCTTGAAAGAGTCCTTCGCATCCCTTCCCCCAAACTTTGGCGAGCCGTACATGGATGATGCGGCAGAGGCCCTCCGCTCTCCCTCCTGCATGATCGCGAAGTACCCTGCGGTTCTTTGCGAGAGCGACATCGACCAGCGCGCCGAAGAGGAATTTGCCGCGATGAACGAACTGGTCCGAACGGTCCGCAACATCCGGACCGAGATGCAAATCCCCCCATCTGAGAAAACGGATCTCTACCTCTCCGGCCCGAGCGATTCCCATCATTCCAAACTCGCCTCGTCCCACCGGAGCATCCTTCTCTCCCTTACCCCGACCGCGCGGCTGATCTTTTCCGAGAAAGAGCCTTCCCTCTTTGGCGCAAGCGCGCTCTGGGGGGCGCTGAAGCTCACGATCCCGATCCCCGAATCGCTCAAAGCGAAAGAAGCCTCGCGCCTCGAAAAAGAGAAAGAAAAGCTCGAAAAAATGCGGGAAGGAACGCAATCGAAGCTAGCAAACGTTGAATTCCGGAGCAAAGCCCCTCAGGCTGTCGTCGAAAAACTAGAAGAAAACCTCCTGCAAACCGAAAGGCAGCTGGAAGATATTTCCCGCAAATTAGCGAGCCTTCGCCTCGCGTAAATTGAATCTGCTGTGAGCCGATTTCATTTCAATTGGGTTGTATACACAACGTGGTTCAAAATTTGGGAATTTGGCAAAGCCGGCGCCCGGAATTTTCATCAGGCCGTAGGCCGGCGCGCGATGGGTTCACTATTGACTAATAGGGGGGCCCTGAGCGCGGATGACAAGGCCGGGATGCCGGCTAAGTCAAAAACCAAATTTTGAACCACGTTGTGTATAGGGCTTCCCTGCAACCCAGTCAGACCTTGAGCCTATCTTTCATTCCTTAACAAAATCCGCACACGACTAGCTGTCGCATCCAATAAACCAAAATTCCTAAACCTAAAAACCCTTCCCAATACTTCACGCGCCGCTCCCAGCG
>Ga0169931_10013217_pt1 | contig 11305 bp, 15 predicted proteins | sample Kivu_15m_20L_FD_129675 | JGI IMG/M metagenome (GOLD analysis project Ga0169931, IMG submission 129675) | Freshwater microbial communities from Lake Kivu, Western Province, Rwanda to study Microbial Dark Matter (Phase II) - Kivu_15m_20L... | ecosystem: Environmental > Aquatic > Freshwater > Lake... | reverse complement strand
TAATATAAATGTTATATTATATATAAAAATTTTATATGCCTCCTCTAAATATTAGGGGGTATCATTTAAATGCTATTATCTTATTTCAATTGTCTAAGCAATTAATTTCATAAATTATTAAAAAATAAATTTTTTAAAATAGTAATGATTATTAACTGCGATTAATTAATTAAATTAATGGATGCAATCAATAACATCCTTAAAAGTCTTTTTGAAATATTCGATGAGTATTCTGAAAATGATGAATACTTATCCAAATTGGCACTCATGAGATTTTTTTTTGAAAACAAACTGATAGACATATGTGAAATTGACATATTTACAATTAATAAACTCTTTAATCAATTAAGAACAGAAGATAACAAAATAACAAAGGAAAATTTTATAAAACTTGTTTTATTCATTTACACTCTTCAAATGAAACCTTCTAAAAATAAAAAAGAAAACAACCCAATCGAATCAGATCATGCAGAAAATATAGAGAAAGAATCTAACGAATATGAAGAATTACCAGATGATCTAACAGATATGTCTATTAGCTCAATAAAATCAATAGTCACGAATAGGAAACTTATTAATTCAAATTTTAATTTAATTAAAGTTCTTATGGATAAAATTGAAAAAGATAAGAGTTACTATGATTTATGTCATCCGATGTTAAATGAATTAGGAATGTCAGTTTTTGTATCCGACGAAATAATCGAAACTTTGGAAATGTATCACAAAGCAATTTATGACAATATGTTCTACAAATACGTAAAAGAAGAAAGCGAAAAGAATATAAAATACATAAATATTCTTGATTTGAATCAAATAACATTCGATTTTCCTATATTTTCTACTCTAAATTCTGAACAAATTTCCCTTACCGTTAGAAAATACTTATTCCCTTATAATTTTGATAATGAATCTGAATTGATGAAAATGCTTGAATCTGTATTTGAGGAGAAACAAACTGCATCCTCTATTAAGAATTATTTTAATGAGCTTTATTTATATTCAAGTGAGTTTAATTTCAGCTTTTCCACGTTCGTTTTGATTTTAGCTAATCTGGCTATTAAATACAATGAAACAATTAACCCTATTGAATCTATTGAATATTATTTTTCAGATGTTTTATCCTTAATCAAAGACAAGGGGAAAGAAGAAATCATCATAGAGGAATCGATTGTATCAGAAGATAGTGATTATTTACCTGAGAGTAAAGACTTTATGGAAGCTCAATTGCTGCTTGAGTTCCCAAATGAAGAAGATGAAATATTTTTACAAAATTTTCTATCTGTTTTAGATAAGGAAATACCTGAAATTCCTTTAGAAATAATATCAATGAAAAATGACGTTGCTCATAAATCGAATTTCTTGTTTTACAACTCTGTTAAAAATAATTCAATTAAATTTCCATTAGAAATTTTGAATTCAGAAATAGAAGAACAAAAAGTTAGTAAGACATTAGACAAAGAAAAACAAATGATAAATAACGCAAAAAAAAAACAAAAATCGAATAATAGAGACCCTCCCTCTATACCTCAGAGTTGGTATGAGCAAGTTCCCTCTAAGGAAACTGAAAGATTGAAATACTTCGGGGAAAAGAAAATATATGATCTAAAGCAAAGATTTTTCAAGAATACATATAAAGAAATTTTACCTAATTCAAACGTGAATCCAAGTTTGATTAACGAGCTGTTAATTATTCCAAAGAATATCCCAGTTAATGTAATATTAAATATATATACTAACTTTTAAGATAGTCGAGATAATAGTATGCGCATTTAAAGAGCAAACTCAGGGGGATTACGAAATGGCAATAAGAAAGTTAGAAAAAGCACACAGAGAATGTTTAAATTTTAAAGTATATAGCAGCCAAGTCCAACTGTTCTTTGAATTATCATTCGGTGCTATCTACGATAGCTTAGATTATAGACTAATGGCTATGAAATATTTCTTAAAAGCTAAAAACACAACAGAAAAATTTTATCAGAATGATCCTGACACAGCACTTGTTTATTCTTATTTAGGAAGATTAATGATTAGCTTAAGAGAATATGATTGGGCTTTTAGATGCTTCTTCAAATCAAAAATTGTAAGAGAAGATTCAATAGGAGGAGATACCTTAGATACAGCTACTATATATAATAACCTTGGAGTATGTTGTTATAACATACAAAGCTATTATCCAGCTTTAGGATATTTCCAGTTGAGTTATGAAATATATAAAAAGAATTTAGGGTATTAGATATTATATTTAAAATATAATTTTTTAGGATTTTTCATCCAAGAACAATGACAATTAAAGATAATATTTCAAAAATGTCCCAATTGAATTTCAATAAACCCTTCGAATATAAAACCATGGCTTTATATCACACACATACAATCGAAATGGAAAAAAAACCAAAACAGAAAAAATAAAAATTTTTATAAAATTAAAATATTTAATATTTATCATTCATTAAAGTAACATAATTAAACTAGATTAAATTTAATGCAATTTTATATTCTTAATATAAATTAATCATTTAATTTAAGCTTTTACTTTTTTAGACAAAGTGTCAGTGTTTATTTCTCTAACTTTAGTTAAAGTGTCTATAAGTTGATTGATCTGCTCAAAAATTTTCCTATCTAATGAATCAACTCTGATCTGTAATTTTTCACTATCGACATCTTCAATAGCTTGTGAGCATTCTTTTTGAATAAGTCTTACTAACTATATTTGTAAGAAAAGAAATATAAAAATAAATTTTTATATACAGCTGCTAATCCCTCGTTGGAAAGTTTTCTAATTCTATCTGTGACCATAACTTTTTCCTGTAGTGATAAAGAGTCGCTATTCTCGTTTTCATTATCAGAAACGTTTTCTTCTTCGACCTCTTTCTTTATATCAACCTGTGATTTTTCTTTTTCTATAAATTTATTAACGTCTTAAAGGGAATATTCATTACTTGATGACTTAGCAGGTGGAGCATTTTTTAAGAGATGTTTTTCAATTAATTTTTTGGAAATTTTTTCACAATGAATTGCCATTTTGTAGATATCCTAATGAATATTATTTAATTCCTTACTGATCCCTCCATGTTATACAATTTGCAATTGTCCCAAATCAATTGGACATCGTTAAGGATCTCTTGAATTGAATTATATTTGTTATTTTTTATATTTTTCTGTTAAAAGAGAAATTATTTTTAAAATTTTTTACTCTGATTGTTGAAATGTCCATTGGATTTTTGATTATTTGTGGATAGTCGTCTAATCCAAGTCCTTATTATTTTAAAAAACATTTTAAATTTACCTACAAAATCAACTGGCTCTGCAAAATCATAAGCTTGTGGATCTTTCTCTATTCCATCCAGAATGTCTTTAACTTTCTGTAAATCTTCTTTTGTTAAGGGACCTTTGCTTAGCTGTGTCTTGTCTCTGGAAAACATTTTTCAAATAATATAAAAAATATTTAAATTACTTAAAATCTTAAAGCTATTTTTTAGAAACATAACATTACTAATTAAATATTATCTGGAAGTGATTATATTTTATTAAGCAGCCTTATAATATATTTGTAGGTAATGGTTAAAAATCTTAAAGCGGCTTGATTAGATAAAACTTTAATTTTACAAAACAAACATTTCTAAATTTTTAAATAAATTCCATGGGTGTACAAATAATTTATAAATTAAGTTAGGAAAATGCAAGAAAAATATTAAAATGAGAATAAATTGCATTTTCAAACACAAATTATAATTAAGTTAGGGCATTTATGAAAACCTATAAATAAGATATAATATTTTAATCTATTCATTTGTAATTTAAGACATTTGCCTTTCTTCATATAAAGAAAGTTGAAAGCTCAACATATATTTCACATCGTAATGTAAAAGTTGAAAACATTTACTAATTGTACTCTATAACATTAATTATATTAATTCAGGAATTTCTTCTTCCTATTTACTAGATAATTTTATTTAAGCGTCAGTAGCTATTTTTTCCACATATGAACAGAAACAAAGTCCCTGCTTCAGAGTGTGTCATGAACTCATCATAATATCTTAAATTTAAATTATTAAAATATTTAACATTTGCTTAAATAATGAAAAATTAATTATTAAATATTTATAAAATAACTAAAATATTCACCCTTTAGGAACTTATGATTTTTCAATAAAACCGGTAATTTCAATTTTAATATAATAAATTCGTAAAACTATTTTTTATAAATTATTATGTCGAATAAACCAAATTGCTATTTTAAAACGAATAAATACACGACTCAAAACAAATTCAGCAGCAAAATTAGCGGAAGAGCAAATTTATATATAAACTTCGGCGATAATCCCATAAGAATAGAATACCCAAGGCAGTTAGAGGTGCCAGACTATCATTTACAAACGTCAGAAAATATCGTTTGCTATTCGCCAGAGAGTAATAAAAACTTAACAAAGAATTTGGAAATAATTCAAGAAGAGTAAGTTATATTCTTTAAATTTTTAGAACAAATGTTAAATTTAATTCCCCTAAGGCCACCAAATATTCGAAGGCAATTAGTACTTCATCAAATCTACCAACTGCAAATAATTCTTTCCATACAGCAATCTCTACCCCTGAAAATGAAAATTATCAGGACGAATTATACAGTTACCGAGAAATTAGAAACAGAAAAACATCAGGAAAATTTAATAAGAACAGGAAAAGAAGCAACGCTGATAGCGATTTGGACAGCTTGGAATTTTCTGAAATGATCACTAATTGTGGGATGCCCGAACATAATAATAAGAAAAAAAGCGATGATTTTAAGATTAAATTCAAAACTGAATTGTGCAAATTTTGGGAACTAGATGCTGTTTGTAAATACGGTGATAATGTAATTTATCCTCTTAAAATTATTTGTCCTTTAGTGCGCCTTCGCTCATGGCATGGATGAAATGAGGTTGAAGTCGGAGATAACTTCTCATTACAGAACTAAAAAATGCAAACAATTCTTTGAAAATGGTTTCTGCACTTATGGACAGAGATGTCAATTTGCGCATTCAGAAAAAAAGTAATAAAATAAATAAAATTATTTTTATTCATTCAAACCTAAATAAGGCCGAAATACTTTTCTTACAAAAAATTTTTAAATCTATTCGATTCAAATAAAAAAACCGAAGTCATTATCAACCTGACTAACGTGACTAGACCAAGACTTTCTGTTTTTGAAAAAATAACGAAATCTGATAAAAAGGATGTAAATCTAATTAAAGCTAATTCTTTTCTTGACGATGTAAAAAGATTTTTACATAATTTTAATACTGATAAAATGGTAACAAATAATAAATCAAATGATATCCATTATACAAATATTAAATCTAATTTGCAACGGAGCAGATTGTTGAGCTTGTAAAGATAATGGCTCTATTTATTTAACTGTTATTGTGGTATACTTGTAAATACACTAATGGAATCACTCAGAATTTGATGTAATTAAACCTTACTTAACTTTATTCTTATATAATGTATCTTTTTAATAGAAGAATATTTTAATAGACTGTTTAGAAATATATAATATATATATATATAATATTATTATAATTAATTACAATTCAAAGAGTAATCGTTGAAAAAAGTTTCTGTTTCTCAACGATATCTGATTTTTATTTAAGTTATATAAATTAAAACAATAAGATATTTTATATTATAGTGATAAATTTAAAAATTTACTTAATTAATTATTTCTTATTTATTTTAAATTAAATTATAAAAAACAAAATGCAAGAGGACAATTTTTTGAACGAGCAAATCGAAAACATCAACAGAGCCCTTGGAACTAATATTAAGATCAGAACATTGGATGGGGAATTCCAAGTTCAGATAAATATTGATAACAAAGTAGAAGAATTAAAAAAGAAAATAGAAGATGTATGATTTATTTTATTTAATATCATAGATTTCTAAAGTTCCGACGAATAGGCAAAGATTAATTTATAGAGGAAAATTATTAAAAGACAATGACGCCTTGAGTTTATATAAAATTTCCGATCTCGATGTTATTCATTTGGTAGCGAAAACTGCCGAACAGCGGGCTGAAGAAGAGACCTTAATAAATAATGATTTAAATAATTCAACAAGAAGAAATGAGAATTCTTCTATGTTGAATCTAATGAACAGAATGTTTAGACTTGACAATGCCGAAGGGTCAACAGAAAATAATGGAACTCTTGGAGGGAATAATCGAGGAGCGTTCATTCCTGCTATAGTAGGCAGAAGATCTAGAAGGAGTGCCTTAAGAGAACAAAATACAAGTAAAAATTGTCTTATTAATAAATTTTATTTTAGATTTCAACACATTCGAATGTAGAGAAACCATCTGCCAAAATTTTGAATGCTTGAACAATCTCAGAGAAAGTTCTAATACCCAACTTCTATCTTCAAGAACTTCTAATATAAATGAAAACAATTTTTCGAGTAGTATGACGAATAATTTTTCGAATAATTCGATCACGAAGAAATCTAATGATGTTGCATTCAATATAGAATTTTTGGACACTGACAATCCTAATAAATTTGAATTATTTGATTTCACTAGAATTAAGCTAAGGAAAGGTCAGTGGGTAGATGTAAAAGATACAATCGATCAATGGTTAGAAGCACAAGTTATTGATGTAAAAGATGATAAAGTATATATACATTATAATGGGTGGGGAACCCGTTGGGACGAATGGATAGATATGAAAAGTGATAGAATAAGACCCTTCAGATTCCACACAAGGCAGACAGCTTTTACAAATTATCAATCAGCTTATCCAAATGCAAAACCAGATGCTAATATAAATTTGACAAATAATCAGACTGAATCTGAAAGCTTTTTTGATACATTTAATTCGATAAAGAACGCTTATGAAATGGCCGATAATCTCATGACTGAAATAAATAACAAAAGAAGAGAGTTTACTTATTCTGAAGATTTTCACTCCAAACAAAAGGAAATTTATCTTCTTTCGAAGAGTCTAGTTCCTATTATGGATAGATTAGGTAGATCAATAACAGACGTAGGAGGATATATAAATTTCAATCTAAGAAATAATAAATTAGAAGATTTAGACAAAAAAATCTTTGATATTAGCAATTTGCACCCTAGTTTGAAAAATTTTGAGCATGCTGATCAACATAGAATAGAAGAAGAAAATACCGCAAATAGAAATGGAAGAGAATCAGGAGCGAACATTATTTCTCCAGTTAATCAATATGATCGTATGATTATTAATCAGGTAAGAAAGCATTTTTATTAAATATATAGATACCTATTATAGATACTCCCTTAGCAATCCAAAACACAAGGCCAAGTCAATCCCAACCAGCGGTTGACATATATGTACATACAATTATAACTCCTTTATCAACTGTAAATAATCAATCTACTACTAATGCTAACAACAATAATAATAATACATCACCAGCTTCCAGAACAGGAGCAAATTTAAACATAACAGAAGGAAGCTTCAATAATTTTAGTAGCCCATTAGATTTTATAAATTTACTGACTAATTCTAGACATAATACAGCCAATCAAAATCAAGAAAATAATCAAAATAATTCACAAAGAATCAATTTAAATGTAAATACATCTGCTAGTAACATCGCGTCCACTAATACTAGAACAGAAAATAGCCAAGATAATAACCTACTTGGACATAAACGTGAGCAAGAAGAAAGGAATTCCTCTGATTATACGAACAATATCGTAGAGCAGACAAGCAATACAAATTCCACAATAAGAAATCCTCTTGATAATCTTCCTTTACATCAAACTAATAATAATATTTCAAATAATATAAATATTTCTCAGGCTCTTAATGCTTCCTCCCCTCCTGTTTACGATATAATAGTCGAAGATTATGTCGAAGATGAAAGTTTGGACGAGGAGGAAGAAGAGGAAGAAAACGAAGAAAATCCTGATTCGAACATGGAGTTGTGAAAAATGGAAAGTTCCAACTAAAAATATTAATTCATGTGGGAAAATAAATTTAAAGTTTTATTTAGTGATATGCTTATTTTAAATAAATATAAATTAATTTCATAAAAATTTTACATATATAATTCAAAACAAATTTAAATTAAACAGTAATTAATATTTTAAATAATCAATTAATGAATTTTGTTATTAAACAATCAATTAAACGAAAGAATAAAATTTATTTTAAAAATTTTCAATAATTCAAATAGTAATTTTATAACTATTTTTTCTGCCCAAACATTTATCCTTACTTTTCTCTCCTGCAGAATTATTTAAAGATGTTTTATTTATTTTGAATGAATTATTAAAACTAATATTATTAGAAGGATATTTTGAATTATTCTTATTATTCGTTAAAAGAGAGTCCTTTGCATATTTTATTAAACTTTTACCCCTAAATCCATCATTAAGACTTACCGTTTTTTTAGACGAATCGAAATTTTTAATTACAGGAATTTTTTTGTTGGAAAAATTTCTTTTAATTGAATTGGCTATTCTCTCAACTTTATCATTTGACTTTTTTATAGTTTCAGCTTGATCATTTTTATTGACAACTTGGGGAATTTCAATAAGCTGAGATTCTCTGAAATTATTTTCTGGTTTTAATGTAGAATTAGAAACTGTTACAAATTGATTTTTTTTTAGATTTTGAGATGCTGTAATTGAAATAGAAGTTATTGTATTTTCTAATTCAAGAGGGTGAAATTCGTTATTATTATTATTCTTAAATTCGGATCTTAACAAATTATCTTCAGGGCGGATAAACTAAATCAAACATTAAAAAAAGATGTATTTATCTTAAATTACCTTCAAATCAGCAGAGTTAAGAGCTTCTAATTTATCTGGTAAATGATCGATCATATTGTCGACATTAGATAATTTGATTGATTTATAGGACTTGAGGCGTTGTATTTTGGTTTCTGTAAACTGTTCTTTTCTCAAAATATTTGATGAATTTTTTGAATTGTTATTTTTACATAAGGAATCCTCGAAAGGAAATTCTTGTAAATTATCATCGGTGTCTTTGATCAGTGTATTTACTTCCTGTTTAAAATCTAAGTTATTGAAGCTTAAAGTATTGACGTGGTTTATTTCAATAAATTTATTTAGATTATCATGGTTATGATAATTAAGATCATCTTCACTGGCATATGTTTTATTTCTTTTTAGTCTGAACGATTCAAAGTCCTTGTTAAGCTGTTGATCTAGGATCTTTCTATTTTTTACATAATCATTTATATTAGATCCTTTTTTCGCTTCTTTTAAAATTGACATGGATGAATTTTCTGTGTTTAGCTGTCTATGTTCTATAGTATCATATTTATGGTGATTGGAACTTTGGATATTTAAAATACTTGAATTATTATTGTGGATCTGGGGTTTTAATGGCTGATACTTTTCTTCTATTTTAGACTTATCAAGTTGGGAGGTATTAATAAATCCTCTGATGCCTTCTGAAATATAAGAAACACCATTTACATCTAAACATTGGCTATTTTTATGAATTAAAGTTTCATCGAAGGATTCATTTTCTATGTGACTTATATTCATACTTGGTTTGTTTGAGACTATTCTGATTTTGTTTAGTTTATTCATGTCATATTCTAAAAAAGTCGAATTCAAAGATGGGATTTTAGTATGAGAAATCATATCTTTTTCAATATTGATTTCATTAATATTATTTTTAGAATTTATTTCATTTGAATTCATATTTTGTGAATTTTCATTGGTAAGACTATTAAGTTTGTAATCTATTCGGGAATTGTTCAAATGCATATTTGAAAGTGAATTGCTATTCTCTTTATTTGACCTATAGGACGAACATTTCAGTTTAGGCTTTGAATAGGTGGCTACTATTTTATTTTCTTCTAGCTTATTTGTTAATTTTTCAGTTATAGTCTCATGAATTTGATTATTTGCTTTGGATTTATTTTTTAAAATATTTTCTTTTTCCTCTTCTCGAATTCGTATTGGTTGAAAATTTAAAGTCATTTCTTGAATTGGTTGATATTTTTCGTTTTTTATTGATAATGTCTCCTGCTTTAGGCAGATTGTTAAATCGTTTTTCTGTATTTGTTTGTCCTTGTATTTATTAGGATCTGTTTTAATTTGCTCGATCATTTTTGTGTTAGTTTCAATTATGTTCTTTTCCAACATAAAAGAATAATGTTCTCCTATTTTTAAAATCTTATTTTCAATACTAAAATTATAATTACTTATCCTTAACGTTTTTTTATTTATAGATTTTGTATTAGTGGTATCATGTGGTATGAATTCGGATTTTGGTGGTCGTTTGAATTTCGGAGGAAGCCCCGGATTCTGAGTAGAAAAATTTTTCGTAACTGAAATTTCATCTTTTAGAATACTATTTTCTTCTTCATTTTTGTTATTTATAATGTTCAGTATCTTGGTTTTGATTTTTTCAGTTTTATAATTACTTCTCAAACTATTGCTATCATAAAAATTATATTTTTCTTCCTTTGGTGATTGTTTAAACTCCTTTCGTTCCTTAATATTACATGATAAATCAACAATCTTTGACTCTTTTGAATCTAAATGGGTTCTACTATTACTTCTATCATAAAGATTAGCTTTTCTATGTTTATCAACAGAGTTTATTCGATAAACCGAAGCATGATTAGATTTTTTCTCCTTATTTGTAGAATAATTTCTTTCTATTTTATTCAATTGCTTTTCAAAAATTTTTCCAAGAAAAAACGAAATTTTTGAAATTCTTTCACCCATTTTAGATAAGTCATTTTGATTATTATAATTCTTTAATATTGAGCTTACTGGTATTTCTTTATTTAACTCATTGGGAGGAGAAATTTTTATATCTTTTTGAATTAAAAAAGAGACTTCTGTGCATTCTGTTTTTTTCGACATTATTGAATTACAATTCATCTATTATTATATTCAAATCAAATTTAAAATTTAAATTGATCCTTGCTTACGAAGAAAATAAAATGAATATATAATTTAAATGATAGCTATATAATTTTCCTTATTAAAATAAAATATAAATATAATGGGGAATGTTTTACTATGCAATAGAGCTTGCTGGTAGGATTTTATTTATCATTTCATTTAGGGGTGCTAAAATTGATAATTCTCAAGACGAATTTCTTATTCTAGGAAGACCTATTGAAGAGAAGGCAAATATTAAAAAGATATATGTTAATAATTTGGAATTTCCTAATGAGTAAGAAAGTTTTAAATCTTATTTAGAAATTTCTTAATAAAGAGAGAAAGTCGAAAGAAAATGAAAAAGGTTCTAATAGAATCTGATACAAACTCTAATTACATTCCAATTTTATCTCCAAAAAC
>Ga0169931_10013216_pt1 | contig 11306 bp, 9 predicted proteins | sample Kivu_15m_20L_FD_129675 | JGI IMG/M metagenome (GOLD analysis project Ga0169931, IMG submission 129675) | Freshwater microbial communities from Lake Kivu, Western Province, Rwanda to study Microbial Dark Matter (Phase II) - Kivu_15m_20L... | ecosystem: Environmental > Aquatic > Freshwater > Lake ... | reverse complement strand
ATAAATCTAATATCACTTTATAAATAAATCTAATATCATTTCATCCATATTTTCCATAAAAATTTTTGATTGCCATACATATTTTTTATTATATAAATCTACACAGATTTTGTCCGGATAAAATTTATCATTTGTAAATAATGTATATTCAATATAATTAATTGTATATCCCATCTCTTTTAAAATAGTCTTTAAAGACGTCTTTGGTAATACCATATACAACTGTTTTAATGGGGTATATATAGTTGTCTCTCTTATTTTAGTTATTACTGGCATTTTTTTTAAAAACTCAAATAAATCACTACAAAACGGAGAATTATGATATCTATAAAACCAGGTCCAATTATTATGTATATGACCACTATAGTACCCCAATACCCAATATAAACCTTCTATATAATTTAAACATACATCATTTATCTCATTACACATTATATTATAATACATATAATATCGAGTCTTATAGTTGTCTTGATTGAATTTAACAAAATCATCCATATAAATTAATATATTCTCATTCTCTGTCATTTTTTCCAACTGGTTTTTCTCACTCATAACTAACGTATCTAATTTAAAGTTTTTAAAGAAATACGTCTCATTATTCTTTAAATGATACATAATATCTCTTAAATAATGTAAATTTATTGCGTTTGCTAGTTCATATTGATTATTTAACTTTATTTTATTCACTAAGTAAATACCGCTAATATGGTTTGTGCCTTTCCATGCATTCACATAACTTTTCATAATAATATCAATACCATTTTTTCTAATAACAAGAGACGGTAAATGCTCCAAAAAATCATTACCTAATAAAAAACATAAAAGAACATAGTCATATATTATATTATCTAAATCTAAATTCTCCTTTCTAACATTTTTATATTTCTCCAATAATCCTATTATATCATCACAAATATATCTTCTTAACTGTTTAATATTTAAATAATCAATTACTCTTTTATCATCTGATAAATTATGATTAAAAGAATTGTCTCTAATTAATATAATTTTTTCATAATTTTTATTCATTAATGATAACATAATTAAATCCGCATCTAAACCATAAATACATACACGACTATTACTATCTAATATATTAGAAATAATCTTCATAATTTTATGTTCACCTTCACCCACTTCATTTGCATCTGATATTTCACAAGAAATATCAAACATTTCTTCCTTTATTTGTCTTGAAAATTGTTCTAATTCACACTTTAATTTATCCATAAATCCAGTGCCTGGCGTTATTTTATTAGAATCCCATAATACACCATCTTTCACCTTAAAAAATTCAGACTTATAACGACGCTCCCTCTGTTGATTCATTTTACTTCTAGGAGCCACACCATCAATCATTATGTAAATATAACGTGTAATAACCCTCCCCTGAAACACTTGATTTATCACAAATCTAGTATAATTTAAACAATGCTGTATAATATCTTTCTCAATTACATTTGTACGTTCTTCTATATCATCTATAACTATATATTTATCATGATTTGCTGATAAAATTTGCTGGGCACATGGGTGAATTAATGAGTTATAGTCAAAGAATAAATAATTTATATTTAAATGTGCTAACTGATAAAAATCAATCATAAGCTCATTTGCACAATTATATTTATTATAATAATACTGAAAAGCATATGGTATACCCATACTAAATATGCTTTCCAGTATTATTATGATTATAATTCAATTATTTTATATAGGCTTCTAGTTTTATCTGAACATTTTTATCATCATTAAACTTGAAACCATTTTTCTTTAACAATTCTTTATAATAATCAATCTCTTGAGTATCAACACTCTTATCTTTCTTTTTACTTTTTCTTTTATTATGTCCTATGTCATTCTTACTATCCATATCAGAATCATCCGTTTCTTCATCTATCATAGTTTCCTCTTCTTTAGAAGAATAATCTTCGTCTTTATCTATTTCAGCACTATCCAATTCCTCATTTAAATAATCATCTATGCTCTCCTCAATAATATCATCATCTATGTTCTCTTGTATATCGTCGTTTACTATAACGTCATTTTGTATTTCATCCACATCATACATATTATTATCTATTGTTTCTCCATATACATCTTCATCATGATTACTCTCAGTATTTTCAAATGTATGTTTATGAATATTACGGGATAATGTAATTAATTTTTGATTAATCCTATAATATACAGAATTTTTAACATATTTTTTATTTTTACGATATTCCTTTATTAATACATCCGGATCTATATACCCCGAATTTGTATTATTATATTTGGGTCGCTTTTTTCTTATATATACTTCCGATGGAATTAACACCAACTCTTGAATATATTGATTTTTTTTCTTGTTAATTGTCTCTTGTAATTTATTCTCAATTAAATTTCTATAATATTCTAAATAAGAATCTCTCTTCTTATCTAAACTTTTAATTAAATCTCTTTTTTGCTCTATTAAATCAATACATTTTGATACTTTATTCAAAATAGATTCATCAACTTTGTCCAAATTAAAAAAGTATCCATTTGAATTTCTAGTATATTCTATATTATATTTTTTAAATATACTTAAAATATGATGTTTTTCCTTATTTGTTAATTTTTTTGCTTTTGATATTAGTTCATGTAGATATTTTTGATGCTCCTCCAACATTTTTAAATACAATAGTTATGGTTAAAATATATTTTTTTTTTAATTGTTTATCTCATACCTAATATGAGTAATAGTATTCATAATACTAAAGTTGAACAAATTAAAACTCAAGTTTATAACTTGATAAATGACATTAAACACGGCGAAAATAATACAGAAACACTTCAGTCAAAATATAATCATTTATATTCTACATCTAAAACATTATTTAATTTCGTACATAAAGAAGCACAAAAATCATCATTTAATCAATCTCAATTCGATAAAAATTTAGACAATATGCTTCGTCATATTACTAAAATTCAAAAAGACGAAATTTCTCAACATGAAGCATCCGAAAACATTGGTAAAATGTTAGCAAAACAATTCATTCCACAATATAAATAGAATTACATAATTTAATTTCATTATTAAAATAATTAGAATAATTAGGATAATTTATATATTTATTTTGTCAAAATATATAAATAATCATGGACAACAAAGAACAACCTATTATACCTCAACATAATAGACTTATCGGTCATAATAAATTTCAAATTCAAATACAAGAAGCTAACACTACAATAAAACAACTCGAAAACATAATATTAGAAAAAAATAATCACGTAAATACCTCTCAAGAAACTATAGATACATTAACTTTACAAATTTATAAATTAAACAATGATATACTTGAATTAACTAATCAAAATGAGACCCAAAAACAATATATAAATACATTACAAAATCAAATAAAACAATTACATTTAAATACTTGTAATATCCAATCAGACTTTGAAAAAAAATACAGCCAATTATTTAATAAAAATAAACAAGCATATACTACAATACAACAATTAACCAACGAAAATGAAGAAATTACAATACAATATAATAATCTAAACACTAAATATCAAACTATATCTGAATTATTAGAACAATCAACCCATGAATATCATCAGTTAACAATAACACATCACACAATTTTACGTGAATTAAATTTATTTAAAGAATTAAATTTAAAACAACAATTAGATATACTTACGCTTACACAAGAACTAAGTACAACACAAAACGATAGTAAACTGATTGAAATACAAGACGATGATAGCACACATACAATCGAACTAATAGAAGAAACAGAAAATACACCTATACCCATATATATACCCTCTAAAAAACCAAGAAATAAAAGAGGGAAACGACGTTAATATTACAAGTCATCAAAGAAATGCTCATCTATTTCATTCTTGGCTGGCTTATTTGTTAATGGAACGTTTTTACGTTTTTTATGTGGAAAAATATACTTTGGCATTTTTATATGTTTTTCTTCTGATTTTTCAATCTTATTATTATTCTTATGTTCTTCATCACTCATATAATACTCATTGTCAAATTCTTGTGAAGAAATATATTTTAAATGTTCTGAATTATTACTATTTGATTCACTCGTACTCTCCGTTTTATCACTAAAAGAATGCGTTGAGTTATCATAACCTTCTTCTGATATATTATGACTTGTATTACCCAAACCATCGTCGAAATTATATTTATCTTGCGTTTTTTGTTTAACATGCATAATTTCTTTTAAAGGAATAAATTGTTGTAATGTATGATTTATACATTCAGCAATATTTGTTTTTGTATTTTTAAATTCATTATTTGATAATACTACCTTAGGATGTTCATAATAAAATTTAGCAATTCTTTTAAATAATTTGTACCAAAACTTTTTTAATTTTGGCACATTAATGTCTATTTCATCATACATTAATGTCATTATTTTTATGTTTAATACATACACAGTATATAATAACTTTTCTATATCATCTTCATGTAACTCATACTTGTCCTCTACAAATATCAAAAATTTATTATACTCTTTATTGATTTTCTCATCTGACCAATTCGAAATATCTAATAATTTTTCCTGAAATTTTCTTAGCGATTTTTCAAATAATTTTTCTACAAATCTCATGTAATATTTTTTTAACACATCTATTAATTTTGATTGATGCTCCTTTTTCATATCTATTAATTCCTGAACGTTTTCCTTTTGCATTCTCTATTATAATATCCAAGAAAAAGTTTATTTAATTAACGAAACGTAAATATAAATTCGTTATTTAAATAAACTTTTTTTAGACAGATATATCAAGTAAATTAAAAGTATATCTCATTCAATGAATACAAATTTTCATGCATTCGTATTTATTTCCACATTTGTATGTTATATCATTTTACGTAGCTATAAAAAACATATAGAATCGACACACAATCTATTCATGTATGTTTTATTCGTGCCAATAATCCTTTATGGCGGATATTATTTCACTCAACAACAAACTACACAATCAATACCCCCACAACCTTCACCTATAACTCTACCCATCTCACCAAATACAACGATAGATTCAGAATTATTAACAGCACCCTATCCACTGAGCTCATCTAATACCCTAAGTGACACTCTTTGAATGATATACCATAACTTATTACATTATAAAAATTTTAATATATATTCATCTTAAAATTTTTACTATAATACATCTATATTTATATAAAATGGAACTAAAATTAAAAAAAAACGTCAATATACATAAATACAAATACACCTTTTCCGGAAATCTTTATCTCTAATAAATGATATTTTATTTAAGTTGACTCCTAAAAAGGGTATAAAATCAAGGCATCCTTAAAAACTAAGCCCAGGTATAGTCAAAAAATCCGGACTATACTGTAGTTAACGGCCTTTGATTTTACGTTATATAAATCTATATGTATTGGTATACACATAGATTTTAAATATCTAAAATAAGCGCAATTTTGATTTAAAAATAAAATATAATTAGGTTATTATGCAAAAGATTTCACGTTTATTTTATGATAAATTTGCTATACAAACTACCAATGATTTCGTATCTAAAGATGACTTTGGAAAATTAAGACATTTTATCTTGTTTGGTTCAGAAAATAATAACCTGTATGTTAACAATCATGTTATACATATAGATGAATTAACATGTTTAGATAACTTATTAGAACATTGTAAATATGACGATATTTTAGATATTGTTACTAATTACATTAAGAATATTACTAATGAAAGTTGTAGCGGGCAAGGTATCTTTAACGTAAAAGGTATTAAAAATAATTTAATTTATGTTTTAGCAAGATGTTGTTGTATAAAATTAGATGATGACCCTTTATTTTGGAAAAAGGATTTTAAAGTTGATTGTTTTAAGCGTGTATTAGATGTGTGTTATAATTCAAATGATTTATTTTTATTTATTCATTTATATGAGAAACTTAATTTTAAATTATATGGTACGACTGGGTGGAATTATCATATTAAACAGATGGTTCATGATTGGTATCATTTAAAATCTGTAAAGGATTTAGCTTTTCAGATTACTCGATATAAATCTGCATATGGTTGGTCTCATAGAGATGTTTTACGTCTTGCTCATGTAAAACCATCTAATGATATGATAAATTCAATTTTCAAATATATTACACAAGAAACAGTATATAACAATCATTCTGAGAAGGCTGTATTTGATTATTTAATTGCATGTAATGGCATACTGAAGGAATATAATATAGATAAAGTAATTGAGTATATTTGTACATTTAATCTTACATTGGAACAAATTCCGAAACATTTATTAGATAATCATAAGGTATGGGTTACACTAATACCGAATATGTCTACAGATGTTTTATTATTAAATTTGAATAAAATTAGTTCTTTATATATATTGGATGATTATCCTGATATATTAAAGCTGATATTAGACAAAATAAAACATGTACAAATGAATCCTTTAGAATTATTTGTTATTATTAAAAAATATAAGAATGATAGTCATTTTATATATAAAATACCACCTCCTTTAAAATGGAAACCAAACCCTATTATTATACAGGCGTTATATGATGCATTTTATAATTCATTTAGTGGGTTAAAGAGTATAGATAAAAAAATCTTGGTTGTGCTAGATACATCACCAAGTATGTCTTGGAATAATATAGTGAATGATAGAGGTGAGCGTGAATTGTCTATTTCTGCAGCGGATATTAGTTGTGTAATGGCGATGATGTTACAGCATGTTGGTAAACATGTAAATATCGTAAGTTTTGATATTAGTATGAAAAAATTAGATATTTCTAGTCGATATCAATTAGATAAAAATTTAGAACAAGTTAAAAATAAGGAAGTAGATAATATTGATTCTGCATTACCATTTGTATGGGCAATGAATAACAATGAAAAGTATGATGCAGTTATTATTATTACAGATGATGATTCTGTTAGACAAATTAATCCATCTACTGCATTACAAGTATATAGAGATGAAATGAATATAAATACAAAGTTAATCATGATGAAATTGACATCTGAGTTATCTCGAGTTTCTAGTGAAAATGATGATATTTATACATTAAATATGCATGGTTTTAATACACATATGTATTCGATTATGAATACCTTTTTAAATTAACTATGAGATTTTTGATTTTTAAAGAAATTAAAAATCTAGTTAATATATATATGGATGAAGATAATTATTATAAAGACTATGAGGAATCTGATTTTAATCAAATGTTAAATAAATATGAATTTAAGGAGCAAGATAAACGTTCTTTTATGTATCAGGACCCTCGACAATTATTATTACGAAACTTAATTTCTAAGAATACAATTTATGATAATGTTTTGTTGTATTGGCAGGTGGGTACAGGTAAAAGTTGTGCAGCTATTACAATAGCAGAAGGTTTTAAGGAATATATTTATAATATGGGTAGAAGAATTTTTGTATTAGTCAAAAATAGTAATATTGAAAAGAATTTCAAGAATGAATTATTATCAGATTGTAGTCATAATGCATATTTAAGTCAGTTACAAGAACAATTTTTACAAACTTCAAAAGATACTACCACAAAAAAAGAAATTATGAACAAAGTAGTTCGTAATATCAACAAGGTTTATAATTTTATGACATATGGTACATTTGTAAATCAAGTATTAGGTATGAAAGAGTTTGAAAAGGACCGTTTTGGTAAAAATACAACAAAATATAAACGTAATTTAGATGGTTCTTTATCCAGAAAATTACCTACAAATGCTATTCAAAATCTTAATAATACAGTTATTATTATAGATGAAGCGCATAATATTACAAACAATGATGTATATATAGCATTGTCACAAGTTTTACAAAAATCATATAATTATCGTCTAGTATTATTAACTGCTACACCTATGTATGATAATCCAAAAGAAATGATTGAGTTATCTAATTTATTGAATATGAATAATCCAGATAATATATTACCAATTAGAAATGATTTGTTTAAACCTTATGAGAATGGTGACGTTATTATGAATAAAAAAATAAGCAAGTATCTAAATGATGGTATTTTAAAGAGTGGTTTAACTGTTATTTCTGAACATGGTAAGAATATATTGGCTAGACTTTTAAAAGGGAAAATAAGTTATTTACAATCAAATATTGAAACATTTCCTGATAAAATAGATATGGGTGAATCGTTATTAAATAAAACTGGTAGTATTCATGTTGTTTATTGTTATATGAGTGAATATCAAAATAATGTATATCAAAAGGCATTAAAATTAGATTCAAAGGAAACAATAGATATAGATGCAGAAACCTTAGATGCCGAAGATAATACGGAAGAATATTTAAATATTTCCAAATCAAGTTCATTATATAAAAATAGCAGCGATGCATCAACAATGACATATCCAAATGATAGTTTTGGTAAAGCTGGATTCTTGTCCGTTTTCCAAGAAATAAAAGGAAGTTCTAATTATAATATTTCTGAAGAAAATCAATCTGTGTTACGTTTAGATAAAGATTTAGGAATGTATTCTGCAAAACTAGCAGAATTATTAAAGAATATACAAAATAGTCCTGGTAATGTATTTATCTATTCTAACTATGTTAATTATGGAGGTACATCTTTATTAAAACAAGTCTTACTTGCAAATGGATATGTGCAATTTAAAAGTAAAACGAAAGAATCTACTGCTAATTATAAGACATTTATTTTATACGATGATTCATTGAATACCGAAAAAAGAGAATCTCAACGTAAAATTTTTAATAGCAAAGAAAATAAAGATGGCAAGTATATTAAAATTTTGATTGGTTCTCCTATTATATCAGAGGGAATTACACTAAAAAATGTTAGACAGGTACATATTTTAGAACCATCTTGGAATATGAGTAGAATTAATCAAATTATTGGTCGCGCTGTCCGTCATCATTCACACGATGCATTACCTAAAGACGAAAGAAATGTTGAAATTTACAAGTATTGTGCTATATATAAACCACAAATTTCTACAAAAAAGTCGTTTTATTTTATTGATAAAGAAAAATATGTCTTGGCCGAAGAAAAGGACCGTTCTAATAAAGTTATTGAACGCTTATTAAAGCAAATTGCCTTTGATTGTAACATTAACACGCAATTTATTCGCGGAGAAAATAATAGTGCAGAATGCGACTATACAAATTGTAAATATACATGTTTATTAAAACAAGATAAAGGTAAATTAGATAAATTTACATATAATTTATTTATAAACTTTTTTGATGAATTTGATATAGAATTTATCGTATCATTTTTAAAAGACATGTTTAAAACATATTTTATTTATAGTATAACTGACATTGTTGATAAAATTAAGAGTATAGAGCCAATGATATCTCACGAGAGTATATATACTGCTTTAAAACAATTAATCGATAACAAAACAATCTTATTAGACCAATATGAAAGGGAAGGATTTTTAATTGAAAAGGGCGATTATATTATTTTTAATCCAATGGACATTGATATAAATTCAAGTATTTATGCTAAAACATTAGATTTTACAGTTGATTCTAATGAATATAATTTGAGTGAATATATAAAAAATAAATTTGACGTAAATATAGAAATTGAAACAGATGTTAAAGATAAAACAAAAAAACAAGATAAAATCGAATTATCTGAAGAGGATTTACTATATAATAAAAATGTTATGAGACACAAAATATATGGTTCTTATAGAGAAAGAGCTACAAAAGAATCTGGTGGTTTATTTGGACCATATGATGGTAAATTTAGAATTATTGATGCAAGGGGAATAACAGACGAAATGGGAGACAAACGTAAAAATGTTTCCGGTATGGCAGCGACAAGTTATAATAAAAAGAAACTTGCCGATATAATTCAATATATGGAATTAACAAATACAGAGATTCAAAATTATCTCGGTTATCCAAGTAATTCAATCAATATCAAGAAGCTTGGTATTGAACAATTAGTTGATATTATTGAAAAACACATGACTAAAAAACATTTAACATTACGTTAATTTATTGTTTTTATAATTCTTATTACACCTATTTCAAATTTTTGTTTTATTTGTTTTAATTATATTATAAATGCAATCTATTTTTACTGAAAATGGAATTATTTTACCAAATTTTAAGGATTTACCACCTTCATCTAGTTCGAAATTAAGTCTTGAAAAATTTGCAAAATATATGGACAAAATTCTTTTAGAAGATTTAACTCGATTACATCCAACATTAAATGTATGTACACTTTATTCATACTTTATATCAGATTACTATATTACTATTGATTTTACTACATTTACATATATTATACCTAATCATATATCAAGTAAATTAATAGAATGTCGAAAAAATAAACAAGTTCGATTTTATGTTTTACCTATCATTCTAAAATTAAGTGATTCTGACTCTCATGCAAATGTAATTATTATAGATAATAAAACAAAAACAATTGAAATGTATGAACCACATGGTTTAAAATTCTTATCAAAAGATATTTTTTATGATATTGAATATCATATTAGACACTTAACAAATATTTTATTAAATAAAAATACACAATTTAGATTTAAAAATGTCCATTATAAATGTCCTATAGGATTTCAAACAAAACAAGCTAAAATTAGAGATGGCTCCAGTTATTGTGTAGCATGGACATTATTCTTTATACACATACGCTTATATAACTTGGACCTGAGTACAACACAAATAATTGCATTCTTGGATACATTTGAACCAAATAAACTAGATATATATATTCGACAATATATGACATTAATTGATAATGAAGTAAAAGATGACATCATAAAAATATATAAAGATGTTCATATTAATTTTACCTTAACACCGCAAGAAGAAAAACAAGTTAAAGAATTAATTCAAACAAAGGCATATCAATATCTTACAGATGTAAATACAAACATACAATCTTACTCTGGATTACAATTTTATGATGTAAATACTGTATTCAAAGAATTTATTAAATATAGCAAATTTGAATTTTTTCATAATTTATATTTTAAAACGATTGAAAAATTCTTCAAAAAATAATTATTTAAAGGATAATTTTAGATATTTTGTAAGAAGAGAAAAGTTATCGAGGCAAATTTCGGTGAAGATCACCGGACTAGAAATCTAAAAATACAAGCTTACCGGTGTTTTGAAAGGACAATTTTAATTATTTTATTAAAAGAAAAAAGTTATCGAGTCAGATTTTGGTGAAGGAGGGGGCATTTTTTTCTTAAAAAAATGATTTTGGGGGTCTGAGAATTTTGAAAAAATGAAAAAAGTTT
>Ga0169931_10013214_pt1 | contig 11307 bp, 10 predicted proteins | sample Kivu_15m_20L_FD_129675 | JGI IMG/M metagenome (GOLD analysis project Ga0169931, IMG submission 129675) | Freshwater microbial communities from Lake Kivu, Western Province, Rwanda to study Microbial Dark Matter (Phase II) - Kivu_15m_20L... | ecosystem: Environmental > Aquatic > Freshwater > Lake... | reverse complement strand
GCTCGCGACGTACATCGACTACGCCCTCGCCGGACGGCGCTGACCGCGCTCAGCGGGTGAAGGCCATCACCCAGGAGTCGAAATGGCGCTGGAACGGCGAGCCGACGCGCCGGTCCAGCCCCGCGGCGGCTTGGTTCAACCAGAGCAGCGGATAGGTGAGCACCCCGCCGAGGCGCGTCTCGTTCACGTGCATGAGCTCGGGGATGGGCCGCGTGAGCTGGTAGCCTGCGCTCCCGCGATGGCGGAAGCAGCGCGCTTCCAGGTGGCGCCGGATCTCCTCGCGGGGGTACGCGTTCAGCTCGCGCACCGGGAGGAGCGCCTTGGCCGCGCGGCGCCGCTCGAAGCCACGGGAGCGGGGGTGGATGTCGCCGATGACGAGGGTGCCGCCGTGGGCGACGGTCCGGGCCAGGCCGTCGAGCCACGGGCCGAGCTCTGGGGCGAAGCTGACGACGCCGGAGCTGATCGTCAGGTCGAAGGCGGGCTCTCCCGCGGCGGGGTACGGCGGGTCCTCGCCGAAGCCGACGCGGGCCTCGAAGTCCCGCACCCCGGCGGTGCGCGCGTTCTCGGTGGCGATGCGCACGAGCTCCGGGCTCGGATCGAACGCGCGCAGTACGACGTCGCGGGAGCCCCGCGCCGCTTCGATCCCGACCCAGCCCGCGCCCGAGCCGAAGTCGAGCACGCGGCTCCCCGCGCGCGCGGGCGCGAAGCGGCCGACGAAGCGGCGCATCCAGCGATAGTGCGGGTAGCCGGCGCTGCCCGGGCGGCCGTCCCAGCCCGCCGCGTTCGCGTCGAACTTCAGCGTCGTCTGGGCCGGCGACATCGTGAACGCGCGGCGCCGGCCCGCGAGCACGGCATAGGCCCGCCCCGGGGCTTCGACCGCGCCCAACACGAGGCGCCGGCCGTCGCCCGTGCGCCGCGTGAGGCTCCCGTCGGCGTCGACCGAGTACACGGCCGCGAGGTGGACGAGCGGCCAGAGCTGGTCGCGCCAGCGCGCGAGGAGCGCCTCCGCTGGAGCGCCGGGCGCGCCCCCTTGGCCAAACACGGCCAGGAGGCACGCGCCGTCGAGGGCGAGTTCGCGCTCGAGCGCCTCGAGCAGCGGGGCCTTGGCCTCCGGCGCAGGCCCTGCGGGCTCGGCGGTCCACCACCGGTGGCCCGGCGTACGGACCGCCGTCGGCGTCCCCGCGAGCGCGACAGGGGGCCCGTCGAGCGCGAGGTCCTCGGCGATCCGCGCCAGGGCGGCCAGTTTCACGGGAGGCGACGTCATGGGCCGGATAGGGTACAGGGTAGCGGTCGACGGGCGGCTCACGCGCGGAGCGCCATCGAGAGCGCGTACCCAGCCTCGTCGGAGGCGCAGAAGACCGAGTGCATGCACGTCTCCCCGAGGCCGTGGTTCGGCAGCACGATCACGTCGCCGGGGTCCAGCAGCCAGGCGTGCCCGGCATCGACGAGCGCCGCGGTGAACTCGGGCCCGCGGTTCACGAGGCCCGCGAACGCGCCGCAGCCCGGCCGCGCCAGCTCCGCGCGCAGCCGGCGCGGGTCGCGCGCGAGGCGCTCCGCGCGCTCGAAGGCCGCCGCGCTCGGAAAGAGCGCCGCCCGGACCCACGGCGCTTCACCCGCGGCGAGGTCCTGCATGAATCCGCGCACATGCGCCGCGAGGTCGGTCAGGGAGAGCGCGAGCCAGGCGCTGACCCCGGTGAGCTGCAAGTAGCACACCCCGCGCTGGCCGCCGACGAGGGGCTCGTCGAAGGCGTCGTGGTGGAAGAGCGCCCCGCCGCCGGGCGCGTTCCAGTACGCGATGTGCTGCGTCAGGAACGTCGGAGCGCCGACCCACTCGTCCAGGAGCCCGCGCAGGGCCGGGTGCCCGTGCGCCAGTCGGCACTCGGGCAGCAAGCGCTCGGCGAGCGCGCTCACGGCGCGGTGGCGCGCGACGTCGCGCGACGCGTCGTCGAGCACTTCGCGCCCGAACGAGAGCCGCAGGCGCACCGAGCGGTCGCCCGCGAAGGTCGACAGCCGACTTGATTTGACCCAGAGGTCGTCGCACGCGGTCTCGCTGAGCGCGAGCTCAACGCGTGCAAGGTCGCGCTCGTCGCGGAGCTCGCGCGGCGGCGCGCTCTGCACGCTGAATCCGCCCTCAGCGAGCTCTGCTTTCGCCGCGGCGAGGAAGCTAGGGAGGCCGCTCGGATCCCAGAGGCGCTCGCCCAGGCTGTCGCGCTCGGCGAGCAGCGCCGCGGCGGGGCCCGGGTCGACGAGGCCTGGCAGCACGATGGGCCGCGCGGCGGCAAAGCGCGCGCGCCAGGCCGCGCGCAGGGCGCCCGGCGCGGGGCGCGGCCCGCGGGCGTTGAACTCCGCCCACTCGCCGTGCCACACACCGCGGCGCTCCAGCTCCACGATGCGCGCGGCGCACTGCTCGAGCGCCGCGCGCAGCTCCGGCGAATCGTCGGGCGCCAGCCCGACACACTCGGCGGCGCCCGGGGAGCGATCGCGGCCGGGGGCGTCGAGCAGCGCTGTGACGGCCGGAGGGAGACCGTTCACGGCGCGCTGTCACCTGCAGCCGGCGCGAGGGGCGTCGCCAGCTCGGCCCGCCGACCGAGGCGCGCGAAGCCCTCCGTCAGGTTCTTGCGCATCGCGTCCTCGAGCGCCATGCGCGTGCGGTCCTCCAGCATGTCCGCGTCGAACGTCGTCGCGCGGCCCTTCGTCTGGACGACATCCTGCCACCGCAGCACCCGCGCGGAGCCATCGAAGAGCGACCAACGCGCCGTGACCCGCGCCGCCATGTCGAGCTGGGGCTCGGAGGTCCATGCCTCCTGGACCTCGACCCGCAACACGTGGTCGGCCCTCCCGTCCTGGACGACACCGTCGCACAGCGCCGACGCCACGAGCGTCGCTTCGAGCGCCGCGGTGAGGTCTGCGCCGCTGATCGAGCGCGGGCCCACGCCCGCTCGGCGCGCGCTCCCCGTGGCCTCGACGCGCACGGTTCCGGTGAGGCGGTGCTCGACCTGGACGGAGACGGGCTGCAGCTCGACCGCGGAGGTCGTCGTGCACCCAGATAGGGGCAGGGGGAGGAGGAGCAGCGCCAGCGCGGCCGCGGCGCGCCCCGCGGAGAGGAGGGGTCCCATGCCGGGAGCGTGGCACATCGCCGGGGGGCGGTTCCACCGTCTCCCGCGCGCCGCGCGTCGGCCGTGTGTTTGGCAAGATCTCCGCCCCATGCCGCCCCCCGCACCGCCCGCCGTCACGTGGCGCCTCTCCGGCGTGGAGCAGGCGCTGGACGAACCCGACGATGCCGTCCGGGCCCGCGCCGCGCGGGAGCTCGGCCTCGACCCGAGCGAATTGCGCGGGTTCCGCTTCGCCCGCCGCTCGGTCGACGCGCGCCGCAAGCGGGGGGCGATCCACTTCGTCTGCCAGGTGGACGTCGTCGTCGACGGGCGCCAGCGACCGCAGCGGCTCGCGCGCTTGGAGCGCAGCGGGCGCGTGCGGCGGGCGCCGGTCCCCGGGGCGCTCGCGGCGCCGCCGCCGGCGGCCCTGCGCGGGCCCGCGGGCAGCCCGCACGTCGTCGTGCTCGGCGCGGGGCCGGGCGGGCTCTTCGCTGCGCTCGCCGCGGCGCTCTCGGGCGCGTCGGTCACCTTGGTCGAGCGCGGCGCGGCGCTCGAGCACCGCGGCCGCAAGGTGGTCGCCTTCCACCGCGGCGCGCCGCCCGACCCGGACACGAACCTGCTCTTCGGCGAAGGGGGCGCTGGTACGTACTCGGACGGCAAGGTCTACACGCGGGTCGACGACCCGCTCGAGGTGCCGATCCTCGAAGAGCTCGTGGCCGCGGGCGCGCCCGCCGAGATCCTCTTCGATGCCCGCGCGCACATCGGGACGGACAAACTGCACCGCGTGCTGCCGCGGCTGCGCGCGCGCATGGAGGCTGCGGGTGTGCGCTTCCTCTTCGACACCCGCGCCGAGGGGCTCGCGCTCGCGGGTGACCCGAGCGGGCCCGCGCGCCGCGTGCGCGCCGTGCGCACGACGGCGGGTGAGCTGCCCGCGGACGCGGTCATCGCCGCGATCGGCCACAGCGCCCGCGACACGTGGCAGTGGCTCGCGCGCGACGGCGTGCGCTTCGAGGCCAAGCCCTTCCAGCTCGGCGTGCGCATCGAGCACCCGCAGGCGCTCATCACGGCGGGGCGCTACGGCGAGGGGCCGGAGCTCGCGCGGCTCGGCCCAGCCGCCTACAACCTGCGCACGCCGGGGGCGCACAGCTTCTGCATGTGCCCCGGGGGCCGGATCGTGGCAAGTGTCAGCGAGCCTGGGCGCCTCTGCACGAACGGCATGAGCAACTCGAAGCACTCTTCCCGTTGGGCGAACGCCGCGGTGGTGACGACGCTCGCGCCGGCGGAGTTCGCCGGCGCAGGGCTCGGAGCGCTCGATTCGGCGGACCCTCTCTGCGGCGTCGAGCTGCAGCGGGCCCTCGAAGCCCGCTTCTTCGCTGCCGGAGGCGGGACCTATGCGGCCCCGGCGCAGCGCGCGCCCGACTTCCTCGCAGGCCGCGAGTCCGACGGTGAGCTCGCGACGAGTTACGGCTTCGGGGCCGTCCCCGGGCGCATCGACCGCCTGCTGCCCGCGGCGGTCTACACGGCGCTCGCCCGCGCCCTCGCTGCGTTCGACCGGCAGATCGCGGGGTTCGCGGGCTCCGAAGGCCTCCTCGTCGGTGTGGAGACGCGCAGCTCCGGCCCGGTCCGCGCCCCCCGCGACCCCGGGACTCGCGCGGCCGAGGGGTTCACGAACCTCTTCCCGGTCGGGGAGGGCGCGGGGCACGCCGGCGGCATCACGAGTGCGGCGATCGACGGCGCCCACGCCGGCCAGAGCGCCGTTTGGCGCTGGGCCGAGGGGCGCGCGGGCCGGGGCGCCGCCCCCGGGGTGTGATACAACCCGCCCATGTCTCAGCACCGCGACGATGGCCTGACCCAGCGCAAGGTCACGACCAACAGCCTGCGCGCGATGAAAGAGCGCGGCCAGCGCATCGCCGCGCTGACCGCGTACGACTACACGATGGCGCAGCTCCTCGACCTCGCGGGGATCGACGTCATCCTGGTGGGGGACTCGGTTTCGACCGTCATGCAGGGGCTCGAGACGACGGTGACCGTCACGCTCGACCACATGCTGTATCACTCCACGCTCGTGCGACGTGGGGTCGAGCGGGCGCTCGTGGTCGGTGACCTGCCCTTCATGACCTACCAAGTGAACCCCGATGAAGCGCTGCGCAACGCGGGGCGGATGGTCAAGGAAGCGGGCGTCGAGGCCGTCAAGCTCGAAGGCGGCAGGGTCGTCGCGGAGACCGTGCGGCGGATCGTCGACGTCGGCATCCCGGTGATGGGGCACCTCGGCCTCACCCCGCAGTCGATCCACAAGTTCGGCACCTACCAAGTGCGCGCCCGCGAGCCGGAGGAGGCGGAGCAACTGCGCCGGGACGCCGACCTCTTGCAGGACGCGGGGGTCTTTGCGCTCGTCCTCGAGAAGGTCCCGGCGAGCCTCGCTGCATCGGTCACCGCCGCGCTCGACATCCCCGTCATCGGCATCGGCGCCGGGCCTGACTGCGACGGCCAGATCCTCGTCAGCCACGACATGCTCGGCCTCTGCACGCGCTTCAACCCGCGCTTCGTCCGCCGCTACGCCCACGTGGCCGAGGACATGCGCGACGCCTTCGCGCGGTACGTCGCGGATGTCCGCGCCCGCGAGTTCCCGACCCCCGAGGAGTCGTACTGAGCGAGCGTTCTGTCCTGCTGGTACGACGCCGCCAGGCGCAGCCCGACTGCCTGGCGCGACACCGAAATGCGCATCGATCCCCGCACCACATACTGCGTCCTCACCGGTGACATCGTCGGGTCATCGGAGCTCGCGCTCGGCGCCAGGCGGCGGCTCGCGGCGCGCTTGAAGCGGGTCGGAGCAGAGCTCCAGCGGGCACACGGCGCGGCGCTGCCCTTGCCGCTGGAGGTGTTCCGGGGCGACGCCTGGCAGCTCTTCGTCGCGCGGCCGGGGGCGGCGTTGCGCGTCGCGCTCGGGGTCGTGGCCAGCTTGCGGCAGGACGCCGAGGCGCCCCTCGCGACGCGCATCGGGCTCGGGCTCGGCAGCGTGCGGTTCGTGCCCGGACGCGCGGTCTCCGGGGGCGACGGGGAGGCGTACGCCGCGGCGGGCAGCGCGCTGGACGCGCTCGGCCCGCATGCGCGCATGCAGCTCGCCGTAGCGCCGCGGGAGGCCGCAGCCGTCGGCGTCGCCCCGGCTGCGCTGCTGCGGGCCCTCGTGACGACCGTCGATGGCCTCGCCCAGGACTGGACCCCCGCGCGCGCGCGGGCGGTGCAGAGCGCGCTCACCGGCGTCACCCAGGCCGAGGCCGCGGCGCGCTGGCGGCCGAAGCGGATCACCCAACAGGCGGTCGCGCAGCACCTCGCGAAAGCGCGCTGGAGCGCGGTCGAGGCGGCGCTGGCCGCCTTCGAAGTGTCCCTCGATGCGCTCCTTCCAGTACAAGCGCCGGTACTTGTGAAGGCCGATAACAAGCGCGGGCGCTTGTAATGCCATGTTCGCGCCTTTGGACGCCATCCCGCGCGAGGTCCAGCTCAGCGCCGTCGCGCTCGCGACCTATTCCATGAGCGCGTTTGCCTTCGCGGGCCGCGGTGCGCCATCGGTGTGGGGCGCGGTCCTCTTGCGCCCGCTCGTGCATGGGGCGCTGCTGGCCCTCTGGTCCTGGGGGCTCGGCTCCCAGAACCCAGGCGCGACCGCGGTGATCGTCGGCGCTGTGCTCCTGCATGCGACGGCGGCGGCGCTCGTCCGGCGCCTCGTGAGCCCGACCGCTTTTGTCGCCGTGCACAGCGCGACCGCGGGTTCCCTTTGGCTGTTGTGCGCGGGGGGCGACATGCTCGTGCGGCCCGCCGCCGGCCTCGTCGGGGTCCAATGGCTGCTCGGGGCCTACTGCGCTGTCGTGCCCGCTGGCGCAGAGTTCGTCGGCCGGCTCGTGCGCCCCTACCTGACCGAGCTGGCGCGGCTCGGGGAGGGGGCAGACGCGCGGCTCCTGTCTCCGCGCCGCGGGCTCGCCAATGCTGGGCGCACGATCGGCCAGCTCGAGCGCTTGCTCGTGCTCGTCCTGCTCGTCGCGGGGCAGCCGACGGCGATCGGCTTCCTCGTCGCTGCGAAGTCGATCTTCCGCTTCGGTGAGCTGCGGGACACGACGAACCGAATGGAGTCCGAGTACATCATCATCGGCACGCTCGCGAGCTTCGCGTACGCGCTCGTCGTGGGGCTCGCTGCGGTCGCCGTGCTGGGCGGCAGCCTCGGGGGAGTCGACTGACGCAGGGCCGCGGCGCCGTGCGCAGGCTCAGAACGCGAAGTAGAGGTACGGCGCGGGGCGTGTCGAGATCCAAGGCAGGGCCAGCGCCACGGCGGCGCCGTAGGTGAAGGCGAAGGCCGTCGCTGGCAGGCGCTCCCAGCGCTCGACGAAGCGGCTCCGATGGAGCCCGACATGGGCGACGGCGAGGCCCAGCAGGACCGGCCAGGCCCACGCGGGCGCCGTCGCGCCGCCGGACTCCGTCGCGTGGGGCCAGAGTGCGCGGCCCGAGAGCGCCAGCGCCGCGCCGGCGTCGGTCGCGCGGAACCAGGCCATCGACAGCGCCCAGACTCCGGTGGCGTAGACGGCCCCCAGCGCCGCCGGGAGGCGCGTGATCCAGCCGAGGACGGGCGAGCGCTCGAGCACCAGGAAGAGGCCGTGGAACAGGCCCCAGACCACCATCGTCCAGTTCGCGCCGTGCCAGAGACCGGAGACCGCCATCGTCAGCATGAGGTTGGCGCGTGTGCGGAGCGCGCTGCCCCGGTTCCCCCCGAGCGGGATGTAGAGGTAGTCGCGGAACCAGCGCCCCAGCGTGATGTGCCAGCGCGTCCAGAACTCGCCGACGGAGCGCGAGAGGTAGGGGTGCGCGAAGTTCTGCGGCAGGCGGTAGCCGAGCAGCAGCGCGCATGCGATCGCCATATCGCTGTAGCCAGAGAAGTCCCCATAGATCTGCACGACAAAAGCGAGCAGGCCGACCCAGGCATCGGCGGTCGACACCCCGCCAGGGGCAGCGAACACCGCGTCCGCGAGCGGCGCGACTTGGTCGGCGACGCAGGATTTCTTGACGAACCCGAAGAAGAAGAGGACGAGCGCGCGGCGGACATGCACGTCGCGCGCGAAGCGGCGGTCCTCGTAGAGCTGGGGCAGGAACTCCCGCGCGAGCACGATCGGCCCCGCGACGAGCTGCGGGAAGAAGGCCACGAAGAGGGCCAGGTCGAGCGGAGAGCGCGCGGGCGCGAGCTCGCCGCGGTAGATGTCCAGGGAGTAGGAGAGCGTCTGGAAGGTGTAGAAGCTGATCCCGACCGGCAGGATCAAGTTCAGGACGGGTAGCGCGATGGGCAGCCCGAGCTGCGCGCTGAAGTGCGCCGCGGACTCCGCGAAGAAGTCCCAGTATTTGTAGAAGCCGAGCACCCCGAGGTTGCCGGCGAGGCTCAGCAGGAGCCAGAGGCGCTGTGTGTGACGCCGCCCGCGCGCCGCGTGGATCCGCGCCCCGACGAACCCATCGAGCACGGTCGAAGCGACGATCAGCCCGAGGAAGCGGGCGTCCCATGCGCCGTAGAAGACGTACGACGCAGCGAGCAACCAGAGCTTGCGAGCCGAGTGTCCGCGCAGCGCCCAGTGCACGGCGAGGACGACCGCGAAGAACGGGAGGAAGCGCAGCTCGACGAACAGCATGGGTAGCTCGCAGGGGACGCGCGGGGTCAGCCGCCCGCGCGGGCCGCGTCGAGGACCGCGGCGAGGTCGCGCCCGAAGCGCTCGGAGAAGCGCTCGGCGCCGCTGGCGTCGAGGTGGTTCGGGTCCCAGCGCACCGCGGCCTCGAACAGCTCCGGGGCGAGGTCGGGCCGGTTGTACGCGAGGTAGGGACGCAGGCGGCCCGCTTCCGCGAGCGTCGCGAGGGTCGGGTCGCCGGTCGCGCGCGGGGTCGCATACCAGACGACGGGGACACCGTGCGCCGCGAAGAGCGCTTCCAGCTCCGCCAGCGCCTGGAGGTCGAACGTCGCCGCGAGGTCGACCCGCTGCTCGTTCTGGGCGCGAATCTCCGCGACCTTGCTGTCCCAGGCCTGGGCCTCGGCCCGGAAGCGCTCGTTCTGGCGCAGCGCGCCCGCGTCGGGCTCCGCAGCGATGTCGACCCAGCCGGCCTCCGCCGCGAGCTGCGCTGGGCTGGGCGCGAGGGGCGCGCCGAGCCCGAAGAGGCGGCCGACGCTGCGGGGCCCATCGCCGAGGGCGGTGATCTGCATCCCGCAGAGCGTCAGGTGTTCGAGCGCGACGGCGACCTTCCAGTCGCCGTGCCAGGTCGCCGCGTAGGCCTCTGCTTTGTAGGGCGGCGGCGCTTTGACGAAGCGCAGCCCGCGCAGCGCCGCCAGGGTCGTCCGTACATCGTGCCAGTGCACGTAGCGCGGGTTCTTGATCTCCGGGTACCAGAGCAGCGGGTCGAAGCGCGGCTCCTCGTAGCAGACGAGCGCGGGCCGCGCGCGTGCGAGGAGCCAGCGGGTGAGGTGTACCTGCTCGTACGACCCCATCCCGCCGACACCCAGGTTGAACACGCGCACCTGGTGCCCGCGCTCGCTGAGCGTGCGCTCGAGGGTCCGCGGGCGCAGGCCGTAGTAGGTCGCGCTCGAGCCGATCACGTAGACGTCGTAGGCGCCCGCGTCGGCGCGGAGGTGCTCGACCTTCGCCGCGAGTCCGACCTCCGACGGCCACGGACGCAATGCGACCACCGCGCGGTTCGCGAGGGTGAACCCCGCGAGCGCGGCGAGCAAGACGGAGGCGATCTGGGACAGCGGGGGCACGCGCGGCAGCTCCGCGGGGATCGTACCCCGCGGCCTCAGCGCGGGTCGAAGCGCGGCGGCGGGTTGCCGGCCAGGGTGGCGTCGACGAGGGCGCGGAACGTCTCGACGGGGTCCACCCCGACCTCCTGGACCGGCTCGCTGCCGGCGGCGCCGGTCAGCGCGCGGACCTGCGCGGCGAGCGCCTTCGGGGCCGCCCCGGCGCGCAGCTCCTCGAGCACTGGCTCGATCCCTTCGGGGACGAAGGCCTGGCCCTCGAACGTCCGCGCGAGGGCCCGGAAGGCTGCGGCGTCCGCCGCGTCGAGCTCGGCCGTGTCTGCGACGCGGCGGAGCTCCGTGACTGGGATGAGCGTCCCCTCGACGATGCGCTGCAGCGAAGCGAAGAGCGCCGCGTAGTCGATCGCCTGCGCTTCGAAGGCGGCCTCCAGCCGACCCAGCTCCGTGAGCAAGCCGGCCTTGGTCTCCGCGGAGACGAGGGATGTGTCGACCACCCGCCGCGCGGAGGCCAGCGACCACTCGTGGGACTTCGACTGGACCCAGCCGAAGGTCGTCTTGACGACGACGAGCGTCGCGGCCACGAAGGCCAGCACGACCACGGCGCCCCCGAAGGAGATCCGCCGGACGCCGCCGTCGGTGTCGCTCGCGGGTTGGGTCGCCTGACTCAAATGAGCATCCCCGCGACGGCGTCGCGCTCTTCGACGAGCTCCTTCACGCTCGCCGCGAGCTTCTCCTTCAAGAAGGCGTCGAGCGCGAGCCCCTGCACGATCTGCCAGCCGCCGCGGCCGTCGGCGCGCACGGGGAAGGAGCTGATGAGGCCCTCGGGCACGCCGTAGCTGCCGTCGGAGCAGACACACACCGAGTTCCACGCCCCGGCCGGGGTCGGGAAGACGAGGTCGCGCACGTGGTCCGTCAGCGCGTTGGCGGCCGACATCGCGCTCGAGAGGCCGCGCGCGGCGATGATCGCGGCGCCGCGCTTCTGCACGGTGCTGAAGAAGTCGCCCTTCAGCCATGCTTCGTCGCGGATGACCTCTGCGGCGGGTTTGCCGCCGATCGTCGCGTGGACGAAGTCGGGCACCTGCGTGGCCGAGTGGTTGCCCCAGATCGTCACGTTGCGGACGTCGGCGACCTGCACCTTCGCGCGCAGGGCGAGCTGTGCCTGGGCGCGGTTCTGGTCGATGCGCGTCATCAGGATGTCGCGCTCTCCTTTCAGGTCAAAGGAAAACGACGGGTGCTGGACGACGCCGGCGGTGCTGGTCGAGGCGATGGTCTGGGCCCAGGCGTAACGATAGGCTTCGCTGAGGTCGACGCGTCCGTCGCCGGTCGTGTCGGCGGCCCCGGCGAGGCCCGTCAGCAGGTGATGCGTGAAGATGCCGCCGCCGAGGCGGTCGCTTTCCTGGGCATCTTCCGAGTCGGACGAGCTGGTGATGATCGCGAGACCTGTGGACT
>Ga0169931_10013213_pt1 | contig 11308 bp, 9 predicted proteins | sample Kivu_15m_20L_FD_129675 | JGI IMG/M metagenome (GOLD analysis project Ga0169931, IMG submission 129675) | Freshwater microbial communities from Lake Kivu, Western Province, Rwanda to study Microbial Dark Matter (Phase II) - Kivu_15m_20L... | ecosystem: Environmental > Aquatic > Freshwater > Lake ... | reverse complement strand
GTCAGCGACTGTTGCAGCAGTGGTACTTCCGCGAGCACCGGACCCAACGAAGCTTCTTCCACATAGGTCGAGTTCAGGCCGAGTCGAAGCTGCATGGAAACTCGCGACGCCCGAACGGGGTCGCGCAGCTGCACGGTGCCACTCAACTCCATCTCGACGTCAGCACCCACCGCCGTCACCGTGTTCAGCGTCACGTTTGACTCTGCAATCGTCGCGTCAATCGTCACCACACCCAGCTCGGTGGCCGGCAGACGAATGAACGCACCGGACCTTTCCAGCGCCGATATCTTCGGAATACCGGCCCCGAAGACCAGCGACGGGCTATTCAGGAGCACCGTGCCGTCGGTAAGACGGAACTCGTCGTCGTAGCTCAGCTGCACAGCGCCAGAGAGCGTGCCCACGGGACCCATGCCGAGCGCTTCACGCATCAGGGTCACCCGATCAAGCGGGAACTCATCCAGACGAAGGTCTACTGACAGTCCGGTGTCCGTCTTCGAGCCCGAGGCCCACAGGCGACCGTCTCCCACCAGCACGTCCACAGTGGCGCCCTGCTGCCCGCGAAAAAGGTCAAACAGGCGAACCCGAACGCTCACACGGTCCAGCTCGGTGCTCATGCGCGGCTCGTTCGGTGGCAGCTCTCCGGTGGAGGTAATCGTGACATCCAGCAGGCTAATTCCGTTCAGCCCCGCAAAGCGAGCCCGACCGATCTCGAGGTCGTACCGGTAGTCCAGCGCCTTCTCGGCCTGCGCCTCGATCATGCGTGCGACCACCGCCATCGGAAATGTGAAATACACTCCCACGACAAACATCACCGCAAAGAGCACAATGCCAACCGCCCATTCCCGAATCCGTTCAATCATCGTCGCCTCCACGCGATTCGGCACGACGGAACGTCGCGAGGGTCAGCTCTACCTGTAGTGAGCCGGAGGTCGCTGCGCCGGTGCTTCCCCGCCGTGAAGACGTTCCACGAGCGGGCGAGACGTTGATGCCTCGAATGTAAACCAGCTCCTCGCTCGACTCGATGTCGTTCAACAGCTCATCCAGATCGCCCAGCTGCATTGACGCAAACTTGGCGACTGTGACCACGGTCTCAATGCCGCCCGCCGCTGGCGTGTTCAAGTCATCGAAATCGTTTGGTACCGGAACCCCAAGTTCGGTGGCCCGAGACTCGACAAACGACGACAAACGAAGCGAGTTGTTGTCCAGCGCCTCTTCCATGGCGGCCTCTTCGGCCGCTGCCGCCGCAAACTGGTCACGCTCTGCCAGAAGCTCCGCAATCACGTCGCGGCGAAGGTCGTTCTCACGATTTAACTCCGACAGCTGCCCGGCTAGCACATACAACACCACCGCCGACAGTCCGGGTACCAGCACACCGGCGAGGATCAGCAGCAGCGTTCGCTCGCGTGGGTTCAGGCTCTCAAAGCGCGACAACAGGCGCGCAACCACTCCGGTGCTACTCATGGGTCTTCCTCCGTTGCAGCGCTCGCCTGCGAGGATTCGTCGGCAGCAGCCGTCGGCGCGCGTGAGCAATCCACGCGACCCTGCACCGTAAAGCGAAACTCACCCTGCTCATCGCGCCGCAAGTCCCGACGTTCGACTCCAGCCATGCACCTGACCTGCGACAGCTCCTGTTCCAACCGGTCCACATTCGCAGCCGCCGCAGCGGTTCCTTCGATCGTGAACGTCATGTTGCCCAGATCGACTTCAATCGACCGCCCATCGACCCGCGCCCCGTCACCCTGCAGCAGATCGACGACATCCGCGATCTCGGCGAAGTAATGAAAGGCAGAGTTTTCAGGGCGGAGTGAGGGTCCGTTGCCCACGCTCTGCAAGCGCGAGCGTATTGTCGAGGGGCTGCTGATCACCTCACCAAAGGTCTGTTCCGACAACACTTCGAGTGTCTCATTCAGCGCCGCCTGCTCTGATTTCAGCAGCGCGACACGGCTGGCATAAAACAGACCGCCGCAAACCAGCAGAATCATGGCCGCCAACGCAATCGACGGCAGCTGCCCCAGCAGAAAATCGTAGCTGCCTCGGAATGAAAAGCGTCCCTTGCGAAGGTTGAATTGCGAACCCTGAACGCCGCTCACACCACGCAGCGCGAGCCCAAGCGCTCCTGCAAACCGGTGACTGACAGAAGGAAAATCGGCGAGTCGGGCAAACTCGGGTCGGTCAGCCGTCAACACTTCACAGGGCACACCCAGCGACTGACCGATATACGAGTCAAGCCCGGGCAGCATGGAGCTACCCCCGCAGAGGTACACCCGGCTGACCTCCCGGTGAGTGGCCGTCAGGTGAGCATGAAAGGACTCCCGCAGCCGGCGGATCAGCGGCTTGATGGCGTCACGACAGGTTGAAGCAATCAGCGTTTGGTCCTTGTCGCGCTCGGTACCGACGGGCAGGTCAGGCGGATCGATGAATCCGCCCTGGTGCTTACCCACCCGGGCCCGCGCCAGAGGCAACTGAAACGCTGCCGCCAGGGCGCGCGTGATGGACTCACCGCCGCCCTGCACCACACGGGCGTAATCCATTCGGCTTCCGTCCAGGATGAGCAGCCCGGAGCGCTCAGCGCCGACGTCCAGTATCGCAACCGTCTCAGAGCCCGTCGGAAGAACGCCTCGCACCGTCGTCGCCAGATGAAAAGGGTCCACGTCCATCAGGCGGGCATCGACGCCTACGCTCAGCAGATCCGCCATCAGCGATGCCATGCGCTCTTCCCGGACAGCGAGCGTATGAATCAGGAAACCGCCCTCGGGCGCAGGGCCTCCCGACATCCAGTCCAGAAACAGGTCGTCGACCTCCTCGGGCAGCTTGCCGTCCAGCTGTGGACGGAGCACAGCCTCGACTTCCTTCGGCGAGTTGAAGGGCAGCACGACCGGGGTAATGTAACCAAAGTCCCGCGGTGCAGCCGCATACACAGCGTCGCCATCGAGAACTCCGCGCTGCTTCAGGCGACGCACGGCCTCCAGAATGCCCGCTGAAAGCAGCAGGCCGTCCCCTCCACCCTCCACAGTGGGCTCCTGCAGGGTAGAGTCGCCCTCATCGCCTTCCGATGCGGCGGACGCCGATTCGGGCACAGACACATCGTCCTGCACCAGCTCTTCGGCCACCTCGAGCAGCTCCCAGGTTCGGAACCCGACCTGAAGCACGACGGCCTTTACGCTATAACGGCCCAGTTCAAGGCCGACGACACGATTCGCCACTTAGAATTCTCTCCAATAGATCAGGCGACCCTGATTCGTGAAATCGGCAACCGCGGTGATCGTTCGCGTCGCGCCTCCATAACTCCCTGTCGCACGCAACGTAAAGATCTGGGGAATGTCCACGCTCACTCGCGGACGCATCTCTGCCTCGTCGAACACCAGACCCATCTGCGGAGGGATGATCGGCGTACCCGAAACCGGCGAGTAGCCAAACAGGTTCGCGTGTGCCGGGTTCGCATAACCGATGAAGAACATGGCCATCATCGGGTTCTGCATAAACGAGTTCAGCACGCCGAAGAAGTCTCGCTCGCGCCGAAACGCCATCATCTGACCGTTACCCACCATGCCGTCCATCTGGTCGCGTCCCAGCGTGCCCATGCCGCCACCAATCCACAGCGACAGCACGTTGAAAGGGTTCTCGAAGAACTTCACCCAGCCCTCCAGCGCCAGCGCCAGAAAGTTCACCTGCGCTGCGATCTGAAGATTGACGCAGGGGCTCATGTTCTCCGTGCCCCCGACGATGCTGCCGCACAGAAAGCCCGCGAACTCCTGGGCGTCGCCAAGATTCACAAAGAATCGACCCGCCACCGGATACACCGTCAGGTTGTCGCGAAACTGGTTCATGAACGCAGCGGTCACTCCGGGCACCAGACGCAGCTCGTCCAGCGTCACCAGCGATTCGTTCTTCGCGTTCCACTCCACGTCGGCGTAACGCGAGTTCTCATTCCCCGCACCACCGGGCGTAATCACGCAGTTCTCATCGATCGTCGTCATGTCCGTATCCGGATCGACATGGTCGATGATGGCCGCGATAATCTCGAAGCGGTCCTCTGCCGCGCGCTCCGCTGCCGAGCCCAGCAGCTCGTCGTATTGCGGTGGCTGCAGCAGCATGCAGAACTCCTGCACGACCTGCTGATTTACCTCACGCGAGCCAAAAGCGTTGATGTTGATTTTGCCTTCCTCAGGAATCGGACGGTCAAAATCGATCGACCCCGACACCGGCGCGAACCCATTGGCGCCGGTCTCGGCCAGATCCAGCTCGCCATACTCCTGTGCGCTCAGCATTCCGCTCGAAAACGTCGGAAGCAGCAAATCCAGATATTGCCACAGCTGAAAGTTCGAACGGGAAATCTGTTGCCCCATGCCGGGCAGGGCAGCCAGTTCACCCTGGAACGCGATCGCCAGGCGTTGCAGGTTCACACCACTGCGCGCCAGATAATACGCCTTGATTTCATCGCGCTGATTTTGTGCCAGCCGCAAATTCACCCGGGTATTATACACATATTCGGTGATCGACGTGGACAGGATGGCAATCGTTGTAAAGACGACAATAATCGCCATGCCCCGCCGTTTGCGACCATTTTCCATGGCCGGATTTTCCAGGCGCGAAACCATCCCCAACATCAACCTGGCCAGCCAGGAAATCGGAGACATTCTCATAATCCCTCCTGACCCATCTGGTCGATCTCTTCAGGCGTCATATTCGAGAAATCGTCGAACCCTTCTGCCTGCAGCGCGTTCTCGATCGCCTGTTCGGTCTGCGCATTTTGTGCTGCGATATCAGCAGGAATCAGAATCAGCGGCTTAATCAGCATGATCTCGGTCTGCGTCGCAAACGTCAGCGTCTCTCCTTCGCGCGTCGGATGTGGCACCTCCAGCGTAATGCGCACCCGCTCTGGCAGCTTGCCGTCGTTATCGTTTATCGCATCCCACGACCGCACCCACGCTTCGCCGGCAATCTCGGTATCAGCGTCCCAATATTCGAACGTGACACGCTCGACGTCCTCCAGCACCACCTGAACGACACCGCCTTCGTCGGGTTTGTCATCAATGGGCGCATCCTCGCGACGCACGAGCATGTCCACATAATCACCGTCGGCGTTCTCGCGCGATTCAATGCGATACGTCAGCTCGCACTGCTCGCCGGCGGCATCCCCCGGTCGGGTCGCCACGTGCGCCAGAGAGGTAAACGTCAACTCGGTATCGTCGCCCTCGAAGATGGTCCGGTAGGTGACCTCACGCTGATCGTTGGTGGCTACCTGGCCGACATTGGTAACAAAGGCCATGGAGAGCTCGCGCGCCATGCGGTCCAGCGTCATCTGAATGGAACGATAACGGTCAAACCGTTCCAGCGACACCTTGCGCATGCGGAAGCTCGTCGACATGGCTCCCCACGTCAGCACAACGATAATCGCCAGAATCGACACCGCGAGCATGACCTCGATCAGCGTCATGCCCCGCTGCCCCTTTGGCAGGGCGGCACTCCGGTTCGGAAGCAGCGGATTCCACATGCGCTCTCTCATGGGGCAAACCCCTGTATCGCTGGAATCTGCCCCTGAACGGGAGCAACGCCCTGCAGCTGCCCACCCTGCATGCCACCCGGACCGAGGCCCGGAGCCGAGGTGGGCAAGTCGATGGGGCTTACCCCTTCGGCACCACCATAATTCAGATTGACGACATATTGCTCCACCGTGAGCGTCATGCTCTCGTTGCCTTCCGGCCAGGATATCTCCAGTGTAATTCGGCGTGCCCGCTGGCACATCTGATTAATAATGCCCGGCAATTCAGCCATAATCATCGGCAGCCACTGAGAGACGGCATCCGAACCGGTCAGCGAACCCTGATTTTCACCATCACCAAACAGCTGTGTGTGAACGGCGGCTGCGAAATCACCGGAAGCCGCGTCGGGAATTTCCAGAATTTCGATGACCGCTTCCCATTCCATGTCATCGAAACCTTCGTCAGAAAAATCGCCGCTCAATTCCTGCGTTGTATCCGAAAAGCCCTCCGTTCTGAGCTCGCCTTCCAGATCGATCATTTTCGAGCGCACCAGCAACGACGCCAGGGCCATGCGATTGGCGCGCTCGGTCATGTGCGCCGAGTTGGCCTGCGTGCCGAGCAGAATACTGAGCGCGATGGCCAGAATCGACATGGCGATCAACACTTCGAGCAGCGTGTAGCCTCGCGCGCCACGCAAGGCCGTACCCGTCGTGGTTGTCAGCGGAGAACCGTTCATATCAGTCCTCCTCGACGTCAAAGAAATCGTCTGGAATTTCGACGTCTCCACCGCGCACAATCACCCGACCTGTCATGGGGTCGATGGTCATGGTCATGAAGGCTCGCTCGTTGGCGTCCGACAGCCAGATCATCGTTCGTTCCGTCGTACCGTTGGGGAAGAACCCGACCGTCGCGCTGCCTGAATCAACCGGTTCGTCGTGGTGCGACGTCACGATGCGCGCGACCTTGATGCCGTGCCGAAGCGTCGTGTTCGGGATCAACTCTTCGCTGCAGTCGTCGATCTGCGGGCTGGAGTCGCCCAGCCCGAACGGGTCAGCCTCTTCGTCGTCAAACCGGCTTCGTCGCTCCTGTGCGCGGCGTTCGGCCTCTTCGGCCTGTTCACGCGCTTCATCGGTATCGGCCACCACCGCGAAGTTTTCGTTGCTGCATTCCACCCGGAAGCTCTCCGCGTCCAGGTCAAACACGACCTGATAGCGCAGACCGTTGATGGCGGCACGCCCATACACCAGTCGCAGGGCGCCCGACAGGCGAAGGGTTTCAGCGTGAAGATTCGAGTTGCTCAGCGAAGAGATCCCCATGCCGGCCAGCGCCGTAAGCCCTGCCACGACGGCCAGGACCACCATGAGCTCAATCAGCGTAAAGCCGCGTGGCTGCCGACGTCCCGGTGCCCTCTGCCCAGGCGCTTCGGCCGTTGTCTGCTCCTCATTCAGGGCGCACACCACCCGAGCGTCCAGGACCATCGGTCCGGCATCGAAGGCTCGGCGGGTAGGCTGACACATGCACGATTCGGGTCAAAGAGAGGCGGGACACACGGACATTCGGGGCGTCAATTGCACTCGTCACCTTCGGCACACACGTCGTCCCCGCCGCCCGATGAACCGTCGGGACCTGTCGAGTAAATCTTGAATCCGTCGTTTTCGCGTGTGTACTGATAGTCGTTACCCCAGGGGTCCTGTGGCAGGCGCTCCATAATGGGCGCCATTCCCGATGGCGGGTCGGCCAGCTGGCCCAGAGAGTCCGGATATTCCTGACGCATCACCCAGAAGGAATCGACGGCCTGCTTCAGGTTGCCGATCTCGACCTGCGCCTCCTTGATGCGGCCGTTCGTAATCGCGCCCGATGCGAAGAATCCCACGATACCCATGACGCTCGCCATGATGGCGAGAACGATCATGATCTCAACGAGGGTCATGCCCCGCTCCAGCGTGCGGGGCAGGGCGTTCGCCACTTCGGCAGTATGTGCGACCGAGCAGATTTCCATCTGGTCAGCGCGGCAGGTGTTTTCGTTCAACATGGGAGACTCCTTCTGAAGGGGAGGGACTTATTGGGTAAACGCTTCATTCATGCGGAGGATGGGCAGCAGAATGGCGAAGACGATAAAGCCGACAGCACCACCCATCACGACGATCATCAGAGGTTCAAGTAGGCTGGTGAGCGCCGATATGCGCGCTGAAACCTGCTGGTCGTAGGCGTCGGCGACGTTTTCGAGCATGGCTTCGAGCTCGCCGGTGCGCTCGCCGACGGCGATCATGTGGGTCACCATCGGAGGAAACTCGCCGCTGCGCTTGAGCGGACCTGCGATGCTCTCACCTTCGCGAATATTGAGACGCGCCTTTTCAACGACCTCAATCAGCACCGTATTTCCGAGGATATTCTTTACGATATCCATCGCACCCAGGAGCGCGACACCGCTACCCAGTAACGTCGCCATCGTCTTCGAGAAACGCGATACCGCAATCATGCGGGTCAGAGAACCAAAGATGGGGAGACGCAGCACAAACTGATCCCATTTGCGCCGTCCTTCCGGGGTATTTTTCCAGCGATTAAAGAAATAAAACCCGCCGGCGGCCATCGCAATCATCAGCCACCACCAACCCGCGATCAGATTGCTGATGAGAATGAGAATCTGCGTAATCAAGGGCAGGGCGGCGTCCTGATCCTCGAAAATCTGGGTGACTTTGGGGACTACCGAAGCCATCAGATACGCCACAATAAATCCGCCGAGCACGATCATCAGCAGCGGGTACACCGCGGCGCTGATCAGCTTCTGTTGCAGCTCGACCTGATCATCCAGGAACTCGGTGAGGCGGAGCAGCACCACGTCGAGATTGCCCGACGTCTCGCCCGCCCGGATCATGTGCACGTACAGATCGCTGAACACCTGCGGGTGCTCTCCCATCGCCGAGGCGAGCGCAGAGCCTTCATTGACCTTCTGCCGTACCGTCGAAATGACCCCCTTCAAGGATTCCTTCTCAGACTGCTCAATCAAAGCCGAAAGCGACTCCACCAGCGGGATACCGGCCTTCTGCAGGGTGGCCAGCTGACGGGTCAGGATGGAGATATCCATCAGGCTGATGCGGTCTTTCCACGGTGACTTGATCTCTACTGCTCCGGCGCGCTTCTCGGCGCCGGCTTTGCCCTCGAAAAACTCGGTCAGGAAAATGCCCTGACCTTTCAGTTGATCGCGAAGCGTCCGCGGATTGTCCGCGTCGAACGTCCCGCGGGTCTTTTTTCCCTGCGAGTTTACTCCGACGTACTGATAGACAGGCATGGCGCTCGGAAGGACAAAAAGTTCAGAAACTCTGAATGGTTAAACAACATCTACCCGGCGGGGAGCATTCCCCGTCACAACGACTCGGCCTGCGTGACACGCAGAATTTCTTCGATGCTGGTCACGCCATTGAGCACGATGCTCGCACCGTACTCGCGAAGTGTGATCATCCCTTCGGAGGTCGCCTGACGCTTGATTCGGCCGGCGTCACTACGGTCCATCACCAGCTGTCGAATCTCGTTCGAGACGATCAGCAGCTCATAGATACCGGAACGACCCTTGTAGCCGCTATTGTTGCACATCGGACACCCGATCGGACGAAACATGCGGCCGTTGGCTGACTCGTAACGCTCACGCGTCAGGTCAAGCTGTCGAAGTTCGGCGTCGGTCGGGTCAAACTGCTCTTTGCAGTGCTTGCAAAGCCGGCGGACAAGGCGCTGCGCCATGTTTCCGAGCAGCGACGACGCCACGAGGAACGGCTCGACACCCATGTCAATCAGGCGGGTGAACGCACCCGCGGCGTCGTTGGTGTGTAGCGTCGAGAACACCAGGTGTCCGGTTAGCGAAGCCTGAATCGCGATCTCAGCCGTCTCACGGTCACGAATTTCGCCAACCATGATAACATCGGGGTCGTGTCGAAGGAACGACCGCAGTCCGCTGGCGAAGGTCAGGTTGATCTTTGGATTGACCGCGACCTGTGAGATGCCGGCCAACTGATATTCGATCGGGTCTTCGACCGTCAGGATATTGAGTGTCGGCTTGTTGATGCGGGACAGGCACGAGTAAAGCGTCGTCGTTTTACCGGAACCCGTGGGACCGGTGACGAGCATAATCCCGTAAGGACGCTGGATCAGGTCCTCGACGGCCTCGAGCGTGGGGCGGTCCATGCCGATCGCAGCCAGATCCAGTAGCACGGCGGACTTGTCGAGCAGACGCATCGTGATGCGCTCGCCGTGTGCCGTCGGTGCCGTCGCCACGCGGATGTCAATGTCCTTGCCGGCCAGCTTGATGCGGATTCGACCATCCTGAGGCAGGCGTTTCTCGGCGATGTTCAGGCCGGCCATAATCTTGATGCGCGCGCTGATGGAGGAGTGGAAGCGCATGGGCACTTCGGTCACTTCCTGAAGCACGCCGTCGATACGGAATCGTACCACGACGCGGGTCTCGAACGGCTCGATGTGAATATCGGATGCGCGGTCGCGAACAGCGCGGACGAACGTGGTGTTTACGAACTGAATGACCGGCGCTTCGTCGTCACCGCCGGCACCCAGAAGGTCTACGACGTCGTCGAAGCCAGGCTCTTCGCTGGTCTCTTCCGTCTTCTTCTCCTTGGTATCGAGCATGCCGCCATACGACCCCTTCTGGCGGTCGTGGCGGTCATACGCGACGTTCAGGGTGTCCACGAGCAGCTGACCGGGCGTCACCACGGGCTCGATTTCTTCTCCGAGCGCGCGCGCGACCTGATCCAGCACCGACGTATTCAGGGGATCGGTAACCCCCACCACCACGACATCGTTTCGATGAAACAGCGGGAGAATTCGGTGCTGCCTTGCATAGGCGATCGGAATCCGGTCGAGCAGCGCCAGCTCTACCCGGTCCATGTCAATCGAATCAAAGTATTCAAGATCAAGCTGGATGGCGAGCGCGCGAGCGACATCGACCGCCGACGCCAGCCCCTCGTCAACCAGCAGCTCGCCCATTCGGGCAGGGCGGCTTCGCTGAAGGGTGAGCGCGCGATCCACGTCGGCTGGGCCAATCGCGCCCAACTCAATGAGGATTTCGCCTATTTTCGGACGATTATACATCGTGGCCTGAATGCTTACGGGGTAGCCGGAGCGGCTGTATCGGGAGCAGACTCTACCGGGACCTCAGGAGCGGGAGTGGTGCCAAGGTCCATTCGCAGCGGCTCCAATGCCGGCTGTGCAATCGGACGCTCTTCGACGGGTTCCGAGAAGGCGCGTAGACGAGCCTCTTCTTCTTCGACAGCTGCCTGAATGGTCTCGAACATGTGCTGAAGCGGACCATCCTTGCGGTTATAGTCCACCGAACGCACGTAATCTGCTCCGACCCTTCCGAAATAGCGCATAAACTCTTCGCGCTCTTCCATTTTGATACGATAAATTTCCTGAAAATCCTGCGGGTCGCGAATGATGTACGGCGTCAGCAGCAACAGAAGATTGGTCTTCACGTTGCGGGTCGTCCGATTGCGAAACAGGTTTCCGATGAGTGGAATATCCCCGAGTATGGGTACTTTGGTGACGTCCACGCTCTGGGTGTCGCGCATCAGGCCGCCGATGACCACCGTTTGCTGGTCCTGCACGACGACGGTTGTGCGCGCCTGACGGGTGGTGGTGCGCGGCCCAAGAACCGGGTCAATCGACTGCACGTCCTCCACTTCTTCTTCAATCTCCAGGCGAACGAAATTGCTTTCGTTTATCTGCGGGGTAATGCGCAGCGTCAGCGCAACGTCCTGCCGTTGAACCTGCACACCTCCGAAACCTCCCAGACCACCCAGACCACCCAGACCACCCAGACC
>Ga0169931_10013212_pt1 | contig 11308 bp, 8 predicted proteins | sample Kivu_15m_20L_FD_129675 | JGI IMG/M metagenome (GOLD analysis project Ga0169931, IMG submission 129675) | Freshwater microbial communities from Lake Kivu, Western Province, Rwanda to study Microbial Dark Matter (Phase II) - Kivu_15m_20L... | ecosystem: Environmental > Aquatic > Freshwater > Lake ... | reverse complement strand
CATTATAAAGCCATTCTTTCCCAACTTGGGGAGAATACGGAGCGTGAAGGCTTGATAAAAACGCCCGAAAGAGCAGCTAAGGCCATGCAATTCCTGACTCATGGTTATGATTTGAATCCAGATGAAATCATTCAAAAAGCTATATTTCACGAGGAATATTCGGAAATGGTGATTGTGAAAGACATCGAGGTTTATTCCCTTTGCGAACATCATATTTTACCATTTTTCGGAAAGGCGCATGTTGCTTATATTCCAAATGGAAAAATTGTTGGGTTGAGCAAAGTTCCGCGAATTGTGGATGCTTACGCGAGTCGTTTGCAAGTTCAAGAACGTTTAACCATCGAAATTCGCGATTGTATCCAACGAACCCTCGAACCAAAAGGAGTTGCTGTTGTGATTGAATGTTCACACATGTGTATGCAAATGCGTGGAGTGCAAAAACAAAATTCAGTTACCACAACGAGTGCGTTCACGGGTCTGTTCCTAACGAACGATGCAACGCGAAAAGAATTTATTAATTTAGTCCAAGCAAAATTACATTAACCATGAATCAGTATTTGAATAATGAGCAAAGCTACAACGTTGAAGTAGCAAGAGAATTTTTCCGAAATGTTTATACCTACATGTTCGGAGCTTTAGGTATTTCCGGAGCATTGGCTTACGTCGTTGGAACGAACGAAAGTCTTTTCGCTCAGCTATTTATAACGGCTGAAGGAGGAATTTCACCCATTTTTTACGTGATTATGTTCGCGCCAGTTGGTCTAGCATTGTTAATCCAAGGAGCGGTAAATCGCTTTTCGATGGGAACGCTTTTGCTGCTTTTTATAGCCTATTCCGGACTAATGGGATTGAGTTTATCGACCATATTTTTGGTTTATAACCTGACATCAATTGCCACAACTTTCTTCATCGCAGCGGGTGCTTTTGGTGGAATGGCGGTGTTGGGCTACACAACAAAAACAGATTTAACAAAATTTGGAAGTCTGCTTTACATGGTGTTTATCGGCATTTTCATTGCTGGAATTGTAAACATCTTTTTGGGAAGTGATTCTTTAGGATTTATTATCGCCGCAATCGGTGTGTTTGTGTTCACAGGTTTAACGGCTTACCAAATGCAACAATTGAAGGAAATGGCAAATCACCCAGGATTGAGCGTTGAAGAGCGCAACAAACTATCCTTAATTGGTGGTTTACAGTTGTATATTCTATTCGTAAACTTGTTCCTTTCTTTACTTCGTTTACTAGGAAGCAGAGATTAATCTCAAAAAATTCAAAAGAAAACAACAATTTAAAGAGGTTTCATGCGTTTTTCGACCATGCGTTTTCTCTTTACATTGTTGTTTTTTTTATGCCTTAAATTTTACGCACAAGTTCCAGGTTCCACAAGTTTTGCTTTTCTAAAAAGTTCATTTTCCGCTAGGAGTATGGCTTTGGGAGGAAAAGTGGTGAGTTTGTACGACCAAGATTTAAGTTTAGTGAATGAAAATCCAGCACTGTTGAATGCTTCGATGAACGGACAAATGCATTTCAATCAAAGTATTTTACCCTCTGGAATTCACTTTAGCGCCTTGAATTATGCCTTGAAAACAAAGGTTGGCGTTTTCGCACCAAGCGTGAGATATGTCAACTACGGAAATTTTACGGAAACCGACGAAATTGGTAATCAAATCGGAAAGTTCAACGCAAGCGACATGGCGATTGGTTCGAATTATGCTTATTCGTTCAATGATGTTTTACATGTTGGTGCTTCAGCAAATTTGATTGCAAGTAATATCGCAAGTTTCACGGCTTACGGTTTTAGTGTAGGTTTTGGTGGAATGTTGGTTCATCCAAATAAGTTGTTTACCGCAGGATTTTCTGTTCAAAATATCGGATGGACATTCAAGAACTTTACGGACAACAATCCAAGCATTCTACCTATTGATGTAACAGCTGCCGCGAGTTTAAAATTAAAGCACGCCCCATTTCGATTTACTTTATTGGGAAAACAACTCAATAGATGGAATGTGGTTTATGAAGATCCAAACAGAAAACCAACTTTTGATCCTTTGTCGGGCGATACAATTCCAGTGAAAAATGCAGGTTTTTTCGAGATTTTAGCCAATCATGCAGCTGCTCACGTGGAATTATTGGCGAGTGAGAAATTTCATTTCAGAATGGGATTCGATTACCACAGACGAGAACAATTAAAAGTAGTTGAACGACCAGGATTAGCTGGATTTTCTTTCGGTGTAGGTTTAAAATTTAAAAAATTCAACTTGGACTACGGCTTTATGGTCATGAACAATGCAGGTCAAAATCATGCAATTGCCGTTTCGACGCAGTTGAGTAATTGGATTAAATAGGTTTGTTACATCGATAAGTGAAGCTAACTTAATTCGTAAAACTATTGGTAACTAATTTTGGGCAGAATTTTTCACTTCTATCATTTTTTCACGTCGTAACCAATACTAAACCCAATTCTATGCCTCATGGATTTTACACTTATTACGTTAAAATCGCTAGAGGCACCTAAATAATAAGAATACCTTGGCTCCATTAGAAAATTGCCAACCTTGAATTCATAGCCAAAGGAGAGGATAAAACCGAGGCAATCTTTTGATACAAACCCGTCAATTTCATTCAAATTTTTACTTCCGTAATTGATAGGTGTTCCCCAAAATACCCAGCTTTTTTCCCCTGTAAGTTTGTGATTTATAGTTCTATTGTAGGACAAGCCAACACTCAAGCGAATGTGATTTTTTAGTTTGAAATGGAATGGGTATAATTCTATTCCGATAACATGTTTTAAAACGCTGCTTCGTGAGAAGAGGAACCACCTAAGCCCCCATCTCTATGTTCGAACTTGCCTCCATAGTTTTCATAAGTTAGTACAAATCCGATATTTACAATTGAATCAACAGGAAGTTCTTTTATTTCTAAACCGAGATAATTACCAGTTTGATAATGATAATTTCTTTCAGTATGCGCAGAATTCGTGTTTCTCCCGAAGTTATATAGTCTTCCATAACTCAAACCGTTAGTAATACCAACGGTTTGAGAAATGCTTATACTAATCTTAAAAAATGCAGCTAAGAAAAAGATTTTGATTAGGTAGCTCGGAAGTTTCATGATAGAAAACTAACCTTCTTCTAATGCTTCGCCGCCAAATATCTTTCAGCGTCTAATGCTGCCATACAACCCGTTCCCGCAGCTGTAATGGCTTGTCTGTAAGTTTTATCAGCCGCATCACCTGCAACAAAAACTCCTGGAACGTTTGTTTTACTTGTACCTGGTTCAGCATATTTGATGTATCCCGTTTCATCAAGATCGATGTAATCCTTGAAAATTCCGGTGTTTGGTTGATGTCCGATAGCAACGAAAAATCCAGTGCATTCGATGGTGATTTCTTCTTTTGTTTGGTTGTTAATTGCCTTAACTCCAGTCACCAATTGTCCATCACCAAGAACTTCAAGTGTTTCTGTATTAAACAGAATTTCAATATTTTCCGTTTTCTTCACACGGTCTGCCATGATTTTTGAAGCGCGAAATTCATCACGACGCACCAACATTGTTACTTTTTTGCAAAGTTTTGAAAGGTAATGTGCTTCTTCACAAGCTGAATCACCAGCACCGACAATTACCACTTCTTGACCTCTGTAAAAGAATCCATCACAAACAGCACAAGCAGAAACTCCACCACCTAACTGTAAATATTTTTGTTCGCTTGGAAGACCTAAATATTTCGCAGACGCACCTGTGGAAATAATTACAGTTTCAGCGTGAATTTCAAGACCATTTTCGTCCCAACATTTGTGAACTGCTCCTGAAAAATCAACTTTATCAATAAATCCCGGACGTATATCAGCTTCAAATCGTTTGGCTTGAGCTTCCAATTGCATCATCATTTCTGGACCTGTAACTCCATCAGGATAACCTGGAAAGTTCTCAACTTCATTGGTTGTGGTAAGCTGTCCTCCCGGTTGTAAACCTTGATAGAGAACTGGCTTCATATCAGCACGTGCTGCGTAAATTGCCGCTGTATATCCCGCAGGACCTGAGCCTATAATCAAACATTGTACTTTTTCAACTGACATAATCTTTTTTTATCCGCAAATTTAACCATTCATTTGAAGGAAGGAGGTGATAGAAGTTGCAAAAGAAAGTTCATTTGATTTTTAAATCAAAAAAGACTTACTTTATTTATTTCGTAAAAAAATGACAACTTGAGAATTTTATTGGTCCGTTCTTGTGGAGAGTCTTTTAAAGTTGGAGCTAAAACATATTAGCGTTTTAAAATAGATGTTTTAGAACTAACTTTTTTAATTTTTTGTAAGTCCCCATAACGTCTTTTTTGAGCACCTTTGTCCACCAAATTTTAATCGTTGTGAAACACCATTTCTACCTATTGTTTTTACTTGGAATTTCGTTCCAAAATATTATTTTTTCACAGCAAAAAGTAGGGTTGGTTTTGAGTGGGGGAGGAGCAGCCGGAATTTCGCACATTGGTGTATTAAAAGCACTGGAAGAACGCGGCATACCTGTGGATTACATTACAGGCACGTCTGCTGGCTCCTTGGTGGGGAGTTTGTACGCTTGCGGTTGGTCGCCCGAGGAAATGGAAGCTTATGTGAAAAGCCCTGAATTTCAATTGATGACTTTGGGTGAGATTGACGCTGACAAACGATTTTTGGTAAAAGAAGGTGATCATTCGGCAAGTATGTTCAATTTCTCCTTCGAAAAAGACAGTTTATTGAGAAAGTCAATTCCGGTAAGTTTGGTGACGCCGTCTTTTTTAGATTTTGAAATGATGCGTTTTATGGGAGCTACAAGTGCTGCTTATGGGAATGATTTCAATAATCTTTTTGTTCCTTTTCGTTGCATGGGTGCTGATATTATTGAGAAAAAAGCAGTTACTTTCTCTAAAGGGAATTTGAATGAAGCTGTACGCGTCTCTATGACTTATCCACTTTACGTAAACCCCATAAAGGTGGACGGAAAAGTTTTATTCGACGGAGGATTTTACAACAATTTCCCAATAGATGTAATGTACAACGATTTTGATCCAGATTACATCATAGGTTCTAAAGTTGCAGACAACATAAAGTCTTTTGGCGAACGAGATTTTTTTGGGATAATCGCAACCATGTTAACTACTCCAACCAATTTTGATTTGCCTTGTACCGACGGACTAATTCTAGAATCAAATTTGAACAACGTTGGTACTTTTGATTTCAATAAAGTGGATAAGGCAATACAAGGTGGATATGAAGCGACAATGCGACAAATAGATACTTTAGAGAAGTACATTGTTCGACGAATTTCAAAGGAAGAATTAACTGCAAAACGCAAGGCTTTTAAGGAAAACGTTCCTGAAATTAGAGTAAGTAGTATTTCCAATAATTTAGAGAAAAAATCAAGGGTTAACTATGTTAAAAACTCCATGATTTTCTTGCAAACCAACGAAGTGCTAGACTTCAAAAAGTTAACAAAACGCTATTTTCGTTTGTATGCTACCGAACAAATTGATTATATCTATCCAAATCTCAGTTTGAAAAATGATTCCACTTATCATTTAGATTTGGAGGTAACAAAAGCAAAAACTTTCCGAGTAGATGTTGGTGGACATTTGAGCTCACGTTCAGTTAATATGGGGTATTTGGGGTTAAGTTACCGCTACATCAGTAATTTAGCCTACAAAATCAAAGGTGAGTCTTACTTTGGTAAGTTTTACGGTTCAGCAAAATTGGATTTGAGTACTGAGGTTCCATCTACTTTTCCAATTAGTGCGAATGGTTATTTTGTATTAAATCGTTGGGATTATTTTAGAAGTTTTTCCACCTTTTTTGAGGACGTTCGCCCTTCCTTTCTTATTCAAAATGAAGTTTACGGTGGTGCTTCATTAAAAATTCCTGTGGGAAATAATTCTAAATTGACGTTAGATTATCGTGCTTTCCGTTTAGAAGACCGATACTACCAAACAGAAGTTTTTGCAAGCAGCGACACACCTGACGATACTCGTTTTCTAGGTTATAGTGTTGGTGGTGAAATTGTTAAGAACAGCTTGAATAGAAAGCAATTCGCCAATAAAGGAAGTTTTTTCTCCATTAAAGCTAAGTACATTGAAGGAACGGAATATACACGTCCGGGTTCAACTGCGCCAGAACCAAGTGATAATGTAGAAAGTAATCACAGTTGGCTAGCGCTTGGTGCTGAACTTCAAACTTATTTCGTCAATAAAGGTTTTTTCAGCATGGGTTTACATGCTCGGGCACATTACAATAAACAGCCACTTTTTGCAAATTACACAGCGACTTTATTGTCCTTTCCTGATTTTATTGCCGTTCCTGATATGGCAACGATTTTCATCCCACAATTTCGAACCCCACAATTTGGTGGTATGGGCTTGAATTTCATTTTTACAATAAAGAAAACTGTTGATTTGCGCTTCGATATTTATGGTTTGCAACCTATCCGAACAATTGAAAAATACAGCGATGGAAGTTTCGGCTTTGCACCTAATTTTACAGGTCGCACCTACATGGCTAGTGGTTCAGTAATCATCCACACACCAATTGGTCCTGTTCGTGCAACGATGAATTACCTTCCAAAATATTACAATCCTTTCAGTTTTCAAGTGAGTTTTGGATATGTGTTGTTTAATGAGAGGGCGATTAGGTAGTTGGTGAATAGTGAATAGTGAATAGTGAATAGTTAAAAGTGAATAGTGAAGCCTGAGCGGAGTCGAAGGGTGAAGAATGTAGCCCCGATAAATATCGGGAGAATAGTGTAGTCCCGATAAAAATCGGGAGAATGGTGAAGCCTGAACGGAGTCGAAGGTGGAATGAGAATTGAAATCCGCTGAGTTGGAGAGTTAATTTGAAGTCTACCGCGGATGAAAATGGTTTGATTGTGGAGAGGAGGACGCTTTTAGGGGAGCACATTAGTCTATTATATCAAGCAAAAAGAAAGCTAAGGATTTCATCTAAAAGCTATTGTTTTTCAAATATTTAAACAAAAAAAAAGCCCCATATAAAAATGAGGCTTTGGAATATTAGGTCTTTTCAATTATTGTTTCTTCAATTCCCAATTTTGTTCACCATCATTGAGTTTAAGATCTGTTTTGGAATAGGAAACAACAGTTAAGGTGTCAATGTCTTGTGCTGAGTATGTCATAACAAGTTTGGTATCGTCTATCAAAGAATATGTTCCGGTTTGAGTAACAGGGATGGTTAAAGTAGTTGTTGTGAAAGTAAATGCACCTTTTCCATCTTTTTCTTTTGTGAATTTCAAAGTGTAACTAAATCCAGTTGGCACTGCATTTTCATTAATTTTCACAACATTCCAAGTTCCATCCAAACGCTTGTTCAACTTGTTTGATTTTGAGCATGATGCTAACACAAACATCACTACTAACGATAAAAACACTATCTTTTTTATATTTAAATTTTCGGCAAACCTAGCTCATTCCTTCCAAAGACAATATTAAATAAACATTATTCTAACCATTTAAAGCTTGCTCCAAATCTGCCAATAAGTCGTCAGCATCTTCTACACCAACACTTAATCGTATTAAAGAATCCACAACGCCACTTTCCTCGCGAATAGCTTTTGGAATGGAGGCGTGTGTCATCGTTGCTGGGTGACCAATAAGAGATTCAACCCCCCCCAATGACTCTGCAAGAGCGAACAATTCTACTTTTTTCACGATTTCCAATGCTTCTTCAAGTTTGTTTCCTTTTAAAGTGAACGAAATCATTCCGCCAAAGCCACGCATTTGTTTTTTTGCAACATCATGGTTAGGGTGCGACTCAAAGCCAGGCCAATATACTTTATCAATCTTAGAATGATTTGCCAGAAATTTTGCAATTTTCTCTCCGTTTTCACAATGGCGTTGCATACGTAAATGCAAGGTTTTTATTCCTCTCAACACTAAAAATGAATCCATTGGAGCAGTTACAGCACCAGACGAATTTTGAATTCTATACATTTCGTTGGCTATTGCATCGTCTGATGTAACCAATGCTCCCATCACCACATCCGAGTGTCCGCCTAAGTATTTTGTAACCGAGTGCATCACAATATCTGCACCTAAATCAAGCGGAGTTTGTAAGTACGGAGTCGCAAATGTATTGTCCACTGCTAACCAAGCCCCTGCTTTTTTCGCTATTTCCGACATTGCGGCGATGTCCACGATGTTCATCATTGGATTGGTTGGTGTCTCTACCCAAATCAATTTTGTTTTTTCATTCACCAAACCTTGAACAGCTGACAAATCTTGCATATTTACAAAGTGGAAAATGATACCGTATTTCTCGAAGATTGTTTTGAATATTCGGTATGAACCACCGTATAAATCGTTAGTAGAAATAACTTCATCACCAGGATTGAGCATTTTAATTACACAATCAATTGCCGCTAAACCGGATCCAAAGCATGCTCCGTATTTCCCGTTTTCGATAGCAGCAATGTTTTTCTCCAAAGCGTGACGAGTTGGATTTAAGGTTCTTGAATATTCATAACCCTTGTGATTACCAACACCTTCTTGAACGTAGGTAGAAGTTTGATAAATCGGTGTCATAATTGCACCAGTAGCTGGATCTGGTTGAACTCCTGCGTGGATTGCTTTAGTTCCAAATTTCATTTCGTTGATTTTTGATTCGGACAAAAGTAGATATTCAGCCACGATTTAAACCACTCATCAATTCCTTTACCTCGCGATTAAAAGAAAAAAGGTACTTTAGACCTCCAATTTTTTAACAAATTATGACAAGATTTAAAAGTACACTCGTAGCCATTGCGCTATTTGTTGGTTTCTTCGTCCGGGCTGACGAGGGAATGTGGTTCCTGATGTTCATCGAGCGACTTAACCACCGCGACATGCAGAAAATGGGCTTGCAACTGACCTCGGAAGAAATTTACAGCATCAACAATTCCAGTTTAAAAGATGCAATTGTTCAATTTAACGGTGGTTGTACAGCAGAATTAATTTCAAAACAAGGTCTTATTTTGACTAACCATCACTGTGGTTATGACGCCATCGCAGAATTGTCAACTCCGGAAAAAGACTATTTAACAAATGGATTTTGGGCAGCAACTAAGAAAGACGAATTAAAGCCAAAAAGTTTATTTGTTCGCTTTTTCGTTCGCATGGATGATTGTACAAAACGAATTCTCGCAAAAGTCAACGATGGAATGACCGAATCAGAGCGCGAAAAAATCATTCGTGAAGAGATCGCTTTAATTGAAAAAGAAAATAGCGAAGGCGGTAAATACGTTGTAAACGTTAGAAGTTTTTTTCAAGGAAATGAATTCTATTATTTCGTTTACCAAGATTACAAAGACGTTCGTTTAGTTGGGACTCCTCCGAATTCAATCGGGAAATTTGGTGGTGATACCGACAACTGGGAGTGGCCACGTCACACAGGAGATTTTTCACTTTTCCGCGTTTACGGTGACGCAAATGGAAATCCAGCTGATTATTCTCAAAACAATGTTCCTCTTGCGCCAAAACATCACTTGCCTGTAAACCTTAAAGGAGTGAAGGAAGGAGATTTTGCAATGATTTTGGGTTATCCAGGTCGTACCAATCGTTGGTTGCCAGCGGGAGGAATTGAGCAAAATGTGAAATTCGCTTATCCAGCTTGGGTTGAAGCTTCAAAATCAGCAATGGACGCGATGAAAAAATACATGGATAAAGATCCTGCTGTTCGTTTGGCTTATGCTTCAAAATATGCACGTATTGCCAATTATTGGAAGAATCGCCAAGGAATGATTGACGCTTTAACTCAATTCAATACTGCTGGTTCAAAAGCAGCTAACGAAGCTAAATTCAACGCTTGGGCAAATAAAAAAGAGAACAAAGATAAGTATGGCAACGTGGTGGAAACCATCAATAAATACTACGCTGCGACCAACGAAAAATCCAGACACGATAATTATTTAACTATTCTTTTTAGGGGTTCTGAATTTGCTGCTATTTCTCGTTCTTTGGCGCCACAATTAGAGGCTTATGCGAAAGCAGACGAAGGAAAACGTGCAGATATGTTGCCAGATTTGAAAGCGGCAATCGAAGCGTTTTTTGCAGAAATTCATATTCCTGCAGAAAGAGATATTCTTGCGGACGGATTACAATTGTATGCATCAAAAGCTGGTTACGCTTTAGTACCAAGTATTGATGCAATTGCGAAGAAAAACAACAACAACTTTAAGGCGTATGTTGATGCACTTTTCGCTATGAGTATTTTCACATCAAAAGAGCGTTTGGAAGCATTTTTAATGTTGCCTAATGAACAATTAATCACAAACGACCCGATGTATAAATTGTCGAATGACATGATTAAACATTTGCAAACTCGTTCTGAGGAATTAGTGAAATTACAAGACGATTTCAATAGATCTTTCCGTTTGTTGGTGGATGGAATGCGTAAATCTGGTTTAAGTCCAGTGAAGTATCCGGATGCAAACTCAACTTTGCGTTTGACTTACGGTAAAGTGAGTGCGCTTCCTGCTGATAAAAGAAATGATGCTGCGATTAATAACTACACCACTTTACAAGGTGTAATTAATAAGTACAAACCAAATGATGAAGAATTTGATGTCCCAGCGCGCTTGATTGAATTACACAAAAACAAGGATTACGGAATGTACGCCGACAAAGCAGGATATATGCCAGTTAATTTCCTAACAAACAACGATATTACAGGTGGTAACTCAGGCTCACCAGTATTAAACGGAAAAGGCGAATTGATTGGTTTGGCGTTCGACGGAAATATTGAAGCAATGGCTGGGGATGTGATTTTTGACCCTAAATTGCAAAAGACAATTAATGTTGACATTCGCTATGTACTTTTTGTAATTGACAAATTTGCTGGTGCAAAACACTTGGTTGAAGAAATGACAATTGTGAAGTAATTTTTGCCAAAAATGAATTCAGATAAAGCACTCGAAAGGGTGCTTTTTTGTTTGCAAAAGTCAAGGTTGTGAATTTTATTCCTTTCAGAATTGAATACCTAAAAACAAAAACGATAGGGAATAATACCGATAAAATTTCATGGAAAATCTTTGTCGATATCGAATCAGTTCGAAATTTTTGTGTTAGTGGCGTTTACAGGGGATTTTGGGTTGGTGACGATTTTATCAACCACGACCTTGCAAAGGAATTTTGTCTTTCTTTTTTGCTTGACCAAAAAAGAAACAAAAAAGTCAATGCTGTGAATTTTATTCCTTTCAGAATTGAATACCTCAAAACAAAAACGATAGGGAATAATGCCGACAAGATTTTATTAAAAATCTTCGTCGGTATCGAATTGGTTCGCAATTTTTGTGT
>Ga0169931_10013211_pt1 | contig 11309 bp, 10 predicted proteins | sample Kivu_15m_20L_FD_129675 | JGI IMG/M metagenome (GOLD analysis project Ga0169931, IMG submission 129675) | Freshwater microbial communities from Lake Kivu, Western Province, Rwanda to study Microbial Dark Matter (Phase II) - Kivu_15m_20L... | ecosystem: Environmental > Aquatic > Freshwater > Lake... | reverse complement strand
TGCGAGGCCGGCATCGCCGCGGCGCGCACGCTCACCCCGCGCTTCGTCATCGTCACCACCGTGGCCGATGCCGTGCCCGGCATCGCCGTGCTGATGCGGCGCTACGGCGCAGGCGACCTCGCCACCGTCCGCGCCACCGGCCTGGGCGTGGCCGAAGCCGCCGCCGCCGGCAATCAGAGCCTGGACCGTCTGATCCACACCGTGCGCGCCGCCGCGCGCGAAGACGGTGCCCGCGCCGTGCTGCTGGCCTCCGGCGGCTTGACCGGCCGCGCCGAGACCCTGTCGCGCGCCACCTGCCTGCCGGTCGTCGACGGCGTCAGCGCGGCCATCGCCAGAGCGGTCTTCCTGCTGCGGCGCGGTGGGCTGACGGCTGGTTGAAGGCAGACCGAAGGCGGACCGAAGGCGGTCTTGCGTCGCCGGTGCTGCGGCTATCATGGATCATCGATCGAGGCCCGACCCAGCGTGACGATGTCCGATACCGGCGAGCGCTTGCTCGCGAAGATCCAGCTCGGCGAAGACAGCTTCCTCGAATTGAAGGAGGTTCGATTCGCCGGGGCCCGGCTGCGTGGGCCGTCACAGGCGGATCTGGCCGACGAGATGGCAGCCTTCGCCAACAGCGGAGGCGGAGAGATCGTGCTCGGTGTCGAAGACCGCAGCCGAGCCGTCGTCGGCATCGATGTCCACGTCCTGGATGCCGTGGAGACCGTGGTGCGCGAGGCCTGTGAGCAGTCCATCCAGCCGGCGCTTGCACCGCTCATCGAGCGAATGATGCTGCCCGACCGGCATGGGGTGGATCGAGCCGTCATCCGCATCGAGGTTCCACGCAGCCTCTTCGTGCACCAGAGCCCTGCAGGCTATCTGAGGCGGGTGGGCTCGTCGAAGCGCCCGATGCCTCCCGATCAACTGGCACGTCTGTTCCAGCAGCGCAGTCAGTCGCGCCTGATCCGCTTCGACGAGACCCCGGTGGCGGCCGCGACCCTTGCCGATCTCGACCCGTTGCTATGGCAACGCTTCGCGCCGGCAGACCTCCATGACGAGCCCGAAGTGATCCTCGGCAAGCTCGCGATGGTCAGGCGCGACGATCGCGGCCAGCATCGCCCCACAGTGGCCGGTCTGCTGCTGGCCTGCCGCTGCCCACAGGACTTCATCCCGAACGCCTACATCCAGGCCGTGGCCTACCGGGGCTCGACGGTGGTCCCGGAGGGCGACACGCTGTACCAGATCGACGCGCAGGACCTCACCGGTCCGCTGGACCGTCAGATCCTCGACGCCTGCGCCTTCGTCTGGAAGAACATGCGCGTGGCGGCTTACAAGGCGACCACCGGGGGCCGGGTCGACATCCCCGACTATTCGATGCGCGCGGTGTTCGAGGCGCTGGTCAATGCCGTCGCGCACCGCGACTACTCCATGCCGGGGTCCAAGGTCCGCCTGCGCCTGTTCCGGGACCGGTTGGAGATCTACTCGCCAGGGATGTTGCCCAACACGATGACTCCGGGCGATCTGCCCTTTCGCCAGTCGGCTCGCAACGAGGCCATCGCGAGCCTGCTGGCCCGGTGCCCGGTGCCCGACAACCCCTATCAGTTGCGGCGCCAGTTCCTGATGGACAAGCGAGGCGAGGGCGTGCCCATCATCCTCGACGACAGTCGAAGGCTGTCGGGGCGGCCACCCGAATACCGCCTGATCGGCGACAGCGAACTGCTGCTGACCATCCACGCGGCCGGGCGCGACGCTCCGACCTGAAGCCCCCGCGCGGACGCAGGATCGGCGTCCGCGCCCCGATGTCCCTTCCCCGCGGGCGCGCGCCACTGCGCCGCACCGGACGACCCAGCGCCGTGCGGGGCGTCATCTTTTGACACCCTCTGCCCGGACACTGCCTGCCTGCCCGGCCAGGGATGGCGCTGCCGTCTCCTGGCGTCCTCCAACCCCAGGTCAATGCAGGAGCAAGTCCATGTCCGTGCCTGTCTACAAGTGGTCCATCATCGTCCGCCTCGGTGGCAAGCAGATCTACAGCGCCATCTATGCCAACAACCTGCTCGAGGCCAAGGACCTGGCCGAGCAGCAGTACGGCGCCGGCCGGGTGCAGGTGCTCAACCGCCTGACATGAGCGTGGCGGGCCGTTGTCCGATGGTCGTGGCGTCGGGTCGTCGCGCCCCTGCATCCCGGCGCGTCTTGCGCGCCTGGACGCTGGCCGCGCTCGCTCTGATCGCCGTGCCCGCGCAGTCGATCGGCCTGGACCCGCCAACCCAGGGGCCATGGCTGACGCCAGGATGCAAGATCTACTCCACCCGGCAGTGGCGCACGCCCCAGGCGCAGTGCGAGGTGCCGACCCGCGCGGTCACCGGTGGGGTGATCCGCTGGGACGTGGTCATCGGTCGCGTGGAGGACTTCTCGCCCACGCCCGACCGGCACGGCGCCTGGGTCTACTGGATCGAGGGCCTGGGCAACGCCCGCGCCCTGCAGCTCGAGGGCCGTTCGCTGCGGCGTCCGATGCGTGGGGAGCTTGTCCCCATCCGACGGCGGTCGATCTACTACCTGGGCATGCTCAAGATCGAGGAGGAACTGCCCGGCCTGGCCCGGGAGTTGCGCCTGGGCTTGCTGGCGCAGTCCATCCCCGCCCACACCGTGAAGGTGCCCAAGGCGGTTGTCGAGTGCGAGTTCAATTTCGACAAGACCTTCGACCCGCGCCGCAACTGCATCCTGCCGGACGACGTGGTCGGGCTCGAGCAGAGCATCGAACTGGCGACGGCAGGTCGCGTGGTCGAGGCGCCGACATCCCCCATCGACGAGGGGCTGTACAGCTTCAAGGCCGCGTGCGAGGGTGTGGTGCTGCGCGGCGTGGCCCAGCGCCGGCCCCGCGTGGGTGAGGAAGCGGTCTTCGTCGTCAGCCGGTCCTACTTCCCGGGCCGGCTCGCGCACATCCCTTTCGTGCTGTCTGAAGTGGGCAAGCGCTACCTGGCCGAAGGCAAGAGGCGGGGACTGGCCGAGTGCATGGAGGAGCCGCAGGCTGGCGAATGACGCGCTGACGGCTCGTGCCTGCGGGCCGAACGGTTGCGCAGCGGGCACCGCATGCCGTCGGGTCGGATGGGATGCGCTCAGGATCACAAGAAACAAAACCATCCCACGTACCCACACCTCCTTTCGCGCCGGGCTCGTCGAAGCGCCTGCGCAGGGCTTCGACAGGCCTGTCCTGAGCGCAGTCGAAGGGCTCAGCCCGAACGGTTTCTCCGCGAACGCCGGGCGCCGATACGGGGCCCGGGAGGCGCTCAGTCCACACCCTCGCGCAGCAAGTGGGTGAAATCCGGGTTCAGCCGCTGCGCGAGCGGCCAGCGCTCGGTCAGCCAGTCGTGGGCCTGCGCTTCGGTGCAGCCGGTGTGGCGCATCCGCCAGGCCTTGAGCACCAGCGCCGTGCGGCTGCGCCCGCCGTGGCAGTGGACGACCACGCGGCGGCCTTCGGCGAGGAAGGCATCGACGCTGTCGAGCGCGTCACGCAGGCCTTCGGCCAGCGCCTCGTTGTGGCCGTTGGCCTGGTCGACCATGTAGACCTGCCGCCTCACCCGGTGGCCGGCGAAGCGCTCGCCGGTGCGGCACAGCGAGACCACGGCCCAGTCGATCGGCGCCGCCGAGGCGCCCGCCAGGTTGGCGGCGTGGAGGCCGGGCGCCACCTCGGCGGGGCCGGCGGCGGGCTCGGGCCACTGCTCCTCCACCGGCTCCTGACCGGCCAACCGCAGCGCCAGCTCTTGCAGGCGTGCGTTGTCAAACCGGTGCACCTCTCCCGTGGGGCCGCGCAGGCGGCCGTGCAGGGCCGTCACCCAGCGCGTGGGAATGGCCTGCACGCCGTATCGTGCCCCCGCCAGCGCGCCGGCCACGCAGGCCACGGTGTCGGTGTCGCCCCCCAGGTCGATCGCGGCGCGGACGGCATCGGCGTAGCGGGCGGTGGAGCGCACCGCCCACACCGCCTGCGCCAGGCAGCCCCATACACTGCCGTTGCCCGGGTGCGGCAGCCCTGGGTGCCAACCGGGGTGCAGCGTCTGGCGGAAGGGCTCGGCCTGCAGCGGCGGCAGCGCGGCGAGTTCGCGCTCGAGCCTGGCGAACATGTCCTGGCCTCGGATGGCACTGCGCATCATCGCCACCGACAGCCACGCACCCAGGGGCGCCGCCAGGTGCGGATGTGTCAACGCGCTCTGGTGCAGCACCACGGTCTTCGCCGTCTCGTCGGTCAGGCGCAGCAGGGCGGGGGCGAGCGTGAAGGCGCGCATCAGCGCGCCATTGGCTGCCGTGCGCTCAGGGTCGGGGTGATCGACCTCGCGCCAGTCGTCGAAGCTCAGCGCGTGCCGCGTCGTGATGCCGATGTCCGGTGCCTCGTCCGCCCAGGCGCGCCAGTGGGCCCACACCACCGCGGGGTCGTAGCCGCCGGCGGCCTGCAGCGCCAGCGCCAGCGACAGTGCCATCTGCGTGTCGTCGGTGAACTCCCCCGGCGCCCAATCGAAGGGGCCACCGCCCACCATCTCGGTGCGCGCGCCGTGCCGGGGCTGCGGGAAGCGTGCCGACCACGCGCCGGCGGGGCCGAACTCGAAGGGCGCGCCCAGGGCGTCGCCCACCGCCGCGCCGAGCACGGTGCCGAGGACGCGCTGGATCTCGGGCGGGGACAGCGGGCGCGTGGGTCGCAGGGGGGTGTGCAGGGGCATGGCGGATCCGGCAGGGGGTTGGAGGGCGGGCAGCGCGCCTGCCCGGACCGGCATCGAGTCGGTCAGGGGCCCGATGCCGTGGCAGGTGCGCAAGGGGTGCGAGTGTGGCGCTGGGGCCCGACAGAAACTGTCGGTGGCGTGGAGCCATCGAGCGTTGCTGCCGACAGTCCTTCAGAGAGGTAGATGCTCAGATCCGTAGATCCGTAGATCCCCGAACCCTGAAGCCTGAAGCCTGAAGCCCCGCAGGCCCGCGGGCCCGCAAAGGCTCACGGCGACGAGCCGGGCTGTTCCTGCGCGTAGTGCCGCGCCATCGCATGCACCCGGCGTGCGACCTCGGCCCGCAGGTCGGGCGGGCCGACCACTTCCACGCTGTCGCCCAGGCTCAGCAGGAAGGGCACCAGCATCTCGCTCATCGGCAGCGTGGCGGTGACGGTGTGGGGGGCGTCGTCGCTGGTCCCGGGGCGGATCTGCTGGTTCTCGCACAGGCGCCGCTCGCTGAAGTGCCACAGCGCATCGCGCGCCACGCGCAACGCCAGCGCCACCATCTGGCCGTCGCCGGCGGTGAAGCTCATGCGGTGGGTGGCGGCGATGTAGGCCTCAAGGTCGAAGTCGGCGCGGTCGACGGCGCGCTCGGGCAGCACCTCGGCGGCCTGCACGCGGTGCACCGCGAAGACGAAGAAGGGGTCGTCGAAGCCCTTGCAGGCGATCAGGTAGGAGGTGCCGTCCTTCGACACCACGCCCTGCACGCTCAGGTCGTGCCGGCGCGAGCGGCTGCGGTCGCGCGCGGCGTACTGCACGCGCAGCACGTGCCGCGTGCCCACGGCCTGCGCCACCGCGGCGCCGACGCCGGGCCGGGGCTCGGCCGGCAGGCGGCCGATGCCGTCGGGCAGCACGGCCACGCGCCGGCGCAGCTCGCGCAGGACGTCCGAGGTGTTCAGCACCGCCTCGGCGGCCTCGATCTCGGCCTGCCCGGCGTTGCCGGCGCCGCCGACGATGTCGCGCGGCAGCAGCCGGGCCGACAGCGCCAGCCGCAGCGCCATCTCCGGGCTCATGCCCAGCGCCGAGACCCGGTCGCCGCTGCGGTGATAGCGCCGCGGCGTCGTCGGCGGCCACGCCTCCTGGACGAAGTTCATCGCCGTCAGGTCCGACAGCCAGCGCTGCAGCGAGCGCTCGCTCATCGCCTTGCGCGACGCGCCGTTGTTCCAGCGTTCGATGAACTCCGTGGCCGTGATGGCCGCGCCCGGGTCGGCCGGCACGAGCCGCAGGGCCTGGATGGCGTCACCGATCTTCATGGGGCTGCACTCGCAGGAAGTCGATCGAGCGCGAATTGTCAGCCCATCGGTTGCGGTCTCCCAGGCACTCAGGGGTCGAGCGCCCGGACCAGCGCCGGCAGCACCAGCGCGGCCGTGCCGCGCAGGGTGTGGTGGCATACGGGGTCCAGGTCGGTGGGCAGGGGGTTGACCTGCACCACCAGCGCGCCGGCGGCCCGGGCCCGGGCGGGCAGGCCTGCGGCGGGGTGGACGAGGCCCGAGGTGCCGACCACCAGCATCACATCGGCGTCCTCGGCCGCTTCCTGGGCGCTGGCCAGGGCCTGGGCCGGCAGGTGCTCGCCGAACCAGACCACCCCCGGGCGCACCCGGTCGCCGCATGCGGGGCAGCGTGGCGGCTCGATGCGGCGGCCCGCGTCGGCGTCGCCGGGCGCCAGCGGCTGCACCGGCGGCATCGGGTGCGGGCGGCTGCAGCCCATGCAGCGCGCCGCCGCCAGGCTGCCGTGCAGGCGCAGCACGCCGCGGCTGCCGGCGCGCTCGTGCAGGTCGTCGACGTTCTGGGTCACGACCGTGCACCGCTCGTACCGCCGGCTCAGCGCCACCACGGCCTGGTGCCCTGGATTGGGCTGCGCGCGCACCACCAGGGCATGGCGCCAGACATACCAGCCCCAGACCAGGGCCGGGTTGGCCAGGAAGCCCTCGGGCGAGGCCAACTCCTCGGCGTCGAAGCGCGACCACAGCCCCGTCTGTGCGGCGCGGAAGGTCGGGATGCCGCTCTCGGCGGAGATGCCGGCGCCGGTCAGCACCACCAGATGGCGCGCCTCGCGCAGGCGTTGCAGGGCCGGCGCGGGCAGCGCCGGGACGTCGGGTGGGGTGGGGTCGGTGTGGGACATCATGGAGTGGGTAGGAGTGATGGGGTCGGTCTGGGGTGTCGCGGCGCGCCCGTGTGCGCTCGGCGCAAGCGAAACGGCGTATCAGGTGCCCGGCCGGGCGCGCGCCCTCAGCGTGGGTTCCGGCACCAGCCTGACGTTTCGGGCCAAGCCGTGTCTTCATGGGCATGCGGCGCGAAAGCCGCCGCTGTCGATCCTGCCCCGCCCCCCACGCCCGCACCCTCGAGACCGCCATGAAGCTTGCCGATGCCCTGATCGCCCTGCAACTCGTCCCCGCCGAACCCGACCGCGCCATCACCGCCGCCGAATTTGCCAGCAAGTGGCGCCGTGCCGGCCAGCGCGAAGTGTCCACCCGCCAACTCCACCGCTGGCTGCCCGACCTGGAAATGAACCACCTCGTCCGGGCCACGGCCGAGAGCCCCAGGGCGCCCCGACGCTATCACCGCATCGCCCGTGTGGCGACGCCCTGCCGCACCTGTCCGGGTGTCGGCGCGCCGCCGGTGGCGGTTGTCGCCAAGCAAGCGCCCGGGCAGCACGCCGGATGGCTGCCGCCGGCAGCGGGCCGAGCGCAGCCGGATACCCATGCTCTGGCATGAACCGGGCGCCAGTGCACGCATCCATCCACGGCGTTGGCGCCGTTTGCATGTACGGGGGCCGCAGCGCCGGGTCCGACACTGGAGCCGGCGCAAGTTGCCGCTCACCCCACCGCGCGCACCAGGCGCGCCACGGTGAGCGGGTTGATCCCCTGAGCGGCGAACCATTGCTGCACGCGGGTCAGGTCCGCGGCGGCGGCCGCGCGGCCGGCCTTGCCTCGGCGGCCATGCCACCAGGCCACGGCGTCGGCGGCGTAGAGGACGGCTGCGATCGGGCGCGCGGCGCGGATGGCGTCCAGTGCGGCGATGCAGTCCCAGCCCTGGGCCAGCAGCACCGCCAGCGCCATCGAGGGCCCGCGGTTGATACCCATGTGGCAGTGCACGACCAGGCGTGCGTCCTCGCGATGCAGCGCTGACTGCGCCAGGGCCACGCCGGCGTCGAACCAGGCCGGGTCCTGACGCAGACCGTGGTCCTCCGTGCCCAGCCAGTGGTAGGTGAGTTGCGGCGCCCAGGCTTTCACCGTCCGCTCGTCGCTGTACTCGCTGCGCACGTCCAGGATGTGGGTCACGCCCTGGGTGACCCATTCGTGCAACTGCAGCGCGGCCTGTCGCGCATCGGGGTGCAGGTCGCCGCAGAGCAGCAGCCCGGGCGTCACCGGGCACAGGCGTCGCCACCAGGCATTCGGATCGTCGGGCCAGACGGCCGACAGCGAGGTCGGCGCGGAGCCGGGTTCAACGGGCCTGACGGCAGTGGGCGTCATCGCCGCAGACGGCCCGAATGAGGCACCGGATGCACGGGCGGGTTGGCGTTTGGTGCGTTCAGTGCGCGCAGTGCGTGCGGTGTGTGCAGTGCCTGCATTGCGTGCGCTCAGACCCATTCGCCACCCCCCAGCGTTCGCCGGCGCAGCGGCGAGCGCTGTGCCACCGGATCCGCCAGACCGTCGAAGGCGCACAGGTGCACCACGCGGCCGGCCTCCACCAGTGCGGCGGCGACGAGGCCGTGCTCGCCGACGCGCAGGTCCTCGCCCAGGCCGACGCCGGGGCGGCGCTCGGGTGCGCAGGCGGCGATGCGCGCCAGCAGCGCGCGCACGTCCTCCAGCGAGGGCGCCTGCGACTTCGGGGCCGCGTCGTCGTGGCGGGTGGGGGCGACGTGCGGGCCGTGGGCGAAGAGGTCGTCTTCGTCAGGCGTGTCGATCGCATCCAGCGCGTAACCGGCCACGATGGCGGGCAGGTAGCGGCCCAGCGTCCCCGGCGCGTCGAACCATTCGACCCCCGCCAGCCGGCCGTGCAGCGCGAACGCCGCGCCCACCTGCCCGGGCTGCGGCGTGAGTTCGCGGGAGATGCGCTCGATCTCCGCCTCGCGCTGCTCGTAAAGGCCGCTCATGGCCTCGCTCTGCGAGCGCGAGCCCATGCGGCGCGACTTCGCCGAGATGCTGGCCCAGATCTCGCCCTGGTCGGCGCTGTGCTGGCCGGCCTCGCGCAGGCTGCGGTTGACCTGCGCCATCTTCGAGGCGCGCAACTGCGCGTACATCGTGCGTCCGGGGCTGCTGAACTGCGCCGACCGGCGGCTCCAGCGTCCCATCTCCACGCACGACACCGGGATCTCGATGTCGCCGCGGGCCGGCGCCAGGATGCTCAGGTTGAGGATGCGGTTCTGCTTGCAACCCACCAGTTCCTCGCCGTCCAGCAGCAGCACCGGATGCGGCGCGTCGTTGCTGAAACGCAGCACCGGCACCGAGCCGCCTTCGGAGACCTCGGTCACGCGGCCCGTGCCCGCGGCCAGCGCGTCGCGCAGCACGGTGTAGCCCGGCTCGGCCAGCGCCGAGGCCGCGCCGTCGGCGAACAGGGGGAACATGGACACGCCGGCGGCGTGGACGGGTGGGCCGACGCGCAGGCCGGCGCAGGCGGAAGCGATCTCGGGGCTCATGGGGTGGGGCTCCTGGGGTCAGTGGATCAGTGGGTCAGTGGGTCAAGGGCGGCGATGAGGGTGTCTGGCGTGCCTACTCGTCCTCGCGCCACACGCCCAGCACGTTGCCGACGCCGTACTGCGCCTCGGCGAGCTTCTTGGCCTCGAAGTCGTTGCTCGCCCACACGATGGTGTTGACGGATTGGATGTGGCTCAGGCGAACCCAGACCTTGTAGCGGTGCATGGACATGGCGTTGCTCCTCGACGGGGGGCGGTTGGGGGATGTCGAGCAGTCTCGGACCAGGCAGCGCCAGAAACTGTCAACCCGTGAAAACCCGGCGCCACGGCAGGTTTTCCGGGCGATGACGTGTTTTGTCGCTGCCCTGGGAAAACATCGCTGCCCACCCCACGAGCCCGCCCGCCATGAACCGCCCGACCCCCCGCAAGCGCCGCCTGCACGCCCCGCCTGGTCGCCAGATCGAGTCGCACCGCGCCGGCGACACCGATCCCCGGACCCGCGACCTCGACCCGCTGTGCCGCCTGTGGGCGCTGCGCGCGATGGTCGAGCTCGGCGCGATCGACGACCTCTGCCGCGGCGATGCCTTTGCCGCCCCGCAACTGCTGACCTTCGTCGGCGTGCAACCCCGAACGACCGACGGCGATCCGGACGATCTCTTCGCCGAGTTCGACCGCAAGGACGCGCTGCGCAAGGCGCGCCAGCGCCTGCGCGAGCAGTCGGCCCCGGGCGTGGCCACGCTGCCCGAGACCTCCATCGTGGCGCGCCACCTGCTGTGGCTGCGCGCCGAACTCGGCCTGACCGAGTTGCAGTCGCAGGTGCTGCTGCTGTGCGTGATGGCGCGCCGCAACGTGCACCTGGGCGTGGCGCTGTGCGCGCTGGGCGACCTGTCCACCCTGCATCTGTACTCGGTGCTCGCCACCGTGCTCGGCACGTCGGTCGAGGCCGTGTCCCAGGCCCTGGACCGCAACGGCACGCTTGCCGCCTCCGGCCTGGCGCGCGTGGACCACAACGGCCAGTATGAGTTCCCGGCCAAGATCGACCTGCTGCACGGCGTCAGCGAGCGCCTGCTCACTGACCACAGCGACCGCTTCAGCCTGTTCGCCGACAACTTCGTCATGGCCGGCGTGCCGCGCCTGGGCTGCGACCGCTTCGGCCACCTGGGCGGCCGGCTCGAGCACCTGAAGGCCTACCTGGGCCAGGCGGTGCGTGCCGGCACGGCCGGCGTCAACGTGCTGGTCTACGGGCCGCCCGGCACCGGCAAGACCGAGCTGTCGCGCGCCCTGGCCGCAGCGCTGAACGTGCAGTTGTTCGAGGTCTCGGTGGTCAGCGCCCAGGGCCACCGCATCCCCGGCCGCAAGCGCTTGGCCGCCTTCGAGCTGACGCAGCAGATCCTGGCGCGGCGTGGCCAGACCGTGGTGCTGTTCGACGAGATCGAGGACATCGACGAGGTCGCGCACGACGACGATGACGAGGACGAGCTGCCCCGCAGCCTGCGCCGCCCGGCCTCGGGTCGCAAGGGCTGGTTCAACCGCCTGCTCGAGACCAACCCCGTGCCCGCGATCTGGGTCACCAACCGCATCGGCCACATCGACGCCGCGCACCTGCGCCGCTTCGACCTGCACTTGCAGATGGACACCCCGCCCTCGGCCGTGCGATCGGCCATGCTGGCCGAGCAGACGACCGCGCTGGGCACGAGCGACGCCTGGTGCCGGCGCATGGCCGCGCACACCCGGCTGGCCCCGGGGGTGATCTCACGCGCGGCGCGCGTGGTTTCCAGCATCCGCGCCGCGGGTGTCGAGACCCCGGCCGAGGCCCTGCTGGAAGAGGTGATCGGCGCGTCGCTCAGCGCCCAGCGCATCGGCCAGGCCCTGCCCGCCGCCACGCCCGAGCTGCTGGCCTACGACGTGCACACCGCCCAGGCCAGCACCGACCTGGGCGCGCTGGTGGA
>Ga0169931_10013209_pt1 | contig 11310 bp, 12 predicted proteins | sample Kivu_15m_20L_FD_129675 | JGI IMG/M metagenome (GOLD analysis project Ga0169931, IMG submission 129675) | Freshwater microbial communities from Lake Kivu, Western Province, Rwanda to study Microbial Dark Matter (Phase II) - Kivu_15m_20L... | ecosystem: Environmental > Aquatic > Freshwater > Lake... | reverse complement strand
TGGCAACGGTGATAAGGTCAGGTTGAAAACCCTCAACCCATTGATGCGCAAAGAAACGGCCTGTTCTTCCATACCCTGACTGCACTTCATCCAAAATCAACTTTACGCCCCATTGCTTGGCTAATTTGGCTAAACCCAAAAGGAATTCAGGACTTGGCACTTGTATGCCACCTACTCCTTGAATGCCTTCGATAAGGATGCCAGCGATAGTATTTTTAGCAAGAACTTTTTCTACTTCCCCCAAATCTCCCCAAGGAAGAATATGAAAATCTTCCCTTGCATTGCAGGGAGCAATTAATTTGGGATTATCGGTTAGTGCAACAGCAGCAGAAGTTCTCCCATGAAAGGCACCTGAAAAAGAAATAAATCCTGATTTTTGAGTTGAAAAAGAAGCCATTTTTATGGCATTCTCATTGGCCTCTGCACCTGAGTTGACTAAAAACAATTGGTATTCGTGAAGACAAGATTGCTCAGCCAATTTGTTGGCTAAGGCTTGTTGAATGGGGATTTGAATGGAATTGGAGTAAAAACCCAAGGAAGAAAGTTGTTCACTTATTCTTTTCACGTAATGCGGATGGCTATGTCCAATGGAGATGACCGCATGTCCTCCATAAAGATCAAGGTACTCGGTGCCCTTCTCATCCCAAAGGCGACACCCTTCAGCACGAACTATAGTGACGGGGATAAGCGGATATACTTCAAATAATTTCATCTTGTGTGAGGTTGATGAACGTAGAACTAATAAAAACTAGACTTCAACTTGAGCCCCAATCTTTCGTCCAAACCAAAGGCAAGATTAAAGTTTTGCACTGCTTGACCAGAAGCTCCTTTCAACAGATTATCAAGTACTGCATGGACGATTAATTGTCCAGCTTCTTGCTGTAGATGAAGAACGCAATTATTGGTATTGATCACCTGCTTCAAATGTACCTCCTGTGCTGAAATGTGGGTAAATGCAGCATCTTGATAGTAATTATGATAAACAGCCATGGCTTCGCTTAACGTCCCTGAAAAGGAAAAGTAAGCCGTTATCCAAATCCCACGAGTAAAATTTCCTCGGTAAGGAACAAATAGAATTTCTGGCGAAGTATTATCCTGCAACTGAAGAAATGTCCTTTTAATTTCCTTCAAATGTTGGTGAACAAATACCTTATAAACTGAAATATTACCAGAGCGGTAACTAAAGTGCGTGGTTTCTGACAAGCCTTTTCCAGCTCCGGTAGAGCCTGTAATTCCGGTTACATGAACGGTTTCTTTGATCCAAGCTTGTTGTATAGCTGGAGCAAGAGCCAGTTGTATAGCCGTTGCAAAGCATCCCGGGTTGGATATTCGCTTTGATTTTTTGATCCTATCCGCATTTATTTCAGGTAAGCCATAGGTAAAACCTGCGGATTCGTCTCTAAAATCATGGGACAGATCAATCACTACCGTCTCAGGGGAAATGGAATACTTTTCTAAAAATAGAGGCGCTTCGCCATGGGGCAAACAAAGGAAAATGGCATCTAGCTCATCTACGGGGAGCTGATCTGTAAATTTCAATTCCGTTTCCCCTAAAAGGTCCGCATGAACTTCACTTATTTTCTTTCCGTTTTGATTGGAAGAATGCGCGCAAATCAAGGAACATTCGGGATGAGGAAGGAGTAGACGAAGAAGCTCTCCCCCCGTGTAGCCTGCTGCTCCTACTATGGCCGTTTTAATAGTCTTCATGGCTTTCGGGTGACTTTGTGGAAAATGGCTGTTTGGTTACCTACAATTCTAGTAAACCCTTTCACATCTTCCCCTGTGTAACCCTTATTCATCTCACCATAAGATCCAAATTTGGAAGACATTAAATCAAATTCTGATTTGATTCCCAGTAAGGTAAATCGATAGGGTTGAAGCAATACCCGTACTTCTCCGGTCACATACTTTTGGGTATCTTTTAAAAAAACTTCCAGGTTGCGCATGACGGGATCCAAATAATGCCCTTCATGCAAATGGTTGCCGTAGAATTCGGCTACTTGCTTTTTCCAAGACAACTGCCATTTGGTTAGGGTATGTTTTTCTAGCAGGTGGTGCGCCTTGATTATTATTAGGGGAGCAGCAGCTTCAAAACCTACTCTTCCTTAATTCCAATAATGGTATCCCCCACATGAATATCTCTTCCTATCCCATAAGGTGCGGCCAAAGCTGATAGTTCAAGAATGGCTTCTACCGGGCTAGAATACCTAATTCCGTTGCAAGCAAGCAATTCCCCTTCCACAAATTCTAAAGTAACTTCAGAAGGATCTTTTTTACTTACTGGAGTGGGCCAAGCTTCTTCAGGAAGAAAATCAGAGGAACTCAAGGTCTCTTTTCCTCCTACAGAAGTACCCCAAATTCCTTTGTTAACCGAGTAGGCTGCCTTTTCAAAATTCATTTCCACCCCATGCATTTTGAGGTAATCTATTTCTTCCTGTCTAGCAAGCTTTAGATCTCGAATAGGGGTGATAATTTCTAAATCGGGTGCAAGGATATGAAAAATCATATCAAACCGAACTTGATCATTGCCAGCACCCGTGGACCCATGAGCTACTGCCTCAGCTCCTACAGATAGCGCATATTCAGCCAAAGATGTAGCTTGAACAATGCGCTCTGCTGAGACGGATAGGGGATAGGTATCGTTTTTTAAAACATTGCCAAAAATCAAGTACTTGATTACCTGTTGGTAATAAATTTCTTTGACCTCCAAGACTCGAAATGAGGCAATTCCCAATACCTCTGCTCTACGTTGGATATCTAGTAATTCTTCCTTTGAAAATCCTCCCGTATCTACCAATGCCGCATGAACTTCATAACCTAGGTCTTTGGAAAGGTGAAGGGCGCAAAAGGTGGTATCTAAACCACCACTATATGCTAAAACTACTTTTTTCATACCTAGAAATTTAGTCTTTCTTTTTAGTGTTGGGATCGTATAACATGGCCGTGCAAAGACAGTTTTGACGTTTTTTAGAGATCAAAATTTCAAAATTGACACAACTTTGACATCCCTTCCAAAATTCCTCATCGTCCGTTAGGTTCGCATAGGAAACAGGGATATAGCCTAATTCAGAATTAATTTTCATGACTGCTGCTCCAGTAGTCAATCCAAAAATTTTGGAATCTGGATACTTTTGTTGACTCAACTTAAATACTTCTTGCTTTATTTTCCTAGCAAGGCCAGATTGTCTAAATTCTGGAGAAACAATTAATCCGGAATTGGCCACGAATTTTCCGTGCCCCCAGGCTTCTATATAACAAAATCCTGCCCAAACACCTGTATCTGTAAGAGCGATTACTGCTTTACCTTCTTCCATTTTGGCCTCGACATAGGCTGGGCTTCGTTTAGCAATTCCTGTACCCCGTGCCTTCGCTGAGTTTTCCATTTCAGCAGTGATTTGGCTGGAATACTTCTTGTGGGATGCATCTGCTACACAAATGATAAATGAAATTTCACTCATAGGATTTAATGGACATCATCTCTGATGTTATTTTGGACTATTAAAGGGATTAAAATGACTAGTGGTGTTTTCCCCGTAGGAAAACAAGAATATGCGAAGGGTCAAGCCCTGAAGGCCTGCCTCGAAAAAGTCATTGGTACTAAGGCAATGCTTATCCCTGAAGCTTTGAGCATCAAAGCCATATGAGAAAGATCTGATAGATTTAGGGTAGTTGCCATCATACAAGGGTGCAAATGTTGTATGTACAGCAAAGAATTGCAAGTAAATTGAGTAAAAACTTAATAAAAATGAAAAAAAATCCTTTTCTAATGCAAAAGCTGAGACAAAGTGGTGATTTTTTTATTTAAACGAAATTATTTTGCCATGTCTTTTAACGCGGCTACCAAGTTATCGCAATCCGCTGTACTGGTGTAAATATTAGGACAAACCCGCACACCTCGAACACCCGCACCGTCAATAGCCGCAGTAAAAATCTTGTATTTCTCTAATAGAATTTTACTCATTTCAGAAGGAGTGTATTTTTCCACCCATACGTTACCAATTCCACAGCAACGTTTAGGATCTTCTGGTGTATTTACTTGAATTCCAGAAATACCACGAACCTGATCGCTCCAATACTTTTGTAAAAAGCGCAATCGGTCTTCCTTTCTTTTGGATCCAATTTGCTCTTGAAAGGCGATAGCATCGATCACCGTCAGGTCGGTAGCTGCTGGATGGGTACCGATATGATTGAGATAACCTATGGTTTCAAGACTAAGATTGAATGGAGCCAAAAGGGGTTGAATCTTCTGGATTTTATTTTTTTTCACATACAACATGCCTGCGCCCAAGGGAACACTCAACCATTTGTGCAAACTAGAACCGTAATAATCACAGTCCAAGTCATGCATAGAAAAGGTAAAATGACCCACCGCATGCGCCCCATCCAGCATAATATCCACCCCATGTGCATGCGCCATATCGGCAATTTTTCTGACAGGTAAGATATGTCCAGTGATATTTACGATATGAGGTACCATCATCAATTTGGTCTTGGGAGTAATGGCCTTGCGGTAGACTTCCACTACTTCTTCATCCGATGTTGGATGCATGGGTATATCGACTTTAATGGTTTTTATCCCCCAACGCTTGGACGCCAGTTCAAACATGGTCTGCATACTACCGTAATCCTGATTTGCATACACTGCTTCATCTCCAGCCTGCCAAGGAAAGCCTGAAATGATTAAGTCTAGAGATTCGGTGGTGTTCCTAGTCAACACAACTTCTTCAGAATCAGCACCAACCAATCTTGCAAGTGCAGCAGCTGATTTGGCTTTATTTTCAACCTGGACACCCCGCATGTAATGGGAGCCTTGATAATTCACCTCTCTGATATGGGAAATATATTTTTCCAAAAGTTCTTCTGGTAAAAAACAATAATAGCCGTTCTCGAAATTCAGGTAATCGGGTTTAAGTTTATATCCCGCTCGAAGTTGATCCCAAATATCCTCCCGATTCCAATCCACATTTTTCAAAGAAATAGCCTGCACAGTGCTTGGAAATAAACTTCCTCCAATACCTAAGGCAGTGATGTTTTTTAAAAAGGTTCGCTTGTTCATCAGTTAGGACTTTTATAAGAAATAGGAAAGTAACCAAATAAGCAGTAAAAAAATAGCCATTCCTGTAATCCAAGGTGCTCGTTTTGGAAATTCAAATTCGCAGATAGGACAAATGGAAAGCGAATTATCGACTTCCATGGCGCAGGAGGGGCATTCCTTCTTTTTCATAGGAGTTTTATTCTGCGGGAAGGGCTCACCAAACCCCTCGTGTTTTCATCTTTAGGGTATACACCGAGCCCATGGCAGTAATAAACAATACATTTCTAGTCAAGGTACCAAAGGTTACATTCGCTGTCCAGTTTTCAGGGACAGGAATGTGGGCAATTTTTTCACCAAACTTGTTAAAAACCGTTACTCCCCTGCCTGTGAGGTAAACATTACCTTTATCGTCTATGGTCATGCCATCAGATCCGATTTCGCAGAAAAGGGTTTTATTGGTCAAATACCCGTCGTCTTGAATGTCGTATTTCCAAGTTTTGGATGCTCCGATATCGGCCACATAAAGAACCTTTCCATCGGGAGTTCCAATGATCCCGTTGGGTTGGGTCAAATCTTGGGTAACCCTAAACAATTCCGTTCTATCCTCAGAAAGAAAATAGACGTGTTGTCCATCCTGTACCATTTCTTTCCCACGAATCCCTTCCCAATAGGGACGGGGATACAAGGGATCGGTAAAGTACAGCCCTCCACTAGGTCGAACCCAAACGTCGTTGGGGCCATTCAATTTTTTCCCCTTAAAAGAAGAGACCAAGACTTTTTCCTTTCCCGATTGCATGTCGAATTCTATCAATTCATTATTTAAATCGGCCGCCGCTATCACTTTTCCATCCAATTGAACAAACAAACCATTGGATCTACCGGTACCTTCTTTGACCAAGGAAACTTGATTGCTATTGGCATTCCAGAGGTAAATTTTATCGTTAGGTTGGTCAGTAAAATAAATATCTCCAAAGCGGTTCATCGCTGGACCTTCGGTAAAAGAAAATCCATCTTTCACTTTTTCCAATTGAGCGCCTTTGGCAACAATACCTCGCTTGTCATCAATTTGTGCGCGTAGGCTGTAATGAAAAGCTAGGAAGTATACAAGAAATGACAATAAAGAGAAGTAAAATTTCATGGGGGAAGATATTATTTTCTATTCATGACTAAAACGAGTTTGTCCACTTCAGGACTGTAAGCCATCCGACTGATGCCTTGATGACTTGAAGATTCAATTTTTCCAAGAGATTGCCAATCAGAATCCAGAATATGTTTTAAAAAAACTTCATTTCCTTTGGCCATAAGAAGGTGGTTTTTATCTATCCAAATAAAATCTTGGGAGTTAGGAAGTGCCATTCCATAAGATTTTTTTTCACCCCTTTTTAAGTCTACTGATGCCATTTCAAAAGCATTTCCTTCCTGATTATCTACCGCTATTTTTCTATTCAAATAGGAAATCTCATCGGTGGAAGGCCTTCTTTTTACTGTGCGACCTATGTTAGTATCTAGGGTATCCACTTTTCCTTTTCCACGAACGTAGATTAAAGAATTGGGATCTCCCAACAAAAAAAATGCGGCTTTTCCCTCAAGCCAATCGTAATATCCTACAGGAAAAATATCTTCATACAATACTTCGGGGGCTTCTCCCGTAACAGGATACAACCACAGCCTTTGGGTTCCATTAGGTTCAACCACAATAGCTGAAAAATAGGATCCACATTCTGTGAGGCTAGGAGAATATTCACTTCGATCAGGAGTTTTAGTAAGGTTGGTAAATCGATTGGCTCGAAAACTGTATAAGATGATGTCGTGATTTCCCTTATCATCTGCTGCAGAAAATACAAATTCCGAATCGTTGATAAAACTTGGCTGATTATCGTACTCAGGTCGGTTGGTAAGTGGCTTGGCCGTATTTGGCATTATTTTTAGTTTCCCACCTTTACCTGAAATATCTACCAACCACAAGTCTGTAGCTACTTGAGCGCTGACCGGGTTAATAACAAAGAAGAGGTTTAGCAGAAGGGTAAAAGTTATTTTTTGCATAGAATTAATTTCTGATTTAACTAAAGTAAATATTTTCGGTTAAGAACAAGTGAATCTACTTTCTCAATATTCAAACTCAATTTTTGACCAATTGCGGCTGAAACAAGATCTCTTGGCTGATCAGGCAGTACAAGTATTGGTTTCAAACCCTCAATTTGCAAAAGAAATCAATTCTTGGGATTCCATTCCAGGTACTCTCCCAGCTAATTTTCCGGAGGATTTGAAGCTTTATTTTAAATTTTTTCTGGATAAGGAAAAAGATTTTTTGCTACAAGTTCACCAAGTGTCCCAAGCTTATTTTGAGCAAAAGGGGGATTTATACCTTGCCATGCTCGGTTTTTATTCCTTGCCTTATTGCTATGCATTTGCCGATGGAGCGCAAGTGCTGGTCCGGTCCCAGCGTATACTCCACCAAATTGGGGAAAGGCTAGGAGAGACCACCCGTTTTGTATTGGATATTTTCAAGCCAGGAGCATTTACGAGCCAAGATGCCGCTTACCTCAGTTGCTCAAAAGTTCGGCTGATTCATGGCTATAGCCGATATTTTATCCTAAAATATGCTAAGGATTGGGATCCGGCTTTCGGAGCACCCATCAACCAGGAAGACCTTTTGGGTACTAATCTTGCATTCAGTCACATTGTTCTACGAGGAATGTTCAAAATTGGAAAGAGGCCAAGCCTAGAAGAACACAAAGCTATACTAGGGTATTGGAAATGGATTGGGAAACTTTTAGGAGTGGAAACTAGCCTATGGCCTAGCAGTCCAAAGGAAGCTTATGAATTGGATCGCCTGATTCGAAAGCGGCATTTGAAGGCTTCAGAAGCAGGCAAGATTCTTACCCGTGCACTTCTAGAATTCTATCAGAAAAACATCCCGGATTCAGTATTAACTACACAATTGGAATCTATCCTGGCATTTTTTCTTGGAAAAGAAGCGTCCAAGGCGGTTGGTATTTCATCTAAGCTTCAGGTTCCAGGGGATATTTTGGGCCTAGTATTAAAGGGGACAGGATTCAAAACTTTTGGGTCTCAAAAAAATTATTTGGCTTTGAAAAAGAATTTAGACTCTCAACAACTTTTACAATTTGGCAGGGTGCTAAAAATACAACTTCCAGAGTTTAATCGTTCGTAATCGCACAGCTAGCTGTTCGTTATTCCCGCAGGTTTAGTGCTTCAACCGCATTAAAATCTTTCTAACCTCTTTTTTGGGTTTTGGCATCATTTTCGTAAATACCCATCACATGAATGAGTTAAAGCAATGGACCAAGCAAATCCCTCTGGAATTATTCTTCTGGATAGGGAGCATTGCAGCCATTCTTACGATCAATCCGGTGGTAGAAGCATTCAGTCTTTGTCCATTGCACCACATGGGTATATCATGGTGTCCAGGATGTGGTTTGGGAAAAGCGATGAATCTCTTAGCTCGAGGAGAGTTTCAGGCTTCTTGGCATCTGCATCCAGCAGCTAGCTTGGCGTATGGAGCGATCTTTCATCGCATTTGGGTATTACTTAAAACACTAAAACGAAGCGAAACCTATGGCAAACGTATTGAGACATCTCCCTGAATTGGAAGGGATGGAATTGGGCTACATTCAAGGGTTAATGAAAACTATGGATGAGGAAGAGGCATCTTTATTCGCTCAAGTTTATCGTGCAAGACGAAAAGATCCACAGATGGTATTGATTTTAACCTTGTTAGGTTTCTTTGGCTTTGCTGGATTGCATCGCTTTATATTGGGCCAACTTGGGCTAGGTATATTATACTTAATTACTGCTGGTTTATGTTTTATTGGAACAATTGTCGATCTGGTGAATTATAAAAGTTTGGCCTACGAATACAACATCAAAGTAGCTCATGAAACCTTGAATATGTTGACCTATAATTTCTCAGAAAAAGGAAATAACGAAAACTAAACCAACATTCCACATTCATTTTAACCTTTGGTTTCTAAGAAGCCAAAGGTTTTTTATTCTACCAAGAATCGTCGGTATCTGACGTTGATGCTTGCTGTAGTTGGATCAAAGACTCCCCCAAAGGAGATCGTAGCAAATGAAATTGGGTCAAGCGATATTCCAAAATCTGTAATTCTTCAAAGGAAGCTTTGGAAAATGAATAGGGGAGTTCGATCAATGCGGCCGATTTGGAGGAAAATGGAGGAGGAAGTGCGGAATCAAAAAGGAGCGGCCAAAGCGTCTTTCTACAGCCTAGTCCCCAGAAATCTAAGGGATATTGGCTTGCATACCTCTGCAAGCGTTGATTGATTTCCTTGAAAAATTGTTCCGTTTCTTCTAAGCGAATGCGTGAGCCAACCCTAGATTTTCCTTTGGTTTTCAAATGTTTATATTGAGACTTGCCTTGCTTTTGCCTAACCAAATACGCACGAAAAATTTTGTGTTCCACCAACCTCCCTTGATGATAATACCCCAAGGCTGCTTGTCCTGCGCTAATTAAGGCAAGGCAATAATGACTTTCTTCCACAGGTCCAATCCTACCTTCCGAGTACCAGATGTGCGTCCAGGGTAAAAACAACTTCGCGATCCAATCCTTTTTGTGCTCGATGAGTAGCTGATGTTTTTTAGGTAAATACGAAATTGACCAAGGCTGCTCTCTGGCTTGATGAAGTAGGTGTAAGACCTGATCTGTAGAAATTGTTAGAGTTTGGGTAATTTTCATCATAAAGCCAGTGGCTTGGCTATCTTTACATCAAAGAAACTAAAATTACATGCAAGAAGAAATACGAAAGGCCTTGGAAAGGATGTGTGACCCAAAGGAATCGGAAGCCTACCATTTCGCAGATAAGGTGGGAGCCCTAGCCGATGCGGAAACAAAAGAAGTACTTCTCCAACTAGTGAGGGGTGAGGATTGGGAAATTGCTTATTTGGCCTGCAGGGCACTTTCCAAGACTCCTTGGAACGATGATGCATTGGAAGCCATCTTCGAGACCATTTTTGATAAGAAAAATAAAGACTGGCAAGGAGCGTTTGTTCAAATTTTAGAAGAATTTAATCTTAGCGAATATTTTGTAGATGTGTTTCGCGTTTACCTTTTTGGAAATTACAAAGCATCCACCCTGGCCAAGGATTATTTGGATGAAGTGGAATTTGACATAAGTCCTAGAACCATTCGAAAAGCTGAAAAGCACTGGAATCACTACCTGCATAATCCAGAGGATGAGGATAGCACAAGGATAAAAAAGCAAGAGGTAGAACCCATGTTGCGGGAGTTAAAAGCTCTTTTTTCCTAGTTTACTTAGAATCATCCTCTTTTTTTTACTCCTCTAACCGCCTCTGCAAGCAAAGGTTGTTCCGGCCAGGAGTGTTTGGGATAGCGCTGTTTGAGCTCTTTTTTGACCTCAAAATAGCCAGAAGTCCAAAAGCTTTTCAAATCCCGAGTCAACTGTACGGGTTTGTAACCCGGTGAGAGCAATTCAATGAGTAATGGCACACGTCCTTCATTCACTTTTGGGGTTTCAAGCATGCCAAAAAGTTCCTGTAAGCGGACGGATAAGCGAGGGGAGCTTCCATCTTCTTGGTAGCGTATGGCTATTTCACTACCAGAAGGTACCGTCAAAAACCTTGGCGCCAGCCTTTCTAATTCCTGCTGTTGCTCAAAGGACAGTGCGTGGGTTAAAAACTGACTTAAATTCAATTTTTTCAGTTCCTCATTCTTGGTAATGCCCATCAGGTAGGGTTCCAGCCAGTTTCCAGCTGTGGTACAAAGCGTCTCAACCGACCAATTTGGCCAATTTTGGTTGGGATGCCAAATCGCTACCGACTGTACACGAGCAATTAATTCCAGAACAGACTCGTTCCAGTCTAGCAAAAATTCTCCTTCCTTTTGAATGGTTTCAAGAAGTAGGTGAACTGCCAGTTCTGGATTCACTTTTGGAAGCGGTCTATTGCCCAAGACAATTGCCCCGATTCGTATCTCCGCATGCGCTTGAAGTCCACCTTTCTTTCGGTCCCACTCCAGCACCTCCTTGGTTTTGAGTAGGGGAGCCAAATCCTTTGGATTCAAGGGGGCTGCCATCCATATTTTGCCCATTCCATCTCGAGCATCCAGGTGAGCCACGGCCAACCAGGATTCGTAGGCGAGATCATCTTTATGCCCCATTTGGGCTATTTTCCCATTAGCAAGTTGGAATTGAGCATTGTTTCCAGGTCTAGCCGCTGCGATTCGCTCTGGGTAGGCATAGGCAAGCAAAAGTCCTGTAGCCCAAGGATCTACTGGA
>Ga0169931_10013208_pt1 | contig 11311 bp, 12 predicted proteins | sample Kivu_15m_20L_FD_129675 | JGI IMG/M metagenome (GOLD analysis project Ga0169931, IMG submission 129675) | Freshwater microbial communities from Lake Kivu, Western Province, Rwanda to study Microbial Dark Matter (Phase II) - Kivu_15m_20L... | ecosystem: Environmental > Aquatic > Freshwater > Lake... | reverse complement strand
AGTTTTTTGGCTCAACTGTTTTATATAGAATTTCACGCTAAGCTAATATATAACCATGAGTAAACAATTTCTTTTAACAGGGGCAACTGGTTTTTTGGGAAGCCACTTATTAGTAGCTCTTCTGGAAAATAATTATGAGTTGATTATTCTAAAAAGATCTTTTTCAAATACTTCCAAAATAAAAGATTTTTTGAATTATGTAAAATCTTACGATATTGATTTGATTGATCTTGACTCAATATTTGCATCGAATAAAATCAACACCATCATTCATACTGCTACTAACTACGGGAGATCGAATAATAATATATCTGAAATTTTAAGATCTAATCTTTTTTTTCCTCTTGAATTACTCTCCAAAGGACAAAAAAATCATCTGGAATGCTTTATAAATATTGATACTGCTCTTCCTAAGACTGTAAGTAATTATGCCTTATCTAAAAGGCAGTTTTATGATTGGCTTGTTATTTTTTCTGACAAAATACCTTGTGTAAATGTTGTAATAGAGCATTTTTACGGGTTTCCAGACTCTGATTCAAAATTTGTAACTAAAATCATTAGAGATTTATTAGCCAAAATTGAAAAAATTGATTTGACTTTGGGCGAGCAGAAAAGAGATTTTATTTATATAGATGATGTAATTAGCGCACTTATGACTATAATTAAAATTGTGCCTAACTTTGATAAAAATTTGACTGAATTTCAAATCGGTAGCGGCAAAAATATTTCGATTAGAGAAATCGTAGAGTTGATTCAAGGGCTCTGTGATAATCATAATACCAAACTTAATTTTGGGGCTCTGCCTTATAGACATAATGAAATAATGGAATCAAAAGCAGATATTTCAAAAATTCTCACACTTGGCTGGCAAGAAAAAATAAGTTTAGAACAAGGCTTACAAATAACTATTGATTTAGAAAGGAGGTTATTAAGATGAAATATTTGATTACAGGTGGTTGTGGTTTTTTGGGTTCAAATATAGCAGTTGAATTAATAAAGAGAGGCAAAGAGCTTGTTGTTTTTGATGACTTGTCTAGATTTGGAGCTCAATTAAATCTAGATTGGCTCAAGCGACAAGGTGACTTTAATTATATTTCTGGTGATATTCGCGACCAATCGTCAGTAGAAAAAACCATATCGAGTGAAAAGCCTGATGCAATTTTTCATTTGGCTGGTCAAGTTGCGATGACAACCTCGATCGCTAATCCTAGATTTGATTTTGAAGTCAATGCCCTTGGTAGTTTTAATGTTTTAGATAGTGTTAGAAAATATTCTCCAGATTCTTTAATTGTTTATTCATCTACGAATAAAGTTTATGGTGATCTTGAATGGACTTCTTATGAAGAGACCAATACCAGATTTATAGCAAGAGATTTCCCTAATGGTTTTCCAGAAACAGTTCCTTTGGAATTTCACTCTCCTTATGGCTGTTCAAAAGGAGCCGCTGATCAATATATGTTAGATTTCCATAGAATTTTTGGAACGAGGACTGTTGTCTTTAGGCATTCATCTATGTATGGAGGAAGACAATTCTCCACATATGATCAAGGTTGGGTTGGATGGTTTTGCCAAAAAGCACTTGAAGTAAAAAATAATTTGGCCAAGGAGCCTTTTACTATTTCTGGTAGCGGTAAGCAAGTCAGGGACTTGCTTCATGCTTCTGATATGGTAGAGCTTTATTTGCAGGTGGCGCATGATATTGAAAAAGTAAAAGGACAAGTTTTTAATATTGGTGGTGGTATCCAAAACAGTTTGTCTTTGCTTGAGCTTTTTGATATTCTCGAAAAAGAACTGGGTATAAATCTAGAATATATTAAGCTTCCTCCTCGAGAAAGTGATCAAAGGCTTTTTGTTGCTGATATTCAAAAAATTACTAATTTTATTGGCTGGAAGCCCCGAATAGATAAGTATTCTGGTATAAAACAAATGTTAGGTTGGGTAAGTCAAAATGTCTAAAATAAATTTAAGTATAATTCTTCCAGCTTATTGTGAGGAAGAGAATCTTAGGTTGTTATTGCCTCGGATAGTATCTACCATGTCAAATTTGGCAATTGGTTTTGAAGTAATTGTGGTTGATACAATGGAGCCGCTCGATAATACACGAGCAGTTTGCCAAGAGAATGGGGTTAAATATTTGAACAGAAAAAATGGAAATAACTACGGAGATGCCATTAGGACTGGTATTCAAGAAGCATGTGGAGAAAAGATTATTTTCATGGATGCGGATGGTTCGCATTCGCCTGAATTTATTTTAAAACTTTTAGAATCTCAAGATTCCTATGATGTTGTGATTGCATCTAGATATATCAAAGGTGGTTATACTGAAAACAGTAAAATCTTAGTATTAATGTCAAAAATATTGAATATTACTTATTCAATATTTTTAAATATAAAATGCAAAGATATTTCAAACAGTTTTAAACTTTATGACACAAGTCTTATCAAGAGTATAAATTTATATTGTGATAATTTTGATATTGTAGAAGAAATTTTATATAAATTATCCAAGCACAATAAAAAATTACGCATAAAAGAAATACCTTATACTTTTAAAGCTAGAATTTTTGGAAAAACAAAAAGAAATTTATTCCTTTTTATAATCTCTTATTTTGTTACTATGTTGAAACTTAGATTTGGCAAATAATTATTTGTAGGAATTAAAAAATCTTTTGAAAGTATCTCTAATATAGTCTATATCAGGGTCATTTATGCCAGGCCAAACTCCGATCCAAAAAGTATTCATCATTATAGTGTCGGAATTGGGGATTAATTTATAGTGTTCTTCTGTAAGATCTTGTGGACTTAAAAGGTGAGAGTCTCTAATTCTAAATTTAGTATCAGAGCTTATAAATGCTGGTTGTCTAAGCATATTTCCTGCGAATAATAACCTAGTGCCAATTTTATTGTCTTCTAGATATTTGACTAATTCCACTCTCTTGAATTTATCATTGTCTTTAATGGTAATTGGGAAGCCAAACCAAGATGGAGAGCTGTTTTCTGTTGCATGTGGAAGAATCAAATAATCTTCAAAATCTTTGAGCTTCTCAGATAGGATTTTGTAGTTTGTTTTTCTTTTTTCAATGAATCCTGGTAATTTTTCTAATTGTGACAATCCGATGCCTGCTTGCCAGTCAGTAATTTTCAAATTATAGCCAAGATGAGAATAAACATATTTATGATCATAGCCTATTGGTAAACGACCATAATGTCCATCAAAGCGTTTGTTACAAGTATTGTCCTTGCCTGCGGGGCACCAACAGTCTCGGCCCCAATCTCTAAAGGATAATAAGATTTTGTAAAGTGCAGTATTGTTCGTTAATACCGCACCACCTTCTCCCATAGTGATGTGGTGGGCAGGATAAAAACTAAGGGTCGCGATATGTCCAAATGTGCCTGTTAATTTATCTCGATATCTAGAACCAAGTGAATCACAGTTATCTTCTATTAACCAAAGATTATATTTTTTACAAATTTCTAAAATTTTATCGAGATCAAAAGGATTACCTAAGGTATGAGCAATAAAAATTGCTTTGGTTCTTTCGGAGATGGCTTCTTCGATTTGTTCAGCATTTATATTATATGTTCCTATATCAGTATCAATAAAAACTGGAATTAAACCATTTTGAATTATTGGGTTAATAGTCGTAGGAAATCCAGCGGCTACACTAATAACCTCATCACCTTTTTTCAGTGCTCGTTCACCTAGCTTAGGAGAGGTTAAAGCCGACATGGCAAGCAGGTTTGCAGAAGAGCCTGAATTAACAGTGAGGCTATATTTTATACCCATGAATTTGGCAAGTTTGGTTTCGAATTGTTGATTTAATCTTCCAGTAGTTAACCACATATCAAGAGAAGCATCGATCATATTTGCAAGTTCGTTTTGATCTAGAACCTTGCCAGAGACTGGTATGTATGCTCCTGGTTTTCTTGAATGGGAGTAACAAATTTTAAAATATAAATAAGCTGAAGATTTTACTAACCCTCTAAAAAAACCATCAAAAAATTTTGAAATATTAATCATCTATAGACTCCATTTGATATTTAATTCTTTTGCTGTAACTGAGTATCGTTTAATTGCGTTTCTAGAATACTCTGTCATTAAATTATTATCATAGTAAGCCTTGTACCATTCAATTGTATTTTCAATAGCAGTGCTTACGGAGTAAACCGGTCTCCAATTAAGTACTGACTTAGCTTTATTAATATCAAGCATCAACAATTTAGCTTCATGAAGAGATTGATCTTGTTTGATTTCATATTGACCTTGCCCCCAAAGCTCTAAAGTTTTTTTAACTATATTTTCTACGGATAAATTTCCCTCATTTTCAGGACCAAAATTCCAAGCTTCAGAAAATTTTTGAGGGTTTAGCCAAGAAAGTGCACCTAACCACAAATAGCCTGAGATCGGCTCTAAGACGAATTGCCAAGGCCTAATAGCCTCTGGGCTTCGAATGATTATTTTTTCGTCTTTAACTAAAGACCTTATGCAATCTGGTATTAGTCTGTCTTCTGACCAGTCTCCCCCTCCAATGACATTACCTGCTCGCGCAGAGCTAACTGATATATTTTTTAAAAATGAATTTCTATATGCTGATATTACTAATTCGGTGGCCCCTTTACTAGAACTATAGGGATCGTAACCACCCATAGGATCTGTTTCTTTATAACTATAATTACATTCTTTATTCTCATAACACTTATCGCTTGTCGCATTGATAAGCACTTGCACACTTGGAGTTTCTCTTATAGCCTCAAATAAATTTATAGTACCCATAATATTAGTTTCATAAGTTAGCTTTGGTTCTTTATAAGATCTTCTAACCAAGGGCTGGGCCGCAAGATGAAAAACTATATCAGGTTGGGTTTCATTTAAAACTTTTTTTAAAAGGTTCTCATCTCTTATATCTCCCGTCACATGAGTTATATTTTTTTCTAGTTCAAATATTTTAAACAAGCTAGGCTGAGTATTAGGTGCTAGAGCATATCCTATTACTTCGGCCCCTAGTTCTTGAAGCCAAAGACTAAGCCAAGACCCTTTAAACCCAGTATGTCCTGTTACTAAAACTTTTTTACCCTTATAAATATTTTTAAAAAAACTGGTCACAAACTTATTCTCTAGGCTCCTTTAAAAAGGAAAACCAAGGAGCCTGACCTGATTGCCAGAGTTGCTCTAATTCATTTTTATCACGAAGAGTATCCATAGGTTTCCAAAAACCAGTGTGCTTATAAGCCGCCACCTGATTATCTCTTGATAATTTTTCTAGTGGCTCTTTTTCCCACATGATTTCATCTCCTTCAATATAGTCAAAGATTTTAGGTTCAAGTACAAAGAAGCCTCCATTTATCCAGGCGTTATCTCCTCTAGGTTTTTCTTGGAACGATAAAACAATATTAGAGTTATCTATATTCAATGCTCCAAATCTACCCAAAAGCTGAATAGCTGTAAGTGTGACTAATTTTTTATGACCTTTATGAAATTCCAAGAGTTTGTTGATATTAATATCTCCTACTCCATCACCGTAGGTCAGCATAAAAGTTTCTTCTCCAACATATTTTTGAACCCTTTTAATTCGACCACCAGTAAGAGTGTTTAATCCTGTGTCAACCAATGTTATTTTCCAGGGTTCTGCAGAACTTTTATGAATCTCAATACTATTATTTTTCAAGTCAACGGTTACGTCAGATTGGTGAAGGAAGTAATTTGTAAAATATTCTTTTATCAGATATCCTTTGTATCCAAGCAATACTGTGAAGTCATTAAATCCATATTGAGAATAAATTTTCATAATGTGCCAGAGAATAGGTTTGCCGCCTATTTCAACCATCGGTTTTGGTCTGACATCGGTTTCTTCACTTAACCGAGTACCCATTCCACCAGCTAATATTAATACCTTCATATTATTAGAAAATCAAATTTAGCTATTTTTAGAAAATACTAATTTATAGCTTTCCTAATTATAAATCCTATTTATTAGATCAACAAGCTAGCCCTACTCCAATCCACCCACCACCAAAACAAATTCTCCCTGAATCTCTTTTGGGAATTGGGTTTTGAGCTGGTCGATAATTTCTTCAACAGCCCCAAAATAATGTTGTTCAAATTTTTTGGTTAGCTCGCGTGCTAAAAAAATCTTGCGTGTGGGTGCAGGTACAAAAACATTTTTTATATCTTCAAGTGTTTTTAGTATGCGGTGTGGGCTCTCGAAAAACACTAGGGGACGAGCTTCCGAGCTCAGGGTCTTTAATACGCGCCTTCTCTGTTTAGGGCCGTGCGGTAAAAATCCCTCAAATACAAACCTAGAGCAGTCTATAGGGCAGACGCTTAGCGCTGTAGTGAGCGCAGAGGCGCCTGGCAAAGGCACTAGGCTGTGTTCTGTGCCTGAGATAGCCTGAATCAAGCTGGAGCCAGGATCTGAGATCAGGGGCGTGCCAGCATCTGAAATAATGCCGATATCCTCGCCCGCTGAAAGCCGCGCTAGGATTTCGTTACAGCGTTTTTCTTCGTTTTCTTTATTACAAGAGATAAGTTTTTTTTCGCCTAATTGAAAATGATTAATTAGCTTCATGGTCACGCGCGTATCTTCGCAATAAAGAGTTTTTAGCTCCTTAAGCACGCGGAGCGCCCTGAGACTGATATCTTCAAGGTTTCCTATTGGGCTGGCTATAATGTAAATACTGGACATGGTTTGAACAAGGTGGTCTATTTCGCTTTAAAACGGAGATTAAGCGAATCCTTTAAGGAATTGTTAATTCATATTAAACAATCACCTACTCTAGTATATAGCCTTATTGACTATGCTAGAATACTTTTCTTGCATGGCACTTAAAAGAAAAAAACCTAGTCCTGATTTAGAAGAGTTAAACTACAAAAACGTAGCTCTCCTTAACAAGTATTTAGACTCAAGTAATAAAATCTTGGGCCGGGGTCAAACTGGATTGGACGCTAAAAAGCAACGCCAATTGCAAAGAGCAGTTAAGCAGGCTAGAAGTCTTGGCCTCTTAGGATTCAATTAAGGAGATTATCAATGTCACGCAAATGCGCAATTACTGGTAGAACAGCAGGCAAAGGGTGGAGATATTCTTTCTTAAGAGCTCACTTTAATCCGACTGCCAAAAGAAAATTTCACATTAACCTTCAAGAAATTGTAGCGATTATTGACGGCAAAAAACAAAAACTAAAAGTCAGCACTAAAGCTCTAAAGACTTTCCCAGAATTAAAATCTGGCATTTCAAGCGCTCAGCTAAAAAAAGGCAGACGCAGAAGAATGAATAAAGCTAAAAACGCTGTAAAATAAATACATGTCATCTACAGATTCAGTAAGCATTAAGGAATTAGCTTCTAAGCTAAAAACTTCTGACGCTCTTATAAAAAAAATCATAAAAGATTTTGAAATCGAAACTAAAAGAGATCAAAAACGAGTTCTTTTGAGTGCCGAATCTGTCCAGACTATAAGAGACATATTAGCTTTAAGAGCTAGCGGTAAAAAAAACATAGAAATCAAACAACTTTTTGATGAGGCTAAGGGCGTTAAACCAAGTGCAGGACCGAATTCTATCGAGCCTGAAGAAATGCCCGCAGAAGCGGCTGTCGAAGAGACCTCGCCTGAAGCTAAAAAGCCCAAAAAACCTAAATCAGCTAAACTAGCTAAGCAAGAGCCTTCTGTTCCTGAGCAGTCAGTGGATTCACCGGAAAGTTTTCAAGATCCGCGCGATCCAGAAATTGCTGTCGAGGGACTTAGTGCCGATGATATTCTTGAGCTTTCGGCGCTTCCGATTAATCAAGATGTGGATGTTTTAGTGCCGGGTGATTACCTTGAAGATGAAATCCCCCAATCCAATACCCAAGACGATCTTAAGCAGTTATTATCGCTAGAAGGTAATGAGGATCTAGACGAAGAGCTTGAAGATGAGATCACTGATGAGCAGATCGAAGAAGAGCTCACTCAGCAAAACAGGCGCGGTGACAGGCTTTCGCCTCGTAAGATTCGTCGTCGTCAATTTAGTTTTCGTTATATCCAGAGACAAATCGCCAATGATTCTAAGCGCGTAAACTACATAAAACAAAAACTACGCCGCGGCAGTCTTTCCACAAAAGAAAAAATGATACTAGAAGATTCGCTACATCATAGAGCGGTATTGCTTTCTGGGTGGATACAGTTGTTACGTTGGGTTAAGAGCTAAAAAATAAAATGCTTAGATTTTTAACTAGTGGAGAAAGTCACGGGCCCGAGCTAAATATAATCCTAGAGGGCATTCCAGCTAATATGAATTTATTAGCAGAAGATGTGGATCTTGATCTTAAGCGCCGCCAAGCCGGATACGGGCGCGGTGGGCGCATGAAAATCGAAACTGATAAAGTGATTTTTACTGGTGGTGTTCGCCACGGCAGGACTTTTGGGGGCGCGCCGATCGGCATGAAGCTCATCAACAAAGACCACGAAAAATGGCTAAATGTAATGTCCTCTAAGCCAGTCGACACCAGTGATCCAGAGATCCAGAAGCAACTACAAGATAAATTTATTTCGCGCGTAAGACCTGGGCATGCTGATTTTGCTGGAGCTCTTAAGTACCAAGCTGAAGATGTAAGAGATATTCTTGAGCGTTCTTCTGCTCGTGAGACCACGTCTAGAGTGGCTGTAGGAGCGGTTTGTAAAAGATTTTTGCAAGAGTTTGGGATAGAAATTTATTCTCATGTGCTGAGAATCGGTGAGCTTGAGTCTTCTACTAATAATCAAAATTGGTGGAGTGATTTAGACCAAGATGAGTATTCTCGGCGCAAGCAGTTAATAGAAAATTCTGAGCTTAGGATCTACGATCCAAGCGGTCTTGAAGATCAAAAGTTTAAGGATTATATCGACTCTATTCGCAAAAAAGGCGATACCGTCGGTGGTCTTCTAGAGGTTTTTGCTCTGGGAGTGCCTGTGGGATTGGGTTCTCACGTGCAGTGGGATAGAAGGCTAGACGGACTTATCGCTCAAGCCTTGATGAGTATTCATACTGTAAAATCTGTCGAAGTCGGTATCGGAGATCAAGTCTCTGAGCTTCTTGGCTCGCAGGTGCATGATCAGATTTTTCTTAATCAAGATTCAGCTGATAATTCGGACTTGAGATACACCCGTAAGACTAATAACTCTGGCGGTATCGAAGGCGGTATGTCTAATGGTATGCCTATCACTTGCAGAGTAGGTGTTAAGCCTATTCCTACTCTAGTCTCTAAGTTAGCGTCTGTGGATTTATCTACTAAGACCGAGTCAGAGTCTCATTTTGAGCGATCGGATGTTTGTGTGGTTCCGGCCGCTGGAGTGGTGCTAGAAGCGATGCTTGCTTTTGTAATTGCTAAGGTGTTTTTAGAAAAATTTGGCGGTGATAGTATGCAAGAAATCAGCCGTAATTATAATGCTTACCTTGAGCAGTGCTCAGGAAGATAGTTTTACCAAGGTTTTAATTTTTTGGTTTTTGCGCCTTGTGCTTGCTGACTAGATCCTTGCTTAATATCTCCGGGATCAGCTTCTTCGACTTGCATTAATAATCTTTCGACATCATCATCACTAAGACCATTGGTGCTCTCTGGGTCGCTCTGGGAGGGTGATTGGTTCTCTTGGGGCTTGGGGTTTTGCTGAGGGTTTTGATTGTTTTTGTTTTTATCCTGGTTATCAGGTTTTTCTTTTTTTTGATCGTTTTGATTTTTTTGTTGGTTTTGATCTTCTTGTGATTGATTCTTACCTTCTTGTTTTTCTTGCTCGAGCATTCGGCGAGCCAGTTCTAGATTGTGTTTAGCATCTTCATCATTAGGATCAAGTTTTAGAGCTTGCTCATAAGCTGAAATAGCGTTAGGATAATCTTCTAATTTAAAATAGGTGTTACCAAGATTATAAAAAGCTTTTTGCTTGAGTTTTTTGGACGAGCTGTTTTCTGCTGATCTACCAAAATTCAAAAGAGCTTCTTGATAAAACCCCTGGCGATAATTACTAATCCCCATATTGTAGTTTAGACGCGGGTTTCGCGGCTCTTCTACCAAAACTCCTTCGTAGTAAGTCCTTGCTTTTTTATAATCATTAGCGCTAAGCGCAAAATCACCAGCCCATAATTTGGGATTAAAAACATTAGCCTGAGCAGGTGATGGGTTTATCAAGCTTAGGGTCAAAAACAATAAAATTATTTTACGTTTTTTTCTGGGAAGCTTGAATATTTGACTCCAATTAAAACTAAAACTCAATAAAAACTCCAGAATTAAAGTCAGAAACGCAATAGCCATGAAGATTTGGTAGGTCTCATACCATTTTTTTGTTTTGCCTGATTTTTGCACTTCGTCTTTTAGATTTTCGTTTATAAATTGAAAATATAATTGATCGATATGAAAATCTCCGGTAGTAGATCTGATATATCGCCCGCCAGCTGACTCTGCGACTTTTTTTAGTAGAGTATCATCTAGTTTTGAAATTACTATATTACCGCTTTCGTCTTTTACTAAGCCAGAATCAAGCTCAATAGGGGAGCCTTTTTCAGTGCCGATACCGATAGTAAAAATTTTAATACCTTCCTCATATGCTCTAGCCGCCTCGAGAACGGTTTCTTTATCTTGCTCCTCACCGTCACTGATAATTACCAGAGCCTTAGATTCAGAAGCCACATGCTTAAAAGCTTTGCGGGCTGTTTCTATAGCTGATTTTATTGAAGTACCCGGCTCTGAGACTGAGTCTATAGAAATTTTTCCGAGCCAATCTTTTACTAGTAAGTAATCGTGAGTGAGCGGGGTTTGGAGGAATCCGTCTCCTGCAAACACAATTAATCCTAGGCGGTCACCTTGGAGTCTATCTATTAGTTTAGATATTTCGATTTTGGCGCGAGTAAGTCTATTAGGGCTAATATCAGTCGCCATCATGCTTGCAGAGACATCAAAAGCTACCATAATATTAGTGCCTTTGGTCTCGACTTGTTTCCACTCATAACCCCAGCGCGGTGAAATCAGAGAAATAATTATCATTAAAAAAGCTATGAATACCAACGAGAAGCGCAGAAAAGTTTTTTGGGAATTAGAATTGGGTATTAAAGTTTTTAGCTGAGCATCAGATCCAAGTTCTTTTAGGACTTGCTTGCGTCTTTTCCAAGCGTAAGCAAGCAGGAAAACCGCTCCTAGAGCTAAAAACAAGAGAGGTAAATATTCTGGATGCTTAATATTCATTTATGTGATCCTAAATAAAACCGTGTTAGCTAGAACGAGCTCCATCACAAACAAGCCCAAAACGACCCAAAGAAATTTTTCAAAAATATCTTTATATGAGCTATATTCTTTTACTTCTATTTCTGTTTT
>Ga0169931_10013207_pt1 | contig 11311 bp, 8 predicted proteins | sample Kivu_15m_20L_FD_129675 | JGI IMG/M metagenome (GOLD analysis project Ga0169931, IMG submission 129675) | Freshwater microbial communities from Lake Kivu, Western Province, Rwanda to study Microbial Dark Matter (Phase II) - Kivu_15m_20L... | ecosystem: Environmental > Aquatic > Freshwater > Lake ... | reverse complement strand
TCCACCACGCTCGGGCCGAGCACCGTGCCCAGCACGGTGGCAATCGTGCCACCCACGAACGACCCGATCACGGCGGTGGACAACGCCGGCCCGGCCCGGCCCCGTTTGGCCAATCTGTTGCCCTCCAGCGCGGCCGCGATCGAGGCCGACTCACCGGGCGTGTTCAGCAGGATGGTGGTGGTCGAGCCGCCGTACATCGCGCCGTAGTAGATGCCGGCGAACATGATCAGCGCACCGGTGGGATCGAGCTTGACGGTCAGCGGCAGCAGCATCGCCACCGTGAGCGCCGGACCCACCCCCGGCAGCACGCCCACCGCCGTGCCGAGCGTGACCCCGATGAAACCCCACAGCAGGTTCGCCGGCGTGAGCGCCACCGCGAAGCCGGCCATCAGGGCCTCGAAGGTGCCGCTCACAGGCCAGCCGTCCCCAGCAGGGGCTGCAGCCACCCGCCCGGCAGGTTCACGTTGAGGAAGTGCACGAAGAACGAGAACACCGCCAACCCGAGCAGCAGGCCGATGCCCGCGTCACGCAGCCAGCGCGTGCTGCCGAAGCCCCGTGCCACGCAGGTGAACAGCGCCCCCGCCGCGATCACGAACCCGGCGTTTTGGATCAGCGCCATCTGGGCGATCAGCCCGCCGGCGACCCAGACGAAGCCGGCCGGTACGAACGGATGGTCGCCGCGCAGGGCGGGATCGTCGGGCACCGCTGCCCGCCAGCCGCCCGTGAACGCCTCGCCGAGCAGCCAGACGCCGGTCAGGACCAGGCCGGCCGCCACCAGGCGCGGCGCGAAGTTGGGGCCGACCCCCGAATAGCCACCTGATTCGGGCAGGCCCGCGGCCACCACGGTGGCCGCGATCCCCAGCAGCAGCACGCCCGCCGAGACCACCCGTTCGGCAGTCCGGCGGGCGCAGCCGGCGGCCCGCCGCGTCACTTTCGAAGGCCGAGCGATTCGATGATCGCCGTCACCCGCCGGGTGTCCTCGTCGATGAAGCGTTTGTAGTCATCGCCGCCCAGGAACCAGGGCTCCCAGCCGAACTTCGCCAGCGTCTCCTTCCAGGCGGGCGACTCGGTCGCGGTCCTGACCGCTGCCACCAGCGCATCGCGCTGCGCCGGAGTGATGCCGGGAGCCCCGAACACGCCGCGCCAGTTGCCCAGCACCACGTCGACGCCCTGCTCCTTGAGCGAGGGGATGCCCTCGAGCGGACCGGGGGCCGACACCGCCAGGCCCCGCATCCGGCCGCCCTTGATCTGTTCCGAGAACTCGCCGAGCCCCGACACCCCAGCCGACACATGACCGCCGACGATCGCGGCGATCGCCTCGCCGCCGCCCTTGAACGGCACGTAGTTGATCTTCGCAGGATCCGCGCCGATCGCCCTCGCGATCAGGCCCACCAGGATGTGGTCGGTGCCGCCGGCCGAGCCGCCGCCCCACGAGACCTTGCCCGGGTTGGCCTTGAACGCGTTCAGCAGATCGGCCAGATTCTTGTGCGGCGAGTTGGCCGGCACCGTGATCACCACGTACTCGCTGGTGAGCCGAGCGATCGGGGTGACCATGTCGAGGTTGACCGGCGACTTGTTCAGCACGATGCCGCCCACCATCACCATGCCGCCCATCATCACCGCGTTCGGGTCGCCCTTGGACCCGTTGGCGAACTGCGCCAGCCCGATGGTGCCGGCCGCGCCGCCCTTGTTGTCGAACTGGACCGACTGGACGACCTTGGCCGCCTGCATCGCGGCGGCGAGGCTGCGCCCGGTCTGGTCCCAGCCGCCACCGGGGTTGGCGGGGATCATCATCTTGAGCGTGCCGATACCCTGGGCCGCGGCAGTGCCCGGCAGCGCGAGGGTGGTGGACGCCAGCGCGCCCAGCGCCGCCAGCGAGAAATCGCGTCGTTTCATCGGTGAGCCTCCTCGTCCGGCGTGCAGGGCCGGTGGTGGGCCGGGAGGATACCCGTGCCGGCGCAGCAGGTAAACAAGGCCCGGGTTGGGTTACGCTCGCCTCCCCGCGCCCCAGCCGCAGCCCCCGCCAACCCGATGACCGCCACCACCGGCCCCGCCGTCGCTCGGGCCGACCCGCTGGCGCCCGCGCAGCGCCCGATCGGGCCGTTCGCCCGGCGCGCCTGGGGGCTCATCCGGCCCTACTTCACCAGCGAGCAGCGCTGGCAGGCGATCGGGCTGCTGGCGGCGGTGGTGGCGCTGAACCTGGTCACGGTCTACGTCGACGTGCTGATCAACGCGTTCCAGCGCGACTTCTTCAACGCGCTCGAGGCGAAGGACCAAGCCGAGTTCACCCGCCAGCTCTGGCGCTTCGCCGGGCTGGCCACCGCGTTCATCCTGGTGGCGGTCTACAAGTTCTACCTGACCCAGCTGTTCGAGCTGCGCTGGCGCGCCTGGCTCACCGCCCGCTACGTCGACGGCTGGCTGTCGCACCGCGCGTACTACCGGCTCGAACTGGGCGGCTCCGAGACCGACAATCCCGACCAGCGGATCGCCGAGGACATCCGGCTGTTCACCGACTACACCGTGTCGCTCACCATGGGCCTGCTCAACGCGGTGGTGACCCTGCTGTCGTTCGTGACCATCCTGTGGGTCGTCTCGGGGCCGCTGAGCGTCACCGTCGCCGGCTCCACGCTGACCATCCCGGGCTACATGGTGTGGGTCGCGCTGGCCTACGCGATCGCCGGCAGCTGGCTGTCGCACCTGATCGGCCGCCGGCTGATCCCGCTCAACTTCGCGCAGCAGCGCTTCGAGGCCGACTTCCGCTACGGGTTGGTGCGGGTGCGCGAGCACGCCGAGAGCATCGCGCTCTACCGCGGCGAAGCCCCGGAGCGCTCCGGGCTGCTGGCGCGCTTCGCGGCGGTGGTGGCCAACTACTGGGCGCTGGTGCGCGCGCAGAAGCGCCTGATCTGGGCGCAGAGCTTCTACGGCCAGCTGGCGGTGATCTTCCCGTTCGTGGTCGCGGCACCGCGCTACTTCAACGGCCCGCTCAAGCTCGGCGACGTGATGCAGATCGCCAATGCCTTCGGGCAGGTGCAGAGCTCGCTGTCCTGGTTCGTGAACGCCTACGCGAGCCTGGCCACCTGGAAGGCGACCACCGACCGGCTGCTGACCTTCGACGACGCGCTCGCCGCGCTGCGCGCCGGGGGCGACGCGCTGCTGCGGCCGCAGCCGGCGCCGGCACCGGCGCTGCGCGGCGTGACGCTCAGCACGCCGGGCGGGGCACCGATCGTGGCCGGAGCCACGCTCACCGTGGTCGCCGGCGAGCGGGTGCTGCTCACCGGCCCGTCGGGCAGCGGCAAGAGCACGCTGTTCCGCGCGCTGGCCGGCGTGTGGCCCTACGGCAGCGGACAGATCGGACAGCCGCCGGGCGCCGGGGTGCTGTTCCTGCCGCAGCGGCCTTACCTGCCGATTGGCAGCCTGCGGGCCACGGTCAGCTACCCGGCCGCGGCCGACGCCTTCGACGACGCGGCGATCGCGCAGGCGCTGCGCGATGCCCGGCTGCCGCAGCTGGCCGACCGCCTCGACGAACTGGCAGCCTGGGACCGCCGGCTCTCGCCGGGCGAGCAGCAGCGGCTGGCCATCGCACGGGCCCTGCTCAACCGTCCTGCCTGGCTGTTCCTCGACGAGGCCACCGCGGCCCTCGATGAGGACACCGGCACCGCGCTCTATGCGCTGCTGCTCGAACGGCTGCCGGACGCGGGCATCGTGAGCATCGCCCACGACGACGCGGTGACGCGCTTCCACACCCGGCGGGTGCACCTGACACCCGGCCCTGCGGGCTCGACCCTGTCGGAGGCGGCCATCGGGCGTCCGCGGCCCGGACCCTCGCAGCCGCGCGAGCAACCGCCGGATCAGGAGCGGCTGCCGTAGACCTCGTTGAGCTGCTGCCCGACCCTCACGAAGGTGGTGCAGCGCGACAGGTCCTTGAGCTTGCGGGCGCCCACGTAGGTGCAGGCCGAGCGCAGGCCACCGAGGATTTCCTGGATGGTCTCGTCCACCGGGCCGCGCGCCTCGAGCAGAACCGACTTGCCTTCCGAGGCGCGGTATTGGGCCACGCCGCCGGCGTACTTTTCCATCGCCTCGGCCGAGCTCATGCCGTAGAAGCGCCGCCAGGTGCGGCCCTCCTGCTCGAGGACCTCGCCGCCCGACTCGTCGTGGGCCGCCAGCATGCCGCCGAGCATCACGAAGTCGGCACCGCCGCCGAAGGCCTTGACCACGTCGCCGGGCACCGTGCAGCCGCCGTCGCCGCAGATGTGCCCGCCCAGCCCGTGGGCGGCGTCGGCGCACTCGATGATCGCCGACAGCTGCGGGTAGCCCACCCCGGTCATGCGGCGGGTGGTGCACACCGACCCGGGTCCGATGCCCACCTTGACGATGTCGACACCGGCCAGGATCAGCGCCTCAGTCATGTCGGCGGTGACCACGTTGCCGGCCATCAGCACCACTGCCGGATACCGCTCGCGGAATCGCCGGACGAAGTCGACGAACGACTCGGTGTAGCCGTTGGCGACGTCGATGCAGACCCGTTCGAGCGCGCCGCCACAGCGGGTCCAGACCTTCTCGAACTTGGCGGCGTCGGCCTCGAGGATGCCCAGCGAGTAGAACGCATACTGGTTGGCCTCGCGATTGCCGGGCGAGAAGAACGCCACCAGGTCGGCCAGCGGATAGTGCTTGTGCAGGGCGCAGTGGATCCGGTGGCGCGCCAGCGCGGCCGCCATCTCGACGGTGCCGACGGTGTCCATGTTGGCGGCGATGATCGGCACCGAGGGAAGCCGCAGCGCCGAGTGCCGGAACCGGTACTCGCGGACCAGGTCGACGCTCGCCCGGCTGCCGAGCGTAGAGCGCTTGGGCCGCAGCAGCACGTCCTTGAAGTCGAGCTTGGTCTCGTATTCGATGCGCATGCGCCACATCATGCCGCCGCGCGGCCGGCCGGACAACACCGGATGGGGCCCTGCGCGTCACGGCGCGCCGCGGGTCGGCCGTACAATCGGCACGAACGCCATGACCTCCCGACCGATCTCGCTGTTCCTCGACGTCGACGGCACGCTGCTCGACTACGCGGCCCACCCCGACGCGGTGGTGGTGGCGCCCGACCTCGTCCGGCTCCTCCACGGCCTGCACCGGGCCAGCGGCGGCCTGCTCGCGCTGGTCAGCGGGCGGGCAGTCGAGTCGCTCGACCGCTTGTTTGCTCCCTTCCGGGGGGTGGCGGTCGGCCTGCACGGCCTGCAGATCCGGCGCCAGCCCGACGCCCCGGTGGAGCGTGCCGGCGCAGCCGCGCTGCCCGCGCCGCTGCGGGCCGCCATCGACACCATCGCCTGCGCCCACCGCGCGGCCCTGGTCGAGGACAAGGGTGCGGCGGTGGCGGTCCACCACCGGCTGCCGGCACCCGCGATGCAGGCTCTGCTGCGCGAGCTCGCGGCAGCCTGCCGGCGGCACGGCCCCGACTGGACCGTCCTGCGCGGGCGGCAGGTGGTCGAGGTCAAGCCGCGCGGTGCCACCAAGGGGCACGGCGTCGACGCGCTGATGGCGGCGGCGCCGCTCGCGGGCAGCCTGCCGGTGGCCTTCGGCGACGACCTGACCGATCTCGACATGTTCCACGCGATCCGCCGGCATTCGGGCATCGCGGTGGCGGTGGGGCCCCGGATCGCGGGCAGCGGCGACCTGCAGCTCGACACCCCCGACGAGAGCCTGGCGCTGCTGGCGACCATCGGCGCCGCGCTGCGCGACGGCGCCCGCTCCGATCGGATCGCCGGGCTCCTGAGGTCGCATGCCCACGCCTAGGACCGCAGGCGTGCCACGCGTCGACCACCTCGTGCTGGTCGGCGACGTGGGCGGCACGTTCGCCCGCTTCGCCCTGGCCCGCGACGGCCTGCTGCTGAACGCCCCGCAGCGCCTCGAGCGCGGGCCGTGGCCCGACCTCAGCAGCGCCTGCCGCCACTACCTGGCGGCGCACGGCGGGGGTCTGCAGATCGACGGCCTCTCGATCGCCGCCGCCGGACGGGTCCAGCACGGCCGGATCGCGATGACCAACGCCGCCTGGTCGATCGACCCGGCGGTCCTGTCAGCCGATCTCGGGGTGTCGATCGGCCAGGTGACCGTGCTCAACGACTTCGGCGCGCTCGCGTGGGCGATGCCTGCGCTGCCGCCCGAGGACCTGGTGCCGGTCGCACCGGGCAGTCCGCCGGCCGGCCGGGCCGACGGCAACCGGGTCGTGCTGGGCCCCGGCACAGGGCTCGGGGTGGCGGCCCTGATCCGGACCTCCGGTGGCTGGCAGCCGCTGCCCACCGAGGGCGGCCACGCCAGCTGCGCTGCCGAGACGCCGCTCGAGCGCGCGGCGCTCGAGCTCGCCCACGCACGGTTCGGTCGGGTGTCCTGGGAGCGGGTGCTGTCGGGCCCGGGGCTCGCCCTGCTGCACGAGGCCGCCCGTCTCGAGGCGGGTCTCGCGCCCGAAGCCGCCGACCCGGCGGCGGTGGTCGAGCGCTGCGCTCGCAGCGACGCGGTCGCGCTGCGCGCCGCCCGCGCGTTCCTCGACTGGCTCGGCGCCTTCGCCGGCGACCTGGCGCTGCTCTACGACGCGGCCGGCGGGGTGGTAATCGCCGGCGGGGTGGTGCCCCGCATCGCCGCCGTCGTTCCGCTCGACACGATCCGGCGGCGCTTCGAGGCGAAGGGCCGGTTCGAGCCCTGGCTGCAGACGGTCCCGCTCGACCTGCTCGCCGCCCCGTTCGCCGCGTTGCGCGGCGCCGCGATCGCCTACCGCAACCAGCCGCCCGACCCGTCCCGATGACCGACCGACCCGAACCCGGATCCGCCCTGCCGCCGTCGTCGCTCTCGATGGGCCTGATCGGCAACTCGCGCACCGGCGCGCTGGTCGACGGCCAGGCCGGCATCGTCTGGTGGTGCCACCCGCGCTTCGACGGCGACCCGGCCTGCAGCGCGCTGCTCTCGGGCGAGGCCCGTCCAGCGCACGGCTTCGTCGACGTGCGGCTCGAACGCCAGCTCCGCTGCGAGCAGCAGTACCTGCCCAATACCCCGATCCTGCGCACCGTCCTGCACGACGCCGAGGGCAACTCGGTCGAGGTGCTCGACTTCGCACCCCGCTTCTACCAGTACGGCCGGATGTTCAATCCGGCCACGCTGATCCGGATCGTGCGGCGGCTCTCGGGGCGGCCCCGGGTGATCGTGCGGGCCCGGCTGGCCACCCAGTGGGGCGCCAAGCGGTCAGAGCGGGTCGTGGGCACGCACCACATCCGCTTCCTGCAGGCCGACGGGGCCATCCGCCTGACCACCGACATCCCGATCACCCAGGTGATCGAGGAGCGGGCGTTCTTCGTGAACCGCTCGGCCACGCTGCTGTTCGGCAGCGACGAGACCCTCGGCGGCGCGCCGGCCGAGGTCGGGCGCACCTTTTTCGAGGAGACCCGCGCCTACTGGCTGCGCTGGGTCCGCAATCTCGCGGTGCCGTTCGAGTGGCAGGACGTGGTGATCCGCTCGGCCATCACCCTGAAGCTGAACGCGTTCGACGACTCCGGCGCCATCGTAGCCGCGGTCACCTCCTCGATCCCCGAGGCGCCGGCCAGCGGCCGCAACTGGGACTACCGCTACTGCTGGCTGCGCGACGCCTATTTCGTGGTCAATGTGCTGAACCGCCTGGGCGCCACCGGCACGATGCAGCGCTATCTGAACTACATCCTGAACGTGGTGGCCGACACCGGCGATGCGCCGCTGCAGCCGGTCTACGGCATCAGCGGCGAGGCGGTGCTCGACGAGTCGGTGGCGCCGGCGCTGCCCGGTTACCGCGGCATGGGGCCGGTGCGCGTCGGCAATGCGGCCTACTCCCAGGTCCAGCACGATGTCTACGGCGAGGCGGTGCTGGCCGGCGCGCACGCGTTTTTCGACCGACGCCTGGAGCACACCGCCGATGCGCAGGTGTTCGCCGAGCTCGAGAAGCTCGGTGAGCGGGCGATCGCCCATCACCAGGACCCCGATGCCGGATTGTGGGAGCTGCGCGGCAGCCGGCGGGTGCACACCTTCTCGAGCCTGATGTGCTGGGCCGCCTGCGACCGGCTGGCGCGGATCGCGCAGCAGCTGGGCCTGGCGGGTCGCCGCGAGTACTGGGCCGGCCACGCTGCGCAGATCCACACCGTGATCTGCGAGCGGGCCTGGAACCCTCGGCTGCAGGCCTTCGCCTCCACCTTCGGCGGCGACCGCCTCGACGCCAGCCTGCTGCTGCTGGCCGAGCTGCAGTTCCTGCCCGCCACCGACCCGCGGTTCGCCGCCACCGTGCGCGCGATCGAGCAGCGGCTGCGGCGCGGCGACTTCCTGCTGCGCTACGACGAGCAGGACGACTTCGGCTACCCCGAGACCGCGTTCCTGGTGTGCACCCAGTGGTGGGTGCTGGCGCTCGCCGCGCTGGGCGAGACCGAGCGCGCCCGCTCGATCTTCGAGCGGCTGCTGACCATCCGCAACCCGCTGGGCCTGCTCGCGGAGGACGTGGACCCCGCGACCGGAGAGCTGTGGGGCAACTTCCCGCAGACCTACACCATGGTCGGGCTCATCCAGTGCGCGCTGCGGCTGTCGCGGCCCTGGGAGGACGCCTACTAGCGCGGGCCGAGGCGCGTTCAGGCCGCCAGGTCCCGACGCTCCCGGGCCCGAGTCTCGGTGCGCAGCCTCAGCTGCTGGCGCTGTCGCACCCGGGCGGCGTCCATCAGCATCCGGCCGGCCCACCGGTAGACGTTGTTCTCCTTGACCGTGCGCCGCATCAGCCGCATCCGCTCGCGCCGTTCCTCGCGGTCGAGGTCGAGTGCCTGCTTGATCGCCGCGGCGGTCTCGGAGATGTCGTAGGGATTGACCAGCAGCGCCTCGAGCAGCTCGCGCGAGGCGCCTGCGAAGGTGGACAGGATCAGCACGCCATCGTGGTCTTCGCGGGCCGCCACGAACTCCTTGGCCACCAGGTTCATCCCGTCGTGCAGGCTGTTGACCAGGCAGAAGTCGGCCGCCCGGTACAGCTCGAACACCTGCAGCGGCTCCTGGTGCTCGCCGATCAGTACGATCGGCTTCCAGGTCTCGGTGCCGAAGCGCGCGTTGATGCGCGCGGCCGTCTCCTCGGTCTCCTCACGCAGGATCCGGTAGGCGGGCAGCTTGCTGCGGGTGGGTGCGGCCACCTGCAGCAGCGACACCCGTCCACGCCACGCCGGCTGCTGCTCGAGCAGCAGCTCGATCGCGAGGAAGCGCTCGACGATGCCCTTGGTGAAATCCCAGCGCTCGACCCCCACGCCAATACGGACGCCGTCGGCGATGCCGAAGCGCTCGCGCACGTGGCGGGCGCAGACCTCGGCCGCGGGCAGGTGCTCGAGCCAGCGCGGCGGCCACTCGATCGAGATCGGGTACGGCGCCACCTGGCAGACGTGGCCCTGGACGGTCACCGTCATGTGCTCGCGGTCGATGTGGCACTCGACGTACCGGTCGACCGTCTCGAGAAAGTTCTGGCAGTGGTAGCGGGTATGGAAGCCGAGGATGTCGGCCGACAGCATGCCCTGCAGCAGCTCGCCCTTCCACGGGCACACGCCGAAGGTCTCGGCGTTCGGCCAGGGGATGTGCCAGAACACGACCACCGTGGCGCCGGGTATGCGCTGACGCACCAGCGCCGACATCAGCGCGAAGTGGTAATCCTGCACGAACACCACCGGATGGTCGGTGCGGGCCTCCTTGAGGATCACGTCGGCGAACTTGCGGTTCACCGCCTGGTACTGGTGCCAGTCGCTCTCGCGGAACGAGGGGCGGACGTAGGCGAGGTGGCACAGCGGCCACAGGCCCTCGTTGGAGAATCCGAAATAGAAGCCGTTCTCCTCTTCCTCGCTGAGCCAGACACGGCGCAGCGTGTAGCTCGGATCGGACGGCGGGACGCTGACCCGGTCGTGCAGGTCGACCACGTCGCGGTCGGCGGTGCCCGAGCCGTGCGCCACCCACACCCCCGAACACGCACGGATGATCGGCTCGAGCGCGGTGACCATGCCGCTGGCCGGCACCTGGACGACCGGAAGGCCGTCGCTGCCGCGGTTGTGGATGTACGGTTCCCGGTTGGAGACCACGATCATCTGCGGCGAGGCGAGGCCGTCCTGCACGACGTGGGCCAGCGCCTGGGGCGTCCAGTTCTCGCGGTAGTCGATCTCCAGGCGCTGGTCGTGCTCGATCTCGCGCAGCACCTTGCGGACCTGCGACAGGATCGGCGCGCTGCTGGTGTGCGACTCGGCGTCGTCGAGGAAGCGGCGGCTCTGGATGTCGCGCACCAGCTGCGCCCCCCAGCGCCGCAGCAGCAGCCAGGCGGCGGCCACCGACAGCAGCGCCAGCACCACCGCCGACATCACGCCAAACGCGATCAGGTAGTCGCGCGCGGTGGACTGGCGGCGATCGACGAACGAGAGGTCGTGGACCAGCATCACCACCGTGGACTCGCCGTCGGCGGCGATCACGGGGTAGCGCGCCAGGTGCACCGAGCCCTGCGGCGTGCGCAGCACGCGGCTCGGCGGCTCGTCGGCCAGCGCGGCGAGCGCGCACGAGACCTGCGCGGGCGTGCGGTCGGTCTGGTAGATGCCCTGCCCGTCGGGCTGGCACACCACCACCGCGAGCAGGCGCTCGTCCTCGGTCACGGCCGACAGGAACCGCCGCAGCCGCGGCAGCTCCGAGCGGTCGAGCAGCGTGGGCAGCGTCTCGCCCATCGAGTTCATCACGACCCGCGCGCGCAGGTCGATATCGGAGCGGAACCACTCGGTGAGCATCCGCTCGACGTAGGGCACCACGAAGAACGCGCCCACCGACAGGGCCACGAGGACGGGAACGGCGAAGCGCCAGAACAGGGTGCCCAGCATCGGTCAGGTCCCGGGAGGCGATCAGGGGGCAAGGATACCCGCATCCGCAGCATTCCCAGGAAAACGGAGTGCCCCGAACCGAAGCAACCATCGTGCCCGCCTCGCTTCGTAGGACAATCGGGCGCGGGCCCGGCCTCGGCCCGGCCCGCCCCTCGGAACAAGGACCTCCCGATGCAGCACCGACTCCTCGGCACCAGCGGCGTCAGCGTCTCCACGCTGTGCCTCGGCACCATGATGTTCGGCGACCGGACCCCCGAGGCCGAGGCGATCGCGATCGTCGCGGCCTGCCGCGATGCCGGCGTGAACTTCATCGACACCGCCGACGCCTACGCGGGCGGCGAGTCGGAACGCATCACCGGGCGGGCGATCGCCGCCGACCGGCACCACTGGGTCCTGGCCACCAAAGTGGGCAACCCGATGGGCGACGGGCCGAACCGGCGCGGGTTGTC
>Ga0169931_10013206_pt1 | contig 11312 bp, 8 predicted proteins | sample Kivu_15m_20L_FD_129675 | JGI IMG/M metagenome (GOLD analysis project Ga0169931, IMG submission 129675) | Freshwater microbial communities from Lake Kivu, Western Province, Rwanda to study Microbial Dark Matter (Phase II) - Kivu_15m_20L... | ecosystem: Environmental > Aquatic > Freshwater > Lake ... | reverse complement strand
GACAATTTTCCTTGATGAGATCAATAGCACATCACTCCTACTCCAAGTCAAATTGCTGCGAGTTCTCCAGCAGCGGGAGTTTGAGCGGGTCGGGGACACACAGACGATTTCTGTGGATACGCGAGTCATCGCGGCCAGCAATCGTGTTTTGATGGATGAGGTTTCCGCCGGTCGATTTCGCGAAGACTTGTACTGGCGGTTGAATGTCGTGCCGATCGAGATCCCTCCCCTTCGCCAACGGCGTGAGGATATTCCGAGCCTCGTGGCCCACTTTCTCGACTTCTACAACGAAACCAACGATCGCTATGTCGTCCATATCGACCCGGCGGCGATGGAAGCATTCCAGGAATATCACTGGCCAGGAAATGTCCGGGAGCTCCAGAATTATGTCGAACGGGCGGTGGTGATGGCCGAAGGGGACGAGTTGACGCTCGATTTGCTCCCTGAAAACCTCGGAGGGGGACGCCCGGAGGTTGCAGCGGCTGCCCCCTTGGAAAGCTATTCTTTAGAGGAATTAGCGGCTGAGGTAGTGCGCCAGGGAATTGCTCAAATCGACGAAAAAGACGAGTATGGATTGCACGGTCGGATTCTGGAGGCGGTCGAAAAAGAGCTGTTTGTGCAAATCCTCCGTGCGTGCCAAGGGATTCGTATTCAAGCTGCGATGCGACTTGGCATCAATCGCAACACCCTCCACAAAAAAATCAAGGAATATGGTCTGGATGGCGTGGAGGGGGGGGAGAATCGTGAGTAATTTTTTCGATTAGAAGCGAAATCAAGCTAGAATTCGTGGGGTAATGCCCGATAAGTCAAAGGGATCGTTTGGTTCTTGGTTTGGGTGGGAACTTTCTGTGCTGATCCATGCTCGCCTGCTTCGTCATTCGATGCCCGCGCAGATGCCGCGCGTTCGTCAGAATTTCGGAAAGTACCGAATCGAAAGGCGGATTGCTGAGGGGGGATTTGCGGTCGTTTATCAGGCGTATGACAAGATTGAAGGGATTCACGTCGCACTCAAGATTCCCTTCAACCATCTTCTAAACCAAGATGTCCTGGACTTTTTTCGCAAGGAAGTCCGTCTTGCGTCGAGCCTCCGACATCCGCACATCCTACAGCTGAAGAATGCCGAGTTTATCGACGATCATTTCGTTCTCGCCTATCCGCTGGCGCAAGAGTCGCTTGCAGACCGCTTGCAGCGTCGCTTGGCAATGACCACCGCGATTGATTTTGCACAGCAAATTCTCGAGGCTCTCGCCTGTGCGCATCGCTCAAAGGTCATTCATTGCGATATCAAGCCCGAGAATTTATTGCTCTTTTCCAACAACCAGCTCGTGCTCTCCGATTTTGGCATTGCCCGCGTCGCCCTCCGCACGATCCGCGGGAGCGGCTCAGGGACTGTCGGCTACATCGCTCCCGAGCAGGCGATGGGACGTCCATCTTTCCGAAGCGACGTCTTTAGTTGCGGTTTAATAATGTTTCGCATGTTTTCCGGGGTTCTCCCCGAATGGCCATTCAAATGGCCGCCAACGGGAATTCAGCAATTGCGAAAACGAGTCCCGGTGGAAATGGTCGAACTGATTCGCCGTTCGATCGAACCGAACCCGCAGCGGCGATTTCGTGACTGTATGCAGATGCTGCGGGCATTCGAGGCGCTCACCCCACGCTTTCGTCGCTTTTTGCAGCAACGATCGCTCGCCCGAAAATCGGCAGTCGTTGTTAAGGTTGCAGCTGCCGGTTCCCGTCGCCGACGAATGTCTGCTTGAGACCGACTGCTGTGGACTCCCAAACGAAAATGCCGGAACCCTCGACCGAGGCTGAATCTTTAGCCCCAATGCCCTCGTCCAGCGAGGGAACGGCCGAAGAAGTCAGGGCCGCCAGTCCACCTAGAGCCGCCGCTCAAGTACGGCTCGTTTCTCACGCCGAAATGGTGGCCCCCCGTGCTGAACGGCTCGAGGGAGGGGACCTCGCGATTTTCAGCCGTCGATGCGCGACCAAAGAGACGCCGAACGAAGATGCCGCAGTCGTCATTCCAATTGCGACGCGGGGGGTGATTCTGGCAATTGCCGACGGTGTTGGCGGATTGCCGCAAGGGGAGGAAGCCGCTCGAATCGCGCTGCGGACGCTCGTGGAGTCGGTTCTGAAGGCTCCCGATCCAAGCCAGCTCCGAATGGCGATCATCGACGCGATTGAACGAGCGAATCGGCGGATCTTATCCCTCGGATCGGGGGCTGGAACCACCTTGGCGATCGCCCAGATTATCGAGCACCGGCTTCGTACCTACCATGTTGGAGATAGTGAAATCCTGGTGATTAGCGGAGGTGGCTCGATCAAAATGCAGACGCTGGCCCATGGTCCGGTGGCATATGGTGTCCACTGCGGTCTAATTGATCCAGAAGAGGCGCTCCGGCACGAGTCTCGGAATCTGGTCTCCAATATTGTTGGTTCGAAGGAAATGCGGATTGAACTGGGGCCTCCGGTCAAACTCGCACAGCGCGATCTGGTTCTGCTCTGTTCCGACGGAATCACCGACAACTTGTATGCCGATCAAATTGCAAGCCAAGTGGGGGGGAAGTCTCCAAGCCAGGCTGCGGCGGCGATTCTGCAAACGCTGGAAAAACGTCGGGAACAAAATTCGAAAAACGACTTCAAAGAGGATGATGCGACCTTCCTCCTGTTTCGCCGTACGAAGGAAAGTATCTCCAGGGCGAGTCGGGAAGTTCTACCTTCGGTTCCTCTCGCTCCCTCTCAGCCAACCCCCTAAGCCATGGTTTCTTTCTACTTGCGGTCGCGAGCGCTTTCCTTTCCGCTAGTGCTCGTCTGGACGCTGGTGGTGCTCTCTGTTGGCACGGGGAATGGTGAGGATCCCCCCAAATACAGCGACGAAGTCTTTGCTAAGGCGGAACGAATTCTTGGGGACCATGGTCTGCGGCGAGTCGGGAATCAGCTCCAAGCGATTCAGCAAGGGGAGTTGTCTCGGATGTTTGCGGAGGAGACGCGTGGTCGGCGTGGGTTGCGGCAGCTGTTCGCCGCGGTCGAGGAGGCCGAGCGCGCCGCCAGTACGGTGGAAATGCAGATTGAGATGCTTGAAAACCAGCTTGGACTGTGGAACGCGCAGTATGCAGCCGAAGGAAATCAGGGTGGCCGGAATAATTCCCTTGTCGCCAGGATCAACGCAGGAAATGTCGAGCTCAAGCAATTGGTCCGCAATCGGGATATCCATCAAGGCATGCTTAAAACAGCTCGCGACGAGCTCCGTAAGGGGGAAGCGGAGTATTCCGAACGACTGCTGAAAATGAGAGTCTTAGTCGGGGAAATTGAAAAGTCACTACGGTCCGCACAGCAAGTTCGCGAGGTAGAGATCGCTCTGGAGGTCGTCGCAACTCGGTTCGCGACACCGACCAGGTTGGAGGTTGATCCGATTCTTGATCCACTGGATCGTCGGGTACGGAAACTGGAAGAGGCAGTTTTTGAAAAGACCTTTAGCCTGGAAACAGTCGGGAGTGGTTTGGCTGTAGAGGCGGTGATCGGCCAAGAACCGGTGCGGATGGTTGTCGATTCAGGAGCGTCGCTGGTGCTCATCCCGCGGGAGTTGGCGGAGAAGCTGGAGCTGAAACCTGCCGTCGATGCGAAGGCATTGAAGATGGTCACCGCCGATGGGCGCGAGATTCCGGCCAGCGAGATCTTCGTTCCGCGAATGCGGATTGGAAAATTTGTCGCCGAAAATGTTCGCGGAGCGATTCTCTCCGAAAGTCTACCTGGGGCTCAGCCCCTTTTGGGGCTGAGTTTTCTCGAGAAGTTTCGCTTTGAGATTGATGCGGCTGGAAAGACGATGACGCTTTGGGCGCTTGAATTGCCAAAGCCGTGATCGAGCCGCTCAAGCAATCAATACTCGCGGTCCTTGACCAGGCCTGGCATTGGTACGGGGTACTTTCCGTTGGCCAAGGCTTGCAACGGGGAGGGGGAATCGAGCGATAAGGTCTCGATTTGTGGCGCGAATTCGTGGTCAAGGCTCAGGAATTGGTCCAGTGTGATTGCCTGGCCAGTATGGCAGGACATTCGCCCCATCGACGTCACCGCACTGGCCATCACCCCTCGTTCCACTTCGTTATAGGGACGATCCTCGCGAATTGCGGCGATGAGGTTATCCCATTCCAGTTGATACGGGTTCGGTTCCGGTTGCGGGAAGGACCACGCGAGATTTTCCTGGACCATCGAGTGACCGTTATAAATGCGGCATTTGGCCGGGGTATGGGCGGCTGTACTGATCACGCCGACTCCTTTGGTGCCATGCGCATAACTAGCGAATTCCTGTTTGCAACCAGGGATTGTCCGCCCATCGACAAAGAGCTTGGTGCCATCGGCAAAGGTGTATTCCATCGCATAGGAGTCAAAGTTCTGATCAACATCCTCACCGCGGTAATGGCGACCTCCCAAGCCCATGACCTCAACCGGCCAAGCATCCTTCATCCAGCATGACTCATCGATGTTATGGATCAGGAAATCGCTGACCGCTCCTCCGCTGAGCCACAAAAAGCCGTGGAAGTTACGGATTTGGTACATCAGTTCGCTGACCCCTTCGGGCTTGGGGCCGCACGCTGCCGTCCCTGTCGGGCCCGCCATGCGATAGGCGCGGAGCATGGTGATGTCTCCGATTTGACCATCTTTGATTCGTGCGAGAAGTTCCTGTCGCGCTTTACAGTGCCGGCACATGAGACCGACAGCAACCTTCAGATTTTTCTCGATTGCTTTGACGTTCAGGTCGAGCATCCGCCGCGATGTTGGAGCATCGATTGTGACGGGCTTTTCCATAAAAACATTCAGACCGCGCTCGATGGCATACTTGTACTGTACCCAGCGAAATGCAGGGGGAGTCGTCAAGATTGCAACATCGCCCGGCTCGAGAATGTCCATTGCTTTCTTGTAAGCATCAAACCCAAGAAAGCGTTGGTCCTCGGGAACGTTTACTTTCGACGAGACGGTGGCATTCTTGCTGACAGCGGCATAGGAATTCGTGAGATTGTTTTCGAAAACATCGGCCATCGCGACGAGCTCGATTGGACCATTCTCGACCGACAGGGAATTAATCGTTGCGCCTGTACCGCGCCCTCCGCAGCCAATGAGGGCGACACGAATCTTGTGATCTTCAGCAGCATGAACCGGCGTCGCGGCACTGCTCAGAAGGGTCGTAGCGGCAGCCAAGTGTCCTGATTTTTTCAGAAACTCGCGCCGTGTCTCATCGCCTGCGGAGAAAAGACTCATTTCAAGATGCTCCAGCTATGGGGAAAAAATGAAAAATACGGAGGGGTCAGGAAGGAAGCAAAAATACATCAAGGTTCCAGCGAGGCCCGCTCGCGCCACGCCCCCACCTGATGATATCAGTGGCAAGCATTCCGCGCAAATGCGGCCGACAAAAGAAGGACTCAGTTCGACTCGTCAGTGCTCTCTGCTCTCTGCTCTACGCTCTCTGCTCTACGCTCTACGCTCTCTGCTCTACGCTCTACTCACTCATAGCCCTCTTCCGGGTCTTTTTGCTCGGGCTCGGATTTGTCCCACTTCTCCTCACGCTCCTGGGCACTTGGAACCCGCAGGGGACGAACGACACGAAAGCCGACATGGAGTGCGTCGGTAAGATACCAGATGCTCTTGGGTTCTTGGGGATCCTGCACGATCCATTCCTCGTCAGACCCCTCACGCGCGGCAGATCGTAAGTCCTCTGGATCATCATCCCACGCTCCCCCGCGGACCACGCGAGGGTAGAGCGTGGTTGGAATCGCGAGTGGATTCTCTACCGTTCCGTCCTTCCCCTGGGCATAGAATTCGCTGTCGTACTGATCGAGTACCCACTCGGACACATTTCCGTGCATGTCGTAGAGTCCCCACGGGTTGGGTTTTTTCTTCCCGATGTCGGCATAAGACTCATTCGAGTTTCCAAAATACCAAGCGTGTTGGTCGAGCAATTCGGGATCATCGCCGAAGGAGTAAGCAGTCGATGTTCCAGCGCGGCAGGCGTACTCCCATTCCGCCTCGGTGGGCAACCGATAATAGCGTCCTGTTCGTGCGGTCAACCAGTGGCAGAATGAGCGCGCGGCATGCTGCGTCATGCAGATCGCGGGTTTATTCCCTTTCCCCATGTTGAACGACATGTCGGTGTAAGGTTCGGTAGGGCGAGTCACTGCATCGACGAACGAATCTCGCGGTGAAGGGGTCAAGCCTAAAAGGCGACGGCGAAGAATATCCATGTCCTCGCCCCAAACGTCATACTGGTTCCACGTGACTTCGAATTTGCCCATCCAAAAAGGCTCGATGAAAACCTCGTGGAGCGGTCCTTCGTCCTCGCGGCGATTCCCTTCTTCCGCGGGGCTCCCCATCATGAATTTGCCCCCGGGGATCGGGACCATTTCCAGCCGCACGTCGGTGTGTTCGAGAATTTCTGCGTAGGGCTTCATCTCATCGGCGGTTGCTGCTGTGGCCTCGGGAATCTCGAGCACAGGGATCGGTGTGTCGGCATCCTGCCCCTCCGGAAAACCCGCGTGCCCCCGCAGGACCCAGTACCCCGAGGAGCCCCCAAGTCCGCAGCCAACGAGAAGAAGAAGCAACTTCACGCGAAACATCATATCGGCAATTCCAGGACGAAGTCCGAAAGGGCTGAACAAACTGCCCCGACTCAAACCGGAGCAACTCCTCATCAAACCCGAGTGTAGTCAAGGCAATCGAGCGATGTCAGCACGCTTGCTGTAAAAAACACCCCCTTGGGGCGATTCGGATCCAGCCGTGATGAAAAGAGTTTTTCGATTTGCGGCTGGGGCAATCGCCGCGGAAAGATGGTAAACTGAGGTTGTTTGTGGATAACCCCTTTGCTGATTACGGAATCGTGCCATGCTGAATTTAGTTGGTCGCGGTGCAGCCCATACGTGCGATGGGACGAGACGACGAGACTTTCTGCAAATCGGTGCGCTGGGGGGAATCGGATTGAGCCTCCCCGAGTTTTTTGCCGCGCGGCGGGCGGCTGGGTCTGAGCCCGCGAAGGATGATGCATCGTGCATCATGATCTTCAATCTCGGCGCACCATCGCAGCTCGATACGTTTGACGTCAAACCTGATGCCCCGGCCGAGATCCGAGGTCCTTTTCAGGCGATCTCGACACGGGGTGACTTTCAGGTTTCCGAGATCCTCCCTCGACACGCTGAGATTGGTGACAAGTTTTCGATCGTTCGCAGCTGTTACCACTCGGCAGCTGCCGTCCACGATGCGGGCTGGCAAATGATGCAGACCGGTCGGCAGTTCACCGGAGGTGTCAACTATCCACATGCTGGCGCGGTAGTCCAGTACCTTCGCGGACGGCGAACGGACCTGCCACCGCATGTTGTCCTCCCGGAAACGATGGGGCGTGGCGGGGGAAACCTTCCCAATGGACAGGCGGGTGGCTTTCTCGGCAAAGCGTACGATCCGTTCGCCTTGATGGCAGATCCAAGTCAGCCCGATTTCAAAGTTCCGGACCTTCTCCCTCCTTCGTCTTTGGGGGATGTCCGTCTCGACCGGCGGCGACGGATGCGCGATGCGATCGAAGATCGGCTGCAATCGTTCGAAGCCACGGAGTCGGCGGGACTGATGGATGAAAACTTTGCCGCTGCATACCGGCTGATGAACAGTCCTCAGGCGAGACAGGCATTCGACCTGGCAAGCGAACCTGCGGCAGTCCGCGAGCGTTATGGCATGCATCGCTTTGGCCAGTGTTGCTTGCTCGCGCGGCGGCTGATTGAATCGGGTGTGCGATTCGTCACCATCAATACGTTCCTGACGGTCTTTGATGAGATCACTTGGGACATCCATGGGAGCAAGCCCTTTACCAGTATCGAAGGGATGAAGAATATTGTCGCTCCGATGTATGACCAGGCCTACAGTGCACTGATTGCGGACCTTCACGAGCGGGGCATGCTCGATCGGACAATGGTCGCTTGTTTGGCGGAATTTGGCCGGACTCCCAAAATCAATCCGGCTGGGGGCCGCGACCACTGGCCCCAATGTTTTTCCGTCACCTTTGCTGGTGGCGGCGTGCAAGGGGGACGGACTGTCGGCGCCAGTGACCCGATCGGTGCCGTTCCCGCCGAACGCCCAACTCAACCTGGCGAAATCGTCGCCACGATTTTTCATAGTCTTGGCTTGGATGTCCATGCCGAGCTTCCCGGTCCCGGAAAGCGCCCATTTCCACTGGTCGATTCCGGGCTGCGAGAGATCCGCGAATTGTTCTGATCCTGCTGATCGTCTCGCACTTTCGACACGCTTCCCTCCGAAATGGTTCTATGATGCGACCGATTCTTGTGCTTCTCATCTGTGCCCTCCTCGGATCGTCGACCCTTGTCCCTCGGACTGCTGCGGGAGCAGACACCACGTCCGCCACGATCGAGCTGCTGCCCACGCTGATTCGTTTGTCGGGGGCAAAATCTTCACAGCGACTGATCGTCGTCCAAAGAAGCGACGATGGTGCAAGCGACCAGCGTACCACAGCGGCCGCAGCGGGACCCTCGACGGCTCTGCCTGGACCGCTCGTCAAGGGACCGCTGGAGTGGACTTCGTCCAGTCCCGAGGTGGCGATCGTCGAGGATGGGGTGGTCTACCCGCGAGGGGATGGCGAGGCGAGACTCCGCGTGACGACGGCAGAGGGACAGTCAGCGGAGTGCGATGTCGTTGTCGAAGGCTTCGATCGGCCGGCAGCATGGAGTTTTCGTAATGATGTCGAAGCCATTCTCGCGCGGCGAGGATGCAGTATGGGAGCCTGTCACGGAGCGTTGGCTGGCAAGGGAGGATTTCGTCTTTCACTCCGCGGATATGATCCGCGCGCGGATTATCTATCGATTGCACGCGAGGCACTCGGACGGCGTCTTGAGCCGGCCGATCCGGGGCGCAGTTTGCTGCTTGCAAAACCGACCGGCGCACTTCCCCATAAAGGAGGTATTCGGCTGCAGGTGGAGGATCGCGACTACCAGATTCTCGCAGACTGGATCTCCCAAGGAGCGACTCCTCCTCGAGAGGATGATCCGCGGCTGACGCGGATTGAAGTGATCCCCGAAAATTCGCGGCTTGTACGCGGAGACCAAACGCAGATTCTCGTCCGCGCTCATTATGCTGATGGCCGTCTGGTGGATGTTACCGACTGGGCTAAGTTCAGTGCGACCGATGAGTCGATTGCCGGTGTCGATGATCGCGGACAGGTCTTGATTCGCGGCAGTGGGCAAGGCGCGCTGCTCGTCTGGTTTGGGAGCAAGGTGGCTCTGGCGCGATTGACTGTACCCTATCCCTACGAGATTCCCGCTGAGGTCTATGCGGATTCCCCGCGGCGGAATTTCATCGACGATCTGGTCCTCGCTCAGTTGCAAACCTTGCAATTGAAGCCCTCGTCTCGATGCAGCGACGAGGCATTCATCCGCCGAGCGACCATCGATACAATCGGTCGATTACCGAAGCTTGAGGAGACGACAGCCTTTTTGGCCAGCACTGACGTCGATAAGCGAGATCGGTTGATCGAAGCCCTTCTGGCCAGTCAAGACTTTGATGACTACTGGGCCTACAAGTGGAGCGATTTGTTGCTCGTCAGTGGCGAACGGCTTCGGCCCGACGGAGTGAAAGCGTACTACCAGTGGATTCGTCGCGCGGTGGCTGAGAATCTTCCTTGGGATGAACTTGTACGAAAGATTCTCATGGCCACCGGGAGCAGCCTCGAAAATGGTGCAACCAATTTTTATGCGCTCCATCAAGACCCCGAAAACCTCACAGAAAATGCGGCCCAAGCATTTCTTGGTCTCTCCATCGGGTGCGCCAAATGCCATAATCACCCCCTCGAAAAATGGACCAACGACCAGTATTACGCGATGGCAAATCTCTTTGCTCGCGTTCGCGGGAAGGGCTGGGGTGGCGATTCGCGCAGCGGCGATGGGAATCGTACGATCTACGTATCGCAGACCGGAGACCTTCTCCAGCCTTCGACCGGCAAGCCGCAACCACCCGCTCCGCTGGATGCTCCAGCGCTGCCAATCGATGACCCGGAGGATCGTCGTAAAGCTTTGGCCGACTGGATGGTGAGCCCCGGGAATCCTTATTTCTCTCGCGCCATTACCAATCGAATCTGGAAGAACTACTTCGGTATCGCCCTCGTCGAAGAGCCCGACGATCTTCGCCTCAGTAACCCCGCCAGCAATGAACCGCTACTGGAGGCTGCAGCCCAGTACTTGGTCGACCAGCAATTTGATCTGAAACGTCTCATGCGCACGATTCTGCAGAGTGAAACGTATCAGCGGAGCAGTGTCCCGTTGGCAGAAAACGAGGCCGAACTCCGTTACTACAGCCGCTATTATCCGCGCCGGATGATGGCCGAAGTCCTCCTCGATCAAATCGATCAGGCGCTCGGGACGAGTACCCCCTTTGATACGATTGCCTTTCCAGGTGCGGACCGGGCGAAGACCGATTTTTATCCTCCGGGGACGCGGGCGATCCAGTTGTACGATTCCGCAATCGAGTCCTACTTTTTGACGGCGTTTGGTCGGAACTCTCGCGAGATCACCTGCGAATGCCAGCGGAGCACCGAGCCGAGCATGGTCCAGGTCCTGCATCTTTCCAACGGAAACACTCTCAATGAGAAACTCGCTGCGACGGAGAATCGGATTGCACGGTGGCTGCAAAGCGGTCTGAGCGACGCCGAGATCGTCGACGAATTTTTTCTCATCGCCTTGTGTCGCAAAGCCTCTTCGGCGGAACGCGAAAGATTGGTTTCCGTGATCGCAGAATATGGTGCAGAGCAACGTCGCCAAGCAATCGAAGATGCATGCTGGAGCGTGCTGACGAGTAGCGAATTCATTTTTAATCAATAAGCAAGAATCAAGTACCAGGTATCAATAATCGTTCGTGCTTCAGGTCGGATTTCCTCGTCCTCGTACTCAGTGAAACGGTACTCGTACTCGTCCTCGTACTCAGTGAAACGGTACTCGTACTCGAAAGGGCGCAGATGACCGAACCCGTTTTTGACCACTAACGACTCGACGTCTATCGACTTGCGATCGAGTAAGTTGCTTCGTCTTATCGAATCGCGAAATCAATAAACGGTGCGGAACGCCACGCTCGTGATCAATGGTTGCGAGCGGCCCAATCGATACCCCTCAACATTGCCGAGGGTAATGGGAAAAAAAGTCTGAAAGACAAGAATCGATTTTTTGAGATTGCGCGTGGCTCAGCTTTGGAATGCGCTGCGATTCACGATATACTCGTATCATTCGAGGCGATCGATCTTGAACTAAATCGGGTTGGCAAGACCAACCTGAAACGGATCG
>Ga0169931_10013204_pt1 | contig 11315 bp, 11 predicted proteins | sample Kivu_15m_20L_FD_129675 | JGI IMG/M metagenome (GOLD analysis project Ga0169931, IMG submission 129675) | Freshwater microbial communities from Lake Kivu, Western Province, Rwanda to study Microbial Dark Matter (Phase II) - Kivu_15m_20L... | ecosystem: Environmental > Aquatic > Freshwater > Lake... | reverse complement strand
CAAACATGACAGGCGATGTACGCGAATCATGGATGACCGTCATTGTTGACGGTGCTGTGGTGTATGGAATGGTTCCAGTGAAAGATGCAATCGTATCGTTCATCAGCAAGGGACTCACCGGTTTGCGCGCTGCGTAAACACCACGACAAGTACTTACATAAAAGAGACCGCTACTTCGGTGGCGGTCTCTTTTTTGTCTCTCGAACGTCTCTACGGTTTTGATGCTGTGTAACGAAATGTGAGGTTGATTCTCGGTGAGGTTACCTTTTTGGTTCGTGCAATACGGTGAACCCATTGATGTTGAGATTGTCCGCGCATGACGAGAAGCGAACCGTGTGGCAAGACAACGCTGGTGGTGTCGCCCGATTCGCGATGTCGAAAATCGAAGCGGCGCTCTGCGCCAAGACTGACTGACGCGATGACTGGTTCACGCCCAAGTTCTGGCTCATCATCTGCGTGCCAACCCATTGAGTCTTCGCCAGAGCGATAGAGATTCGCAAGTGCCGAATTGAACGTCGCATTCGCGGTCTCTGCACATCGCGTCATGATGTCGGCCAGCAAGGGTATGAATTTCTGCGCCGGGCGTTCTGATTGTGAATAGCGATACGCGAGCCCATCAGTGTGAAACCACGCAGACTGCCGTGGCTCTTTGACGGAGCGCCCGAACAACGTGATGTAGTGATCTTCCCATTTGATCTCTCTAAGAAGGTGTTTGAAGGCTTCGTCGGGTTCCGTAATGAACTGAGGCCACATCGTCGCGATGCCGTCGTAGGGAAGCACATCAACGCGGTCGTCGCCGTCATTCCAGAGGTGAGGTTGCGATGCCACATGTGAAAAAGTATCAGTGATGGAAATCAATTCGCCGAATCACTTGCCTGATCATGAGGTGCTTCTCGCATGGTTGGATGCACGAGGCGTGGGTGCAGGGCCGATCACTGACGTGACAGTGCTCGCCGGTGGTACGCAAAATCGCCTGTATCGATTCCGACGAGGTGATGACGCATTTATCTTGCGCCGACCACCAGAACACAAGCGTGGAAATAGTGATGAAACCATGCGTCGCGAATCGCGATTACTGGCAGCGCTCGCCGGTACCAACGTGCCACACCCCAGGCTCATCGCTGCCGAGCCCGATGAGTCGGTCATTGGTGATGCGTTTTATGTAATGAGCGTGATTAATGGATTCAACCCGAACGTGGAAGTGCCTGATCTTCATCGCAATTCACTTGATGTACAACGCGAGATGGGCGAGTCGATGATTGACGGCATCGCTGCGTTATCAATGGTCGACCCGATTGAACGTGGTCTCTCTGATTTCGGTAAAGCTGACAAATGGATTGAACGTCAAGTGGGTCGCTGGCAATCACAACTTGACTCATACTCGTCGTTTGACAACTACAAAGGCCCAGACATTGGTGATGTTGCGCGCGTGGGGCAGTGGTTGGAAGACAACAAACCCCCGCACATGAAAGTGGGAGTGATCCACGGCGATTATCACTTCTCGAACGTGATGTTCAGGTACGACTCGGGACAACTTGCCGCAATCGTTGATTGGGAACTCGCAACACTGGGTGATCCGCTTCTCGATCTCGGACATCTCATGGCGTGTTGGCCGGGGGCATTGCCCGTGTCGCTGAATACAAACTTTTCTCTCAATGTGGGAGACCCTGAACAACTGATTGACAGATACGCGTCAATCACCGAACGAGACATGACATGGTGGCCCTGGTTTCGGGTTTTGGCTCCATATCGTCTCGGGATCATCTTGGAAGGAACTAATGCACGAGCCGATGCCGGACTTGCGCCTCGTGAGATAGGTGACGCTCTTCACCAGATGACAATTGGCCTCATTTCAATGGCAGAAGACCTCATAAGCGTCTACGGTTGACGCATGGATGATGTCACTCTGCTTCACGAATTAGAACCAGAAGCCGCTCGTCTTCTTGAAAGGCATTTAGGAAACGCCGAAGAATGGTTTCCTCATGATGTTGTTCCGTGGGAGCGCGCGCCGTCACTTCTCGAATACGGTTTTACGTATGCAACCGACACTGTGCCTGAGGCGGTGCGGTCTGCTCTGTTTGTCAATTTGCTCACCGAAGACAACCTGCCATGGTATTCACGCACCATCTCGCGCGTCTTTAGTCGTGACTCAGCATGGGGTGAGTGGGTACATCGTTGGACCGCGGAAGAGGGTCGTCATGCCATTGCAATGCGCGACTACGTCACAGTAAGTGGATTGCTAGATCCAGTTGAGTTGGAACGTGGGCGAATGGCACAGGTGTCAACAGCGATTGTTCCAGAACCTGAGTCGGCGGCAGACGGTATGTGTTATGTCGCAATGCAAGAACTTGCCACACGTATTTCACACCGCAATACCGGCAAATTATTGAATGATCCAGTGGGATATGACGTGATGATGCGTTTGTCGACTGACGAGAACCACCACCATCTCTTTTATAGGGATCTCGTGTCAAAGCTGTTGGAGATGGATCCATCAACAGCAGTGACGGCATTGTCTCGCCAAGTGTTGAACTTTGCGATGCCGGGTGTGGGTATTCCTCATTTTGAACGTCACGCGAAGTTGATTGCAAAAGCTGAGATCTATGACTATGTCATTCACTACGAAAAGATCTTGGTTCCTCTCCTCACTCGCCATTGGATAGTCGATGCCGTTAGTGGACTCAACAGCGCGGCGGAGCAGGCGAGAGATGCGCTGATGAATCACATGGAGAGATTGAGTAAAATTGTTGCACGACAACACGATCGACGTGCCGCCACCGCTGCTGTCGGTCAGTAACTATGAGACAATCGCGTGCTGAGGCGCCAGAGGAGGAACCCTGTCGCACTTGGAAGGCAAGTTTGTTGTTGCAGTGATTGCAAATAATGAAACGCGCATTTGGGAGACGAATGCGACAAAGGGAACTCATCCAGATGTTGTGAAGCGTCCTGGTGAAAAAAAGATTCACACACACTCGCACCGGCGAAAGCCATGGCGGTCACGGAACTCATCGGATGGACAACCAGTACTGCGACGGCATTGCGCATGCGTTGGCCGACGCGGGCGAGGTGTTGATCATGGGCCACGGCAAGGGTTGGGGCAATTCAATGCTCCAGTTCATCTAGTACTTAGAGCGCCATCACAGCCCCGTTGCCCAGAAAGTCGTGGGTCAAATGGAGGTTAATGTTCCTGCAATGACTGAACCACAGATTCTCGCGGCAGCGCGCGAATGGTTTGATCATCGTTGGATTCGCGAGTAATCCATATGTCACGATTCATTCATCTATACACGGGGGAAACAACATGGCTGAGGTACACGGACGTTGCGACGCAAAGTTTGAAAAAGTGCGCGATGCATTTAGCAAGAACTTTGACAAAGGATACGAAGTAGGCGCAAGCGTGGCGATTGCCATTGAGGGTGAACTTGTTGTGGACATGTGGGGTGGTCACACCGACATGGAACGCACAACTCCGTGGCAAGAAGACACCATTACGAACGTATGGTCATCCACCAAGACCATGATGTTTCTCACCTTGGTGTATCTCGCTGATAAAGGCGAGTTGTCGTTGTATGACAAAGTCGCAAAGTTTTGGCCAGAGTTTGCACAAAACGGAAAAGAAAATATTGAGATCCGACACCTCATGGCTCACACCTCGGGCCTCTCAGGTTTTGACGCTCCAATGACGCATGCCGACTATGAAGACTTTGAAAAGTGTGCATCACTTCTTGCCGCTCAAGCACCGTGGTGGGAACCCGGCACCGCATCTGGATATCACGCGATTAACCAGGGTTTCCCCATTGGCGAGGTGGTGCGACGCATCACAGGCGAGACAATGGGAACGTTCTTCCGCAAGAACATCGCCGGACCATTAAATGCTGATTTCCACATTGGTACAGGTCCTGAACACGATGCACGTTCGTGTTTCGTGATTTTGCCAACCGACGCTCCTGCCATGGAATTGGAACCTGATTCAATCGCATTCAAGACGTTTGTGAACCCGCCGATGGATCCCTCTATGGCTCTCACAATTGGTTGGCGTCGCGCAGAAATTGGTGCGGCGAACGGTCATGGCAATGCACGCTCTATGGCGAAAGTTCAGACACTGATGTCAAACCGCGGCGTGTCAGGCGGAGTTCGTCTCCTTTCAGAGAATGCTCCAAAGATGGTGTTTGACGAGCAATCAAATGGCGTTGACCTTGTTATCGGAGTCCCCGTGCGCTTTGGCATGGGCTATGCGCTCAATTCAGAGCCGCCAATGACACCAAGCCCCAACACGTGTTTTTGGGGCGGGTGGGGTGGCTCCATGGTGGTCAACGACCTTGATCGCCGCATGACGTTTTGCTACCTCATGAACCGCATGTACGTGGGAAGCGATAGCACCATTGGAGATGATCGCGGTCAATCGCTCCTCACAGCCGCCTACGAGTCGCTATAGGGCCTCACAGTCGCTGTGGCGCCAGAGACCCCTAGCGATGTTGGCGTGTGAGGGTGACCTTCACATCCACTGATGTGCTCTGGCCACCACTGAAGATGCCTCGCATTGGACTCACATCTCCGTAATCGCGACCGTATGCAATCACAATGTGGCGTTCACCGACATCTTTGCCGTTCGTCGGGTCAAAGGGAATCCATTCTCCGAGCCATGCTGCCAGCCATGCGTGAGACTCCACCACCACGGGTTCACCGATCTCTCCAGTGCCTGTGTAGTGATAGCCCGACACATATCGAGCTGGTATGCCGATAGATCGCAACATGCTGAGCACGATGTGGCTGTAATCCTGACACACGCCTTTTTTCTCCGCCCATGCATCGGCGGCGCTCGTGTGAACATGCGTAGCGCCCGGCGTATACGTCATGGTTTGTCTTACGATGTCGACACATTGTTCAGCTGCGTCACGCGGGGTGGATGCGCGTCGAACTTCTGCTGAAATCTCCTCGATGTCTGACACAGGTGGAGACAGTGGTGTGTGTCGCAAGTATTCAATGAAGTCATCTGAGGTTCGATCATCACGAAGTGTGTCCCACGACAGTGGTGTTGGCTCGTATGTGTTCTGCCATGTCTCCACAATGTTGTCAGACACCACATTCAAACCTCGGTGTGCGGTATGCAGATCAAATGCTTCAACCGTTGTGCCCCAATAGTCACGGTACGTGAACAGTGAGACAAAGGGTTGCACTGTTGTGCGATGATGCACGAGTAGTTGTCCAAGCCCAGAAACAGGTGTCATTCGTATTTCATTGAATGACGCCACTACGTCGTCGTCGTATTTGTAAGACGTTTCGTGAGAAACCGACATTCTCCAAGTCATATCAGTGACTCCACACGATCGAACCAACGGGGCGGAAGTAATGCTCACGTACCAAGGCGCTCGTCGTGTCTACTGCTCGCAATGATTGACTGATGAATTTGTCACATACTTGTTCTGTCACAAGATCAGATTCAAATTCCAGTTGACTGCGAAGGACGCCAATTGAACGCAGTACCGGCTCAGGACGACTCGCGGTGAGTGCAGCGATTGAGCGAATACATCCTTCTGATTCGATTGCAGAGCGAATAATTGATCGTGGAAACGTGGGATCAAGGAGCAAAAACTCACGTACCGAACCTTCTGACATACGTTCATGACGACGCAGGTACGTGCTCAGTCCCGCGACTGAGCGAAGCACCGTTGCAGGACCTTGTTCAGGCCAGCCTCGTTCGATGCGCATTTCAAGTAGTCGACCAACGAGGTCAATGCGCTCGAGATAGCCACCGAGTTGATAGAACGCGTGCGCTTCATCACGAGGTGACACCCAATCAAAAACTCCATGCACCACGGCAAGGCCTTCAAGAATGTCTCTGAGGCTCGCGCCCGGATAACGCGGGTTCGGCAACGCTCGCGCGCGTGCATGCACTTTATTGAGAACCTCGAAAAAATCAGATGGCAGAGCGTCTCGGACAGAGCGCGCGTTGGTTCGTGCGTATTCGAGAGAGCCCAAGATGGTGCTTGGTTGCTGAGGGCTGCCATAAGCAGACATCACGAGATCCGACAGTGAGACATTGGTGTGGGGTAAAAAACCAAGACCATGCATAATGGTCTCTGACCCGCGATGTTGATCCTCCTCGCCTTCACCAACAAGTAGCTGATGCATTTCCATTAGTAAGCGAATAGTGCCTTCGGCACGTTCGATGTAGCGGCCCATCCAAAAGAATGACTCTGCAAGTCGACTTAACATTCCCGCTCCTGTCCGTGAAGTGAGCGAGGGGGCCACACTTGCTGCTGCTGTTCTTCTTGTTGTTGCAGTCGAAGATCAGGGAGAGCATTGGGGCCCGCTTCACGGGGTGATAGTTCATCTCTGCGATTCAGTGAAACGACGATCGGTCGTGTGATCGGCCCGGTGAGGTCGGTCGAGGAGGCGGTAAGTACCCACGTGTCTTTTGATCCTCCGCCTTGGCTTGAGTTCACTACCAAACTGTTCTCAACTAGCGCAACGCGAGTCAGTCCGCCAGGTAGTACCCAAACATCATCACCTGAATTAACGGCAAATGGTCGGAGGTCAACATGACGAGCAACGACACTGCCGTCGTCGTCGACGGTTGGGCATGTGGACAGTTGGACGATTGGCTGAGCAACCCATCCACGTGGATCTTTCTGTACTACGTCCTTCATGCGCGCTAGGTCGGAGTTAGTGGCCTGTGATCCAATAACAATCCCGTAACCACCACTTGCGGCCACTGGTTTTAAGACCATCTCGTGCATATTGTCGAGGACGTAACACAACGAGTCGGGTTCCTCAAGATCGTATGTATCGACGTTTGGGAGAATCGGGTTCTCATGCAAGTAATACGAAATGAGATCGGGAACGTATCGGTACAGAGACTTATCGTCAGCGACTCCGTTACCCACGGCATTAGCAATGGCCACGTTTCCGGCACGGGCAGCATTTAGCAATCCGGGAACACCAAGCAAGCTGTCGGGAAGAAAATGCATGGGGTCGAGATAGTCGTCATCGATGCGCCGATAGATCACATGCACAGGCGCTGCTCCAGCAGTTGTTCTCATGAAAACATGATTGCCTTTGCAAAAAAGGTCACGACCTTCTACTAGTTCCACACCCATGCGTCGGGCGAGAAACGCATGTTCAAAGTGCGCGGAGTTATGCACACCCGGTGTCAAAATCACGACGACTGGATCGCGAATATCTTCAGGAGCTGAACCCAAGAGAGCCCGAAGCAATTGCTCGGGGTATTCCTGAACTGAACGCACTGCATAATCTTGAAACAATTCAGGCACAACGTGAGCCAAAGTTCGTCTGTTCTCTAATACGTAACTCACTCCTGAGGGACAACGAAGATTGTCCTCTAATACCCGCAATGTTCCCTTGTCATCTCTAATGAGGTCGATACCTGCCACATGGATACGAACATTGTTTGGTGCAATGATGCCATGTGCGGCGCGATGAAAGTGTTCAGAGCTTGTTATGAGTTTCCTTGGTACAACTCCCTCTGCGACAACATTCTGCGGTCCGTATACATCATGTAGGAACATCTCGAGTGCCCGTACCCGCTGTTTAATGCCTAATTCGATCACGCGCCATTCATCGGCTTCAATAACCCGTGGTATGAGATCAATCGGCAGAGGTCTCTCGTGACCGGACAACGTGAATGTGATGCCTTGCATCGACAAGTACTGGTCACGCTGAGCACCTCTCTGGAGCAATCCAGGTGGGCCGATGCGATTAATGGAGTCCCACAGCGCCGACACGAAGGGCCGAGGAGCACCATTCAACAACAACTCATCAACAGGCACTCGTATTGTTTATGTGCGTCGTGTTACGGGAATGTATCGAATCTGCGTCCACCGTATTCCAATGTGGCGTTGTGTCGGGTCAAATCCTGATCAGGGCCTGAGCACTGTGAACGGCGGAAGTCGTCCGATTGGCCCTAGGCGATGGGGTGGTGGCAGGCCACATAGTGCCCAGGCGACACTTCTTGCAGCTCTGGCTCTTCAGCAGCGCAACGGTCGGTTGCGGCTGGGCAGCGCGTACGGAAGCGACATCCTGATGGCGGGTTGAGAGGCGATGGTGGCTCACCCTCAAGCAATGCTCGTGACACGCGGTGCTTGGGGTCTGGAATCGGCACCGCTTGCACTAAAGCTGACGTGTAGTGATGGCGGGGCTTTTGGTAGAGCGACTCGGGTGTTGCCACCTCACACACTTTGCCCAAGTACATCACCATCACGCGCGTGCTCACGGTCTTCACAACCGCAAGGTCGTGTGAGACGAAGATGAGCGTGAGGCCGTAACGGTCTTTCATGTCTTGTAACAAGTTGAGAATCTGCGCCTGCACACTCACGTCGAGCGCCGACACAGGTTCGTCACAGATGATGAGAGTTGGTTCGAGTGCAAGTGATCGCGCGATGCTGATGCGCTGACACTGTCCACCGGAGAATTCATACGCACGACGATCACGTACTACTGCAGGATCAAGGTTCACTGATTCGAGCAACGCGTTGACTTGCACGTCAATTTCTTCTGCGGTGCCTTTGTTCCACACTTTGAGCGGTTCAGCGACAACTTCTTTCACCGGAAGACGTGGGTCAAGCGAACTGATCGGGTCCTGGAAGATCATCTGCATCTTCGGGCGAATTTCGCGCAGGTCATTGCCCTTTAACTTTGTGAGTTCTGTTCCCATGAACTCCACCGAGCCACTTGTTGGGCGGGGCAGTTGAAGAATCGCTTTTCCGGTTGTTGATTTACCACAACCAGATTCACCCACAATCGCAAGTGTCTCACCGCGCAATACATCGAAACTGATGCCAGACACCGCTTTGACAATCTTGTCGCGTGCAAGTTTGAACTCAACAGTGAGATCTTCAACGCTGAGAATCTTGTCCGCGCTGTCGGGACGCATGTGTGCTCTGCCGCTGCCAGCCATTACTGCGCACCTCCTAGTGGGAACCAGCATCGATAGAAGTGGCCTGGTGTTCCTTCAACAAATGGTGGCGCTTCCGCGCGACACTTGTCTGTTGCGTACGGGCAACGACTTGCAAACGGACAACCAGGTTCGTCCTTTGTGGGGTCGGGCATGCGACCTTCGATGACGGGAAGTCGTGCACCGGTGGGCGTTTCAAGCCGCGGAATCGATTTAAGAAGCGCCTCTGTATACGGCATCTTCATGTTTGCAAATAACTCTGTGGTGGGTGCGAGTTCCACCAATTGGCCCGCGTACATCACACCGATGCGATCAGTGTGACCGGCCACAACACCAAGGTCGTGAGTCACGAGAATCATGCCCGTGTTGAGGTCTTTACGAAGATCATCGATGATGTTCAGCACCTGTGCTTGCACTGTTACGTCAAGTGCTGTTGTTGGCTCGTCAGCGAACAACATTTTCGGATTGCAAGAGATGGCAATTGCAATCATGACGCGTTGGCGCATTCCACCTGACAACTGGTACGGATACTTGCGCAATGTTTGCTGTGCGTCCGGGATGCGCACCAACTCCAACAGTTCTGTTGCACGAGCACGAGCAGCGGCCTTGTCCATTCCTAGACGAACGCGAAGGCTTTCCTCCACCTGTGTCCCGATACGGCGCACAGGGTTGAGCGCTGTCATCGGATCTTGGAAGATCATGGCCATGCCTGTTCCAAATAATTGCCGAACATCGCTATCAGGCTTTCCAACAAGTTCCTGTCCCTCGTATGTCACGCTGCCCGTGCGGGTGGCCGTGCCGGGGAGAAGTCCCATGATTGCGCGCGACATCACAGTTTTGCCAGAGCCCGATTCGCCCACGATGCCGAGGCTCTCACCAGCATCGAGGCTAAGCGACACATTGCGGACCGCTTTGAGTTGTCCACGTTCGGTCGTAAACGACACCGACAGATCTGAAACTTTTACGAGGCTCATATCTTTGACTCGCGACGATCAAGACTACGACGCACGTAGTCACCGAAGTAATTCACTGCGATCACAGTTGCTGCGATAAACAATGCAGGAATGTATACAGACTGTGGGTAGAACTCTATGTCGATGACGGCGTTAGCTAGTTGAGATCCCCAACTCTTGCCATTCGGTACACCGACACCGAGTACTGCCAGCGATCCTTCTGCAATGATCACAACTCCAACTGCCAGAAACGCGATCGCTAAGATCGCGGGTGCAACGTTTGGAACGATGTGTTCTTTGATGATTCGCAGGTTGCGCGTACCCATCGACCGAGATGCAGTGACGAACTCCCTGTTTGCCCACTGCAGTGCGGTCGCTCGCGCAATTCGACCGAGAATTGGAATAATCACAATTGTGAGAGACAAAATAAGAACCATGATGCGACGAGTGTCAGTTGTTGGACGGTCTTCGTCTGAGTAGGCGAGAATTGACACGAGCGATAGTGACAACACCAAGTTCGGAATTGATAACACCACGCTGAAAATGATGTTCATAAAGGCATCAAACTTGCCGCGAAAGTACGCCGCTGAAATTCCGAGTGCTGACCCAATGATCCCACCAATAACAACGGATGCAACGGCAACCAGCACGGTCACACGCGCACCTTGTACGAGACCTGAAAATATGTCCATTCCATTTCCGTCAGTACCGAGCGGGTGCTTCCATGACGTAAATGGAGTTTGTCCAACATGGTCGTAGTCGGGCTCTTCCCAGTCCCACAGGGGAAGCCACTGACCAAAAATTGCCAAGAACACGACAAATGTGAGCCATGCGGCAGAGATCCAGTAACCGATTTGCTTCTTCATTACTAATTCCGCCGCTCGCGAGTGCGCGGATCAACCGCTGAGGTCAACGCGTCAGTTGCGGCGTTGAAGAGCACGTATGCAATAGCGATTAGTGCTACCAAAGTTTGCAGAGCAACTACTTGTCGTGCACCAATCGCGTATGCCAGTTCGGATCCCAAACCGGGAATAACGAAAATAGTCTCGATGATGACTGTGCCACCAATAAGTGCGCCCATGTTAAGAGCTGCGGAAGTGAGAAGTGTGCTGCTTGAGGGTCGTAAAACGTGGCGCCACAAAATACGAGAGTTTGAAATGCCTTTTGATGCGGCCATCGTGACGAAGTCTTCTTTAAGCGTGCCAATTACATCTGCGCGAAGCAGTCGCGTATAGGTAGCGGTTAAACCGGCAGCAAGCGTGATAACAGGTAACGCCATGTATCGGAAGTGTTCAGAGATGCTTTCACCAAAAGGTACGTAGCCAACAGGCGGTAGCCAGCCAAGGTTGACGCCCACTACCAAGATCAAGATCAGACCAAGTGCAAAGCCTGGGAACGAAGCCAAGGTAAACACCGTTGAGTTGATGAACTTATCGAGACGTGAGTTT
>Ga0169931_10013203_pt1 | contig 11315 bp, 13 predicted proteins | sample Kivu_15m_20L_FD_129675 | JGI IMG/M metagenome (GOLD analysis project Ga0169931, IMG submission 129675) | Freshwater microbial communities from Lake Kivu, Western Province, Rwanda to study Microbial Dark Matter (Phase II) - Kivu_15m_20L... | ecosystem: Environmental > Aquatic > Freshwater > Lake... | reverse complement strand
GTTACAAGATGCCGACAGCATCGTAGACTTTACTAACAGCGTCTATTCAGTGACTAGCCAGAATCACATCCATATTTTATGCGCTTAGAAAGGGAGACACGCTTTGGTTTAACTGCGTGTCGATCATTCGTACGGGATATTTGATGATAGCTTCGTTGGCAAGATTAAGCTTACGGAGACTGTGCGGATCGAGATGCCGAGCGATGCAGTGAGAGTCTTCTAAGTAGACGAGCAAGTTGCAGTGTTATGCTCAAAATAAGTCTTGATTTTCAAGCTTGAAGATCTACAGTACCTCAGGACTATTTCGATTGAAGCTGAGTGATCTTATGCACTTTCAAAGAAAGCGCAGATATGCAATGAGACCGACCGTAGTATGATCTACACTGCTAAAAACATCATCAAGTTTAGAGAAGCAGGCAAAGTGCCCCAGTAGCAGTGGACACTATGTCTGATCGATTCAGAAAATCGATACCATAAGTACCCTCTTATTCAGCCTGATGCAAGCCGGCTCAAGCCATCTCATGTCGCTCTAAAAGATTCAATCTTATAAGCACACGCCTGTGAAATCAAGCAAATTCCAGACCTTATCAAAGCATAGAGGACAGGCCTAAAACTTATTGATTTTCCATATGGCTCATTTTAGCCAAATTACTCCGTACTTGACACAGAGCAAAATCTATACAGCCGACTATTTTTCAAAAAAGTTTCCTCAGACATTGAGGAATTCTCGGATTTCACTGTTGAGTTAGGAGACAACTTACAAGCTACACCTATTTCTAAATAGTTAGAACTTGAGCTAAGCTTCAAACGCATCGGTAAATCAGCGAGCAAGATTGAGTTCACGACGGAAAGAGAAGACCAAATCAGCCTGATTAACCTTAATCAGACCGTGATGAGACATCCGCTTCTCGTTGAGCATCTCAAAGGAAGCCAGAGCGGTGAAGTTATATTTGCAAGTCACCTTACAACGCCAGATTAACAGGTTTTCGTGTCTATGTACCCGTAGCCAGAATTTACGTTTAAGCATGCAGAAGGCACCAAAATGATACTGACTCAGATTAACATTTGGTCTAAAGTGTCTAAGGAAAGTCAGGGTGGGTTCCCTATCGGCTAAGGTTTCATTTTCTTCTCTGATTCTCTCGCTGATCTGATGGACAGCTCCCCCATGAAAAAGCAAATCAAGAATTGGAGCGCTAAGATAGAGGGCAAGAATTCGCTCGAGCTCAAAGAAGGTGGCTATGATTGTCTTTACTTTAAATTTGACAAGCAAGAAAGAATGACTATTGATCTTTAGTCTTACAGGACCTGTTGCTTTCTAAAAGTGATCCCGACAGGATTCAGGTCTAAACCGATTAACTACGCTGACTGCTAAGACTTCAAAACGGATTAAGCAGAGCTATAGTTTTTTGGTGTCTCTGGATATATAGTGGAGAGCCTAAACCAAGAACTTCCATCAGCTGTGGAAAGTGATTTGGCTATCTAAAGCAGAGACTTTGATGTTAAATTGCAGGTTGAAGTTCATAATGAATGGCGAGAAATTGGAAGTACTAATACTGTATCACTCACTAAGTTCCGCACTCATTCACAGGTTAAGTCGTCTTAAACAGCAGCCGATTCGGTGTAAGACGGGTTGAAGGAAAACTAAGTGGGATTGGCAACTATTTCTTTGCCTTTTATGCCTGAAGAAATGCGAAGCAAGCGATTCAAAGTTAGAGTTAAGGAGCAAGCTGATCAGAGTTGGGTCTTATCTGGCATCAATATTGCTGTCGATGCAATTTAACAGCCTTTTAATACTTTTAAGTCGCCTGGCATGGCTTTTAATGCGTCTAAAATTATAGAGACATTGATGAACATCGACAACAGTGCAGAAAATCTATCTTAAACAACACCCAGCCTTGAAGATTTAGTCTTAGCTCTTATTGAAATCATCGAAGGTGTGGCTGTATACGACGATGCTAAGCGTATGCAAGCCGTGCTTTGCCTTTCAAAGCTTGTGTTCGATAACAACCTTCTTTCTGACTTACAGCGAAGCAACGTCATGATGGCGATCAATTCCAGACTTAATGTTTCGAAGATCTTTTAATACAAAGCTTTCGTAGATCAAAGCTCAACTGAGCTCCAAAAGCATATTATCAACCTTATTGATTTAGTTGGCTTAAAAAGAAAAGAGACAACCCGAAAGACCACAAATCTGCTCATAACTCAAGTCTTCCAAGAGCTCTCACTTAACGGAACCGTCAACCAGGACTATTCAAAGAATCTGGATAAAAACGATAAAAAGACTGCGGTTGACACAAGGCATCTGATCTCGATCGACATGCTTTAAAACGTGCTGAATTTGGTGTCGAGAAAGCGGCGTCCGTTCGTAGTGAGCAAGTTTATGGACCTTATTATAAATGAATTGTAAGAAACTGTTCAGCTTGACCCCGACTACTTCAAACTGAGGTCTGAGCTCGAAATCAATGCGTTTCCTTTCGATATCGACTACCTCTCGTTGGACCAATTCAAGGAGGACGAAGTCAATCATATGGGCGAGCAACTACAGATCGTGAAAAACATCAAAGTTTTGCCATGCGATTTCCAGATAGTAAAGATCAACTCTTCATACTCGATCAAAGCTGCTCTACATGATAACGCAGATGTTAGCAGCGTGAGACTCTTGTTCCGGATGAACAGCGCCAAAAGCATTCACAAATTTAGGGTCTCGATCATCCTCCATAATTCAGATGAGCCACCATTGCTCCTTTTTGTAAGGACCTACGATGAGAGCATGTTCGTTCACGTGACTAAACCATCCTCGGACGAAGAAAGCTCACGCAAGAAGAAAACAGACGAAGAATAGGCCACTAATGAAGACGACAGAAATTACTTCGATGTGTATACTCCTCAGGATGATGATGGGCTGATTAGAGTTAACAAAGCGCGACTTGACAAGGCCCAAGAGCTTACCTTCACATATGCTAGTCCTTTTTCTAAGGAATATGACGCATTCACTGTCGTTGCGAATAGGATGACTTGCCAGTTGGATAGCTCGGTCTATGGGCAATTATTTGAGGTGCAAGTAGAGTTATTGGACACTTATAGGACAATCAACAAGGCTATACCGTTCAGCCAAGTAATGATCACTCCGGAATTTATTGGCAGCTTGATGCCTACTAAGAAGATCGAAGTGGCAGATGAAAGCGTAAAGCAGCTAAACTAGGACTTAGAAGACTTATCGATGCCAAGCGCAGGAGAAAGCCTTTCACTCTCGGTCCCTAGCCTCGACATTAAAAATCGGCAAAAGACGAGCAAAGATGCAGCTATCAAGGGACAGGTTGAAAAGCAGCCTTTTATCCCGACCAAATACTTACCATCCAAATTTATTAGCCGGACGACACTAGGAGGAGCCACTTACGACATCTATAGTGGGCTTGCCGCAGATAAGACCATGAAAAGTGTCTAAAACCATTACATGTTCAAATACGTGGTTCCAAAGTCAAAGCAAGCGCGCTGTAACGATTAAAATGAGAGCAAAACTGACGAAAATGCCGAACAGGTATTCTAGGACACCGCTGATTAACTCATCAGCACCCAGTTCCAACTCAGAGAAGAGTTACAGAAGGAAAGAACCGTTAAGGATAGCCAGAGCGGAATGGCTCGCATCATCCAAAGCTGCCAAAAGATTAGCTAGTTGAAGCGGGACCTTCGCGCAGCCAGAGAAAACCTGCCGGTTGATACTGCGTTCTTTAGTCAAGAGATGCTGATTAAGCATGCTTCATAAGATCAGCATGTAGAGAGGCCTGGTTTTAGGGAAAAGGGATACCAGACATTCGTATCACAGAACGATGCTCAGATGTGGTTACAGCTCAACTAGAAAAACAATGCTGGAATTCTGAAATATGCATTTGCTTTAAGTGAACTAGCCTGCGTGTACTTGCACTAGGTGTTCGTTCGAGAACCACAACTGATCAAAGACCCAGCTTAACTTTATAAGAAGCTATTCAAAGTTTTTATCGCTTAGGAGGTGAAAGGTGCTCATCCGATCGTTGAAGAATTTTTGCAAACGATCTACAACAGTGGACTTGGGGACAAGCATGAAAGACAGAAGGTGATATTTGATCTCGTCCATGACATTCTAATCAAACCGACAAGAATTTTCAACTTTGGTAACTTCTTGGATTACATCTAATCTGACAGGGTCAAGTTCATAAGCATCAACGACGTCTTGCATCTAGTCAATAATTCGTTTAGTTGCCAGGATTTAAGGGCCGAGAACGGTATCTCGTCAGAGCAACAATCAATCGAGTTCTTAAGGCAAAATATTGTAAATGAGCAGTCGCTATAACGATCAGAAAAAAAGTCGCAGTCAAGTTCATCAGGCATGGTTATCGCTGCGCTTTCCTTCTTCCATGAACATGTCTCATACAGGCTTCGTATCTGCAACTAATAGCAGGCCAGTGGATATGATGTAACCCATCATAAACGATAGCTTAAGCGGGATAACCCCAATTTAATGGAGCGAATTTCGATCTAAAATTTTACGAAGTTCGCGGCTTGGCAAATATACATTAACCCTAAATTGCGGAGCGGCTCAAACAGTCCTAAGAGCAACGCCTTCCTTCTATGCCTTACAGAAGCTTTCCTTAAGCTAACTGCGCTCAATATGGAAAGTCTTGGTCAATAAATTAGCAGTGAGTCGCTAAAGAACGAAGACTGGTTGATCATCTTGCTTGCCATCACGCAATCGGGCTAGGCAAAGATCCAAGAGAATTTTACTTAGGCGGTAATCAACCTAATGCTTGCCTCTGAGTACCAAGTGCAGAAGGAAATCGTGCACCTCTTTAATTTCTGCCTTGCCTTCTTACTGACGCAAGATGTATCACTTTCCCAAAAAGTCTATCGCATAGCAGAGTCGCGCAATAACAACGGTTTTTCGTTGCTTTTTAGTCATTATTAGTCACTTGTGCGCATCCAGACGAAAGTGATCAACGTTATCTCATCAAAGTTGGATCAAGATATCTTGAAAAAAGCTAGCAATTAATCTTAGATCAAAGAAAAGGCTTACCGGAAGTAGCAGACTTTGCCAACTATGAGCAAGGAGCTTTCTAATGTATTCGTTAAGCAAATCGAGATTCAAAATATGAAGCTAGGAGACTTTATCTATCGGCTGCTAAGCTCTCTCAACCTGATCGAAGATAGATCAGCCAGTAGTGCATCGCAAAGTGAAAGCTTGAGTCAAGTATAAGTAAAGTCAAAATCAACAATAGACTTCATGAGCGCAAATCACGTCTTGGTCGAGATATACTAGAGTCTGACCTTCTTGAAAGATCTTAACGCAAGAAAAGAGGTAACAAAAGCCATCGTTCGCCAGCTACAGCAACTAAAAGGCGCCTAACAACTAGAATTTTCAAAGAGTGTACTTCAAACAAGCGAGCAATTGGTATGCTCACCAGAGAAGATGAAGATCAACTCAGGCTTAATCGTTTCGTTAGTCGATACTATCATCACGGACCAGCTTATCAACATCGACGAGAAGAATCTAAGCTTCTTTTAAGTCATGTGTCGCAACCTGTTAAACCTCCTGCTTACTGGTAGCAATTCCAAAGTTTTATCGAAACGTACCGACATCGAGAAACAGCAGCAAATGCACCGTAAGAAGACCGCTGCTACTTATCTTTAAGACCATCATATCGACAAACTCTTGTAATTACTTACCAAGTTCGTGATTAACCGATGCTAATACTACAACTCAGCGCATGTTCAAAACTGCACTTTTTTGCTAGATTTCTCGATTGCAAACAAACTTTGCGAACTATGTCTATATAGTCATCATGTAATCCAGGCTAAGGAAGATGCGCTGCCAACTTTGCCTTAATTCGCTCTAAACTCGTTCAGTCTTCTCTTGAATCAGATTCCAGAGAACAAGGATTCAGCGATCAAGAGTATCAAAGAGCTGCTTGAGTTCTTAGTATTCAACTAAATCGAAGAAGAAGAAGGCATCAAGCCTGTTGTAAGCTCGGCTTTCAAAGTTAATGCCAAAACGACTTAACTATGTCATAAAATCAACCAGATAATCGTCATAGTCGGACAAGTTAACAACAACGCTATAAATTTCTTCCCCGCTCTTATGGAAATGGCCACGTAGATGGACCGATAGATCATGCAACTAGTCAAGGAGAAGAAAATTCTGGACTTAAGAGGAATGCAGCTGCAGCAAAACGCGAACAACGTCTTCTAAAAAATGTTGGTCTCTTGGATTAGTGGGTCTAACGATGATGAAACAAGCTTTAAATTCTTGAACGAGCTATAGGGATTCAATTTCATCATCAGCCGACTAGATGCAGTTTCGGAGCAAAAATCTCCAAAAATAATTTCACCCGATTCATAGGACGATAATTCTATCGAACGCTTTTTGTCTTTGTCTTAGAAGCCAGTAAATTCTAGTGATAGCGAGTCTGAAGAGGGCGAAAGCTCAACAAATCTGCTGAAGTTCGTTGGCAACAAGATTGGACTGTCTTTCCTAAAAGCTAAGTCCGACAAAGTCGTCGCGCCATCGATGTTGGATGATCGGCGAGATACTGAAATACTGGCTGGAACTAAAGTCAAGATTCTGCTTAAGAAGTAAACTGCTGTCTATAATCCGAAAGAAAAAACTGTCTCACAATTTGAAAGCCTTAAAAAGAAGAAGGTTGATAATCAGTAACCTGGCCCAACCCTAAATTTTTCGGAAGCCAAGAACCTTGGCCCTGACTCTAAGGTATAAGAGCGTATAATCGAGAAAAATTTCGCCAACACGATGAAGTTGGTTGATTGCACCGAAGGTTCAGAGGTTGTGAATGAACGCGTTACTGTTAAATGGGGCTTTAGGGCCCCCATGACCCCGTCTATATAGTTGATACTGGGTAACAACGAGGAGAGAAAGCAAGAGTATCAACTCACTTTCGACCTCCATGAAATCGTGCAGTTTACTGAAATCGGTGTCTAACTCGAGCTCCCATAGAACACGGTCGGACTACAGCCCTTCCCACGCAATGATTAGAAGGCTTAAGTCAATGGCGAGCAAGAGTACCCGTATGCAATGATTATCGAGGGCAAACGAAGTTCGCCATTCCAAAACCCCAAACAGAAGCTTCCTGCCTTTTTGAACTCTTACCTTGAAGATGAATCGACCTAGGTGAATGTAGATGCTACCTAGTAAAATCTGGAAAGCTTTTTGTTGAAGTAAGAGAAAATACAAGAGACAATCATCAAGGAGACACCTGTGGTTTATGGCACAGTTTAAGACGATGAGTTGAAAAAGCAGATGAAAGAACTTACAATTGGCAATTCTGACCTTGCTGACTGGAAAATACAGCTTATTTAGAATCCGAACTCTCCATCTGAGTTCAGTATAAGCTAGGTTCCTTTGCTGTCAAAATTCGACACGCAGCGATACGAAGCTCAGTTCATTAAGTTCAGATTTTTGTTTATGGATCCAATCATGTGCACCGTAGCTGCCGCCAATCTGACAGCTGACAGAAACTAGCCTGATAAAAACGTGAAGGGGGCATTGCAAACCTAAAGAGTGATCAACTTAAAGAAGCTTAATGTGACTGGTGCCAACTGTTTAGACCAGAAGGACATTCTCGCGGAGCTCAATCAGATGAAACGTAATAACGCAATGAACTGCTTGGCTTAGTACTTTACTAAAGCACCCAAGGGAGTATTGGCACGAATTACTAAGGACGCATAAATGCAGAGAAGCTTCATTAATTCCTTCGACGTTCTTGAACCGTTTTTGCTGCTCAACTCCTCAGTGATCTTGCCTATCTTTATCTAAATGGCTTCTATGAGTGAGGAACTTTGCACCGAGCTGATCTAGACCAAAATTCTTCTGGATTATTCTGCGTTCAAAGCGAAACATTCCCAATCGCTTAAAATAGCGTCGTAAATAAAGAGCGCTGATCAAGACTCTTAAAAGGAGAAAGAGCTTGAGGTTATGCTTACCCTCTACGACGGACTTGTGATGTCCAAAACTGATAAAGGAATAACCAGATTATCATCAGGTCTGAATTATGTTATTTCGTAGGCTTCTTGCCACCTCGGTGGGGCTTCGACACCAGAGGCTAAACTGCACATCAAATTCATAGTAGGAGTCGCCAACTTATTTGTTGAATGCGCCTCACTTATCGCGAAGGAAATGCTATTAGACTAGAATAGACCTGAGACTTAACTTTTGTAGTTTTAGGTGACAAACTCGGACATCATAAAACTTTTGAAGATGGCTGCTGTGTTGTAAAACCAGAATTAGCACAAGAGCTTGATCCTGCTCGCTATTTTCCTATTACAATTGCCAGAGCCTCTCAAAGCAAACGGAGTTGACTTGAATGCCTTCTTCACCGATTTCCTTTTGCCTAATTGCTAACATATAACGACGAACAACGTCCATTACTTGCATTTGCTCTCGCTCTTGTTCTGTAACAGACCAGCGGAGATTGATTCTTTGATTCAGCAGAGCAATTTTATCGAGCTGATTCTAACAGAAATCATTAATAAGTTGCAAAGCAAAGCCACATCAGATGCGAGTGTATTTACAGAGGATCATATATAGGAACTGATTCATGTCCTCTACAACTGTATCGAGTGCTCGCTTATGAAAAAACCTCTTGAATCAGGAGATACTTTGCTGGAGAAAATCGCTGCTAGTTGTTACAACATACTAAAACCTTCAAAGGCTGATGGTAAAGTCGTTATTGGTGCAGAAAAAATCAAGTTTCAAACTGCCTAGGCGCTCGCCAAGACTTTGATATAGATAATCAATCGTGAACTGCAGCGAAGCCCAGATAGCAAAGCTGTCGAGAGCATCATAAAACAGATCCACGAAGACATCTCCCTGACGCAATCTTTGGAGACCAATAAAAAGAAGAAGACTTTTAAAAAAGCTGACAGCTCGAACCTTTTCGTCAGTCTAGTATTTGAGCCCTTGCTAAAGCTAAGAATCAGCTTGCCTGTAGTTGTCAATTATATTTGGAATGACTCTGACGGAAAAGCAAAAATTCAACAATTCTACAAGCAAACGAAACAGCATATAACTTAAAGCATCATCCCAACAGACGCACTAACAAAAGAAAATGTTGACATGTTTCTCAAAGCACTCAAATAGTAGAACGCAGTTCATGGCCTGAACCTCAGTGACGAGATGTTTAGAAACCAATGGCAAAATATTATGGACGTTAACTTTCAAGATCCTCAAAATTCGACAGTTGATGAGCTCATCTAAACTGTCAAGAACAAGAGTAATCTGCTTTACATGCTTACCATAAAAGTTGACAGCTGCCAGAACAACGGACTTTTGCCTGAAAGTGAGTAGCACGTCATGCATATGTGTTTCTTCAGTCCCAGCATGCTTGAATAGATCAGTGATCAAGAAGAGCTCGCTCAGTACGGCAGCCAGATTGTGCTTGATCCCAATCCAAAGGAGAACAAAGGTAGCTTTTTCTTCTTGTGCGCTCCGGAAAATATCGGGAGTGCAGTCTTTATCTACCGCGACAATAACAACAACCAGTACAAGACTGACTTTTAGTTACAGCGTTTTGACTAAGGGGACGGTCTGACCAACCGATACACTTTCTACATGATGAACCAGATTGTGATCTCGTGGAGTCCTAAGTTGGAGCCTAACCAGCAGGTGTGGCTAAATTTCAACGAAAAGCTCTTTCAGAACGAAGACGAGAACTTTAAGAAGGTCTTAAAGCAAGTGCAATTCAGGCAAGGGGCTATGCAGCGATTCAGCATCTACAGCTTTAATCCTACAAAATTGGAGTCTAAACAAGAGATTAGCCGGGAGATAGGCGTGCCAAAGTACTAGCTGGTAGGCAGCAAATAGTAAGAAGGAAAAAAGGGACAGAAGCAAAAGCAATATGAAGAGTTTGCCTATGTCGACCCGTTTTCGTCATTGAGTGTCCTCAACCAGAATCTGGTACTTTAGTTACCAGTTGACTGCCGGCTAAATACTCTAGCACAGATCTTGAATATGCCAAAAGAAGCCAAATTTATAAACATTAGTGGTGCTCCTTCCGATGGACTTCTTGGCGCTGCCTATGACAATTCGACAACAATTGGTGAGCTCGTCCACGGATAAAAGATCATCTAGCTTTTTTCACAAACTCCAATAAAAGAGGCTACAGAGGAAGTTTAGCCTGCAATACCAAAAGAGAAAGATACGGTGAGAGTATTCAGAAAACTTGACTTAAAGGCTGAAGCCCCTAAAAAGGAAGAAACTTAGGTTGTTGAGCAGACGTTCGAGCTCAACGTTTTCAGCAAGTATCTAAGTCTAGGTGGCAGCGATCAAATGATCTAAATGGCACTTCTAACCATCGCTTAGTACCAAAACAAGAAAATGAAAGATCTGTTCAGCAATTTCTTGAAAGATCTGAAAGTTTTCAGTATTCTGTCAGGCTTTAGCGACTTGTTCTTCAAACCCCAGGACAAGAAAGAAATGCTTCTTGAGTTGCTTAAACTTGCCTTCGCAGATATCGATTTGCCTAAGAAGAAAGCTTCGTCTGAGCACTCCAAAGCGTAGAAAGAGATGGGAGAGAAGCGAAGCTACGTATAGAGGCAAACAGCAGAAGCATACGAGGTAATTGAGACTCTCTTTAAAGACATTGGGTCCTTGCAAGCTGAGCAGATTGACTTAACGGTCAGCCAGTTTATCAGAAGTGGAGTGCTCTAGAATCTCCTTTAGTCTATCAGTACGATGTCCGGCGAGTTCTCTCGCAAAAAGGTAAAAGTAGAAACTGAGCCTAAATTGGAAAAACTTGAATCAAACCAGAAGTCCGAAGAATGGACCGATGAAGCTTCTTCCGACGATACCCCTCCGGAGGAAATAGATATAGTTAAAGTTAAGACAAATAAGGCTCCTGCAGATGATGACTTTGCATCTGATGTTTATTCCGACTACGAAGATTAAAACCTAATCAAGAAGGCGATGTATGACGCTGACTCGGCGTCTGAAGAAGAGAGTAAACCGAAAAAGGTTGTTGCTAAAAAAGGTGTTGGCTACACAACCGGCGTCGGCGAAATCTGGGATGTAAATGCGTATCTCAAGATGAAGGAAACCAAGAATGCCTCGCTGCTAAGGGTTTTTAGAATCATATAGAAGTTCCTGCATTTACTGGTCAAAGTACAAAACAACGATCTTGACTACTACGATAGAATGCGCCACAGCATTATCGAGTCTGCGATCTTGCCTACGATAGAATCCGCCCTGAGATCGGGATCGCTGCTCGAAATGGCTAAAGAAATGGAGCTCTACCAGACATATATCGAATTCATCGAGAAACTAGCTTCAATCC
>Ga0169931_10013202_pt1 | contig 11315 bp, 7 predicted proteins | sample Kivu_15m_20L_FD_129675 | JGI IMG/M metagenome (GOLD analysis project Ga0169931, IMG submission 129675) | Freshwater microbial communities from Lake Kivu, Western Province, Rwanda to study Microbial Dark Matter (Phase II) - Kivu_15m_20L... | ecosystem: Environmental > Aquatic > Freshwater > Lake ... | reverse complement strand
TCGCTCCTCGCGCTTGCGGTGGAGAATATTCGTCCGAACGACAACAGACGGATCTGGCTGGTGCTCCGACAGGATGAAAATGGAAATGAATTCGTGGTGAGTCGCGAACACCTGCGCGAGGAGGCGCTCGCGATCGTCAAGACCTTCACCGACAAGGGCCACAAGCAGCTTTACTGGGCGCGCATCGATGCGGAGGCTCTTTCCAGGACAAGAACAGAAGGGGAAACATGAGCCGAATATTCAGGATGGGTATTGTTGTGGTGCTTTTCGGGTTGCTCGGTGCGAAGGGTGCACAAGCTTCGCCGGACGATGAATTTTGGAAGTGGTTCAAAGCCAACGAGTCGTCGTTGTGGTGACGCCAGAGCAGGTGTCACCCACTCATTGCTATCGCGCGATGCGTGCGATCCTTCGCATCGCGAGTACCAATGAGGAGGTTGGGCGCGAGATCTACTGTCCAGGGCTTGCGACCGGTATTGGCTCGGTACCGCCTGACGACGCGGCCCGCGAGATGGCGAATGCGTATCGCGACTTTTTCGCGGCCAGTCGGTAGGCGTTTTTCAGAACCTTTTTTATTTCCGGGGTGTCCAAGGACCATGCGGCAGATCGCGATCCTTTGCCTTCTTCTCGTTGCCGCTGGCGCAAGTTCCGGTTGCCGCAACGAAACCGCGCCTGCACCTGCGCACAAAGCGCAACACCGTGGTTATCTTCGTTGGGGTCCGCACGAAACCAGTTTTCAACCCTGCGGGCAATCTGAGCAGTGGGAGTTTGAGCTGGCTGTACCCCACGAACATGCGCAATGGGAACCGCCCATCCCAGGCTGGGAGTTTGTCGAGTCCATTTTGAGAACACAACCGCGGTGCGACACCACAACCGCACCGTGCACGCGGCAAGAGGTCTACGTGGAGGCGGATGGCGATTTTTCTAAGTCTGGAAGATTTGGAGCCGATAACGAGCGCGTTCGGCAACTGCGATTGAAACGTGTTTTTGTTGCCAGACGCAGCGAGCCCTCGTGCACCCAGCCGCAAGTGGGGTAGGCTTTGGTCCTCTTGAAGCAGTTGCTGTTTCAGATTCTTGCGCTGTGTGTCCTGACGACACCGGCCCTGGCGTTGAAGTCGCAGGAGGCGCTCCGGCAAATCGTCCTGCGCCGCGATCTCGGCGCGCCCGACGCGCTTGCACAAAGTCCCGATGGCTTCATCTGGGTTGGCGGTGCGCGTGGGCTGTTTCGCTTCGACGGACTGAGCTTCGAGCCGGAATCCGAACTGGGAAACCAGCAGGTGCGTCGATTGTTCGCAACGACCACGTCCGAGCTTTGGGTCGCGACCGGCGTCGCGTCGCTGGAGTCCGCTGAGCATTTACCGGTCAGCGTTGGGTGGCGAAATGGCGATGCGGGCTTGTTCCATCGCGGTGCCGATGGCGTATGGCACGACTACAGCCGAGCAACAGGTCTGCCAAACCCATGGGTTTGGTCTTTCGCGGAGTCACCCGATGGCACGGTGGCGCTTGGGACCGAAGCAGGCGTGGTGCTGTATCGCAACAAAGCGTGGAGCCAGATACCGGCTTCGGCCTTGCCATCGGGTCTTGTGACCAGCTTGCAGTTCAGCACCGCGCAACGGCTGTGGATCGGAACCAGTGTTGGACTTGCGGTGGCAGATCTTCGTGACGGAAGCTGGCGTGTTCAACCAACGCCGCTTTCCAGCGGAACCGAGGCCGTGATGCGAATGCATCGGATAGACGACACGCTCATGGTGCTCACCGACAAGGCGATGTACTCCGCAGCGCGCGGCCGTGATCAGACGGGAGAGGTGTCCTTTCAATCGTCCTTCGCGATCGATGGTTTTGATGACTTCAGCGTCGATGCTTCTGGTTCCACCTGGCTTGTGGGCATGCCAGGGATACGGCGATGGAAGCCAGGTCAAACTGCACCCGTTCGTGTCGCCGGATTGGAGAACGCGATTCGGGCGCATGTTTTACTGCTCGATCGCGAGGACAGCGTGTGGTTCGGCTCGCGAGCGCTCAGCGCCTTGACGCAGCTGAAGCCTGCGCGTGCACATAACATCGGGCCCGAAGAGGGATTGAGCGGGACCGTCGCGTTCTCGGTGTTGCCAGCGCCAAACGGAGAGATATGGACGGTCACCGCCGGCGGTCTCAATCGTGTGGATGCCGAGGGTCGCATCCACAGTCACGACCTGGGCCCGACGATACGCAAAGGGTTCTTACGTTCACTGGCGCTTGCACCGGATGGACGCGTTTGGATCAGCGCCGAGAGCAGCATTGCGTGGCACGATGGAAAAAACTTCGGGGCCCATGCGCTCGTCCCACCGGTAAGCGGCGATCACCTCAACGGGATGACCTTCGCAGCGTCGGCGCTGTGGGTGACGTGGTCGAAGGCGGGTGTCTCGCGCATCGACACGGCAGGACCTACGCCTTCCGCCACGCACTTTGGCGTGAAGGACGGATTGTGCCCGGGTGGCTACGAGTTCGTTCACGCGGGACCAAACGGAACAGTTTGGTTTGGCGGCAAATCAGAGACCACGGGCCTGTTGTCGGGACAGCTTGTCCGGTATCGCGATGGGAAATTCGAATGCCTGGACACGGCACAAGGCCTGCCGCCGATCGATGTGCTCGGTGTGAGCGAGGATGAGGACGGCGCCCTCTGGATGGCCCTCCGATCGATCGATGGTCTGGCGCGATACCACAACGGCAAGACCACGATGGTGTCGGTGCGGGCTCAGGCACCACGTGGCCCGTACTTCAGCGTGACGGACGATCGCAAGGGGAACCTTTGGGTCACCTCGGCCAACGGTGTGTTCCGTTTCGTCAAATCTGAGCTGCTGGCCCATTTCGACGGGAAGCGCGAACGCATTTGGCCGTACGTGGTCAACGCGGATACCGGCATGCGCAGCGAGGAGTGCATCTCGGCTTTTGCGCCGCGGGCGGCTCTTGATGGCGACGGTTGGCTTTGGGTTAGCACGCTGCATGGGATCTCCGCGTTGCCTCCAGCGGAGTTGATTCCGCTGCCCAATCCCGCGGCCGTGGTGGACGGGATTTTTGTCGCAGGTAGCCGTCAGAAAAGCATCTCAAGCGTGACCTTCACGGCAGGTTCGCCCGTTGAGATAAGGTTCACATCGCCCACCTTCATCGATCCGCACAAGGTTCGGTTTTCTTATCGCATGCAGGGCCTGGAACAGGCCTTTACACCGGCAGGCTCGGGCCGTGCTGCGAATTACGGTGCGCTGCCTGCAGGACGCTACCGCTTTGAACTCAAGGCTGTGTCGGATTCGGCTGCGAACCCCGATGCGTCTGTCACCCACCATGAGGTGTTGGTGATCGTGACGCCGCCGATTTACGCGACCTGGTGGTTTCGCGGGCTGGCTGTTCTGATGTTGTCTCTGGTTGGTCTTGGGATTTATCGTGTGCGGGTTGCCTCGCTGCGCAGGCGCTATGCAGAGGTCGAGGCGGAGCGGGGTCGCATCGCCCGCGATCTGCACGACGATCTGGCGCAGGGTTTTCTCGCGGTCGGGCTCTTGTTGGATGCCCTGCGCACCGGGCTTGGCCGCGTGAAGGAGGTCCCGGCGGCGTTGTCTGCGATACTTGAAGATGCGCGTTCCACGCTGAACGAGACGCGCCAGAGTGCCCGTCACGCGATCTGGAACATCCGCTCAGAAAAGGTGGATCGCCCATCGCTTCAGGAGCTGCTGGAAGCGCTCTTCACGAAGACGCGAAAGAACACGGGGGTGGAGTTGGTATTTTCAAACCATGGTGGACCTGTGCCGAGTTCGGGTATCCTGGAATACGAGGTACCGCGCATCGTGACCCAGGCTCTAACCAACGCGATTGCGCATGGACGTGCGGCGCGGATTGACGTGCAATTGCAACACAACGACGAGGGCCTGGTCCTGTCCATTGTCGACAACGGCAAGGGAATGTCCGAAGCCGATCTCGGCAAGGGCGGTGTCGGAATCGTGGGAATGCAGGAGCGTGCAGCGCAGCTCGGAGGTCAGCTCTCGGTGTCGACCAGAAGCGATGCGTCCGGTGTCGAGGTGCGACTCGTCGTTCCGCGCGCCGCCTTGAAATCATCTGCGGTGAGTTCAGCATGAGCGAATCCACGAAGATCCGCGTTCTGGTTGCGGATGACAACCGCCTGACTCGCCTTGGCATCGTCACCATGTTGCGCATGCACGAAGAACTTGAGGTTGTGGGCGAGGCGGCCGATGGGGTCGAGGCTGTCGCCAAGTATCGAACGTTGAGGCCAAAGGTATTGGTGGTGGATCTCAAAATGCCGCACCTCGATGGCGTGCAGGTCACCGCGCAGATCTGCAGGGAATTTCCCGACGCCCAGATCCTGGTGCTCACCCATTACGATGGCGACGAGAACATCTTTCAGTCGCTGCAGGCCGGCGCACGCGGTTACCTGACCAAGGAGACCGAGGGGGATGAGCTGGTCACAGCGGTCAAGACGCTGGCGGCCGGAAACAAACACATTCCACCCGAGCTGGCCTCGCGGGTGGCGGAGCGACGAGGCCATCTTGAGCTCACGCCCCGGGAGCAACAAACCCTTGAAGGCATGGCCCGTGGCCTGACCAACAAGGAGATTGGCAATGAGCTGAAACTCTCGGACAGAACGGTGGGCATCTACGTCGCCAACATCCTCGCCAAGTTCAACGCAAAGACCCGCACCGAGGCCGTGACGCTTGGCCGCAAACGCGGCTTTCTGCAGAGCGAGTCGTGATGGGGGCTAGGGCAGAAGCTCTTTCACCGGTCCCTGGACGAACTTGGGATCGGCAAAGCCATCCAGATCCGTGATGCCCATGGCCGAGGCCACCGTCAGGTAGATCTCGTGCAGTCGACGGTTCGTGGGGGAGGCGAGTGCGGCGATGCGGTTGTTGCCAAAGCTGTTGTAGGGCGCCTTGATGTACTGCCCCATCTTCAGCTTGCCGCCGGGCACACCTCCGAACATCGTGATGGGCATGTTGTCGTGATCGTGTTCGACCGGTGTCCACGCGATATCCGAGGTCCACACGATGACGGTGTTGTCGAGCACCGTGCCATCCCCCTCGGGATATTTTGAAAGTTCATCGAGTAGAAATTTCACCCGGGCGTTGTAATACGCATCGAAGGCCTTGTAGTGATTGATGGCCCCGTCATCGTGATGGTGGTGGCCTCCGGCGCCACCGGGCACCGTCATGCCGCTTCGGATGCCCGCCATCACGAAGGTGCCGACGCTGGTTCGTCCACACGCAAGCGCAGCGGCCAGAACCCTGCTTTGCAGATCGTGTTGGCGCGCAAAGTTCTGCGTCGAAGGAATGTTTGCGCTGAGCGCCTCGTAGGTGGTGACGGGACACTGGGCAACGATATTGGAGATCTCCGGCCCGTCCCCCTGCACCTGTTTGAAGGTCCCTTCCAGATGGCTCTCGTAGGCCTCCAGTTGAATCTTCTCGGCGTGACCGAGCTTCGCGCGGAATACGGACGTTTGCTCGCGCGACAGTCCAAGCACATCGCGCTCCCAGGCGCGTGCGCGCTTGCGGGCCTCAATCGCTGCCGTGTCGTTCGGCAAGGGGGCGTTGCTTGCTCCCGAGAACAAGGTCTTGAACACCTGTGCTGGATCGTGATTCGGATGCTGAGGTTGCTTTGGTCCCGACCAGCTCGCCAGCAGACTGCCGTTGTCGTTGTCTCGATCCAGTCCGCCGACGACGATGTTCTTCACAGGATCGTTCTTGCCGATCCGGTCGGCGATCAAATGATCAAAGGTGCGCTGGGAACCTTCTGACAATCCGCCACCCGAATTGCCGGACCGTTGCAGTGGTGCCTTGCCGCCCAACAGACAATGCAGCGATGCCCAGTGCGCGTTCAGGTGGTAGCCGAAGTTCGGTACCGTGAAACCCTCGAAGAGGCACATCTTCTTCCGGTAGGGCGCAAACACGTTCATACCGTCCGACAGTTTGAAGTCGGGGCCGGCGGTTCCGGTGCGCCAGGATGGTTCACGGCCTGACGGGGTGTAGATGAAGATGAATCGGGGACGCGCAATGCCCTGCGCCCTTGCGGTGGCGCCGAGTCGGGTGGCCGCAAGGCCGAGCGTCGTCGTGCCGACGATCTGCTTCAGTGCTGTACGTCGATTCATGATCGAAACTCCTGATACATGAGGGGTAAACACAAAAACATCACAGCTGTGCCTGTGCTGCGTTATCTCGGGCGCGGAAGAGGAAGAGGTCAGACTGAACGATGTCGCGGGCGAGATCGGCGATGGAGCCGGTGCGAACGAATGCCTCGCCGAGGCTGCGGGTCGCGCAGTTCTCCACGCCCTCGGGCACCTCGTCGGCGAGCGCAAACTCGGCGAGATGAAGCGCAAAGCAGCGCCTAGCCTCGGTCGAGGTCGACAACCACCGTGAAAGCGGTGCGATTCCAGTGAAGGACGCTGGCAAGTCATACGGTTCGGAATCGAAGAAGGGTGGGATGCCGCCCGTCGCGTTGATGGGGCGTCCCTTCTCCTCTGTGCGATAACGTCCAAGCTCGTCGAAGTTCTCGAAGAGATAGCCCGGCGGGTTGATGACCTCGTGGCAGGATTTGCATTGTGCGGCCTGCGCCAGCGTCTCGAAGCGCTCGCGGGTTTGCATGTCCGCAGTCGTCATGACCTTGCTGAAGTCGGCATCGGCGATGGGCGGTGGCATCGGCTCACAGAGCAACCTCTGTCGAATCAACATGCCCCGCTGCACCGGATCGCTACCGCTCGGTCTTGCGTGTGCGGTCAGAAGTCCCGACAGTCCAAGCAGGCCCTGGCGAGACTGCCCGTCCCACATCAGGCGATCGCCCTTGACGGTGTTGGCGCCGTAGATCTTCTCAAGTCCGGGCTGATGGCGAGATTGTGCGGCCGTGAACAGCTTCGAGAAGTTCCCGTCTTTCCCAAGCAGGTTGTCCTCGACGAAGGCGCGGAATTCGCGGCGCATCGCCGTCTTCAGGTTCGCATCGAAGATATCCGTCGAGCGCTCGACCTCCGCGATGTGGCCAAGGCCAAGATAACTCTCCATGAACTCCGCCACCCGGGCTTGAAACGCCGGTTGCTCGGACCATTGCGCGGCGAGCTCACCAAGCGCCTTGCGGAACTCGGCGGGCTTGAGCTCGAGCAGCTGCGCTTTCATCTCGGTTGTGGCCTCATGTCCAAGGAACGCGAAGCTCGCTCTTTGCAAGGCCTCGGTATTGGATACGCGAAAATCACCAACACCCGCGTCGCTGCCAAACTCGGTCAGGTACAGCGTCTGTGGCGACAACAGCGCGGCTGCCACCACGGCCTCGAAAGCCTCACGCGGACCATGGGTCTTCACAAACGCCGTGTGTCGATCTCGATGAAGCTCCCATTCGGCGGCGTCGAGCGGTCGGCGGTACAGCTGTGACACCAGCGGCTGTAGTACGGTATCCTGGCAGGCCTGTGCCTGCTCTGTCTGTCGACACGGAGATGCATCCGGCAGGGCCTTACCCATGTCGCGTGCCGCCTGCATCATCGATCGCGACAGCTGCGCAAAGTCCGAAGAGCTGAGCCCGCGGTCGCGAACGCGATCAAAATGTTGGCCCTGCAGCGTGAAGGCCAGCTGGTCCTTGCCGGTCAGGCCCTTTCCAAGCTCCGTACCACGCACGAGGTTCTGAAGCTCTGAATCCACGAGGCGAACAAGGCGCGCCTTCAGCATCGTTCCCTGGCCGCAGCCTTGCACGGGAAGGGGTTGTGCCTCCTCGCCGTCGGGTACCGCGCCACCGCCCTGTCCGCCGGTGGTATTTTGCGACGAGCCAACCTGTCCGCTGCAGGCCAAGAGCGAAACGGCCGCCATGGTCACGGTCAACTTTGGGAAAAGGCTCGACGTTTCGGCCAAAAAAGCACCCCTGGAACCAAACTGCATGTGTTCCTCCCTGACTTGGTCGCGTCCCAAACAACAAGGGACATCCTCCACTGTGGGGGAGGGCGCGATCGTGGGTGTAGGTCGATCGGCGTAGCAATGTCGTCACAGCGTCATGGCGCAGCGCAGTGAGAGCAGTGCGGCAACGCTACGACTCTGACGACGTACGCTGCAACGCCGCGAGGGCTCCGCGAATGCAGCGATCGTGTTCCGCGTCCTCGTCTTGAACGCGCAGGCCCAGCGCGACCGAGCGGCGCATGTACTCGACCGCTTCAAGCAGACCCGTCATTGCCGCCGTGCGCTCCGTCTCCAGCGTGCGCAGGCGATCCAGGCGCATCAAGGTGTTCTCTTGCGCAAGCTTCGGTTCGTTGCGTGCGAGGCCCTTGAAGCGTTCGCGAACCAGAACGCCCTCGTCCAGCTCCAGAAGCGCCTGATCAATGGCGATGATTTGTTGCGCGCGGGCGTCGAGCTGTTTGACCAGTTCGGCAACAGGCTCTGTCACCAGATCGATCTCGCCTTGTCGGCCGCGGTTGACGGCCCGGTGGTCGACCAGCATCTGAACACGCGTCGCAGCGGTACCCAGCAGTTGTCGCAGATCTTCGGTGCGCGCGTTTTGCAGCGACTTGCCCAGCTGACGGACCAGCGGATCGGAGGCCGGAGTTGACACAGATCCTTCTCGAAGACGCAGCAGCGAAGGACCCAGTCGTTTGCGTCGTTCGTGACCGGGGAAAACGCGAGTCAAAATGATGTAGCTCACACAGCCAAACACTGCGATCTCTTTAAAAAAACCAATGCCGGAATCCGTGAGTGGGCCACGTATAACGGCGAAGCCAGCGGCGAGGGTCAGCGCGATGGAAGCCGGATTCAACAGTTTGCGGATGACCGGAAGCCACTTCGTCGTTGAACGTCGCAGTCGCACGTTGAAATCGCGTTGTCGGAACAGCTTCTCAAGGCGAAGACCTGTTTCGTGATCCAGATCCGCAAACAGCGTCACAGGCAGCGGTATCAGCTGTTTTCGTTCCTCTTTCGAGTAACTCGACGCCGTTCCGGTCAGAAAGTTCAATTCAGGCGCGGGTCCTTCGCACACCTTGGCACAGAGCTCTCTCAATGAGGCCATGCGTTCGGCGCTTGTATCAACGGTTCTGAGTTCAAGTCTGAAGCGATCCCGCTGCAGAACCGAATCGGCAGCGTGTTTGTACTGAACCGCCTCGAGGCCACAGTGCAGACAAAGTCGCATGCCGAAGGGCAGCTTTGCAGCACAGGATTGACACTGAATTGGCGTGAGCGACAGCTCTGGCAAGGCGGCTTCCCCACGCAAGAGCGCTGCCAGTGCGCGCACACCCGCAGGGCGCTGATTCGGATCCGCCGACAACATGCGGGCAACGAGGTCAGCTACTTCCGGCTGAACTTGCGGAACAATCGCGGAGAGCTGCGGTGTTTCGTTGTCGTCGCGCAGCAGGGCATGACGGCCACCGTGCGGCAGCTGTCCGCTCAGCATTCGAAAGGCGAGGACGCCAAGGGCGTAGACATCGGCCCGTCCGTCGACGACGTTGGAGGTCAACAGTTCGGGCGCTGCATAGGGAGAGCCTTCAAGAACGAGGCTGGAGGCTGTTCGGGTCGAAAGAAGATCCACCCGGGCAAGACCGATGTCGAAGAGCACCGGTCCCGCGCCTTCCATCCGAATCTTCGCGGGCGTCAGATCCCGAACCAGCAGGCCCCGGTCGTGCAGCGCGGATAACGTATCACACAAGGCCGAGAGGATGGATGAGGCTTCCGCGAAGGGAAGGGGTCCTCTGTGCTGCAGGAAGGTTTCCAGGCTTTCGCCGCGAGCTTCGACCCGGATGCGCCAGGGGGAACGGCCGTCGTCCGTCGCAGGCCCCCACGCGATGGGCGCCGCGAGTCCCTCGTGCCTTATGCCAGACAAGGCCGCGACATCCCGACGGTATCGCCTGCGAATGGCAACGTCTGCGGCGAGTTCGTCGGCGAGTTGCGCGAAGACGGCGGCTGTTCCGTCGACGAGCTGTGCCTTGAAATGCAGCTCGCTGCCCACGCGCACAGGGCCATCCGATACCGTCGCAATACCGTGAGCGCCAAGCTCCCGAAGCTCAGGAAGATTCGTCATGGCTTTTGCACCTCTTCAAGCGCCTCGATCTGAAGGCGAAGCTCGGTGAGCACCTCTGCACCGATGGATTGCGTCGGTGTGCGTGTCGAGCCGAGCACCATGCGCTCGAGCGTGGCGTCGAGTTCAAGCCAGCGAGCGGCGAGCAAGTCTCGTTCGTGCAATTGTTTGCGGACCCCGTCGTCGGCGCGATTCAGATCCAGGGTTGTGAGCCCGGATTCGATTCGATGCAGGTCCGCCGCGATCGCCATTGCACGTGTGCACAGTTCAGCCAGGGCGTCGTCGTGTTGTACCGTCTCACCCAGCGCCTTGCGCAGCTTGAAGGCGGAACGGATGGTCGCCCGCAATGCCAGACGGTGGCGCGTATTCAGAAGGGGTGCACGTTCTGCCACGGAGTCAAGTGCCGCCTGTAGTGTCGGCGACAAGGTCATGTTTGCCGTGTGACCCCGTTTGGTAACCGGAGTCAGCGAATGTGCCGCTGCTCCGATCGCCGGAAGTGACAGCAATGCGAATCCGATAAACGGGAGCCATGTTGGAGTGAAATTATGACTGGCCTGCAAAATGGGAAACGAGGCACCGAGCATGAAGCGACCGGAGAGCTGCTTGAACTTTTGTCGCATCAGCCGATGTTTGTAGATCGGTCCCTCATGAGCGGTCGCGTGGATCGTTGCGGCAAGCATCGCCTCGGCCAGCATCTTTGCGCCTCGTTCGTCGAGGCCATTGGCGAGAACAAAGGGGAGTCGTGGAATCTTGGTCGATAGCTCTTTGTTGGCTTGAAGCGCAAGGGAGGCGTTTTTGCCCAGTACCTGGTACAGCCACTCCCGTCGGCGGCCATCAAGCTGATCACCGACCTCGCCCGGTCCGACGACGATCACAGAATATTTTCCGTGCCCAAGCGTGAGCGCTGTTGCGCCACAGCTCAGGCAAAGTTGTAAATGTGGTACGAGTGGCTCTCCGCATTGCGAGCAGGCATTGTCGGACGCGCTGGCAATGTTTGCAGCAGACTGCGTCCCGCCTGCGGTCAGCGCTTGAAGCTGTGATACCACCGCGGTCGCCGACGGTGGCCGATCGGCAGCCGACTTCGCCATCAAACGAACGATGAGGTCACTCAGTCCCGCAGATACCGACGATGGAAGCGGTGGAATCGGAGCGTCCCGGTGGCTTCGCAAGATCCCGAGGGGCGTGGCCGCGGCAAAGGGCACCTTGCCGGTCAGCATCTCGAAAATCATGCAACCGAGCGCATAGAGATCGGTGCGCGCCTCGACCGCCAGCGGTTCCAGCGTTTCGGGCGCCATGTAGTCGGGCGTTCCCAGCAC
>Ga0169931_10013201_pt1 | contig 11315 bp, 9 predicted proteins | sample Kivu_15m_20L_FD_129675 | JGI IMG/M metagenome (GOLD analysis project Ga0169931, IMG submission 129675) | Freshwater microbial communities from Lake Kivu, Western Province, Rwanda to study Microbial Dark Matter (Phase II) - Kivu_15m_20L... | ecosystem: Environmental > Aquatic > Freshwater > Lake ... | reverse complement strand
CTTTTTGTCTTAAATCTAAACTATAAGCCATGATTTCTACTCCCATACCTTCTCTCTTCAATCTTACACTCTTTTTGTCTCATTCTTACGTTAAACTACTATAAATTTAATAATTTACTGGCAACTTAGCAAGAAAGTTATAATGATAACATTATTATTTATACAAAAATTGCTGAGATTTTGTAATAAAAAGCCCAATAAAATACATACACTCGGAAGCTAAGGGCGATAGAGGCTAGGAAGATTAACAAATATTAACAAATATTAACAAATATTAACAAATATTATGGGTCTCTGAGAATCTGAAGAAAAAAGAAATATTGAGGCTCACAGTGTTACAGAAAGGGAGTTAGAAGTGCTACAGTTAATCCTTGAAGGTTGTAGTAATACACTGATGGACGAAATACCCTATATTACTGTTATGACTGTGGAAACATAAGCAAGGTTTAGTACGCGCCTTGCGTTATCTATTCTATCCTTATGTTAGCATTCCCAACCAACTTACAAGTCAAACATGACTGAAACAGACACCGGCAAATTAAAGCTCATGGTATTAGACGATGAGCAGGACAACTTAGATTTACTTTATCGTACATTTAGGAGAGATTTTCAAGTATACAAAGCTAATCAAGCCCGGAAAGCCCTAGAAATTCTAGACCAAGAAGGGGAAATGGCCGTGATTATTTCCGACCAAAGAATGCCGGAAATGAACGGTACTGAGTTTCTCCGTCTGACTGTAGACCGGTTTCCTGATACAATGCGGATTTTACTCACTGGTTTTACGGATGTTGAAGATTTGGTAGATGCAATTAACTCGGGTCAAGTGTTCAAATACATCACCAAACCGTGGAATCCCGAAAAACTTAAAGCATTAGTTGAGCAAGCTGGTGATACATATCGCTTAGTCAAGAAGCGAACCCGGGAGTTAAGGCGCGCCTTGCGGCGAGAGTCTTTATTTAACGCAGTGACAACCGCAATTCGCGAATCCCTGGATTATGAGAGTATGTTGCAAAAAATTGTCACCACCATAGGCGAAAAATTTGCAACTACTTGTTGTTTACTCAAACCCGTGGAGGGCGATCGCTTAACAGAAGAGGAATTTCGTTATCAAGAAGCTAAATCTAATTTAGCTAATTTTACTTACAATCCCACTCTGTTAATTGAAAGAGTGTTACAAACTCGCCAGTATCAAATTACTCAAGATACAGATAACGGCAATAACTCCCAGCAAATGGTTGTACCACTTTCGTACCAACAGGATTTACTAGCGGTCCTGGCTATCTATCAATGGGGAAACAAGCAACCTTGGCAAGAAGAAGAAATCCAACTGATAGCCGAGGTTGCAGAACAAGCAGCTTTAGCTCTTTCTCAAGCCAAACTTTATCAGCGCCTCCAGGAAAAGCAAGCACAAATTCAAACTGAATTGGAAGTTGCTCGCCAAATTCAACACAATCTGCTCCGCCAAACTCTACCAGATTTCCAAGGTGCAAGAGTCCAGGCCTGTTGTTACCCTGCTCGTGAGGTGGGGGGCGATTTTTTTGAAGTGTTTGTTCATCCCAAAGGCGATTTATGGTTGGCCGTGGGTGATGTTTCCGGTAAGGGTGTCCCAGCTGCTTTATTTATGGCTAGTGCTATTTCCGTACTACGTCGGGAATTAGCTCAAGAAACACCGCCTCAACCCAACATAGTCATACATAACCTCAACAACGCTCTTTGTGAGGACTTGATCCGCAATAATTGCTTTATTACCCTTGCCTTAGCCCGGTATACTCCTAGTAGCAAAGAACTAGCCTATGCTAACGCCGGTCACATCTATCCCTTGGTGTGGTCACATCAAACAAATGTAGCCGTTAACCCTAATTATCTCAAAGTGCGCGGCGTTCCTGTGGGTATCTTGACCAAGTGGCAAGCACAGTCAGGGCGCTTAATTCTAGCCCCTGGAGATACTTTGCTCCTAACCAGTGATGGTATTACAGAAGCTAGGGTCTCAAGTGAACTACTAAACCACGCAAAAACAGATCATAGCCCACAGTTAACCAGCCATTCAATGCTCAATCAAGAGGGACTTTGGCAACTCCTACAAAGAGAACCCCAACCCCTTTCTCTTGATAATTTACTAGCCCGCATTAACACAGATGACCATGTTCAAGAAGATGATCAAACTATACTATCGTTGGAGGTTCTGTAGGTAATGAAAAGTGAGTTGCACGTACCAAGTGACCTAGATTATTTAAATATCGTCGAAAACTGGTTACTAGGATGCTTAAAAATTAATCTCAAAGAAACAGTGGATTGGTCAAGGCAATCAAGTCGTTTCCGACTAGCTTTGGTAGAAGCATATTCAAATGTAGTACGTCATGCTCACAAAGAACAGCCTAATTTACCCGTACTACTGCGTTTAGAACTGAAAAACAGAGATGTTGCCATAGAAATTTGGGACTATGGCCAAGGATTTGATATCTCTGATTACTTTGCACCTAATCCTACAGATAAACAAGAGGGCGGTTATGGATGGCTAATTATGAATCGTCTCATGGATAATGTTGAATACAATTTACAACTTAATGGTGCAAATTGTCTTAAGTTACAAGCCACTCTACCAGAACTCACAAACTGATAATTTGAACAATTTTGAGTGTCCAGATTGCTGGACAGGGGAGATGTCAACCTTACTTCATGGTTCTTGTGTTTGGCATTTGCAAATCTGGCCAAGTGCAACCTCCTGAGTATTAATCTTTTTTTTAAATAAATATAGATACTTTAGACCCTACTGTGTTGAGTGGGGTTTATTTCACTATCAAGCCAAGCACTAAATTTCAGGCTGGTAATTTTTTTTGTCTCACCTGCTTTACTTAATTAAAAGTAACTTTATTTACCTATTGTAAATAAATAACACGGTTATTATGGGAATTTTGTTAAGAAATGTAAATAAGTTAATAACTTTTGCTAATTTTATTTGATTTATCACCCAGAATTATTAAATACTGGAGATAGTCAGCCCAAACAATAATTTCATCTCATAAACTCATCTCATAAACTCATGGCATAGCCTGACAACCACCAGGATAGTGAAGTGAGTATAAAACAAGCATAAGTAAACTCAATTTGTTACTAAATCTATGGAAGCTTTATTTTGTTTGTCCCCCCGCTATCGCCTTGATGATCAATCACCTTGGCTAGGGGGTATTGATCCCACTCGCCATTACTGGATTGCCATTAATGGAGACAAAAATTTAACCATAGCTATACCAGGTTTAATGGTTTCTTCAATCGGTGAATTAAAACAAACTATCCGCCAATTTCGGTCTTTGCAGCCAGGGGAACAAATGACGGTGAATAGAATTGTCACTAGTTGCACAATTCACTGTGTCAGTCCTAACTGTTATGCTGTGGAACATCAGATTAATGAAGCTCTGACTTGGCATCTATTTGATCAAGAAACTCTAGACAGCCTACTGATGACAGCACACCCACAATGGCAATGTGCGCCATCGGATATTGATTTAGGGCGTAAATTATTATTGCGCTCTTGGGAGCAAACCAACCCCAGCCAAAAGTCAGCACCATCAAGATGAAAATCTGGGCTAATCTTCTCTACGTAAAGCAATTAACTCTTGGGGAGAAGCTAACAGTTTAATTTCGGCGCTGATAATTTCCTGTTGTGGGTTGAGGGTCAATACCCAGGTAACATTGACACCACACCAAGATGTTTGCACTCTACCTGTTACCTGAAATTGTATTTGGTCATTTTCTAAAGTTTCAAAAATTCCCGCACGCGGACAGGCTTTAATACTTTCTGCCTCTTGCTGTAAGTAAGTGGCTATGGCATCTCTTCCCACAATAGCAGATTCAAAGGGGGGATACATCACCCCATCCTCAGCAAATAGGGCAACAGTTGCTTTAAACTCCCCCGCGTTGAGAGTTTCAAAGTAACGGAGAATGACCGGTTCAAGTATTCCCTTAATCTGATATTCTTGTTCAAACTCATTAGCTGTCATATACTAACCCATATTTCATCAGCTAAAGGATCAATATCTACATATTGCAGCATTTCTTAATAAAAATCAAATAATTGTTACATATTAGCCAGAGTGGGAACTGTTCAACCAAGGTTTTCACAAGATAATGTATAAATAAGTTTAGCCATCATCATGGCTAAATTTATTTGACACCTCCCCTGGTTTAAACACAGGGGATTCTAAACAATGGATAATTATTCTGTAATTAGCAGCGGTTTAGTTAAAGAAAAAGCCAAGCAGTTAGGATTCCACCAAGTCGGAATTACTGCTGTAGATAAGAAAGATCATACAGACGCACACAGATTACAAGGGTGGATCAACCAGGGTTATCACGCGGATATGGAATGGATGAATAACCCTAAACGTCAAGATATTAGCCTAATTATGCCAGAAGCGCGATCGCTCATATGTGTCGCACTCAATTACTACACACCCCATCAACGCTCTGAAGGCCAGGAATACGCCAAAATCTCTCGTTACGCCTGGGGACGGGACTATCATAAAGTAATGCACAAAAAGCTTAAGGCTTTGACTACTTGGCTAGAGTCACTCAACCTAGATATTCAAACCAGGTATTACGCCGATACAGGTCCAGTACAAGATAAAGTCTGGGCCCAAAGGGCTGGAATTGGTTGGATTGCCAAAAATGGTAATCTGATTACTAGAGAATATGGATCTTGGGTATTCTTAGGAGAAATACTCACAAATCTGGAACTAGACAGCGATCGCCCACACACAGAACACTGTGGTACTTGCACTCGTTGTTTACAAGCCTGTCCCACAGGTGCAATTACCCAACCCTTTGTAGTAGATGCTAATCGCTGCATCGCCTACCATACCATCGAAAATCGCGCCGAAAAACTACCAGAGACAATATCAGCCAACTTACAAGGTTGGGTTGCAGGTTGCGACATTTGTCAAGATGTTTGTCCTTGGAATCAGCGTTTTTCCCAAACCACGGATATAGAAGATTTTAACCCTTATCCTGGCAATGTAGCCCCCCTGCTGGTGGAATTAGCCAACATCTCACTACAAGAGTGGGAGCAAAGATTTCCCGCTTCAGCCCTGCGGCGCATTAAGCCAGAAATGTTGAGAAGAAATGCTCGTGCTAGTCTTGACCCATCCCAACTTAAAGAATGAACCAGAAAGTAATTATTTTTGATTTTGATGGTACAATAGCGGATACTGTAGATGCTCTGGTAACTATTGCCAACCGTTTGGCTGTGGAATTTGGCTATACTCAAATTACCCCAGAAGAGCTTGCTATGCTCAGGAATTTTACCTCTAGGGAAATTATTAAATACTCAGGTGTCTCTCTATTTAAAATTCCCTTTTTACTCAAGAAAGTGAAAGGAGAATTAAAACAAAAAATTCAAGACTTTAAACCAATACCGGGAATATCCACAGTTTTAATTGAACTGTACCATCAAGGCTATAGGTTAGGGATTATTACATCTAATTCTCAAGAAAATGTGGTAGCATTCCTGAAAAACAACGAATTACACCAATTATTCGACTTTATTCATTCAGGAGTCACAATTTTTGGCAAAACAACCATCATTAATAATGTCCTCAAACAAAAACAACTCAAAACTCAAGCAGTTATCTATGTCGGGGATGAAACCAGGGATATAGAAGCTTCAAAAAAAGCTCATATCAAAGTGATTGCGGTAACTTGGGGCTTCAATTCCCCAGAAGCTTTAGCTAAACAAAATCCAGATTTCTTAATTCACCAACCCAGGGAACTATTAGAAGTGATTAAACATTGCTGAGTAGATGCTTATTTTCTGGTTTATGGCGGTTTTCCCTGCTTGGTGAGGTACATCATGAGCAAGGATGACTGGTACTGAGCGCCACAAGATGATGATTTTTTTAATCATTTGTGTCTCACGTGTTGAAAAAATGCTAAATTTTCTAGTTTATTTATTTGTAACCTGCTGTAAATCTTTCGGGGTCAAGTTACTGTGAACTACTGCGCCATCACGAAACCAGATAATGCGTTGAGTTTGACAAGCAACCTCCGACTCATGAGTTACCATCACAACAGTGATTCCACTATGATTTAAATCACTAAAAATATCCAGTACTTCCTGGGTGGTTTGAGAATCAAGTGCGCCTGTGGGTTCATCCGCTAAAAGAACAACAGGACGATTAACAATAGCACGAGCGATCGCCACTCGTTGCTGCTGTCCTCCAGATAATTGTGTGGGTTTATTATAAAGGCGCTTTTCTAAACCGACCTTGGTTAACGCATCAGCAGCGCGATCGCGTCTTTCTGTGGGGGTAACACCTGCATACACCATTGGTAACATCACATTTTCTAAAGCTGTCAGTTGGGGTAATAAATGAAATTGTTGGAACACAAACCCCAATTTTTGATTCCGAATTTTGGCTAACTCAGCATCATTCATCTTAGCCACATCAACGTTATCTAGATAATAATGTCCACTGGTAGGGCGATCTAAGCAACCGATAATATTCATAGCTGTAGATTTACCAGAACCAGAAGGTCCCATAATTGCACAATATTCACCCTCATAGATAGTCAAACTCACATCATTGAGGGCTGTAACTGTAGTTTCACCACTCCCGTATATTTTAAAGATGTTTTCTAAACGAATAATTCCTGATTTCGGTACAGGATTAGGAACGAGAGCATCAATACTTGTAATAGTGTTTGCCATACAATCAAATCATATCAAATCACATCAAATCACATCAAATCACATTAAATCATATTAAATCACATCAAATCATATTAAATCACATCAAATCATATCAAATCACATAAAATCATATTAAATCATATCAAATCACATCAAATCACATCAAATCACATCAAATCACATTAAATCACATCAAATCACATTAAATAAATATTGTAGTGCGATCATCCTGCTCGCTGCTTAATACAGCCTTGCTACTGTAATACTTTCACCTTGATCTGCGTTTGGTAATTAGCCAACCGATGACAATAAATAATATTGTACCCAGAATACTAAATAACAGGGAACCGTAAAAGGGATGAGGTGGATTTTCAGGAGATATAGCAGCCAGAGGGGTATTGACTTCCCCGATGTGTTGGGTTATAATGCCAGAAAAAATTGCACCACCACCAAAGCCAATACCTAATACTTGGATGGTACGTTCTAAGGAGCGATCGCTTTCAGCTTGTTCTATTTCTACCATACCACGAATTGAGTCTATGGCCTTACCCAACAGTTCTAAACCGGGGCGAAAATAACCTAAGTCTGCGGTTATTTGTGCTTGGAAATAAGGGCTAGTTTTTTCACTAAAAAATTCTAAAAAGCTGATATTACTACCAACTTTACCCCGAATACGTTGTAATTTTTCGTTATAATTATAGGTGTGAATAGCAATTGTATTTTGTTGTTCTTCTAAATCTCGCAGCAGCTGAGTGTATTCTAATACAAACTGAGGTAAGGCTTTTAATTGGTTTTGTAACTCAGTTAAATCTGCTGTATTTGGAGATTTTTTATTTGGGGATTTTTTATCTTCTATTTTGGGTAGTTTGCCAATAGTGTCTTCCACTTTGCCATAGGCTTTATCTAATTTTTTATAAGTTTTCTTACTGTCTTTATAAGCTTTTACAGATTTACTACGGTAGAAAAATAAATCTAGTAAATCCTCATAGCATTCATTAAACTTTGTATCTGCTTGTTGATCAGCAAATAGCCAAATTATAACGTGTTGATAATTATCAAATTGACTGAATAAACCATACTCAAAAATTGGACTCCCAAATAATTCACCCCGGCGAGCAAATGGTGGTAATGAATAATTATCAGGAAAAAGAGATTTTAAACATTCCATTGCTATGTCTTGGCTAGTTTCTGGATCTTTGGCTCCTGTTAACCAAGAGGTAACCAGCAAAGTTTGACCAATAAATAAAGGGTGTTCTGGTAAAATTAAACAATTATCAGGATTTAACAGGCGTAAGAAAGCAGTTTCTACATATTCTGTCATGTAATTATTTTCTTTTTCTGGACGGCGTAAATTTAGCCACAAACCGTGGCTATCATGTAGCCGTAGGGGATAAGCAAAGCCTTTAACTACCAGGTCTTGGTTAAAAGTCACTTTACCCTCAAAAGGAAAATCATATTGATCATCAATCACTTCTGTATCTTTCAGCAAAGATACATGGGGATTATTTGGTTCTTTCTCCACATCAACCCGATCACTAAGATGTAAATCTTGGTGTAAAGTAGTGCGTACTATGTCATTACCAGTATTCCAGAGAAGATTTCTATCTATTAACGAATCATTTGGGTCAATATTAGAGATTTTGTATAGTTGAAAAGCAAACCAATGGATATTTGGCGCATAAATTTTCATGGGTTGTTTGTCTGGTTTGTCTGGTTTGGAGGTGTTTGCTCATTGTATCGTGTTTGGAGTTTTTCGAGTTCTTCTCGCACAACTCGGCTGCGATTTTCCAACATATGTTCTTGATTTGCTGGTGCAGTCCTACGAACTCTGTCAATTTCCCTTTCTTGGCTGAATACCGCATCTAATACCGCATCTCTCACATCAGGATACTGGATGTACCACAGACGAGCTATATCTGCTACTGTATCAAAGGTGTGATTTGGTAATTGCTCTATTTGTTCTAGTAGTTGAGGGATGGAAGAGATAGCCTCCTGGGAGAAAACATAATCTTGCTCTCTCACAACTTGGATAAATGCTTCAAGGAGTTGATTGGTTTTCATAGGTTCCATAGATTTAATTAAGTCTTAGCGTAGGTTTCCAAGTTTCCTGTCCATAAACTAGTCGGTTTCAACCCACTTCAGCTTAAGATCAGGGAATTTATTCCCTGGCTCAATGATATCACCCTGTGGTTTAAATAACATAAAATTAACTTTTGGCGTAGGTTTCCAAGTTTCCTTTGCATCAACAGGGAGATATAGCACAGAAACCAGCCCAGTATAGTGGTCTGGTAAAGAGTTTTTCTTGTGGTTGATAATTTCCCTCCAACTGCTTTATAATCTCTTTAATTTTCTCTTGATCAGAGGGTTCTATGTGATCCATACTTCCTATCCAACTAATTATTTCTGCTTGAGTGGCTAGACGTAACCATTGCTGGGCTTTATTTAGTGCTAAGGATACATTACCTGAGCATTCAACCAAAGTTTGATAAAATCTAATCATTAATACAGCTGTGCGAAAATCATTCACTGACCATAGAGTGCTGATGATATTAGCTGCACCAGCTTTGAGAAAACCACTAGACAAGCCTATATATTCATCACTGTTATTCCCAATATCAATCAAGCCAGTTTGACAAGCAGAAAGAGTTACAAGACGGCATTTAGGTAAGTTTAATTGGAAGATATCCTCTAGAGTTAGACATTTGTCTAGATTAAGTGTTGTGTTTTTATCAATTTGGATATTTCGTGATAATTGGGTATTGCGAGTAGTCTCAGCATCTGCTAACTGTAAGGCTGATTTTAAAGGAAACTGGAAATCAAAATATCCGTGACAAGAAAAATGCAGCCATTGATAATTTTGCAAGTTTTGGCTAGGCTGTAGTTTTGCTAACACAGCTTCTTTAGTTGCTGCGTTGTGTTTGAGAATTTCCCGGGTTTCAAATTTGGCGGCTATTGTCTCAACTTCAATATCAGTGAAGGGTAAATTCTGACTTGGGTTTTGAATGGCAAATAAATGGCTCAATTGATTTAACCCTACACCTAACTGTTCAGCTTTAAGCTTGGTCAAACGTAACAGCTGACAACTAGGAGTATAACTGACCCCACCAGTAAATCTATCAAAGAGATATTCTGCTGGTGAGGAGTTGCTGGTGGATAAAGGGATAGCGTGGAGAGGAAACAGGTGTAAATAACGATGGGGAATTAAAACCAGTCTTTGGCAATGTGTGGGTACATGGGAAATGATGTCATTTAGGTGGAGTATGTTTGTTAGTTGGGTAAGTTTATTACTTAATTCATGTTTCCATCTGTACCTATCTTGGTCAAATAGTTTTAGGTAATCAGATGCGAAGTTTTCTAAATCTTGTAAGTCTTGTGGTTGAGAAGACCAAATCACCGGTTCAGGGTGACTGTGAGTGATGATGAAAGCACGAAAACAATCATTAAAAATGTACCACTGGATGATGGCGGTGTTATCAGCTACAAGGTTAGTAATTTCTGAAAACTTGATGTGATCAAGTATTGTATCTTGATTTGTTGATGCGGCTTTGGTTAACAGTTCGACTAAATTGCGGGTTTTACTGCGTTCAATATATTCTATTGCCTCAGTTTTTTTCCCCAAGGCTAGGCACACTTGCACCATGCGAACATAAAGCTTATTCCATTCTTCTGCTTGTTTACGTTTGCTTTCATCTCCAGAAATAATTCTTCCCCGTAAAGATTCTACTGTTGGGATGGCATCAGCAAAAGTTGTGTAAGCTAAATCAAATTTCTTTTCATTTTGGTATAAAGTACCGAGATTGAACAAAGTTCCTGCCCAATCTTGAGGAAAAGCGCTGCGGGTATAAACTTCCAGTGCGGCAGAATAAGCAGCGATGGCATTTTCCACATTCTCTGCTTTTTCTCCTAATATTCTGTCACGGTAAGCAGCCCCCAGATTATTTTGCGTCATTGCCCAATCTTGAGGAAAAGCGCTGCGGGTTCTAACTTCCAGTGCGGCAGAATAAGCAGCGATGGCATTTTCCACATTCTCTGCTTTTTCTCCTAATATTCTGTCACGGTAAGCAGCCCCCAGATTATTTTGCGTTCCTGCCCAATCTTGAGGAAAAGCTCTACGGGTTCTAACTTCCAGTGCGGCAGAAAAAGCAGCGATGGCTTTTTCCACATTCTCTGCTTTTTCTCCTAATATTCTGTCACTGTAAGCATTCCCCAGATTATTTTGCGTTGTTGCCCATTGTTGAGGAAAAGCGCTGGGGGTATAAACTTCCAGTGCGGCAGAAAAAGCAGCGATGGCTTTTTCCACATTCTCTGCTTTTTCTCCTAATATTCTGTCACTGTAAGCATTCCCCAGATTATTGTGCGTCATTGCCCATTGTTGAGGAAAAGCGCTGGGGGTATAAACTTCCAGTGCGGCAGAAAAAGCAGCGATGGCTTTTTCCACATTCTCGGCTTTTTCTCCTAATATTCTCTCACGGTAAGCATTCCCCAGATTATTTTGCGTCATTGCCCATTGTTGAGGAAAAGCGCTGCGGGTATAAACTTCCAGTGCGGCAGAAAAAGCAGCGATGGCTTTTTCCACATTCTCTGCTTTTTCTCCTAATATTCTGTCACTGTAAGCATTCCCCAGATTATT
>Ga0169931_10013200_pt1 | contig 11315 bp, 8 predicted proteins | sample Kivu_15m_20L_FD_129675 | JGI IMG/M metagenome (GOLD analysis project Ga0169931, IMG submission 129675) | Freshwater microbial communities from Lake Kivu, Western Province, Rwanda to study Microbial Dark Matter (Phase II) - Kivu_15m_20L... | ecosystem: Environmental > Aquatic > Freshwater > Lake ... | reverse complement strand
ACGCTTGGGGGTCCCCTCGAGGATACGGTATGCGGAGTCTAGGCCTTGTTTTTCGCCGTCAAAACGTTCGACATACTGCAACCATGCTTTGGCCATGGTCACCGGATCCGGGCGTTTCTCGTTGAGGGAGGCTAAGCCCAGGAGCACCCCCCGTTCTGGCCATTTTTGGAAGGAACCCGCAGGTCCGGAGGATGGGATTTGGATTTTGTGATCGGTAATGCGGACATGGGGAATATCCGATGAACCGGACTTGGGCATATGGCAGGCCACGCATCGGTTGCCTTGAACTTTGCGCTGGGATAGTGGTAGCGAACAGGCCGATTCTTGGGATACGCCATCCGCATGGCAGCCATGGCAGGTGCGGTCGTACACCGAGGCGTCCGTTTTGCGCACCGAACGATGCGGGTTATGGCAGGAGATGCATCGCAGAGCCAGTGGCTCGTCGGCAAGGCAGGCCGACTGGGCCAATCGATCAGGGTGCGAGGCCATGATAAAAATATCTTCATGGTTGCGGTGCCTCGGCAAAAAAACCGAAAACACATCGCTGAGAACCATTCCGGGTTTGAAATCCGCAAAGTTTTTACCCGGTTTGAGTACGGCATTGCCTTGCAAATGGCAACGTCTACACAAATCATTTTGCAAACCGGGACTTAACCTGCGGGGATTCACAATGGAATAATCCGGACCAGCCGCGGTGTCCACCAACAGGCCTTTTTGTTTTTCGGCGACATGCAAAGCCCCCGGGCCATGGCAACGCTCACAATCAATGCCATCGGGAACCCGGAGGTAATGGTTAAAGGACTCTTGACCCACCTCGGGGTGGGCGTTGTGGCATTGAATACATTCCGCTTCGATGGGCCGACTAAAACGAGCGTTGTTCCCTTTTTCGTAACCGGGGGGTAGGTCCCAACGCCCATCCTGGGTGTAATACGTCATGGGTAATTGGCAAAGCATACCGTTGCGCCAACGAAGATGGCTGTTGGTATGTTGCCCGGAACCCACCACCATATCCACCTTTTCGAGTCGCTGATGAATCGTATCGCCTTTGGCGTTCAATCGAAACTCCCGAATAAAAATTTCGCCTTGGGTTTGAAAGGCTTGGTAGGTCATGTTCAAGGCCGTATCGTGGACCAAGGCTGGTCGGCCATCCCAAGGAGCACGGGAATGGCCCGGTGCCCTACCCCAAGACCGACCCATGCCGGTTTCCATGTAGGAATCGTAAATTTCAGCATGGCATGTGCGGCAAACCTCCTTGCCAACATAGGCCGTTTGGTGTTGAATGTTGCGGAATTGAGCTCCCATTGCTCGGTCTTCCTCCAAATTGCGCCCATCATCCACCCCTTGTGGGCCGGTGCACCAAACCATCATCAGCCACAAAGGCAAGAAGCCGAGCAAGACGTTGAAAAAGGTCCTCACTACGCAAAATTGATGATAGAAAACCCTTGTGAGGCCTTTGCAAGGTAGATTTGTTGCCTTCTACCCATGAACGAATCCAAACATTACCAACCCCAAGGGTTGGAGGACCGTTGGTACGCCCGATGGATGCAGAGCGGTTGCTTCAAGAGCCAACCGGACGAACGCGATGCCTACACCGTGGTGATACCCCCACCCAACGTAACCGGGGTGCTCCACCTGGGTCATATGCTGAACAATACCATTCAGGATATGCTGGTGCGCAAAGCCCGAATGCAGGGCAAAAACGCCTGCTGGGTCCCGGGGACAGACCATGCCTCCATTGCCACCGAAACCAAAGTGGTGCATCATTTGGCCGAGCAAGGCTTGGAAAAAAACCAAATCGGCAGGGAAGCCTTTTTGGAGCATGCCTGGGCTTGGAAGGAAAAATACGGGGGCATTATCCTCGGCCAATTGCGCAAACTTGGAGCCTCCCTGGACTGGGATAAGGAAGCCTTTACCATGAGCCCCGCCCTGAGTCAAGCGGTCATCGATGCCTTTGTTCATCTGTACAGGGAAGGTTTGATTTACCGCGGTACCCGGATGGTGAATTGGGACCCGGTGGGGCAAACGGCCTTGGCCGATGACGAGGTTCTTTTCAAAGAGGTGGCTTCCCAAATGGTCTATATCCGCTACCCCATCGTGGGTAGCCAGGACTACATGACCGTCGCAACGGTTCGACCGGAAACCATCATGGCCGATGCCGCCGTATGCGTCCACCCGGAGGATGAGCGTTATCGTCACTGGGTTGGTCAAAAAGTTCGCATTCCCCTGATTGGCAAAGAAATCCCCATCATTGCCGATCCGTATGTTGATCCTGAATTTGGTACCGGTTGCCTCAAAATAACCCCAGCCCATGACCCCAACGACCATGCCTTGGGTATTCAACACGGTCTCCCCTTTTTGGATATCTTGGACCCGCAGGGTCGCCTCAACGAGAGCGCAGGTATTCTGGTCGGCATGGACCGTATGGAAGCAAGGCGGGCGATTTTGACTATGCTGCAAGCCGAAGGGGCTTTGGAAAAAGTAGAAGAGTACCGATCCTCGGTGGGGCACAGCGAACGAACCCATGCGGTGGTGGAGCCCCGTTTGAGTTTACAGTGGTTTGTCAAAATGAGCGACATGGCCCAGCCGGCCCTCGAGGCCGTGGTTAACGGGGATGTTCGCCTGTTTCCGGATAAATTTTTGGGTACCTACCGGCACTGGATGGAAAACTGCCGTGACTGGTGCATTTCACGTCAGTTATGGTGGGGCCACCGCATACCGGCCTGGTATTCACCGGACGGGCAGACATGGGTCGCCTCAACGGTTCAGGAAGCAGCTTCCCTTAGCGAAGGGCGGTGGACTGAATCCGATCTACGCCAAGATGAAGACGTCTTGGACACCTGGTTCTCCAGTTGGCTATGGCCAATGTCGGTTTTTGAATCGGATTTCATCCAACGGGATCCATCCTCACTGGCCCAATCACCCCTGGCCTACTACTACCCCACCGCCGTTTTGGTTACCGGACCCGATATCCTTTTCTTTTGGGTAGCCCGCATGATTATGGCAGGGCAAAAGTTCGTGGGTCAGGTGCCCTTTCGGGATGTTTATCTAACCGGCATTGTCCGCGACAAACAAGGTCGCAAGATGTCCAAGTCCTTGGGGAACTCCCCCGACCCATTGGACCTTATCGAAAAATACGGGGCCGATAGCCTCCGCATGGGATTGCTGTTCAGCTCTCCTGCCGGGAATGATTTGTTGTTCGACGAAAATCAGTTGGAACAGGGTCGGCATTTTGCCAACAAAGTATGGAACGCCTACCGATTACTCCTTTCGTGGCATGAGCAAGGAACCGAAACCGAAGATGCCAAAGCCGAAGATCATCCGGCGGTCTTGTGGTTTGAGCAGCGTTTGGCTCAAGCCTTGGAAGAAATCGAAAACGCCTACGCTACGTACCGACTTTCGGAAGTCATCCGACTGATTTACAAATTGGTATGGGATGACTTTTGTTCGTGGTACTTGGAAATGATCAAGCCCGTTTCGGGTTCCCGTTTGTCCAGAGCATTGCTCGAACGAAGCGCTGAATTTTACCGGGATTTATTGGCCTTGTTGCACCCCGTTATGCCTTTTGTTACGGAAGAATTATTTCACCTCCTACGGCCATTTCGTCACCCCGAAGCCGTCGCCAAAGAACAGGAATTTTTGTGTCTTTCGACCTACCCAAGCCAACGGCCCTTTGATCCCGATTACCTCAAAAAGGCGGGAACGGTCCTGGATTTGGTGGTCATTCTCCGCAATTTTAAGGGCAGTCACCAATTACCCATGCGACACCCGCTAACCGTTGCCTATGGTGAAGATCTTGGCTTTTTGACCGATTTTGCGCCTATTCTACATCGCTTGACCAACAGCACCTTGGTTCAAGCCGCGGATCCGAACAACGAAGGTTCCTGGTCCACTTTGCTTTGTGGCGCCTACAAAGTCATGGTGAACTCGGGTAAGATGATCCAAGCCGAAGGAGCCATCGAACAAATCCAAAAAGACCTGGTCTACCAAGAAAACTTTTTGGCAATGGTGAGGCAAAAACTCCAGAACACCTCCTTTGTTTCCAAGGCTCCAGCCAAAGTCCTGGAGATTGAACGACAAAAGGAAGCCGATGCCCTCCACAAAATTCAGGCCTTGCAAGAAGAACTTAACCGTCTGCGCGGGAATGCGATCGACCCGCTCCACTAAGCGGGTGAAAACGCTGAACCACCTCCCGCAAGTAGTCGCGACTTAGATGGGTGTAAATTTCGGTGGTCAAAATGGAACGGTGTCCTAACATTTCCTGAACAGCCCGTAGGTCGGCTCCGGCTTCGACCATATGGGTGGCGAAAGCATGACGAAAAGCGTGGGGGCCGACTACTTTGGTTATTCCGCAGAGGGCTGCTTGTTTTTTGACCAACAGGAAAACCACCATGCGTGTCAAGGGCCGTCCATTTCGACTCAAGAAAACCTTTCCCTCCCCTGCTTGGTTGTTGTGGGATTCGCCCATGCCTCCACCTTGCCGGTATATTTTGAGGCTGTTGATGGCTTGACTCCCCAAAGGCACCAAGCGTTCCCGGTTTCCTTTGCCCCGCACCCTGACCAAGCCCAAATCCAAAAGCAAATCACTCCATTGCAAACCAACCACTTCACTTACCCGCAATCCACAGGCGTACATCAGTTCGAGCATGCACCGATCCCGATGCCCGCTGGCTTGCGATAAGTCAACACGATCGATCATGGCTTGAACCTCCTCAACCCCCAAAACGGTGGGCAATTTGCGGGACAAGCGAGGGAGTTCCAACAAGGCCGCCGGCTGTTGCGTTGTACCGCCCTCTTGCTCAAGGTAATCGTAAAAAGACTTGACCGCCGAAAGCATGCGGGCTTGCGATACCGCTTGCAGACCCAATTCCGTCAGGCCGGCCAGCCATTCCCGTAACATCGTTTTGGTCACCTGCGATGGATCCGCCACATCGGACCCGTAGATGCTTTGTAACCACGCCGCCATTTGATGCACATCCCTAAGGTAGGCTTCCAAGGTTAGAGGTGCCAACGATTTTTCGAGCCCCAACCAAGCCCTGTAACCCCGAAGACGCATGGCCCAAACGGGACCCCGTGCTACCCAAAGTCGATCCTGCCTTTGCATTAAACCCTTTGAAAGTCCCCTGCTCATCGTCTACCTTTGGGTTCATGGAAAACGTCCATGCCTGGATATTGAATGGCCCTAACCTCAACCTTTTGGGGGCGCGTGAGCCTGAAATTTACGGTCATCAAAGCATGGCGGATATTCTCGAACAAATCCAAGCCGAATTTCCCAACGACAGGGTATCCTACTTTCAAACCAACCATGAAGGGGAAATGATCGAAAAAATACAGACTTGGGTCCATCCGGTTGGCCTCGGGGATGACCAGCAAGTTCCGAATTTTATTCTCTTGAATGCAGGCGCTTGGAGCCATACCTCGGTTGCTATCGCCGATGCGGTCGCCATGTTGAAAATACCTGTTTTTGAGGTTCATCTTAGCCATCCACCCGCCAGGGAATCGTTCCGAAGGGTTTCTCCACTTTCGGGCTATTGCCATGGATATGTTAGTGGTTTTGGGGCAGAATCGTACCGGATGGCCTACCGTGGAGCAAGGGTCCGTTGTGGGTATGGACTCTTCCCTACGCATTGAACCGTTTTCCGTTGGCAAACAAGCGCAAGCGGTCTCGAAGGCGCTGCTTTCCCTTGGAACGAAGGGCCGGGTAGATCCATAACACACCGGACCAAACACCCTCCAAATCCGCCATGCGCGGTCTTGGCCAAGGGCTGTTACGACGCAAACGACGGATTTCTCGCCAAGAGGCATAAAAAGCGGCATGGGCACGAAGAATGGCCCAGGTTTGACGGGGTTGCCCTTGAACCAAAAAATAAACTCCGGCCACACCATCCAGCAATAAACGTTGAAATATTTTGAGACCAAGCTCAGACGAATGCAGATTTTGGTATAAGACCCATAAACTGTTGCGGAAATTCAAAAAGGTCTTTCGTGGACTCCCGTAAGCCAGGGACCCCCCTCCCAGATGATAGACCACCGAATCGGATACCGACCTCAATTGGTACCCGCGGCGTTGTATTCGCCAACACAAGTCAATTTCTTCCATGTGGGCAAAAAACCGACGATCCAAGCCGCCCGATTCCCAAAAAATCCGGGATCGAACCGCAAGGCAGGCCCCGCTGGCCCAAAACAACCGATGAACCCCATCGTATTGACCAAGGTCTTCCTCGATATCCCCCATCACCCGACCCAAACAAAAGGGATAACCCAAGGAGTCCACCATGCCCCCACCGGCCCCGGCATATTCAAACAGGGACCTTCGTTGATCGTTGAGTATTTTGGGTTGCAATGCCCCCACCTTGGAATCCCGCAGGAACTCGCGGTTCAACGGGTGCAGCCAATTTGGCTGGACTTCCACGTCCGAATTTAACAACACATAAACATCGGCCTCAATGCCTTGGAGGCCGTCCATGTATCCCCCGGTATACCCTTGGTTCTGTTCCAAGGTGACCAAAGCGAGGGTTGATGGGGTCTGTGATTTCAACCACTCCCTGGAGCCGTCCGTCGATGCATTGTCAATGACCCACAAGGACCATCGCGGATAATCGGTACCCAAAACCGAGGGCAGGTATTTCTGCAGGTGTTCCAATCCGTTCCAATTCAAAATGACAACGGCAAAGTGCAAAAAATCCGAGGAAGATGCAGGGTGCGGTTGATTCATGACACCTTGGTTTGGTTGGCCAATTGATCGTGTTTCCAACGGCGATGGGTCCAAAGCCAGTACGCGGGATGACGATTAATTTGTTGGGTCAATCGCTCCATGTACCATTGCATAAGGTAGCCATGGGGTTGAAGAATCCAGTTGGAGGGTGCTTCTTCTAAACGAATCCGGTAAGCGCCTTGTTCCAAGGGCTCAATACCCACAAAAACAGGGATCAACGGATAGGTTCGGCACAATTCCTCCGGGCCTTGGTACATCAACGATCGTTGTCCCAAAAAATCACCCACGATCCAGCGACTATGGGCCGTGGGCGTTTGGTCTGCCCCCAAATACAAAGCAAGAGGATGGGCTGGCCTACCATCTTGAAATGCCTGAGCTAGTTGCGTTCTCACTCCTTTGATGGGGATAGGGACCAGACCCTGACGCTTACGCCATTGGCGTAGCCAATGCTCAGCACGGGCCCAGCCAACCGGCTTGTACACAAACCAAAAATGAAAAGAACCCATCGAGGCCAATCGCCTCGCAATCCACTCCCAATTACCGTAGTGGGACGTAAGCAATACCACGGAGTGTCCATCGTGACCAATTTGTTCAAGGAGTTCAGGGTTTACCAATTCAATGGGGCCTTTGAGGCGTTGATTGGACCAACCTAAACTTCTTAACAAATCCCAAATTAATCCCCCCAGGTATCGATAAAAATCCCCTTCGATTTTGTTACGTTGGGATGGGCTTTGGTTCGGGAATACCCTTTGCAAATTGGAGCGAACCACCTTTCTTCGGTAGGCGACTTTGTACCTCAAAACAAAGGCCAGCAAACGGCGCATCAACTATTGATTTCGGAGATGGTCATCCAAATGCGACCCAAAATGCCCTCGATTCATGGCATTGTCAAGATTCTGGAATGGGGTAGTACGGCTAAACAATTGCAGGCGCCATTGCGGGTCAGAATTTTCGCCAAAAGCCTCGGAGTGCAACAAGACGTAGTCGTTGGTGACCATGTCCGGGTTGTAAAAAATAAAACGAACGTTTCGTTGGCCTTTGATTTGGTAATACCACCAGACTTCGTAGGGATACGCCGATGGTTCGTTATCCACCACCGTTCTGGAATTGGGCGGGCCGTATTGCAGGTAAACGCGACCCCTTTCGGTTTCGTAACCCGGTGTTATTCGGGACGAAAACAGCGCAAGGGTTTTGTCTACCTCTTCTTGGTAAGCCCACCAACGGGAAACGGCTTCTCCCTCACCAGCTAGATTTTTCCAAAAAAAGCTAACGAAATTTCGCATGGCTTGGGGTTCTCGAGGTTGACTTTGGGACAAGCGGTCCACCGTTGCCCTTTGCCTGGGGTCGCACAACGGTCTCAACGACAAAACCTGTCGTCCCAACACATTCGTGTCCAATCCGCTCAACCATGCTTCCCAGGCCAAGAGGGAATCGCGAGCCGCCGATTGATCCGACGAAATCCCCGAAAACAAACGACCTTGCACCCCGACATCTTGGCCCCAACGAACCAACGGGATGCTTTTTTGGTCAACGATGGTGTTGGTACTGTCCTTGAGTTCCATCACCAATCGGTATTGACCGGGTTCTAAATCAACCAAAGGCCAGGTCCCTAACAAAGCATGGACCGATTTGTTGGTGGGTATTCTCCAATAGGCTTGCCGAGAACCCACAACACGCCCCTCCTGGTCTTGAAGGGCATATTGCAGCAAGAAACGGCCTGGGCTAACCGAATCGGTATGAACTTCGGTATAGAAGGCCAACGTGTCCTTGGAAGTACGGTACGGCAAATCGGGACGGTTCATCAAAAAATAACCATTCCTCACCCAACGCGTGTTTTCGGTAGAACGATTCCAACGATGCAAGAGGACCGGCATACTTAGGGTCGCACCTACCCGTTGGGAGTCGATTCGCAATTCCTTGGAGATGACCGCTCGGTCCAGCGTATCCTGAAGGTTAATCGCCTTGACCTCCAAACCGTAACGACCCGGCGGCAGGTAAAACCGGCGTATATCCGCCCAGTCACCACCGGAAATCCCCCCGGTGGAATCCTGATCGGTAACAGCGATTTTTCGGAGGATATACTTGTCGTAGGCTCGAATACCATCGCTATGGTACACCAATATTTCTACCCGAATCCCTTCCTGGGGTGACCCGTTGCCTTGATGGCTATCGAAAGGGGGCGCTATGGTGGTTAGCGAAGGTCGAAAATAGAGGGTCAAATCCACATAAGGCCCGGAACTAGGATGCCTCCAAACGCTAGGAAGTACCGCCAGATCCATCGCCAAAAGATCCCGATTGCTCCCCAAGAAGAGCAGCCCAAGCAGGCTTAGTTTTGTGAACCTGTTGACCCAAATATGGTGGATGCGCACGTTAATCAAAGTGATTTAGGAGGATACCACCTTCCTTTGTACTGCTGGCCGGAGGTATCCTGGGTAGCAAAACTAATGCATTTGAAGGAGGTCTGCTTTGACCCCGATGCCCCCTTTGTCAAAGCCGGAGGGATGAACCGGTACCGTATCCTGGATCCCGGTGGCTCCCTTCTGATGAGCCTACCCATCGCTGGAGGTCGCAGCCATCATCAATCCTTGGGATCAACCCGTTTGGTCTCCCCTCCATCGTGGTCCACCGCCCACTGGAAGCGCCTGCAGAACACCTACCGTCGGGCACCTTATTTTGACTACTGGTCCGACGACTTCGAAAACCTCATTCTCAAGCCCGATGCCTTCCTGCTGGATTATAACCTCCGCGTTTTGGATTATATCATGAAAAAACTGAAACACCCGTGGGCACCTCAACGGATGCGCATTGAACGGAGTAGGCTCATGAACTGGAACCAAAAACCCTTGACCCTGCCCTATTACCAACATTTTGAAGACCGCCTCGGTTTTGTTTCTGGGTTGAGCATCATGGACTTACTAGTGCAATGCGGTCCAAGCGAATCCAAAGCCTATTTATTGAGCCTTAGCAAGGTTGCTTGAACCTAATTTTACCGCATGCCGAATCCCCCTCCCATCACCCCCTGTTCTGGCTCCAAATCCGCTTTCGGATCACCATGGTCACTTGGGATCTTGGTTTGGATGGCTATGTTGTTTAGTCTGCCTGTCCAGGCCCAATTTGAGGAAAAAAGTGTTCAAGTCGGGCAAATGGGCCTTCATCTTACCAATGCCGGAACGATAGGACGGCCCAACGTACGAAACGAACCTCAAGGGCTCCCTTCGATGGAGTACCCCCTAAACTCTGGCGTTGAACATCTATTTGAAGCCGGGCTCTGGCTAGGAGCCTACCGTGGCGGACAGCTTTCGGTATCGACCGGATCGCTGGATGATGCATCCGGCTATGCCGCGGGAAAAGCCGGTTTTGAATTTAGTCCCTTGCCCGGCTGGCCCGTTTTGGAAAAGTCCAGTTTACCCGGAAATCCCAATTACTCCCTTTCGGCCTTAGCTCACCAGGAATTTGAACTTCATTTTACCGATTCCCTTACCTATGTTCCGGGGTCGGGTCAACCCATCGCCAACCACCTTTTGCCCCTCAACGCAAAGGTGCAACTCAACAGTTTGGCTTGGAATTTTCCTTTTGCGGATTATTTCACGGTCCTCCGCTATCGCATCACCAACCTGGGTCCCTTGCCCTGGGATTCGTTGTATACCGGGATTTGGAGCGATTTGGTGGTTCGAAATGTCAATGTCACCAACGATCGGGGTGGAGCCTTCTTTAACAAAGGATCGGTGGGGGCCGAGGATTCGCTCCAAGCCATCTACGCCTTCCACGTGACCGGGGATGATGCTGGCTTTGCAAATTCCTACGGTGCCATACAATTCTTGGGAGCTGAGTTGAACGGAACCTTTTATCACCCCAATTCCCCTGCAAGTCCAGGTTTCAAAGTCCACCCCAATTATTGGATATACAACCAAGCCGCCCCAACCAGCGATTTACAACGTTACGATCGTCTGCGAAACCGTGGAAATTTTGGACCCAGCGCTAACCTACAGGTTCCGGGAAATCGAGTTCAGCTGCTGGGGGCCGGGCCTTTTGCCAGGATTGATAGTGGCCAAAGCCTGGACTATTATGTCGCTTTTGTCTGTGCACCCCGTCGTCCGGATCAGGTACCGGATTCGTATGCTTCCAGAGCGGACCTACGCAACAACCTGGGTTGGGCACAGCGAACCTTTTTGGGCGAAGACACCAACGCCAACGGCGTCATGGATTCCGGCGAGGATCTCAACGGCAACGGCACCTTGGATCGTTTTGTGTTACCGGAGCCTCCAAAGCAACCCAAAATGAGAGCCGAATTTACCCAAGAAGGCCTGGAACTGTATTGGGATAGCGAGGCCGAAACATCGATCGATCCCATCACCAAAGTCCAAGACTTTGAAGGGTACCGCCTCTACTTAAGTAAACCGGGGGATGATCGGTACCCGGATGCGGCAGCACGCATGAATTTGACCGCCCAATGGGATTCATCCGGGAATTCTATTGGATTTAACAACGGTTTTGGTGCGGTACGATTGGACGTCCCTGTTCAATTTGATGGCGACACGGTCCTCTACCGTTACCGGTACCGTGTGGGTCGCCTGCTACCGGGTTGGCAATACCTCTGTGCCTT
>Ga0169931_10013199_pt1 | contig 11317 bp, 13 predicted proteins | sample Kivu_15m_20L_FD_129675 | JGI IMG/M metagenome (GOLD analysis project Ga0169931, IMG submission 129675) | Freshwater microbial communities from Lake Kivu, Western Province, Rwanda to study Microbial Dark Matter (Phase II) - Kivu_15m_20L... | ecosystem: Environmental > Aquatic > Freshwater > Lake... | reverse complement strand
TTCCCAGCATGGGATTCCGGTTGCCGAGTATGCCGCCAATCGGGTGAAAAAAACAGTCGTGGGTGTGGGGCATGCCGATAAGGATCAGGTTGCTGCCATGGTTCAACGCTTGTTGCCGCAAGCAGGAAAAGTTAAACTGGATGCGGCTGATGCTCTGGCTGTGGCTATATGTCATGCTCATTTTCGCCAAAGTCGTCACTTGTATGAGGAGAAATATACAGCATGATTACCAAATTACGGGGAACACTGGACGCTTTATCGGATACCTTTGCTATCATTGATGTGGGTGGGGTTGGTTATCAGGTTCACTGCTCTGCTCGCTCTCTGGGGCGTCTGCCGGCTGTGGGTGAGGCGGCGAGCCTTTTGACAGAACTCATTATTCGTGAAGATGCTCACATGCTGTTGGGGTTTTCCACTTCTGAAGAGCGGGAGTGGTATCGATTACTCATCTCTGTTCAGGGAGTGGGAATGCGTGTCGCGCTTTCTCTTCTTTCTTTGGGAGAGCCCCCAGAACTTGCCGCTGCCATCTCCAGCCAGGACAAAACGTTCATCGCGCGTGCAGAGGGTGTAGGACCAAAACTGGCGGCACGCATTGTGAATGAGCTAAAGGATAAAGTCGTGCGGCTGGGATTTTCCACTTCTACGGCAAAAGTGATTCCCTTGACCCAGAGCCGTAAACCTGATCTTCTCCAAGATGCTGTTTCCGCGCTGATCAATTTGGGATACCGGCAAAATGAAGCGATTGATGCCATAGAAATGGCGGTGCGCGAATGTGGGAAAGATGTTATGATCGAGCAATTGATTCGTACTGGTCTTGCGAGGCTTGCCCGTTCATGACATTTGCTGCATCGGAAAAATTGACTACGCCTGAGCATAAAGAGGAAGATTTTCCAGAAAAATCCCTGCGTCCCCGTGCGCTTGGAGAGTTTATAGGACAGGAACCCATCTGTGCCAATTTGCGTATCTTTATTGAAGCGGCGCGCAGTCGGGGAGAAGCGCTTGACCATGTTCTGTTTTGTGGCCCGCCAGGATTGGGCAAAACGACTTTGGCTCAAATTATCGCGACAGAACTGGGGGTAGGGTTCAAGACAACAACAGGCCCCATGATTTCAAAAGCAGGCGATCTTGCTGCTATTTTAACGAATCTTCAGTCCCATGATGTTTTATTTATTGATGAAATCCATCGACTGAATCCCACCATTGAAGAAGTCCTTTATCCGGCAATGGAAGATTTCAAGCTTGATCTCATGATTGGGGAAGGCCCATCAGCCCGGGCGATTCGCATTGATCTTCCCCCCTTTACGCTGGTTGCGGCGACAACACGTACGGGGCTGATTACATCACCTCTCAGAGATCGTTTTGGCATTCCTGTTCGCCTGGAATATTATACTGTGCCTGAGTTGGAGTTGATTGTGGAGCGTGCGGCGCGATTATTTGACCTCTCTATCTCACCGGACGGCATTCGTGAGATTGCAACTCGATCACGAGGAACACCGCGTATTGCAGGGCGGCTTTTGCGCCGTGTGCGGGATTTCGCAGACGTTGCCAGGGCAGGGCAGGTCTCGGCTGAGATTGCTGATAACGCGCTAACGCGACTGGGGGTCGACCCGCGTGGATTTGATCACCTTGATTGCCGCTTTCTTGAGCTGATAGCAAAAACTTTCCAGGGGGGGCCTGTGGGTATTGAGACGATTGCAGCAGCTTTGTCAGAACAAAGAGATACGCTTGAAGAAGTTGTGGAACCCTATTTTATTCAGCAGGGATTTTTGCAAAGAACTTCCCGCGGTCGTGTGTTGACTCTTGAAGCTTTTAAATATTTGAAACTGCCAGCACCCACTTTATTATGACGATATTTCATTCCCATCCTATGCGCGTTTATCAGGAAGATATTGACGCTGGCGGTATTGTCTATCACAGCAATTATCTTAAGTATGCCGAGCGCGCCCGTACCGAGTGGCTGAGAGGATATCATATTACCCAGTCTGGGCTTTCCAAAGAAGAAAACTGTTATTTTGTCGTCAGCAATTTAACCATACGTTATCTCAAACCTGCTTTCCTTGATGATGAACTGGAGATTCGATCAGAAGTCGCAGAGATTAAGGGCATTCGTCTTGTTATGACTCAAAAAATTTATCGACAGGACGTGTTGTGTGTTGACATGATGGTCTCTCTTGCCCTAATAAACAATCATGGCAGACTTGTACGTTTGCCCCAGAATATTAAGGAAATTTTCACAGAAAATTAGGAATACCCCAGCACTTAACAGATGAAGGGGAAAAGACTTAAAGGAGTTTCAAAGTGAGTATGCCAACGCCCCCCGCCCTTGAAACGACAGCCGTGGGTCAATCTGTTGCAACGACGGATCTGTCTGTTTGGAGTCTGTTTGTTCATGCTGATTGGGTTGTCCAGTTTGTGATGATCCTTTTGTTAGTGGCATCAGGGTGGTGCTGGACGATTATCTTTGCCAAACTTATGCGTCTCAGATCCCTGCAATCAAGTGCCGAGCGCTTTGAAGAATCTTTTTGGTCCGGGGGTTCTCTTGATAGTCTTTATGACCGCGTGGGATCCCGCCCTAATGACCCTCTTTCGGCTATTTTTGCAGCTGCCATGAGGGAATGGCGACGGACGACGACAAAAGGGAAAGCGACGACCCGCGAACTTCGCGAAACACTTCATCATCGCATTGAGCGTGTCATGAATGTGACTCTGAACCGCGAAATGGAGCAATTAGAACGCCATTTAAACTTTCTGGCATCTGTGGGATCAACGGCTCCTTTTATCGGGTTGTTTGGAACAGTCTGGGGAATTATGCACAGTTTTCAGGGGATCGCCCAGATGCAATCCACCAATCTGGCTGTTGTGGCGCCGGGAATTGCAGAAGCACTGTTTGCCACGGCAATCGGGCTTGTGGCGGCTATTCCCGCTGTTTTGGCCTATAACAAGATCTCGTCAGAACTGGGGCGTTATGGAAACCGCCTGGAAGCGTTTGCTTCTGAATTTAGCGCGATTATGTCGCGACAGCTTGAGGAGTCTGAATAACGATGGGGATGAATCTCTCTTCAAAGGTTGTTGGCAGGGGATCGCGCTTTAAGCGTTCTCCCATGGCGGATATCAACGTCACTCCTATGGTTGATGTCATGCTTGTTTTGCTGGTCATTTTTATGGTGACGGCTCCTCTTATGACGGTGGGTGTTCCTGTGGATCTTCCGAAAACACAGGCCAAAGCCATTAATGAAAAAGTAGAACCCCTGACGATTTCAGTAACGGCAGATAATAAAATTTATTTGCAAGAAACAGAAGTTGATTTGCAAACGCTGGTTCCACGTCTTCAGGCAATTACAGAAGCAAAACCAGACACCCGTATTTTTGTGCGGGGGGATCAAAAAATTTCTTATGGAGTAATTTTGCAGGTGATGGGGACAATTACAGCTGCAGGATTTGAGAAGATCGCCTTAATGGCGGAACTTCCCTCACCCAAGGCTGCTCCAAAACCCTAAAAAAGGTCTATAATGGGACGTCCGGTTCTTTATTCTTTTTTACTGCATGTCGTCGTTTTCCTCTTGCTGTTTTTTGGAATTCCATGGTTTCCCAAAGAGCAGCCAGAGTCGATGCACGCTATTCCTGTAGAGGTGATGACCATTGCTGAAGAGACGATGGCGCCCAAACCGACTGTTACTCCTGTCAAGGAAGAGCCAAAAATTGAAGAGAAAAAGCCGGAACCTCAGCCAGAGCCTGAAAAGCAAACTCCCCCTCCTTCTCCGGCGCCCGAACCTGAACCACAACCACAACCAGAGGAGCCTACTCCGGCTCCTGTTGTGCCACCAGAGCCACCTAAACCAGAACCGCTGCCGACGCCTGATCCAGCTCCAAAACCTGAGATAAAGGAACCTGCACCGGAACCCCAGGCCAAACCTGTGCCCCCCAAACCGAAAGAGAAAGACAAACCAAAGAAGCAAGAGAAGCCCAAGGATAAAAAACCTGAGAAAAAGAAAAAAGAAGATTCTTTCGACTCTATCCTTAAAAATCTTGAAGATCTGAAACAAAAAGTGGATGATGATTCGGACGCATCAACCGACCCTGATGCCCCAGCGCCTGCTCGACAAGTAGGGAAAGTGGGAGATGCCTTGACGATCAGTGAAATTGACTTATTGGGTTCTCATTTTAAAAAGTGCTGGAGTATACCTGCTGGCGCGCAGGGCGCTGAAGGTTTAGTCATACCTATTCGTTTGTCAGTCACATCGAATGGTATGGTTAAGGATGCTGAAATTGTTGACAAGGGACGTTTTGGTTCTGACCCCTATTATCGCAGTGCGGCAGAGGCGGCCTTACGAGCAGCAAAAGATCCGCGCTGTGCAAAACTTCCTCTTTCGTCAGAAAAAATAAAAAAATATAGTAGTATAAAATTGAACTTTGATCCTAGGCTTTTACTTGGAGGATAACTATGAGTTTCTGTATTAAAAAAGTATTATATTCCCTACTGTTGATAGGGGTATTCCCTCTGACTTTTAACCTTAAGGCAGAAGAGCTGACGATCGATGTGACTCAGGGTAATGTTGCCCCTATGCCCATTGCCATTACTAGTTTTTATGGAGCAAGCCCTGAATTGGCGAATCTGGGTACCCAGATTTCCTCTATTGTCAGTGCGGATTTGAAAGGATGTGGGCTTTTCAAGCCTCTTGATTCGTCTTCCTTTGTGCAAACGCTGGATTCCCTGAGACAGCAGGGGCCGCGCTTTGCGGATTGGCGTCTCATCAATACGCAAACGCTGGTTAAGGGAGATATTACCCTCATGAACGATGGGCGGTTTCGCGTAGAATTTCGCCTTTATGATGTGATTGCAGAAAATCAGATGGAAGGCCTTGCCTTTATGGCAACAGCTCAAGATTATCGACGCGTGGCTCATAAAATTGCAGATGCCATTTATAAACGTATCACAGGAGATGAGGGATATTTTAACACAAAGATCGCCTATGTTTCCCAAACAGGTCCCAGTACCAAACGTATCAAGCGCCTTGCCATTATGGATCAGGATGGCGCCAATCATCGTTTCCTCTCAACGGGTCAATCCCTGGTGCTGACACCACGCTTTTCACCGAACGCTCAAGAAATTGCCTATATTGATTTCAACCATATCCAGCCCAAAGTTTATATGATGAATATTAATTCTCTCCAAAGGCAACTCTTGGGGAATTTTAAAGGGATGACATTTGCGCCGCATTTTTCGCCCGATGGAAGCTCGGTGATCATGAGTTTTGCTGCGGGTGGACGAACCTCGCTTTATAATATGAATCTGAGGACACGGGCGATTGCTCGTATCACGGAAGGTGCTCAAATTGACACGTCTCCGTGCTATTCTCCTGACGGCAATCAAATCGTTTTTAACTCGGATCGAGGAGGATCGGCACAACTGTATGTTATGCCTGCACGGGGAGGAGATGCAGAACGCATCAGCTTTGGAAAGGGAAGTTATAGGACTCCTGTGTGGTCGCCCCGTGGAGATTGGATCACCTTTACAAAACTTTCCAAAGGATCTTTTTATATCGGCGTCATGAAACCCGACGGATCAGGGGAACGGTTATTGGCTCAGGGCTATGTCATTGATGATCCTTGCTGGTCTCCGAATGGTCGTGTCATTATGTTTACCCGCCTGGAAAGAACTGGCAAAAGCCGCATGTATGCTGTGGATTTAACCGGTTATAATGAGCGTGTTATCCCGACGCCAACAGATGCAGCGGGTGGATGTTGGTCCCCCTTGATTAGATAGAAATTTATCTGTATACTCGGTAGGAGTTGAGGTTGTTTTTATGAAAATGCCTGAAGATACAAGTGGAAAACGTGTCTTTGGTGTATTATTGTAATTTTTTGGTTTAATGGAAAACTTAATTTTAGGGGATAAAGATAATGCGTAAACAACTTTTAGGTTTAGCTGCTGTTGCGGCTCTTTTGACAGCTTGTGGTGACACATGCGATGAAAACAAGATGGTATCGGGTGGTTTTGATAACTTCCCAGCTCCTTCGGCGTCTGCTGATGGTCCAACTCCAGGATCTGTAGCTGATTTCCAAAAGAATGTACAGGATACTGTTCACTTTGGATTCGATCGTCATGATTTGACAGCAGAAGCTAAAACTGCTTTGGAAAATCAAGCTGAGTGGCTGAAAAAATGGGGTGGTGTGAACCTTTTGATTGAAGGTCACTGTGACGAGCGTGGAACTGTTGAATACAACTTGGCTCTTGGTGAAAAGCGTGCCCATGCTGCGAAGCATTTCCTTATGTCACAAGGCATTGATACTTCACGTCTTGAAACCGTTTCTTACGGGAAAGAGCGTCCGATTGATGCGGGACATACAGAAGAAGCGCATGCGAAAAACCGTCGTGGTGTTTCTGTCGTTCGCTAATCCAGTCGATAAAGACACAAAATCAAAAAGACCCGCACGAGGCGGGTCTTTTTTTATATCTGCTTTCTTTTTATATTTCCATTCAATTATATTATCATGTAATTATTTTGAGGATATTCTCTGCCATATTCATTATATTTTCGCCTGAAGATTCTTTTCCGTGAAAGAACAAGAAGGGTTGAGTTTTGCAAAGACGGCAGAACGTTTTTGAGTTGTTCTTGCAAGCTTAGTGCGGTGTTCAAAAAAGCCTGAACTCCAGACAAACCGCTACAAACCACCCATTAAGAGTAATAGCTCTTAACAGGATATTATCCTTTATCCCGATGAGTCTCCATAGGAACGGGCGGAGCGGTTGTGTGTCAGTGCCACAGGTATTTGGGCTTTAAAACGACTCAATGTCACTTATAAAAAAAATTCTCAAGCATCCCAAGGCGGACCCAGAAAGATGCTCTGCTTTCTGTCAGAAACTCCGAGACTATCAACGTCCATTTTGGATTAGAAATTAATATTTACAATAGGTTGAGATAAGATTGTTAGTAATTTAGCTAAGAGGAGGCTTCATGAAGAAAGATATCACAGAAATGTTTTGCTTTATTGACGATTTTTGTAAAACCGTCACGGATCATGTCCAACAACATCAACTGAATGACAAACCGCATAAGAAGCCGACGCGGGTTATTGGACTGAGCATGTCGGAGATGGTAACGATTCTTCTTTTATATCACCAATCTCCCTGCAAGCATTTCAAGTTTTTCTATGCCAGTTATCTTCAACTTTATCGTCCTGAATTCCCCAATTTAGTCAGTTATAACCGCTTTATTCAGCTGAAGCCCAGAACTCTATTTTATCTGATAGTCTTTCTTCAATGGTTTTTTGAGCAATCAGAAAAGATAGGTATTTCTTATGTTGATTCCAGTCCTTTAGCCGTTTGCCATCCCAAACGTATATTCCAAAACAAGGTTTTCAAGGGCATTACCAAACTGGGCAAGTCTACCAAAGGCTGGTTTATGGGCTTTAAAATTCATCTTTTGAGTAATGAGAAGGAGCATCTTCAGAACGTTAAATTCACAGCGGTAAATGTGGATGACCGCGCGCCTGTTCCTGAGCTTGTAAAGAATTTGACAGGTCTCCTGTTTGCAGACAAGGGATATATCAAAAAAGAGCTTTTTGATACCTTTATGCCGAAGGTTTAAAGCTGGTTACAGGCATCAAGAAAACCATGCAAAACAAACTCATGCCCTGGATAGAGAAAATCCTTTTGCGAAAAAGAACTGTGATTGAATCTATTTTTCATATCTTGAAAAATACCTTTGAAATTGAACATACAAGACATCGATCCGTCGTCAATACCTTCGTGCATTTTGTTTCAATCCTACTGGCTTATTGTTTCAAAACTAACAAACCTGCCATCAAGTACTCTTACTTAATCCAAAACTGACGTATGAAGGAAGAGCGGGACATCCCAATGCATCAGGGGTTCACTCATGACATGCCTCGCACCCATGGCTATGCTTTACGAGGTCAGCGTTATTATGGTGGGAGAGCTCAAAGGAACGCATCAACGTCATGGGGGCTTTCCTGGCTCACATTGAGTTTATTTCACTCGTCTATCAGTACGGAAATCTTTATAAGATAGCTGATATAGATAATCTTGTATAAAATGATCATCCTAAAAACCACTTTCCTTTGATAATCATGATGCTTTTATAAGGCACTCATGATCATTATGCGGTGTTAGCTATACAAGATCTTCTGCCAAAGCTTCTGCCCCGTAGTGTGCTATGGATAACGCCAATTCGTCGCTATGCAAAAAGACATTTCTGATGTAGGACATATCCTATTGTATCTTCCACCATACTCTCCTCCCCACCTCAACCCTATCGAACACAAATGAGCGCAAGAAAAACCCATCAGACCCAAAAGAAGGTACACTATCCATCAATTATTCAAGGAGTCCTCACAGGAGCAGCTTATAAAGGAGGCAGAAATAAAAAAAGCCACTTCTTAGGCGGCTTTTTTTATTTTTCCAGACAAAAATAAACTTCTCATCAAGAAAAGATATCCTATTAGATAATAAGTATTGAGAAGCAGACACTATAGAAAACTGTCTGCTTCTCAAAAATAGGTGTGCGGTGTTTAGAAACCCATACCGCCCATGCCACCCATGCCCATATCAGCACCGCTTGGCATTGCAGAGTCTTTTTTCTCAGGCAGATCAGCGACCATAGCTTCTGTCGTGATAAGAAGACCAGCCACTGAAGCAGCATTTTGTAATGCCGTACGCACAACTTTGGTAGGATCAATAATGCCTGCCTTAATCATGTCAACATACTGACCATTTTGCGCATCATATCCCCGAGTGCTGTCATTGGCTTCGATCAATTTACCGACAATAACAGCTCCAGAGTCACCAGCATTATGAGCAATCTGATAAACAAGAGACTGCAAGGAACGACGAATAATATCGATACCGATGCGTTGCTCATCATTGTCATATTTTACTTTGTCAAGAACACGGCTGGCATACAAGAGAGCTGATCCACCACCTGGAACAACGCCTTCTTCAACAGCAGCGCGCGTTGCATTCAGGGCGTCCTCAACGCGATCTTTCCGCTCTTTTACTTCAACTTCGGTTGCGCCACCCACATGAATGACGGCAACACCACCTGAAAGCTTTGCCAAACGTTCTTGCAACTTTTCCTTGTCATAGTCAGATGTTGTCTCTTCTATCTGGGCACGAATCTGACTACAACGAGCTTCAATGCCTGAAGATTGACCTGCGCCACTTACGATGGTTGTGTTTTCCTTGGCAATAACCACTTTCTTTGCGGTTCCCAACATATCAATAGTGACATTTTCGAGCTTGAGGCCAACATCTTCTGAGATAACCTGACCGTTTGTCAGAATAGCGATATCTTCAAGCATCGCCTTCCGACGATCACCAAATCCAGGAGCTTTAACTGCAGCAACCTTGAGTCCGCCCCGAAGCTTGTTCACAACAAGAGTTGCTAGTGCCTCACCTTCAACATCTTCAGCGATAATCAAAAGAGGACGACCTGATTGAACGACTTTTTCCAAAACAGGCAACATAGCCTGCAATCCCGTCAACTTTTTCTCATTAATGAGAATATAGGGATTCTCAAGCTCAGAAATCATCTTTTCAGCATTAGTGACAAAATAAGGAGAAATATATCCGCGATCAAATTCCATACCTTCGACCACTTCCAATTCTGTATTAAAGGATTTCGCTTCTTCTACAGTGATAACGCCTTCTTTACCTACCTTGTCCATGGCTTCAGCAATAATCTGCCCAATTTCTTTTTCACCATTGGCAGAAATTGTTGCAACTTGTGCAATTTCTTCGTTTGTTGAAACTTTCTTGGAACGTGCTTTAAGGTCTTCCGTCACTGCGTTGACAGCGAAATCGATCCCGCGTTTCAGGTCCATGGGGTTCATACCAGCTGCAACAGCTTTTGCCCCTTCCCTAACAATCGCCTGAGCAAGAACAGTTGCTGTTGTGGTGCCATCACCCGCAATATCATTTGTTCTGCTGGCGACTTCACGCACCATCTGGGCACCCATATTTTCGAACTTGTCTTCAAGTTCAATTTCTTTTGCAACTGTTACACCGTCTTTTGTGATGCGGGGTGCGCCAAAGCTTTTAGAAATTACAACGTTGCGGCCTTTTGGACCGAGCGTCACCTTAACCGCGTTTGCAAGCGTATCCACGCCTTTTAACATGCGCGTACGCGCATCTGTAGAAAACTTAACGTCTTTTGCCATATCCTTAACTCCTTATAAAATAGATTGATCCCTTAAGCGGCGAGAATGCCAAAAATGTCGGACTCTTTCAGGATGACCAACTCTTCGCCATCCACCTTCACTTCGGTGCCGGACCATTTGCCAAACACGACGCGATCGCCTGCCTTGACATCAAGAGGACGGATATTGCCAGATTCTTCCCGCACACCTGATCCTACAGCAACAACCTCACCTTCAATGGGTTTTTCTTTCGCTGTATCAGGAATAATGATACCCCCGCTGGTTTTAGATTCTTGTTCGATGCGCCTAATCAGCACGCGATCATGAAGAGGTTTAAACTTCATTGCCATTTTATTACTCCTTAGTGTTAACAATTCTTCATCGAAGCCGACTAAAGAAATCTTTTCTTTTCCAGCCAATTAGCACTCGAAAGAAAAGAGTGCTAATTATTTAACATTTTTTGTGCGAGAGGTCAAAGAATTTTTATTGCAAGGAATTAACTTTTTACAAATACACAGAAAAGATCGCCAGTGTGGTGAGCGCTGCGCCTATGACCCCAACAATATTTACAATAATCAACACTTTATCTTTCATTAAAACGCCATATATCAACCAACACGTCAAGGAAAAAAGAGCTATCAGAAAACCTTCTAGGGAAACATCTTCAGCACTTGCCTGTCTGTAAATTTTAAAGGCTTGCAAATAATAAAGCGAGTGCCCAAAAATCCCGACCACAATCATAAATTTTGCATAGTAATAAAGAGTTTTTGTACGGCTTAAGGTGTCTTCCTTTGTAGAAAAGAAACTGCGAGATCCCTGTTTTTCTTCAGAAAAAATCTCTCCGGAACGAGAGGAAACTGATTCTTTCAAATGATCCTGTTGCATTTGTGCCTATTTCCTCAGATTAAATTTCATCCGTATTCAGACTTATAATACCTCGACGCAAACGAGGGATACAAGACACTCCCCCCAAGACAGCACGTGTTTTCGTTACGATGCCTTTTTCTTCAAAGGCAGAAATTAAATCCTGGCGCCTTTCATCAAGAGCAAAGGAAATAAAATCAAAGTCTTTTTTTATTGTTTGAGTAACAGTATGAAGTTTTGCGAGAAATTCTTCCCCCTGCACAGTCCCTGTATTCAAGTGAGCCACTTTTGAACT
>Ga0169931_10013198_pt1 | contig 11317 bp, 4 predicted proteins | sample Kivu_15m_20L_FD_129675 | JGI IMG/M metagenome (GOLD analysis project Ga0169931, IMG submission 129675) | Freshwater microbial communities from Lake Kivu, Western Province, Rwanda to study Microbial Dark Matter (Phase II) - Kivu_15m_20L... | ecosystem: Environmental > Aquatic > Freshwater > Lake ... | reverse complement strand
GCTCGAAGCGTGCGAGGTGTTCTCCTGCGGCGCTGTGCGCGGCCACGGACGAGGGGGTCACGCTCTCGAGCGGGACCGCGCCCAGGGCCACGAAGGCGTGGAGACAACCCCCGTAGAGGCTCCCTCCCAGCATCCCGAACCCGAGTTCACCCTGGAGCGAGACATCCCCGTAGCGGTAGGAGCGCTCGAGCAGGTTGTAGTGGGCGTTGCCCACATGGTCTTCGGCGAGCTCCGACCATTCCGAGAAGTAAGGCACCAACCGGAAGAGGCCGCCGTCCGGCCGCTGCCTCCAAGGCCCGAACTGGGCGGCGATCGTAGGCTCGAACCTCTGGAAGAGGACTTGCTCCGCACGCTCGCGCACGGCGCGCAATGCGCCCAAGAGCTCCGGCTCCGACATCCCAGTGATCTCGGGCGGAGGCTCAGGGAGCGCGGTCGAGAACCCGCGCGGCACGAAGCCCTCATAGGGCGGGGTCGCGACCCGCTCGGCGAGGATCCGGTACGCGAGGGCGCAACTGTCGGTGTCCTTGGCGACCACCTCCAGTGCGACCAGCACGTCGTATTCACTGGGCTTGTAGGCACGCATCAAGAGCGCCTGTCCGACCTCGGGTGTGGCGTACTGGAGCGCAGGGCGCCCATGGAGCTCGAGCTCGCCAGCGTTCGCGGCGCGGTCGAGGCGGCCCAGGGCTACGTTCACTAGACGGTTGTCCTCGGCCCCGAGCTCCGCCCAAGCGACGTCCCATAGCACCCGCTGTACCGGATCGAGGCCAGCAGGTGCGATGGCCGAAGCAGGCAGCTCGGCCAAGGAGCGCGCGCCGAGGGAGAACAGGAGATCCGCCGACAAGCGCCCCTCTTCGAACATGAGCTGGGGCCGCCGATTGTAGTCGTGCACCCGCTCGGAGAAGGAGTAGTACGCACCAGCCTCTCGACACCAGGGTAGCGAGAAGCGGTGGCCAAAATGGGAGCGATCGAGCATCCGCACGACCCCCGCGCGATCCGTGTCCACCGGCAAACGGGCGCGCTCTCGCTCAGCGTCCGTCACGGCGAGGCGGCGATCGAGCAGCACCTGCTTGAGCAGCCGTGATTGCTCCAGCAGCGCATGGGGTTCCTCCGCCGGCTGGAACGTACGAGTCAGCTCCTGTGGACCCTCGTCGGAGCTCACTGGTTCGCGGACGGAAGCCAAGGCGCTCGCCGAATCTCCGGGCTGCGGGTCTCCAAGCGCCAAGTCGGGCGTCGGTGACAGGGCGGCCGCAGGTTCGTTCGGCGCCAGGAAGAGCGGACGCGCTAGTGCGAGCAATGCTGCGCTGGACGCGACCATGATCCCCGTAACTGCCGGCCACGTCCACCGCAGTCCCTCCGCAGCGACCGCCGCGGCGCGCTCCTCGAAAAGGACGAGACCGACTAGGCCGTTCTGCCAGGTCTCGCGCTCTCCGTGCTGACGGTCCAGCTTGCGTCTGAGGAGCTCGTGTGCGCGCGAGAGTTGCGAGCGAACGGTCCCAGGCGGCACGCCGCGCTGCGCAGCGATCGCGGTGGGGGTGAGGCCCTCGTAGTACGTCGCGACCACGATGCCTCGGTAAGGCTCGTCGAGGGAGAGCACCGCTTGTACGACGCTGCTCTCGAACTCCAGCCGCTCGAGCGCACGGTCCGGCCCGGCGACCGCCTCCGGTCGCGCGGCAGCGGCCTCCCGAGCGCTGCGGCTGCGCTCGCTCCGGTACAGGTCCACCGCTTGACTGCGCGTCACCCGCGCGAGCCAACTCCGCACCGCGCCCTGTCTGGGCGGATGCAGAAGCGCGCTCGTGAGGGTGCGCTGCGCGACCTCGGCGGCGTCGTCGTCGCTGCGGACCAGAGTCCGCGCGACGCGCAGCACGAAGGCCTCGTGCCGCAGCAGAACGTCAGGGGACAGGGCAAGGCTCGGTTCCATGGGTTGTCTCTCCGTCTTGGGTCTCCCCCAAAGAGACGGACCGCTGCTGCGAGCGCTGCGGAAAGTCGCGAGAAATGTGGCGGCTTCAACTCCCCGAGAGTACGGTGCCAGGCACGTTCGGCCGCTTTCGCCCACCAGAGCCCCGGCGCGCGCGAAACGCGCGCTCCGAGGCTCTGGTGGGCGAAAGCGGCGGATCGTGCCTGGCACCGTACTCTCTGGTGGACGAAACTGGCGGAACGTGCCTGGCACCGTACTCCCTTCAAGACAGCGCCGCGTGTCGAGCAGCGGTTGGCCTTGGCTCCTCGTCCTGGTCGTCGCCCTCGCGGGCCTTGGCGCGCTGTTCACGCTCTATAGCGCGCCGAGCGCGTCGAACGAGCTCCAAGCCCGGGTCACCGAGCAGGCGACGCAGCGGGTGCCAGCGCCTGCGGAGCTCGTCGGGGCAGTGCCCAGCTCCGACGCTCGCGCGGCGCCCGCAGAGGCTCGCCCTCCCGCGCCCCGGGCCGACTCGCTACGTGGGCGACTCGTCCGCCCCGATGGCGGCCCGACCGGCGACGGCCACGTGGTCGCGCTGCTCGCGGTCGGCGCCGACGGCGCGCCGCTCGACGGAGGCGGGCGCCTCGTGCTGACACCCGAGACCGACGGTCGCTTCGAGCTCGCGCTGCCCGACTGGGCGTTCGACGGCCCTGTGTTGCTCGTGGGCCGCGCGCCGCTGCACGCGCCTGCTGCGCTCAGTCTTCAGCCGAAGCGCGGCGCTCCGCACGGCGAGGTCGGGCTGCTGCTCTCTGAAGGCGCAACGCTCCGCGGGCGCGTCACCTATCGCGGCGAGCCGCTCGTCGAATGGCCGATCGAGCTCGACCTGCGTTTCGGGACGCCCGGCGTGTCCGGCGCAGGAGACGAGGCGTTCTGGTTGCCAGGACCGCGCGGCGGGCAGTTCGTCGAGAAGACGGCGCACGCGCGCACCGGCCCGCGCGGCGACTTCGAGTTCAAGGGGCTCGCCGCCGATCGCTACGACCTGCGCTGCTCGCGGCCGGCGCCAGCGATCCCCGACGTCCACACCGAGGTCATCGCGATCGACGGCACCACGCTGGCGCTCGAGCTCGGCGCCGCGGAGCTCGCCGTGAGAGTGCTCGGCGCGGGCGGGGTCCTCGAAGGTGTGGACGTGCTCGCTTCGTGCGAGGCTGGGACTGCGCGGTTTCGCGCCGGACCGCACTCGCCGACGCTCGCGATCCCCGCCCACACCGAGGTCACGCTGCGCGCAGAGCATCCGCTGCACGAGACGCTCGAAGCGCGCTTCGAGTCCGGCCCCGACGGCAGTCGCACCGACGCGCTGCTCACGCTGCGGCCCGCCGTACGCCCGGCGCTGCGAGTGCATCTGCCCGGCGGACATGACGCTGGTCTGGCGCGGCTCGCGCTCGACCTGCTCCCGCTCGCGAGTGATGGCGAGGAGCGCCGAATCGAGCTCGGGCGCGGCGTCGGCCTCGACGAGTACTGGCTCGGAGTGCTGCCCGCGGAGCCCGGCCGGTACGCGGTGCGACTCCCGAGCGTCGAAGACTTCTGCTCCGAAGTGCTCGAGCTCGAGGTGCCGGAGTTCGGAGTCGCCGAGCTCACCTTCAGCGGCGCGCGCGGCGGGCGCTTCGTAGTCGTCCTCGCGAGCCCGCTCGCGGATTGGAGCGGTTCGTGGCGGGTGCTCGATCACAGAGACCGTCAAGTCGGGGCCACGATTCACTGGTCGCACTCCGAGGGCACCGACATGCTGATGTGGGACTCGGCGTCCGACGTGCGCACCCTTCCCGCCGACACGAACGTCGTACCGGCGGGCAAGTACCGCGTCGAGGTCGAATCCGAGCAGCACCGCCCCGTGTCACAGACGTTCGAGGTCACCGGCGGCGGGACGACGAAGGTGACGGTCGCGCTGACGCCGGAAGACCGTGCCTGGCACCGTATTCGGTTACACTGCGGCGGATGGCCTCGATCGCGCTCCTGCTCTCGGTCGTCGGGCTGACGGTCGGCGCTCCCCTACGCGACGTCGATTACGAAGCCGAAGTGCGGCCGCTGCTTGCCGCGCGCTGCTTCGGGTGTCACGGGCCCGAGCGCCAGAAAAGCAGCCTGCGGCTCGACCGGCGCGCCGCTGCGCTGCGCGGCGGTGATTCCAGGACCCCTGCGCTCGTCCCGGGGGACGGCGCTGCAAGCCTCGTCATCGAGCTCGTGAGCAGCGCGGACCCGCTGTCCGCCATGCCGCCGACGGGGCCGTCGCTGACGGCGGACGAGGTCGCGCTGCTCCGGCGTTGGATCGACGAAGGCGCGGGCTACGGCGACGCGGCCCCGGAGAACGACACGCAACTGCCTTGGGCGCTGACACCGCCGGTTCGCCCGGAGCTGCCGGCGATCACCCGGCCCGGGTGGGAGCACCCGATCGATCGGTTCGTGCTCGCGGGCCTCGCCGCGGCCGGCCTCGAGCCCGCGCCCGAAGCGGACCGTGCGACCTTGATGCGGCGGATGAGCCTCGTGCTGTGCGGGTTGCCGCCCACGCCGGAGGAGACCCGCGGGTTCGTCGCAGACACTGCGCCCGACGCCTTCCAGCGGCTCCTGGACCGGCTGCTCGGCTCGCCGCGTTATGGCGAGCGTTGGGCGCAGCATTGGCTCGACCTCGCGCGCTTCGCCGAGACGGACGGCTTCGAGACGAACACGCCGAGGCCCAATGCCTGGCGCTACCGCGACTACGTCATCCAGGCCTTCAACGCGGACCTGCCGTTCGATCGCTTCGTGCTGGACCAGCTCGCGGGTGACACCGTGGGCGTCGACGTCGCGACCGGCTTCCTCGTCGGTGGTCCGCACGACACGGTCCTGAGCCCCGATGTCGCGTTGACGCGCCAGCAGCGTCAAGACGAGCTCGCCGACATGATCAATGTCACGACGAGCGCGTTCTTGGGCCTCACCGTGGCGTGCGCGCGCTGTCACGACCACAAGTTCGATCCGATCACACAGACGGACTACTACGCGCTGCAGGCCATCTTGGCCGGCGTCCGGCACGGAGAGCGCACATTGCCTTCGACCGCAGAAGGAGCCGCGGTCCGGCGCGCCGAGCCGGACGCAGCTGCGCGTCCCGCAGTCAGCGCGCTCCTCAATGAAGAAGCGTTTGCGCCGCGTGTCGCCTCGCGCGTGCGATTCACGGTGCTGCGGACGAACTCAGGCACTGAGCCGTGCCTCGACGAGCTCGAGGTCTTCGCGGGAGACGTCAACGTCGCACGCGCGGCGACTGTGAGCACTTCCGGCGACTATGTCGGGAATCCTCAGCACGAGCGCCAGCACTTGAACGACGGCGCGTTCGGCAACGCGCGCTCGTGGATCTCCGACACTCCGGGTAGGGGCTGGGTGATCCTCGACCTCCACGAGCCGACGCGCATCGAGCGTGTCGTGTGGGCTCGCGACCGCGAGGGGGTCTTCGCGGATCGCTTGGCGATCGAGTACACGGTCGAGGTCGCCGACGAGAGCGGAGCTTGGGCCACGGTCGCTACGTCCGAGGGCCGGGCCCCGCTGCACGACGCAGCCGCCGAGCTCGCAAGTTTGCCGCGCGCGTACGCGGGGCGGTTCGAGGAGCCCGCGCCCACGCGCCGCCTCTATCGCGGCGATCCCATGGCCGAGCGCGAGGTCGTCGCACCAGACGTGCCGCGGGTCCTCGGCGCGCTGGCGCTCCCCCCGGACGCCCCCGAAGCCGAGCGGCGCGCCGCGCTCGCGCGCTGGCTCTGCGCGCCAGACAATCCGCTCACGGCGCGGGTCATCGCGAACCGCGTCTGGCAGCACCACTTCGGCACCGGCCTCGTCGACACTCCGAGCGACTTCGGCGCGATGGGCGGCGCTCCGAGCCACCCCAAGCTGCTCGACTGGCTCGCCGTGGAGCTCGTCGAACACAGCTGGAGCCTCGCGCACCTGCAGCGCATCATCGTCTCGTCGCGCACGTGGCGTCAGTCGAGCGCGCCGAGCGCTGCAGGGCTCGCGCGCGACGCCGCTGCGCGGCTCCTGTGGCGCTTCCCGCCGCGGCGGATGGAGGCCGAGGTCCTGCGGGACAGCATCCTGGCCGTCGCCGGCACCCTCGACGAAGCGGCCGGGGGACCGGGGTTCAGCACGTTCGCGCCGAACGACAACTACGTCCGTGTGTACACCCCGCAGGACGAGCTCGGCGCCGACACGTGGCGCCGCATGGTGTACATGACGAAGGTCCGCATGGAGCGCGACGGTACGTTCGGCGTCTTCGACACCCCGGACGCAGGGCAGGCGTGCCCGGAGCGCGCGCGCTCGACCACGGCGCTCCAAGCGCTGAACCTGTTCAACAGCAGCTTCGTGCTCGATCAGGCGCGCCGGTTCGCTGCGCGCCTCGAGCGCGACGCGGGCAGTGAGCCGGCGGCGCAGGTCACGCGCGGGTTCGACCTGGCATTCGGTCGCGCGCCCGACGTCGGTGAGCTCGAAGCGGCGGTTCTGCTCGTTGAGTCCCACGGCCTCGCCGCGCTCTGCCGCGCGCTGTTCAACGCCAATGAGCTCGCCTTCCTTCCGTGACCTCTCGCGGGCCGGGCGTGCGCTGCTCGGGCGCCGCTCCTTCCTGGCGCACTTCGGCTCGGGCCTCGCGGGGATCGCGCTGCAGCGCCTCCTGGCGGACGACGGGCCGATTCGCCCGGAGATCGACGCGGCTGCGCCGCTCGCGCCCCGCGCCCCGCACTTCGCGCCCAAGGCGAAGCGCGTGGTGATGATCTTCTGCTCCGGTGCGTGCAGCCAGGTCGACACGTGGGACCACAAACCGGAGCTCGTGAAGCGCCACGGCCAGCCGCTGCCAGGCGCCGACGCCCTGATCACGTTCCAGGGAGAACAAGGCGCGCTCACGCAGAGCCCCTACATGTTCCGTCCGCGCGGCGAATGCGGGAAGCACACGTCGGACCTCCTGCCCCAGCTCGGCGCGCTCGTCGATCGGATGTGCTTCATCCATTCGATGACCAGCAAGACCAATACACACGGGCCGGGCGAGACCTTCATGAATACCGGGTTCACGCTCGACGGCTTCCCGAGCGTCGGCGCATGGGTCAGCTATGCGCTTGGGAGCGAGAACGAGGAGCTCCCCGCGTTCGTCGCGCTCCCCGACCCACGCGGCGTGCCGCAGGCGAGCGTCAACGACTGGGGCAATGGGTTCCTGCCCGCCGCGTTCCAGGGCACTCCGCTGAACGCCCAGGGCCCGGTGCGCCACCTCGCGCCTCCGTCGGGCTCGGGCGCCGCCGCCGAAGCGGCGACCCGCCGTTTCCTCGCCGAGCTCAACGAGCGCCACCTCGCGCGTTTCCCGGGCGACAGCGAGCTCGGCGCGCGGATCGCGAGCTACGAGCTCGCGGCGCGGATGCAGCTCTCGGTCCCGAGCGCGACCGACCTCGGCGCGGAGTCGGCGGCCACGCTACGCGAGTACGGCGCAGACAGCTCGGATCCCTTGCGCGCGGGGTTCGCGCGCAACTGCATCCTCGCGCGGCGCCTCGTCGAGCGCGGCGTGCGCTTCGTGCAGGTCTTCAACGGAGCATACGCGATGGGTGAGGGCGTCGGCAACTGGGACGGGCACAAGGCGCTGAAGGAGCAGTACGACGTGCACGGCCCGATCCTCGATCAGCCCGCCGCTGCGCTCCTCCGCGACCTCGAGCGCCGCGGCCTGCTCGAGAACACGCTCTTCGTGTGGGCGACCGAGTTCGGTCGGATGCCGACCTTCCAGAAGGGTGCGAGCGGGCGCGACCACAACCCGCGCGGGTTCACGACGTGGCTCGCCGGCGCGGGTGTGAAGGCGCCGTTCTCGTACGGCGCGACCGACGAGTTCGGTTACGCCGCGGTCGAGCATCCGACGTCGGTGTACGACTTCCACGCGACGATCCTGCACCTCTTGGGCCTCGACCACGAGCGCCTCTCTTACTACCACAATGGCATCGAGCGGCGCCTGACGGACGTGCACGGCAAAGTGCTGACGGACCTCTTGGCGTGAGCGGCACCCGGATGTGCGTGGTGATGGCTCACACCGGAAGTGCACGCCGCATCCGAGTCCGATTCGCTCGCTTGGCGAGGATCGTGCGAGTGAGGCCGGTTCGTCACTCCTCGCTGCCGCCCAAGCACCAGCCGCCCCAGTCCCAGCTGCCGCAGCTCCAGCCGCCGAGCAGCCGGGGTTGCGGATGCCCCGCGGCGCAGCGGAGTGGCGAGGCGAGCACACACCTCAGGACACACTCATCCGCGGGTGCCCCGACTCAGAGGTGTGCGAGCAGAAACGTCCGCTGGAGTCGCGCCAGCCCCTATACCTAGCGCATTTGCCACAGCGTGGCTCGGACGTCCCGTCGCGCACTCGAGGACGATGTGTGCGTGCATCGCAAGTCCCCTGGGAGTCGCCGTTCGCTCGAGCCAGCGTTTGAACGTGGCCTCTTCCTCCGCGGTCAACAGCAGGGGCTTCGCTTGCGGCTTTGCGGCGTCTCGTTCGTCCAATCGCGTCATCCCGCTGCCAGGCTCGGGTGACGCGAAGCGCTGACTGACGATTGGGGTGGCTGTGGAGACCCGGGAGAGACCCAAACCTGCGCATGGTCGCAATGCAAGCGAGCCAGCCGCGGCGGCCGACGTCTGCAGGGGTCATGCCCGGTCCAGGCCCGGAGCAGGACAACCCCGCGATGTGATCGATGCGCGCAGTCGGGCTTCCATGGGCGCCGCGCGCGATTCGGTAGGCATCACCGTAGCCACATGTGAGAGGCGCCCGCATACTCTCGGCCCCCATGTTGACCCTCTCCGGCATCACGAAGTCCTACGGGACCCGCACCCTCTTCACAGCGGCGGCGTTGCAGGTCAATGGCGGCGATCGCATCGGTCTCGTCGGCCCGAACGGCGCGGGCAAGTCGACGCTCTTCTCGTTGATCCTCGGTGAAGAGGCGGCCGACGAAGGGCGGGTCCAGCTCGACCGCGATGCGACGATCGGCTACTTGCCGCAAGAGAGTGAGCCGGTGGGGGACGAGACGGTCCTCGAGGTCGCGCTCTCCATTACCAGCGACTTCTTGAGGGTGTATCGCATCATCCGTGCGCGGGAGCAGAGTGCGTCGGTCGAGGCGCCGTCCTCTGCGTATGAGCACGACGACGTGCACGAGCGCTACAACGAGCTCAATGGCTACTTCGTGGAAGCCAAGGCGAAGCAGATCCTGGCCGGCCTGGGCTTCCGCGAATCGGACCTCGAGCGCCCGGCCAGGGAGCTGAGCGGCGGGTGGGTCATGCGGGCTCACCTGGCCAGGCTGCTGACGCAGGAGCCGGATCTCCTGATGCTCGATGAGCCGACGAACCACCTCGACCTCGAGTCGCTGCTGTGGTTTCAGGAGTACCTCAAGGGATATCCGGGGGCGATCCTGGTCATCTCCCACGACCGCGAGTTCCTCGACGCGCTCGTGACCGCCATCGTCGAGATCCGCCACCAGAAGCTCGTCCGCTTCACCGGTGACTTCAAGAAGTACCTCAGACAGCGCGCGGAGGCCGACGCGCTGCACCTCGCGGCCTACAAGACCCAACAGAAGGAAATCGCTCACCTGCAGGCGTTTGTCGATCGCTTCAAGGCCAAGGCCACCAAGGCCTCGCAGGCGCAGAGCAAGCTGCGCCAGATCGAGCGGATGGACAAGCTCGAGGCGCCGGAGAGCGACGACAAGAAGGTCGGCTTTCGTTTCCCGCAGCCGCCCCGCAGCGGCCAGAAGGTCATCTGGCTCGACCAGGTGCACTTTGCCTACGGCGAGAACAAGATCTACCGCGGCATCGACCTCGAGGTCCAGCGCGGTGAGCGCATCGTGCTCGTCGGCCCGAACGGCGCCGGCAAGTCGACGCTGCTCAAGCTGTTGGCGGGCAAGCTCACGTCCGACCAGGGCGAGCGCGGGCTCGGCCACCAGGTCTCGGTCGCCTACTACTCGCAGTACCGGATCGAGATGCTGAAGCCCGGGCGGACGGTGCTCGAGGAGGCACTCGACACCGAGGCCAAGGTGACGGAGAACGCCGTGCGCACCTTGCTGGGGTCGTTCCTGTTCTCGGGCGACTCGGTGTTCAAGCGCGTGGAGGTCCTGAGCGGCGGTGAGAAGAGCCGCCTCGCCCTCGTGAAGCTGCTGCTCGATCCGCCGAACCTGCTCCTGATGGACGAGCCGACGACGCACCTCGACATGTCCAGCATCGACGCGCTCGTGGCCGCATTGACGCAGTTCGAGGGAACGCTCGTCTTCATCAGCCACGACGTACACTTCATCAAGACCCTCGCCAACAAGGTCATTCACTCGGCGGGCGGCCAGCTCACGCCCTACCTCGGCGATTACGAGTTCTACCTGCACAAGACAAAAGCGGTCTCGGCGCGCGCCGCGCTCACGGATGGCGGCGGTGCGGCGGCGAAAGTCCAGTCCAAGACCAGTCCGCCCGCCTCGCCCAAGGCGAAGCCGCCTCGGCTCAACGTGCAGAAGCAGAGCAAGATCGTGCAGGCGCTCGAGACGGAGATCGATGCTCTCGAGCGGCGCAACGCTGCGATCACCGGCGAACTGGCGCAGCCCGGGACGTGGAGCGACGGCGCACGTAGCAGGGACCTGAGCCGCGAGCTCCAGACCAACGCCGAGCGTCTTGCCGAGCTGTCGATGCAATGGGAGATCGAGGCCGGTCGCCTCGAGCTCGGTTGAGGGTGCACGGTGGCTCGCGGGTGGCTCTGGGCCGGCCATGCCAGGAGCGCTCGCCGTGTCTCCGCGCCTCCTGCCGGTGGAGCGAGGACTGCCCGACCAGCGCGTTGCCCCAGGCGTGGAGCGGCGCGGGTCGTGTGTCCCAGGTCTTGAACTCGGGCCCCCGCGCGAAGTGGTGCGGCGCGTGTGGCGCGGCTGCGTGGTCGGCGAGTACGACCTGGAGCGCGCTCGGCGTAGCCACCAATGCCCGGGTTCGCCGTTCGCCGAGACCGGGACTCCTTCCAAGTCACGCGGCGAGGACACTCGCCCTGAGGGGTGCACGCGCGTCGGCACCGACGCAGCCGTTCACGGCGACGACGTCGCGACGCGGAACCCCAGTGCACCCGTTGACTGTTCTCGATCTGTCGCTCTGCGCGTCGCGATGCGCGCGGCGACTCGATCGACCCCGAACTCGCCGCCGACGACGACCCGTTGCTCCGGGTTCCACAAGGGAGCGGCACTGATCCGCTCGAGGGCGCCGTTCACGCGCACGTCGTACGCGCCCTGCGCGAAGCCGGGGTACGAAACGTAGGGGCTCGCGGTCCACTCCCAGACGTTGCCCGCGAGGTCGAGCACCCCGAGCGCGCTCGCGCCTCCCGGGAAGCTGCCGACAGCGCGCGGAGTCCCGAGGCGGAGCTCCGCGGTGTTGGCGTATTCGCCGTCCCGCCAAGCGTCCCCCCACGGG
>Ga0169931_10013197_pt1 | contig 11317 bp, 7 predicted proteins | sample Kivu_15m_20L_FD_129675 | JGI IMG/M metagenome (GOLD analysis project Ga0169931, IMG submission 129675) | Freshwater microbial communities from Lake Kivu, Western Province, Rwanda to study Microbial Dark Matter (Phase II) - Kivu_15m_20L... | ecosystem: Environmental > Aquatic > Freshwater > Lake ... | reverse complement strand
TGCTCTGGCTGCCCTGGGATTAAACCTGGTCTTTGGCACGACGGGATTAACCAACTTTGCCCATGGTGAACTTCTTACCCTCGGTGGCCTCCTCACCTATTACTTAAGTGCGATTGTTGGCCTTAAGGTTATTTTTGCAGTACCAATTGCAGTCTTGCTCTCAGCCTTCATTGGCGGCTATCTCCAAGACAAGGTTCTCTGGCAACCACTTCGCCGCCGTGGCACCGGACTGATTGCAGCGCTCATCGTCTCAATCGGACTTGCCATTCTCATCCGATATTTCTTCCTCTTTATCTTCGGAGGCGACACCAGGCAGCTCCCTGAGTATGCCGGACAAGATGGTTTAACCATCGGGTTGGTATCGATAACCCCTAAGTCGATTATCACCTCAAGTATCGGATTGGCGATGTTGATTGCAGCGACAATGTGGCTCTCCAGAAGTCATATGGGTAAGGCAAGTCGCGCAGTTGCAGATAATCCAGCGCTCGCCTCTTCCTCAGGAATCGAAGTAGAGCGAGTCATCCGGGCAGTCTGGATACTTGGCGCGACTCTCGCAGGATTTGCAGGCATTATGGTGACGATTAATCAAGGAGTGAGTTTCGTTCTTGGGCAGGATCTGCTCTTACTCATCTTCGCTGCGGTAACCCTGGGTGGTTTGGGAACAATCAATGGCGCCCTGATTGGTTCGCTGGTGATTGGCGTCTCGATTCAATTATCAACCCTCTTTATTCCCACCGAACTCAAATATGTAGGTGCACTTGCAATCTTGATCATCATTCTTCTGGTTAGACCACAAGGAATTCTTGGTAAGAAAGGGAGGATCGGCTAATGGATTTTCTCTTCATCACGCAACAATCCTTGAGCGCTGCGATTGGCGTCAACACAATTATCTTCGCCCTCGCCGCAATCGGTTTGAACATGCACTTTGGCTACACCGGACTTCTTAATTTCGGTCAAGCAGGATTCTTGGCAGTAGGCGCCTATAGCGTTGCAGTAGCCGTGGTCTCCTTCAATATCTCGCTCTGGGTTGCGCTCTTGATTGGGATTGGCAACTCCATCATCCTGGCACTACTGCTAGGTATTCCCACGCTTCGCCTACGCGCGGATTATTTGGCAATTGTCACCATCGCAGCTGGCGAAATAATCAGACAGGTAGCACGTTCGGCAACTTTCAACGACACTCTTGGTGGCTCCGATGGAATCACCGGGAAGTTCGGCAAAGAGTTCTTCGACCTTAATCCCTTCACGGAGGGGCTAGATCTCCCCTTCCTTCGCTACACCCCTAATGACCTCTGGGTTGTCGTTGTGGGGTGGAGTGTCGTGGCCCTCATTCTGGCGCTGATGTGGCTCTTGGTGAACTCTCCTTGGGGTCGACTCCTCAAGGCAATTCGCGAAGATGAGGATGCAGTCCGCTCGCTTGGCAAGAACGTCTATCTTTACAAGATCCAATCCCTTATTGCCGGTGGCGTGATCGGCTCAATTGGTGGTTTTGTTTACGCCCTCTCGCGCCAATCTGTGCAGCCCGATAACTATGGAACAGCGCTCACATTCTTCGCGTACACAGTGCTTATTCTTGGTGGTGCCGCACGCGTAATGGCGCCAGTTGCGGGAGCGGTTATCTTTTGGTTCTTGCTCGTCTTCGTAGAGCAATTACTGCGCCAAGCTGTCTCTGCTGGATACATTCCCGATTGGTTGATTGGCGTCAATCAAGTAGGTCAAATCAGGTTCATGCTGGTGGGGCTTGGTTTGATGTTGCTGATGATCTTCAGGCCTCAAGGAATCTTCGGCGATCGAAAGGAGTTGGCTCTCGATGCCCGCGCATAGCTCTCGTTTCAAAGAGCAAGCGCTTGCAGCGTTTGCCGCAATCACTCCTACACCAGGAGTGGCTAAGCCAGATCCCATCATCGTTGCCGACAAGGTCACCAGAAGATTTGGTGGGCTCACAGCTGTCAATGTTGACCATGTTGAGATTCAGCGCGGCTCCATTACTGCGTTGATTGGTCCAAATGGCGCGGGAAAAACCACCTTCTTCAATCTTCTTACCGGCTTTGATTCTGTGAACGAAGGTTCGTGGACTCTCAATGGCGAGCAAATTGCTGGCACACCGCCACATAAGGTGGCACGGAGAGGAATGGTACGCACCTTCCAATTAACCAAAGCGCTCTATCGCCTCTCAGTGCTCGACAATATGCGACTTGCTGCAACGGGCCAACGTGGCGAGTCCTTCATCCGTGGCCTATTTCCTTTTATTTGGCGGAAGCAGGAGAGCGCAATCACGGCTCAAGCAGAAGAGTTGCTCACTCGATTCAAATTGATTGACAAGAAGGGCGACTTTGCCGCTGCCCTCTCTGGCGGTCAACGAAAACTTCTCGAGATGGCACGTGCCCTTATGGTCAAACCAGAGATCGTCATGCTCGATGAACCGATGGCAGGAGTCAACCCAGCGCTCAAACAATCCCTCCTCGGGCATATCAAAGACCTTCGCGATGAGGGTATGACCGTTCTCTTCGTGGAACATGACATGGATATGGTCCGAGATATCAGCGATTGGGTCATCGTGATGGCAGAAGGAAAAATTGTTGCCGAAGGCTCTCCAGAAAGCGTGATGGGAAATCAGGCAGTTATCGATGCCTACCTCGGCGCGCACCATGATGTATCCCTAGATGAGGGACGGTCTTAAATAATGAATTCACTAAACACCACGGGCACGCCCCTAATTGAAGCAGCAGGAATCATTGCCGGCTACTTACCTGGAGTGAATATCCTCAATGGCTGCGACCTTTACGCCAACGAAGGTGAATTGGTGGGAATCATCGGCCCTAATGGCGCCGGTAAGTCCACACTACTCAAATCGCTCTTTGGTCTAGTGAAGGTGCGCGATGGCATCGTTCGTCTGAAAGGCGAAGATGTTACTAATCAGCGTGCCGACCAACTCGTTCGCGCCGGAATTGGTTTTGTACCCCAAACGAACAACGTCTTCCCATCACTGACAATTGAAGAGAATTTACAAATAGGCGCCTATCAGCGTCCAGAGTGTTTTAATGAACGCTTTGATTTTGTCACCTCGCTCTTTCCAACATTAGGAAGTCGCCGAAAACAACGCGCCGGTTCCCTCTCAGGAGGTGAGCGCCAAATGGTCGCTATGGGGCGTGCATTGATGATGGCACCGAGCGTGCTCTTGCTCGATGAACCAAGCGCTGGCCTCTCGCCCGTGCTTCAGGATGAGGTTTTTGTTCGTGTTCGGGAAATCAATAAGACGGGAGTTACCGTCATCATGGTCGAACAAAATGCGCGACGCTGTCTACAAATCGTGGATCGCGGCTATGTTCTTGATCAAGGTCGGAATGCCTATACCGGCACTGGTCGCTCACTCGCTAACGATCCGAAAGTTATTGAACTTTACCTTGGCACTCTCGCTAAAAATAATTAATCGCTCGTAAATAGATTAGGGCCGGTCTCAGAAGAGACCGGCCCTAATTAATTGAGTTTATTACTGTTGTGCAGGAACTGCACCAGTGATGAACTCTTCAGCCTTTGGTGCGAACTTATCGTTCGCTGAGTACTCGTAAACGCCCATGGTGGCCACTGATGGGTCGCCATTTGCGTCGAACTCGATTGGACCAGAGACGCCGTCATAATCAATGTCGGTGCCTGCTGCGATCAAGTCTTTGCACTCTTTGAAGCTGGTGCACTTGGTTCCACCTGATGAGACAGATGCGAGGTTATCTGCGATGGTCTTGCCATCGGTAGCCTTGCCCTGCTCCGCAGCGAGTGCGATAAGCACTACCGCATCGTATGACTCAGGAGCGTATGAGAAGTCGGTCAACGCAGGATCAACTTCGAGTAGGCGCTTCTGTAGTTCATCGCTAGTGAGAACGCCTGGAAGAGTCGCCTTGACGCCCTTCATGGTGTTCTTTGGTAGATCCTTGTAAGCCTGGCTTGAAAGGTTACCGTCAACGAGGTAGGTCTTTACCTTGTTTGGACCAATACCCTGCTTGATCAACTCGGTGATGACCTTGGTGGTCTCATCGAATCCGATGAGCGCAATTGCATCTGGCTTTGCAGCCTTTGCCTTTGCAACATCAGCAGAGAACTCAGCAGCCTGTGGGTTGTAAACCACCTGGGTTGAGGTTCCCGAGAAGGCAGCGATTCCGTACTTAGCAAGACCATTTCCGTATGCGTCATCAAGGTTCATGAAGACAGCGTTGGTAGCACCGTTCTTTGCCATCAATTGGCCAAGAACTGCACCTTGGAAGGTATCTGGTGGAGCAGTACGGAAGTAGAGACCGTTATCTGCGTAAGTTGTGAGATCTGGTGAGGTGTTCGCTGGTGAGAAGTGAACAATTCCAGCGCCAGTAATCTTGTCGATAACAGTGAGTGATACACCAGAGGATGCGGCACCAACGATTGCGCCTACGCCAGCTGCGATATGTGAATCAGCAGTCTGTTGTGCGATATCAGTGCTGGTATCTCCAGAATCACCACGAATGTGCTCTACTGGTTGACCAAGAACTCCACCTGCATCGTTGATGTCCATAACGGCAAGGTCAACGCCTGCGAACTCTGGTGGCCCGAGGAATGCGAGGTTGCCTGTCTCAGGAAGTAGTGAACCGATCTTGAGCGGACCAGTTGCGGCAGGAGCTGCCTCTTCTGTGCTCTCTGTTGCGGTCTCTTCTGAAGCTGTGTCTGATGAGGACGAGCAGCCTGCAAGAACGAGCGTCGCTACAGCGAAGGCGGTTACAACCTTCCACTTGTATGACTTTTGCATTATTACCCTTTCGATTATTTCGATTATTACGAGAAGTACTTCTCTTGGACTCTGCCAATCCTCACGCAATGTCTTACCGACCATCGAGGAGATTGTCGGGCGACGTCACATCAAGTGGTGATGAGCAAGGTCTAGTACTGGCTGAGTATGCCAAAATATGGCCAAAGTTGTAAGTCGAGATAAGTCGAAGGGGCCTTGTATTTAGCGGGCTCTACCGATTTTTTCCCGCATTTCTGGCACATTTCTGCCGCATTTCTCGATTTAGCCGCTTGCGCCATCGATAAGCGATTGGGCAACTTGAACCATGGAAAGTCGCCTATCCATTGCCCCTCGCTGAATCCAGGTAAATGCCTCACTCTCGCTCAATCCATGTTCACTCATCAAAATACCCTTGGCTCGCTCCACCGTTTTCCGAGCCGCCAACTTCCCTTCTAGGGTGGCGATCTCCCCTTCGAGGATGCTTCGCTCGAAGAAGCGGGACCTGGCAACTTCGATCGCAGGAATTAGATCGCTAATGGTGAAAGGTTTTACCAAATAAGCCATCACTCCGGCGTTATTTGCTCGCTCAATCAACTCTCGCTGGCTAAAGGCGGTGAGCATCACTATTGGTACCTGACCGCGCAACTCTTCGGCAGCAGTTATGCCATCTTTAATCGGCATCTTGACATCAAAGAGCGCAATATCAGGTTTTCGTTCACGGACCATGTGTACGGCATCTTCGCCATTAGCTGCTTCACCAATTACCTCATACCCTTCGCGAGCGAGCATCTCGACCAGGTCCATCCGAATAAGGGCTTCATCTTCGGCCACCACAATCCGCAGAGGTGCGAGTGTGACTGGTGAATCCATGTGCCCCGAGTCGGATTCGAACCGACACTATGCAGTGTTTGAGACTGCCCTCTCTACCGTTGGAGTACCGAGGCGTTATGTGAAGAGTTTACCTATAGGCCGGGGCAACGCCAGCCACTGCATCTCCGATCCGATGCACACGCATGGCATTGGTCGAGCCAGGGATTCCTGGTGGGCTACCTGCAACAATCACAATGTGCTCGCCGATTGCCCCACGCCCAGTATCAAGAAGGGCAGAATCAATCTGTTTGACCATCTCATCAGTATGTTTCGCCGGTGGAATCACTATCGGTTCTACTCCCCACGAGAGCGCAAGTTGGTGTGCAGTACTCACCTCCGGGGTCAGGGCGAGAATGGGAATTACCGAGCGCAGACGAGACATTCGACGAGCTGAATCTCCGCTCTGTGTAAAAGCGACGAGAAATTTTGCGCCAACCACCGCTCCTACTTCAGCTGCCGCCTTAGTAATTGCGCCCGATTTTGTATGGGGATTATGGCGCAACTGAGCAACCTCTGAGAGAGCCTTCTCTTCTGTCTTCGCAATTATCTTCGACATCGTGGAGACCGCTTCAAGCGGGAACTTCCCCACGCTCGTCTCGCCAGAGAGCATTAATGCATCTGCGCCATCGAGAATCGCATTGGCGCAATCGGTCGCTTCTGCGCGAGTAGGCGAGGGATTACTCATCATCGATTCCAACATTTGAGTGGCGACAATAACCGGCTTGGCATTCTCTCTGGCCGCCACAATGCATCGCTTCTGAACCAATGGCACCTCTTCTATTGGAAGTTCCACACCCAGATCACCACGTGCCACCATCAAGCCATCGAATGCCAGAACAATCTCATCGAGGTTGGAGACAGCTTGTGGTTTCTCGATTTTCGCAATAACAGGGATACGCACGCCCATTCGATTCATAACTGCATGAACGCCCTCGATGTCGGAACCGTGACGAACAAAAGAGAGTGCAATCAGATCCATACCAGCGGTGAGCGCCCATTCCAGATCAGAGAGATCCTTCTCCGAAAGAGCAGGAACTGAAAGCGAAGAGCCTGGGGCGTTGATTCCTTTATTGCTACTGATTGCCCCACCATTTCGCACGATGGTGTAAATCTCATCGCCACTAATCTTAGATATCTGAAGTGCAATCTTGCCATCGTCGATGAGCAATGTATCTCCTGCGGTGCAATCAGCTGCTAATCCTTTATATGTAGTAGAGGCGCGAGAGCTATCGCCGACGATTTCTTGAGTGGTGATAACAAAACTTGCTCCTTCCTGTAGGAGATGCTCACCTTCAACAAGTTTTCCTAGGCGAATCTTCGGTCCTTGGAGATCAGCTAGAACTGCTACGTAAGAGGCGCGCTTTCGCGACTCTTTCCGAACATTATCTAGCAACTCTTCATGTTGGGCACGAGTGCCGTGCGAGAGGTTTAACCGTGCAACATTCATTCCCGCATCGATTAATTGGCCGATACGCAACTCGCTCGACGTTGCTGGCCCTAATGTGCAGACGATTTTTGCACGTCGTTGAGGGCTCATCCCGCTACACCATTAATGGGCGGGCAGTGGGCTCGATGGGCGCCGGAAGCTGAGTTCTCCCCATCAGATAGTGATCTACTCCAGCGGCAGCAGAGCGCCCCTCTGCAATCGCCCACACTATGAGCGACTGACCACGACCTGCATCACCGGCAACAAATACCCCAGGAGTAGTGCTCTGATAATTCTCATCTCGAGCAATATTTCCGCGAGAATCCAGTTCTACTCCCAATTGCGAAATCAGCGGCGACTTCTCCACTCCAGTAAAGCCCATTGCCAAGAAGACAAAGTCAGCTGGAATCTCGCGCTCACTTCCGTGGACCTTTTCAAACTTCCCATTGACAAATTGAGTCTCAATCAACTTAAGCGCCTTAAGGTTGCCGGCGCCATCACCGATAAATTCCTCAGTGGAGACCGAGTACATCCGCTCCCCCGCCTCTTCATGTGCGCTCGAGACTCGATAGATCATCGGATAGGTAGGCCAAGGCGCCGATGATGGGCGCTCATTGCTTGGACGCGGCATGATCTCAAGTTGAGTAATGGATGCTGCACCCTGACGCGTTGCAGTACCTAGACAATCGGCACCAGTATCGCCACCACCAAGAATGACCACATGTTTGCCAGTGACATTGATAAGTGGCGTGGCAATCTCCCCTAAACCTTGCTTATTGCCCCAAGGGAGATATTCCATCGCTTGATAAATTCCGCGAAGCTCTCGCCCAGGCACTGGGAGATCTCGCCACTGTGTAGCACCAATTGCAAGGACAACTGCATCGTAGCGAGTACGTAACTGCTCACCGGTAATCTCTTCACCAACATTTACTCCAGCACGAAAACGAGTGCCTTCTGCTTTCATTTGATCGAGACGGCGATCAAGAATTGATTTCTCCATCTTGAATTCGGGAATGCCATAACGAAGTAATCCACCAATCTTTTCAGCGCGCTCGTAGACAGCGACGGTATGACCAGCTCTAGTCAATTGTTGTGCCGCAGCAAGTCCAGCAGGTCCAGAGCCAACAACCGCAACGGTCTTTCCTGTCAAACGATCGGGAACTAATGGCTTGACCCCACCTGCAGCAAAAGCTTCTTCGATTGTTCGAAGCTCCACTTGCTTGATGGTTACAGCATCTCTATTGATTCCTACAACGCACGCAGTCTCGCAGGGTGCAGGACATAGTCGACCAGTGAATTCTGGGAAGTTGTTTGTGGCATGTAGTCGATCAATTGCCTCACCAACTTCACCGCGCCAAATTAGGTCATTCCACTCAGGAATTAGATTTCCTAGCGGACAGCCTTGGTGACAGAAAGGGATGCCGCAGTCCATGCATCGACCTGCTTGTTTCTGTAAATCTGCGAAGGGTTGCTCTTCATATACTTCGCGCCAATCGCGAATTCGAATATCTACCGGTCGTCGTTTCGGCGTCTCGCGCGGTACTTTCATAAACCCTGTGGGATCAGCCATGGGTAGCCTCCATTACATAAGTCTCCCGAGGGAGCCCTTCTCGCTCCGCGCGCTCCATCGCCGCAAGCACCCGAGCATAATCCCGAGGCATTACGAGCGAGAAACGTTCAACGGAGTCTTGCCAATCATTGAGAATCTCTGCAGCCACAGGTGAACCGCTCTCTGCCACATAGCGCGAGAGAATCTGGTGTAAATGGGTTTTATCGCTCTCGGTGAGAATCAAGATATCTACCATCTCGCCATTTACATGCGAAGGATTTATGTCGAGTACGAAGGCTCGCCCGCCTGACATTCCCGCAGCGAAGTTTCGCCCAGTTTTGCCGAGCACTACAACAACGCCACCAGTCATATATTCACAACCGTGGTCGCCCACTCCTTCAACTACTGCAGTCGCACCTGAGTTACGGACGCAGAATCTCTCACCAACGATTCCTCGAATGAAGATATCTCCTGATGTGCCTCCATAGCCGATGACATTTCCCGCGATGACATTCTCCTGTGCGAGAAATTGTGCGCGTTCATCAGGTTGAACCACGATCGTTCCACCAGAGATTCCCTTGCCGACATAATCATTCGCATCACCGTACAGTCGTAAAGTCATCCCTTTGGGAATGAATGCTCCAAAAGATTGACCTGCTGAACCGTGGAAGGTGAGATCAATCGTTCCTGGAGGAAGTCCCGCTCCACCATAACGTCTGGTCACTTCAGCCCCAAGCATGGTGCCAACCGTTCGATTGACATTGTGCACTTCAAGGCTAGCTCTGACAGGTTGTGCATCTTCCAATGCGCTCTGAGCCAAAGCGATGAGTTCATTATCAAGGGCTCGATCTAAGCCGTGATCTTGCTTATGCACTGCATAGCGAACACCCGGCGCCGGGGCCACCAGTAATGGTGAGAGATCTAGCCCTGATGCTTTCCAGTGATCCACTGCTTTTTTCGTATCGAGTACTTCGACTTGGCCGACCGCTTCTTCGATACTTCTCAAGCCAAGTTCAGCGAGTAACTCACGCACCTCCTGCGCGATGTATTCGAAGAAAGTCTCCACAAACTCCGGTTTGCCTGAGAATTTTTCGCGTAGCAGAGGATTCTGAGTTGCCACTCCCACTGGGCAAGTATCAAGATGACAGACCCGCATCATGATGCAGCCAGAGACAACTAGTGGCGCAGTGGCGAAGCCATATTCCTCAGCGCCCAAGAGCGCTGCAATGATGACATCGCGGCCAGTCTTTAATTGACCATCGGTCTGAACCACGATTCGATCACGTAATCGGTTGAGCATGAGAGTCTGTTGTGTCTCTGCTAGTCCCAACTCCCAAGGCGCTCCAGCATGTTTCAATGAAGTAAGTGGAGATGCGCCTGTGCCACCGTCGTGACCAGAGATGAGCACTACATCAGCATGCGCCTTGCTAACACCTGCCGCGACTGTACCCACGCCCACTTCAGCGACTAACTTCACATGAATACGCGCATCCTTATTGGAATTCTTTAGGTCGTGGATGAGTTGAGCTAAATCCTCAATCGAATAGATGTCATGATGCGGTGGTGGCGAAATCAAGCCAACGCCAGGAGTTGAGTGGCGAGTCTTTGCTACCCATGGATAGACCTTCTGTCCTGGGAGCTGACCGCCCTCTCCTGGTTTAGCGCCTTGGGCCATCTTGATTTGAATGTCATCAGCGTTGACTAGATATTCGCTTGTCACACCAAAACGTCCACTTGCAACTTGCTTGATTGCAGATCGCTTGGAATCACCGTTTGCTAGAGGTAAATAACGTTCGGGATCCTCACCACCTTCTCCAGTATTGGATTTGCCGCCCAAACGGTTCATCGCAATCGCCAATGTTTCGTGCGCCTCTAGCGAGATCGATCCGTAGGACATTGCCCCTGTAGAAAAGCGTTTAACAATCTCACTTATCGGCTCAACTTCGTCGATTGAGAGTGGCTTACGTTGATCTTTTTTCAATTCAAAGAGTCCACGTAATGTCATGAGATCTTTCGATCGATTGTTAACCTTGTCGGTGTACTTCTTGAAGATTTCGTACTGCCGCGCCCTTGTCGAATGTTGGAGCAGGAAAACAGTCTCAGGATCGAAGAGATGTGGTTCGCCATCTCGACGCCACTGATACTCCCCTCCCGTTGGTAATTTCTTTGTGCCAGGGACTTCGCCTCCAGGAGGGTAAGCGATTTGATGGCGGGCAATCGCTTCACTTGCGATGACATCAATGCCGATTCCACCAAGGCGAGAGGTAGTGCCAGAGAAATACTCATCGACCACCGCTTGCGAGAGGCCAATTGCTTCGAAAACCTGTGCCCCGGTGTACGAAGCGATTGTGGAAATGCCCATCTTCGACATCACCTTTAAGACGCCCTTACCCAACGCTTTGATGAGATTGCGAACAGCCTTCTCAGGAGAGATGTTGGCGATGACGCCTTGGTTGACCAGATCTTCGACGCTCTCCATTGCAAGATAGGGATTAACTGCAGCAGCGCCAAAACCTAAAAGAAGGGCAACATGGTGAACTTCTCGGACATCGCCCGCCTCAACGACTAGACCCACATGGGTTCTACGTTGAGTGCGAATCAAATGGTGGTGAATAGCTGAGGTAAGTAAGAGCGATGGGATTGGCGCATTATCTGCATCGCCATCTCGATCAGAGAGCACGATAATTCGCGCTCCCTTTTCAATAGCCTGACTCACTTCATTACG
>Ga0169931_10013195_pt1 | contig 11318 bp, 6 predicted proteins | sample Kivu_15m_20L_FD_129675 | JGI IMG/M metagenome (GOLD analysis project Ga0169931, IMG submission 129675) | Freshwater microbial communities from Lake Kivu, Western Province, Rwanda to study Microbial Dark Matter (Phase II) - Kivu_15m_20L... | ecosystem: Environmental > Aquatic > Freshwater > Lake ... | reverse complement strand
TTTAAAATTTTATTTGTATTAAGTTTAATGGGGATTGGGGATTGGGGATTGGGGATTGGCCCAATCCCCAATCCCCAATCCCCAATCCCCAATCCCCAATCCCCTATTTTAAGAAAACTTAAAATCAACATAAAAATATTATATAAATTTTTTAATCTCTTTAAGAAGGGGTTGGGAAATATGTACCTACTACGGTATTAATTGTTTAACATTTATTTTAAATTTAAATATTTTTCTTAATATTATAACTTATAATAAATGAATAATCAAATTGAATCAAATTCGATGATTTCACAATCAAATCTTCGAGGTAATATAGTATTCAGGCAAGAATTAAAATCCCTTACTCCGAAATGTGACGCAAAATTTGCTATCATATTCAACATAATTTTATTTTTTATTTACACTATTTTTGGTGTTCCCATAATAATTCAATCTATTGATAAACTCGAATACACACAAGAATATACAGATTGCAAATCTGATAAAGATGGCTATTGCGAAATTTCAATAAAAATCAACCAAAATCTAGTGAGTCCAATTTATTTCTACTACGAAATTAATAACTTTTACATAAATCATAGGGATTTTGTAAAATCAAGAATTTACTCCCAATTAAGAGGAGAAACCCATGTTGACGCTTCGAATAATAACAAATGTGAAGGGGCTAAATTTGTCTATGAAATATTTGACAACGATACATCGAGATATCTAACCCATACAAACCAATCTCTTTCTGCAACAGATTATGCTAATCCTTGTGGACTTATTGCAAAAAATTATTTTAATGATACTGGATATTTGATGACTGATTCTAGGGGGGAAGAAATAAAAATCGATGACAAGAATATAGCGAATGATTATGATAAAGATTACATGTTTAAAAGACATCAAAATCATAGTGCATTACAATGGATAGATGTTGAAGACGGTAAGAATTTTAATATTTAATAAGCATTATCTTATTTTTTGTAATTTTAAAAATTATTTTCTTAATTAAATCATCATACAACCTGATGTTTATCTTTGCAGAACATTTCATCGTTTGGATGCAAATGGAATCTTTTCAAAATTTTAGAAAACTTTGGGGAAGAATTCACAAAGATTTAGAACCAGACACATATAAAATTCGATTTAAGAATCGTAAGTTTAGTATATATTAATAATTCTACAGAATACGATGTCAAAAATTTCAATGGCAGGAAGTTTATCATCCTAGCTAATTCCACTCCTATAGGAATAGCAAGATTTTTCGGATATGTTTTGATAGGAGGAGCAATATACTGTCTCGTTTTGATTTTCATCATTTATAGCCTTAATAAAAAGAATAAATATAAATTTTATACTTTAGATGATTTAAAATGGGATTAAGTTAGTTATTTTAAATTGAAATTTTGTATAACTCTAATAAAATTTTTCTTTTATATTTAAAAAATACCAATATGATAATTATGTTAAGCATAAATGAATATTTTATTAAAAAATAGGTAATGAATTAAATATATTTAAGCGAGTTTCAAATTTTAAAGAATATTTTTCTTATTATTTAATTATAATATTCCTTTATTTCACTTTAAATCAAATATTTAGAATAATTTTAAATTCAAATTATTGAGAAATAAAAAATGAAAATGGAAAATAATCTAGAGGCAATTTTAAAATCATTTGATGCTAAAAAGATAGAAGAGGAAAAGAAAAAAGGAATCGTTAGTATTCAAGAAAAGAAAATTATATTTGGAAAAGAAGAGAATCTTCAACCTAATATTTCATCTAATTCTAATAATTTTAATAATAGCATTCAAAATACGCGAGCTCAAAATTTTAATTCGACAAATTTTCAAAACAACCAAAATAAAAATTTTAACAATTCTACTTCATATAATAATAAGGAAAATAATATCCAAAACTCCTATAACAAAACTAACATAAAGAGTATTCCTGTAAATAAAAATATTCAAAGCAGTCACGACTCAGAATTCAATGATTTCTGCTTATTGGGAGCAATAGATGAAATAATTGAAAATTATAACGAAAATGACCTTGGGATAGCAGATGTCGAACAAAAAAATGAGCAAATTTTACCAAAAGAAAATTTTCGTCCAAATGAAAAGAATGATAACGTCCTTAATTTTGCAGAAAAGGCTTCTAATCAGTTAAATAAAAATTTTAATATTTATAATAATTTTCAAGAGCGCAATTATCAAGGTAATTCAAATTTAAATAATTATGAACATACATCCAGGAACAATCGCCTTGAAAGCAATTTCCAAAACAATCTTAATAATCAACCAAAAAATATTAACAATTTCTCCTCAAATTACGATAACAAATCAAGCGATTATACCTATGAAAGCCATAAATTTACATCGGCTTTAGATGATAATTTACTTAATATTGATCAAAATGAATTACAAAATTTGATCCTTGACAATGAGTTCGAAAATACAAATTTTGATTTTGAAGATGTAAATTTTAATAATGCTGTGTCCAGTAATAATATTAATTCAGTGAACGTAAATACTCATCAAAATTTTAAGAACAAAAATTCAAATGAATCTAACAATATCAATATGTATAATAACAATTTTCAATCTAATAGAGTTGTAGATAAATCTTATTATCAAGAAAATCAAAACCAAAATAATTTCAAATACGATAATCGAAATAATAATGATTCAATTCAAAATAATAATTTTAATGTCAGTAACCAATTTAATAATAATCCTAACCAAAAAAATAAGTTATCAAACAATTTGGAAATCTCTAATGGAAATTTCATCGAAAAATTTTGCTCAAATCACCATCTTGCAAATTTAAGTGAATGGCAAGAAAATTTCGAATGGGATGAACTTATAGAGAATGCCAATCTCAGAATATTTGGATTCAAAACCTTCAGACCTAATCAAAGAGAAATCATAAATGCCAGTTTAGCAGGAAGGGACATTTTTGTGTGTATGCCTACTGGAGGAGGAAAGTCTCTTACTTTTCAGATCCCAGCACTTGTTTCTGAAGGAGTTTCTATTGTTGTAATGCCTTTGATATCTTTGATCATGGATCAAGTTTCTTTTATGAACGGGTTAGGTGTAAGAGTACTTTTTTTAAACAAAGATGGAGAAGAAGATTTGAACAGTAATTATCATGATCTATTCTATGGTGAAAATTCGCAAGAGAGGTGTAAATTATTATTTTTAACACCTGAAAAAATTTCTCAAAGCTTTAAAGCAATGAATTTATTAAAGAATCTTTACAATTCAAATAAGATTGATAGATTTGTGATCGATGAAGCTCATTGTTTAAGTCAATGGGGTAGAGAGTTCCGTCCAGATTACTTGAACCTGAAAATTCTAAGAAAAGAGTTTCCACGTGTGCCTTTGCTTGCCATTACTGCTACTGCACCAAACAAAATAAGAGAAGATATAATAACCCAGCTTCAGATGAGAAATGCACTATTTTTCCGTTCGTCTTATAATAGAAATAATCTGTACATCGAGATCAGGAATAAAAAAGACATGCCAGATGTAGTGGCAAACATGGCAAATTTTATAAAAAAGAAATATCCAGATTCTTCTGGATTAGTTTATTGTGCAAGTAGAAAAGAATGCGAAACTATTGCTGAAAAACTCAGACGAGATCATAATCTTAGTGCTAGTTATTATCATGCCTCTATGCCAGAGAAACAAAAAAATTCTGTTCAAGATAAATGGAAAAACGATGAGATTAGAATAATTGTTGCAACCATAGCCTTCGGGATGGGAATTAACAAAGCAGATGTAAGATTCGTAATGCATCATGCAATGCCGAAATCCTTTGAAAATTATTATCAGGAAATTGGTAGGGCTGGCAGAGATGGAAAAAAATCTCACTGTATTATGTACTATAATCCGGGAGATCGAAGAACTCTGGAATTTCTCTTAAGTAAATCTAATATGAAATCCAGAATGATTACAGAAAATCTTAGGAAAATAACAGAAATCATAGATTATAGTGAAGAAAACATCGAGTGTAGAAGAGTGATTGCACTTTTATATTTCGATGAAAAATTTAACAGGAATGAATGCCAAAAAATGTGTGATAATTGTAGAAAAAATTTACACAAAGAAGAACGCGATGTAACTGAAGAATCTACTAAAATTTTAAAATTTTTGAGTAATTGTCACAGGAATAATATAGATATGACTTTAAATCAGACTATCGATTATCTTAGAGGTTTAAAACGTGACAAAAACAAAAATAAAAAAATTCCTTCAGGAGATGATTCCTATGGAGTGCTAAAAAGTTTAAATCAAGATAATTTAAAGAAAATTATTCGACGTTTAATAATAACTAAATACATCGATGAAAAATTAACAACGATGGGAGAAAACACATATGCAACTATTTCGATATCGAATGAAGGGTTGGATTATTTAAGGCCGATTAAAAAAAGGGCAGGATCTATAATGATTACCTTTCCAAAACAATTATCGGGCAATAATTACGAGATAGAAGCAGATAAAAACGAAGATAACAACAAAAACAAATCAGGAATCAAAAGTAAAAAATTCATTTTTAAAAATGAGGACAAAGAATTGAATGATTACAATTACAATATTAAAAATGATGTGAATTTGAATGAAATGGAAGTTGTAAAAAAGAACAAGGATAGGAAATATGCCAGGACAAAAAATCTTGAAAAAGAAAAAGATAATAAAGAAGAAAATGAACCAGATCAAAAAGCTCAGAAAAAAAACAAGAATATTAATCAAGAAGAAGATTACGGATTTTGTACACAAGAACAATTTGAAGAGCTGCTTGATAAGCTAAAAATTAAAAGAAGAGAAATTTTAAAAGAGGAAAATAAAAAGATAGAATTAGAAAATGCAGCACATTTACCAGAATCAAATAATGAAATCAAAATCAAAAAATTGTCAGCTGAAGAAATATTCCCCCTCACTGGATTAAAAGAGCTTTGTAGAAAATTACCTTCAACAGAGAAGGAATTGAATTCCAATTACATCTTTGGAGTCGGAGCTAAATATCTTTCAAAGTACGGGAAAGAATTTTTGCCAGAAATAATAAAACATTTGAATTTATATGAGATAAGTAAATCTGAAAATCATTTCGAAGAAGTAGTAAATAGTTCTATATTAGCTAGCGACAAAAAGGAAGTTCGTGACAATGAAGGAAAGATAAAAAACAATCTAAACAATTTGCAAAATAGCAATTTGAAATCTGGGATGTTTCAAACAAATAATAAGAACAATGTAATCGGAGTCATGAAAAATAAAAACTTAAGAGAAACACCTGGAATGAATGAAAATTTAAACAGTAGTTTTAGTATTAAAGATGTTAAGATTGGAAGTGGATCTAATTTCAATATGAATCCAAGTAACAATAAAAGTCATAAAACAACTTATGATGACATTGACATTGATGCTATGTTTGAATCGATGACAGACAGCAAAATAAAAGACAGAAATGAAATTCTAATTGATTTAAATAAACACGTAATAAAAGCTGATGATAAAAACGTTCTTGAAAGTTTCATTAAAGATGTCGAAAGATATTCGGACGAAGCTAAGAAACTAGATGAAGAGAAAATTGGAGCATTAAAAAGAAATGAAATGAATAGGAATGTTAGTGCTTTCGATAATAATTACAATAATATAAAATACATATCAAAGGAAATGAATAGTATTCAAGCTAATACAAATTTAAACTGTGGAAGCAGTTTAAATGCATTCAATTCAAATAATAATCCATATGAAGAATTCAACGATTTCGATGTTAATAATTTGAATGAATATTTAGATGATATGAATGAAAACAGTAATTTAAATTACAACAAGGATAATTCTGACGAAGACGATAATGATGATAAAGATTTAGCAAGCTTTGCTAAACAAGTTAAGAACCTAAATTCTGAAATGAATAAAGGCAGGGATACAAAAAAAAGAAAAAGAAAAGATGAAGAAGATGATGATGACGATGATATCGGAGCAGGAGGAAAGAAACCAAAAAATTCAAAGGCAGAATATTTTAAGAAAAGGGCGATGTATGCAAGAATCAATAAATACAAACAAAATAAAAAGAATAATTTCCTTTAATATTATGAAAATTTAAATTAATAGAAATATTAAATATATACGCTTAAATATTATAATTTGTCTTACTTATTATTCTTTATTGTTATTTTATAAAAATACTTGAAGGAAATTTAATTAATTGATATAAAATTTTAAATAATCAAAGTATATATCCTATTTCATTCAAACCTTTTTAACATTATTATTATTTTTCACAAGAACATATGACAGTATAATATTTATAATGAAAAATACCGAAGTCATTATATAACTTGGATAAAAACACCCTTTACCTCTACAATTGCCAACATGTGTTTTTGAGAATGAGTCATACGAATATATAAATATATAATCTGAAATCAAAAGAGATCCTAAGGCTGCTCCCATGGTCATTAATCCATAATTTTTTCCCATATTCTTTAATCCAAATTCCCTCTTTACGAATGTTGGAACGAAAGTGAAATATCCACCGTGAGTAGCCCCTGCTAAAGAGATGGAAACATATAAAAGATTTTTATCCATAAAAATACCTAGGACTTGAGAAATAAATCCAATCCCACTAAAAAATAGAATATAATTATAAAATTTGTTTCTTTTGATTAAAAAGTCCAAAACATAGCCAGAAATCAAACGGGTAGATGAATTGAAAATAAAGTATAAAATCAAATAAATGAATAATCTTTTGTCAAAATAAGCAATTATATTACTTTGTCTATTAAGAGGATCAAATGGTTTTTTATAACCTTGAGTAGATTTTAGAATGAACTGTAAATTATTTAAATTCGCAATTGCTGAACCAACCCCGAATATAAGAATAAAAAAAAGTAAGATAAACTTTTTTGTTTTAATTGCCTGTACTGGTGAATAATCTTTTATTTTAAAAACAACAGAAATATTCAAAGAATTTCTTCCATCAGAAATATAATTTTTTCTGTTTTGGAAGGAATCTGCTATGGATTCTAAATTACTGTCGTTAGGAATATCAATTTGCGAAATTTCCTTTTTGATATTTTTTTCGCTCTCAATGGATACTAATTCCTTTAATTCCTTTGGTTTTGAATGTATATAACTATTGTAAAAGTAAGAATCAAATATTTTTAATTTTTCTAATATCAGGATGGTAAAATTAAGAAATAACATAAAAGGATAAATCACAATGATCGGAATCAAATTTTTATCTTTAAAAAAGTTAAAAAGTATCGAGAATATATAAATTCCTACAACAACAATATTAAATCCAAGCATAATTCTAAGAATTTTGTTTTCCTTAAACTTTTGATAATGCTTGAGTTTTTCATCTGAAGGATAAGGCTTCTCAATATTTTCCAAGAATATTAAAGAGACTAAAATAACACTTACAAGAAGGATACAAATGATTAAGAAAAAGTTTTCATAAGTAAGCTTCATGTTTTGTCTATAGGTAGTAAATACACTTGGAGAGACAGCCATGTTAGCAATAAGAAGGGCAATAAGGACTGTGTTTCCTTTAAATCTAAAATTTTTTAAATTCGTAGTCAAACTGGAGGTGTATAATAATGCGCTTCCTTGTCCCATTAAAAATGCTACCCCAAGAAGTGGATATATAGAAATTCCTAAATAAGCATCATCATTCATTATCAAGTTTAAGAATCCATAACAGAATGTAAGAATAATTAGTGATAAAATACAAGAAATTCTGGGACCGAACTTGTCATAAATAAATCCCATAGGAAAGGCAATCCATAGTCCCATATTCACAGCTGTTCCGAATAGATTTACTTCTGTCAATGAATAATTAAATCTATTCATCAATTTTTCTAGATATATTGGATAAACATTGCAAGAACCTGCACAGAGAACTAGGAAAATACTTAGAATTAGTATTGTTAATTTTTTCAACATATTTAATAATATTTTCTTTCAAAATTATTAAATAAATTCCTTTATATGGTTGAATAATAATTGTATTTATGTTGAAAAATTCTAATTTAAAATTTTTGAAATTCTTAAAGATAAATTAAGGCATCATATTGAATATTTAAATTATCTTCAAAAATTTATTATATTTCATTCATTTATAAATAAAAAATGTCAAACGAAGATATTGTAATAAAATGAATATTTATTTGTAATATTTATTATTTACGTAGTGTGCTTTTTATGATTACATAACACAATACATAAAATCCCCTATTTTCAGAATTGAAATCAATGACTTCATAGATGAAAACTGTGGAACATTTTTTGGAGAGGACGAGAATTCATTTCAGCAATACGGCCTGCATAAAGTAAAATTTAATATTTACTAGATTCTTAATTAGGAATTCAAACTCCTCATAGAAAATCTTTTAGAAAAAATGCTGCACGAAATTGGTGCATCTCAAGAATTATTTCTTTTAGTTTCTAAGAAAGGTTTAGAACATCCCGAGGACAAAAAATATTATGAACAACTAATAGCTTGTGATAATTATGTCTACTTTAAAAATATGATGATCAGAAGAAACCTTCATTTAGAGGAGCAAGCTATGAAATTAATGCATGAGCAGAATAAATCCAAACACAAAAATCAAGAGAATACTAAAGATACTCCAGGATGGGAGGAACTACAGAAAATTCGTGAAGAAACTGAGATAGAATGTGCCATTCAAATGTCGTTGGCTATAGAGGAAGAAATAAGGAAATTAAGGGAGTTAGAAGATGAAGAATTAATGGTATTATTTATATATATACTTGAAATCATATATAAAAGAGAGCTATTGAGTTATCGAAACTGAGTTTGATCCCTGTTTCTAATATAGAATCACAAGAAGAAATTTCTTTATTGGATCCTTCTACTCTGGTGAAAAAAAATATCGTCGATTCAAAAACATTAAATTCTTATTCTAATAAGCCTAATAATATTTTGAAAAATATTTCTCCAGATATTATAAATAACTCAGCTTCAACTAATCTAAATAAAAAAACAGAGGCCAAAATTATTTCTAAAGCAGATAATAAAATAGACATGGCTTTTTACGGTCCATCAGCAACATCACATAATAATACTAACACAAGCAATGATTTGAGCAATAAGGTTTATGTTGATGTTGTGATAGATAAAACAGAGAAACTAAAGTTCTCATCATGTCAAAATGATTCTTCAGTATCATCAAACAACACATCGACAAAAAACACAGCTCCTGCAGATTTATCAATTAAAAATGAAATTAATATTAAAACTGACGTAAATAAAAATAATTTTGACGATATTTCTTTAAGTGTAATTTCAAATAGAAATGCTGGTCCCTTAATTGAAAGTGATCACAAAACCATTGAAAATATTTATAATCAATCAGAAAGCACAATCAAAAGAAACTTAAATCAAATAAAAAAGAAAACATATCAAGGAGATAGAAATTTCATGTTACAATCTCAAAAAGATACTTCCGACAATAATTCTAAAATAAAGGAAGAGAATAAAAAACATCAAGAAATGATAAATAATTTAGATAGTAATAAAATTGAAATCCCCAAACAAATGACAAATGATGATAGAAGTAAAAATGAATTGGCAAAAAAATTAGAAGATCTTGAAAAAGAGAAACAAGAACAATTTAAAGAATATCGTGAAAAATTACTAAAGATTAAAAAAAAAAATAGAAAAATTGATATAGAAAAAGATGACCCGTTTGAAATTAACGATAGTATTTTATCAGATGAAGTTAAAAAAAGATTACAAATGAGGAAAGAATTAGCAGAAAAATTGAAAAAATAAATAAATTAGGTTAGAGTGAATTTCTTAAAATTGCACGGCAAGTAATATTTAAATATGATGAATAAGAATTTTTTAATAAAATATAAAAACACGATTTATATTTTTGATTATTGTTATAAATTTATATTTTCATTATTAAATATTCAAATTTAATTAATTTTTTCGACAATGGATTACAACAAAGATAAAATTCTTCAGATTGAACAAAACAATCAAAACGATAACAAGATTGTAAAATTTAGTTTATAATTTAAATAATTTTTCAGAATTTAGAAGAAACAATTAAAAAAGATGAGCTAAAAGAAAAGTCTGGTAATTTTGCAGATTTACATGAACAAAATCAGCAACATGGTGTCCCACAGGAACTAAAAAAAGATCACACAAATACTATGATTTCTCAAAGAGAAAAAAAAATAATAGAAAATATAAAAAAATCGAATAAAGAAGGTCAAAAATCTGCAATAAAGAAGCTGATTGTCGTGTCAATTATTTGCAGCATATTTATGGCGGCTGAAGTAGTAGGTGGATTAATATCTGGTTCCCTTGCGATATTATCAGATGCTGCCCACATGTTATCTGATTTTTCAGGATTCGCAATATCCATGATAAGTATACTTATTTCTAGAAATAAGCCTACTTATAAACTGTCTTACGGTTACCACAGAGCTGAAATCCTAGGAGCACTTTGTAGTATTTTATTGATTTGGGGTCTGACTATTTGGCTAGTTTACGAAGCTATTATGAAAATCTACAATAAAGAGAAAGTAGATGATCCATTAATTATGTTAATTGTCGCTATTATTGGCCTGATTTGTAATATCGCAATGGGTCATGTTTTACATTCTGCTGGTGGTCATCATGGACACAGTCACAGCCATGGACATGGACATGAAGATCACCATGATGAGCATCATGGCCACGATCACAAAAAACAAAAACATAACCACGGCGAGAATAAAAAGAAATTAGATAAAAAAAAAGTTGAGCCTATTGTGAACACTAATGCTATTAATAATATTAGTGGTGTAACTGAAACCACCTTGACTGATCCATTGATTGAAAAAAGTAGATATGATAATCTTGATGCAGGAAGGGATTCTCAAATACAAGAAAAATATCATCAACATGAACATGTCGAAAATCACCATGCTAGTGATGATCATGATCAGGAACATGAAAACTTTGATCATAAACACGAACATGAAAACCATTATCATGATCAAGTTCATAAGCATGAGCATGATTACTGTGATCATAAACACGAACATGTACAAAAAGAAATTCATAAAAATTCAGAAGAAAAGAAACATAAGCATTCCAATAAATCTCATGAGAAAAAAGAATTGGGTCATAAGAAACACAAGCATGATAAGAAAAAACATGGACATGATCATAATCACAAGCACCATCAGGATGATAAACATGATCAACACCATGAACATGAAGAAGATGATCACGGGCATCATCATCACGATCATGATAATTTAAACATACGAGCAGCATTTATCCATGTTATAGGA
>Ga0169931_10013194_pt1 | contig 11318 bp, 9 predicted proteins | sample Kivu_15m_20L_FD_129675 | JGI IMG/M metagenome (GOLD analysis project Ga0169931, IMG submission 129675) | Freshwater microbial communities from Lake Kivu, Western Province, Rwanda to study Microbial Dark Matter (Phase II) - Kivu_15m_20L... | ecosystem: Environmental > Aquatic > Freshwater > Lake ... | reverse complement strand
TCAAGCATAACATCAATTGGAAAATCTATAGATAATAATGGTGGATGAATAAAAGCAATATAATCCGAATGTTTTCTACGTTCTGTACGAGAATTTTCATTAGAAATACCAGGAACACTATTACTGACATGTACTTTAGGTTTAATATTTCGTATCTTCCAAATATTAAATACTCTGTCATGATAATGAACAATACTTTGACTTGATGGATTTATACTATCATGATGATAGTCAATAACAAGTGGTACATTAATAGACTCACTTATAGGTAACAACTCTTCAATTGTATACGACATTTCACAATTTTCTAAAACAAGACGATCGCGAGTATTTTTTGGTAATCTTAAAATATTTTCTTTTAATCTTTCCAGAGCCTTTTTCTTGTCACCATAAACACCACCACCATGAATAATAATAACACTATTTTGATCAAGACCCATACGATCTAAAATATCACAATGATGATTTAAATCTAAAAATGTGTTTGCTATAACTTTTTCATCTTTGCTAGATAAAACATTAAATTGTGATGGATGCATAGTTAATCGCATATTGTTATCTTTTGCGTATTGACCAATTTCTTTTAATAAATCATCTACAAAATCTAATACATAAGAATATCCACTATATGTTGCAAATGGAAACATGTCAGAGCTCATTCTAAAAAAGAATATATTATTTTCTTTATTCCATTTTAGAATGGTTAATAAATCTTTTAAATTTTTAACAGCTAAATCTTTGGCAGATTGAATGCCATTTTGTTCTAATGTAGATAATCGCATAGTTCTTGATGAAAATACATCTTTTTTGCGCAAACAATTGCAAATACACGCATAACCGAAATTTAAATTAGATAAACCCATATTCTTGTATAATTGTTATTAAATTATTTTTTAATTCAATTTTTAATGCAATTCTTATTCTATGTACTTGTTATAAACTAATCTACATAAATTATCATTATTAAACATAAATCCGTGTTGATTTAATAATTGTTTATAAAATATCTTATCTTCATTATCACTCTCATCACTTATATCATTTATATCTTTGTCATTTATATCTAAATCCATTGGTTCACCATTTTCTATTTCTGGTTCACCGTCACTGTCAATATCTAAATCAGGTTCTGGATTTATATCTTGTTCTTCAATGATATCAGCGTTATCATCGTTTTGAACGCTTATTTCTTCTAGATATCCGTAGTTACTATCTGGGTTTTCTGCTGGTTTAACTGTTTTATTTCTAGAGTTCATTCTCATAATATAATTTAATCTATAGAATACACTATTTTTTTGATATACTATTTTTTCCAATTCTATTTCTTTAGTATGTCGTTTTCTTAAATTATATATATCACTATAAACTTTTGTATATGACATTTGTACATTTGAAATAATATCTTTTTTTTTTATTTTTTTATAATATTCATTTTGTTTTAATTTCTTAGTGCAATTTAATTTATTTTCAATCAAGTCTTTACATTGTTGCAACATAATTTCTCTATTTTTGTCAATATCATCTAAAACACATCTATTTTTTTCAATTGATACAATACTATTATTTATAACAGTTAAAAACTCATCAGTAACATGTGATAAATTAAAAAAATATCCATTTATGTTTTTTGTAAATTCAATATTATGCGCGATAAATATCTTTAATATATGTTCCTTTTCTTTTGGATTTAATTTTAAAATTTTTTGAATTAAACCTTTTTTATTTGTATCAATTTTACTTGTAGTGTCAATTGTAGTTTCTGTCATGATAATATATTATTTTAGTTGTAATTAAGTGTAAATTCATTTTTTTAATTAATTTACAGCGGTATATTTGAATGTTATTTTTATTACCTCATCATAAATGTCAAGCAATACATCAGATACATCAAACATCCATAAAACAGATGTTGAAAAAGTTAAAAAAGAAGTTGGTGATTTATTGGAAATATTAAATACAAATGTTTGTAAATCGGAAATTGTATTACAAAAACGATTTTCTTATTTATATACTACATCACCTACATTATTTAAATTTATTTTAAAAAATCATAAAGGTAATAAGGAAAATTTATATAAAAACATCGATATGATGTTATCATTAATAAAAAATATTCAAACATCTCAAATATCACAATATGATGCATCAACCATTGTGGGGCAAAAAATAGGAGAGCAATTCATCCCACAATTAAAAAATAAAAATTAATGTGGTAAAGTTATAAATAAAATATAATATTAAAATATATCCAAACATCAATCAAAATGGACGTTCAAGATAATCAACAAAATCCTGAAACAAATTCTGATAAATTGTCTCAACAACAATTACCTGATGTAGTAAAATTAGGTCATAATAAATTACAGTTACAAAATGAAAAATTAATGGATGAAATAAATGTACATAAAATTAAAATAAATGATCTTTCTTCTCAAGTTGAATATTTATCTAAGGAAAGACAATCATTAATTGAAACAGTTGAAAAACAAAAAAATAATATAAATAATTTATCATCTGAAAATGATAAATTAAATGCAAGTAATAACGAATATAAATCAAAGTTAACAAATGAAAGAAATACACATGAAAATATAAAAAACCATTTAACAAGCGAAATTGACAAAATGAAAGAAACAAATGTTCAACATATAACAACACAGAATGAACTTAAATCACACATTAATGAATTAATGAATAAAATAGATGAATGGGTGCAAAAATATAATCAATTGTCATCATCAAATACAGCACAGTCAAATGAATTGGAATTCAAAAAGAAGGAAATTGCCCATTTACAGATGGAATTAAATACAATTTGTAATCATAATAAAACATTACATGAAGAACGTAATTCAATAAAACATAATCTTGATAATTATGTTAAACAAGTAAATGAATTAAAAGAACAAAATACATTACTTCAACAACAACAAATTGAACAACAACAAATTGAACAACAACAAGTGCTACAGCAAAAAAGTATACGTTCTGTACCAGTTGCTAAAGTTCTACGTGGTATAAAACCTGTCCGTAGAACTTAATTTTTTTTTATTGGATTATCTAATTTAATTTTTTTAATTAAATCATCCTTGTGTTCATCTCTTTTTTCATTGTAATCATCCTTGTGGTCTTCTTTTTGTTCCTTGTGTTCTTTTTTAATTTTTTCTTCAGAATCTGAACTATAATATTGATCATACATTACATCAGAATATTCAACGTTTGAAGAAGAACCACCTTTATGTGAAGAATTTTTTTTGTAAGATGAACTATTATGCATATCATATTTTTTTAATTTTATTGTTGATTCAGATGTTTCTGATGAATCTGAATGAGATTTATTATTAGAATGAGGTAATGCAATATTACTGCAAGAATTTACTTTATGTGATTGATAACTATTATAATTCTCTTTTTCACTTAATGTGTTTTCCTTTTCATTTAATTTATTAGAGTATTTATCTAAATGTTTGTCAGCGTATTCTTTATCTAAATCTTTTTTATATAGTGACTTTTGTATTTCTTTGTATTTTGATGTAATAATATCAATAGGTAAAAGTTCATTTAAAAGATTTTTTACATCGTTTTGAATGATTTTTTTATATTCTAAATACGAATCATCAGTGCTTTCATATAAATTACATGCTATTTTTTTACAACATTTATTATAAAAATTTTCCAATTCATCCTTTTTTTCATATGAAATTTTAGTCATTAACATATCATTCATTGATTCTTTTATAAAAATATACAATGATGTATTTAATGTTGTATAATCAAGATTATATTTTCTTTTAATATACACTTCAAACATATCAAAACTTTTATTTATTTCATCTGTATTCTTGCTAAAACCTAATAAAAATTTCTTAAAAGTATCATATTTTTCCTTATCAGTCGTTTCTTTTTGAATTACATATTTAAACATTTCATTATGTTTGTAAAAATATTTTATAAAAAAAGATGTGAAAATTCCAATAATTTTTTCTTTATAAAAAACAACAATTGGTGAATTCATTTATATCACTTTATCGCTTATGTCGCTTTATATAAATGAATTTATCTTTTTTATTTATATAACGCATTATATAAATAATTTTAGTTACGTTTGTAATAAAGTTGTAATTTAATATATAATAATATAACAATGAAAAGTATTCATAACTATTATCATGTATTTGTTTTAATTTCAACAATCATTTCATATATAATTGTAAAAAGAACTAATAAAGATAATAGTCTTACTAAGAACCTTACAATTTCGCTCTATACACCTATTATCTTATACATCGCTTATTATTTTGTTTTATATTTACAAGATAATATAGACAATATACGTAGTAATGATATGAGTGATATATATCAATCTAGTATATCAATCTAGATGTCATTTTACTTTCTTTAGTTTTGTTTATTAATTCTTTTTTTATTGTATATGTAATAAATAAGGTATGGTTGATAATAATAATATTACTCAATTAAATTCAAAAAAAATTCCATTAATAGAAAATACAGATTCTGATGTAGATGAATTAAGTAAATTAACAGAAAAAATGTCATTGTCTAAACCCGTTCCATCACAAATCGAACAAATTGAAATAGATAAAAAATCCAATATAGAAAAAAAGGAAAAAGCAAAAGAACTAGAAACTCGTACAGAATCAAACCGACAAACGTTAAAACCATCGATACAAGAGGAACCGCCTCATGTTTACAATATTAAAAAAATGTCAAAAACAAACGATCAATCTAATTATTATAAATCAGTTGATGATGTTAATTTTGCTAATGTTTTGAATAAAAAAGAATTTGCGATTAATAAGAAATCAAAATATATTTATCAAGAACCAGTTCAAATGATATTTAAAAACTATATATCTAAATTTACACCTTATGATAGTATGTTATTATACCATAACGTTGGTACTGGTAAATGTCATGCAAAGGATACACCTATCTTGATGTATGATGGTACAATTAAAATGGTACAAGATATTCAAAGAGGTGAATTGCTTATGGGAGATGATTCTACGCCTAGAAAGGTAACATCATTAGCATCAGGTGTAGATGATATGTACAACGTAACTACAGCATATGGTGATAGTTACATTGTAAATTCAGAACATATTTTATGTTTAAAAGTTGAAGGGTATCCATCATTAACATATAATGATAATTCATATATAATCAATTGGATTGAAAATAATCAATTTAATAGTAAAACAATCAAATGTGATGATTATAATAAAAAAGAAAAAGAAAACGAATTACATAAATTTTATAACAATATAACAGATGAACAAATTTTAGAAATTTCCATCAAAGATTATTTAGCATTACCACAATGTAAAAAAAATATATTAAAAGGATATAAAGTCCCTGTTACATTTCCACATAAAGACGTTCCTGTAGATCCATATATTATTGGTTATTGGTTAGGTAAAAATACAGGCGATCAGCTTGATCTTGATATAATTGTATGCCAAGATACCGTTGTTTTACATTATTTAAAGAAAAACATCGGAAAATATAATTTATCTATATCAAAATATGATGATGAATACAATTATTTTTATAAAATATCAGGAACTTCTTCTAAATCATTTATCGATATTTTAAATGAATTAAATATTAAAGATGAAAATGAAATTCCTCATTTATACAAATGCAATAGTAATGATGTTAGATTAAAATTATTAGCAGGTATAATTGATTGTTATGGAACATATAATAGTAGTTCAAATATATACGAATTTTCCTTAAAAACACCTATTTTACAAGATTTAATTTATCTATGTAGAAGTTTAGGCTTTGCTTGTTATATAAAAAATACAAGATTAATATTGCGTGGTAAAGGCATTGATGAAATTCCAGTGTTAATTCCCACCAAAAAAGCAAAATATTGGAAACAAATCAAAAATTTCACAATTGCAGATATTAATGTTGAATATGTTAATAAAGATAATTATTATGGATTTACGTTAGATGGTAATTCAAGATATATAATGGGTGATTTTACAGTAACACATAACACATGCACAGCCATTACTATAGCTGAAGGTTTTAAAAATTATATGGCAAACATGGATAAACAAATTCTAGTTTTAGTTAAAAATAAAAACATTGAAAAGAATTTTATAAATGAATTGTTATCAGGATGTACAATGGGTGAGTACGATATAATTAATGGTGTTGCAATCGATGAAGACAATGAAAATATGCAGAATAAAATAAGACGTTTTATTAACAAGACATATAATATAACTACATATGGAAGTTTTGTAAACCGAGTTTTAGGTACAAAAATACTTAAAAAAGATGAAAAAGGTATGTTTAAAGCTACAAAACGTGTACCTCATCCAAATGAAATAAAAGATTTAAACAATACAATTATTATTATAGATGAAGTACATAATATTACAAATAATGATGCATATAAAGCATTGTATAAAGTATTATCAAAAAGTGTAAATTATAGATTAATATTATTGAGTGCTACACCTATTTATGATAATCCAAAGGAAGTTATAGAACTTAGTAATTTATTAAATGTAAAAGAAGCTGATAAAATTTTACCTATTCGTGAAAAGGTTTTTGAAGGCCCAAATGCTATAATGACAAATAAAGATATTCCAAATCTCAAATTAAAGACATCCATCATGTATTTGAACAATTACGGAAAGGATAGATTAATAGATGCAATGAAAGGTAAGGTAAGTTATTTAAGTATGAATGTTGAAACAAACCCTGAAAAAATAGATATGGGTGTGTCGTTATTAAATAAAGAAGGTAGTATAAAAATTGTCCCATGTGAAATGAGTGAATATCAATATTCAATATACAAAAAAACATTAGATATAGATTTAAAATCAGGTAAAGATGACAAATCACAAATTGATGATTTAGAAACAATGTCTGCTGATGAAAATATAAATGAAGAAGATGAAAAGGAATCAAGCAGTGGATTATATAAAAATTGCAGTGATGCATCAACCATGGTATATCCAAACGATTTATTTGGCGAAGCTGGATTTTCTGTACTTGACAAAGATAATTCCTGTTTGAAAATGCCAGAATTGAGTAAATATTCAACAAAATTATCTTTATTATTAGAAAATATAGAAAAGTCTCAAGGGACAGTCTTTGTATATTCAAATTATGTTAATAACGGAGGTATTGAATTAATAAAACGTATTTTATTAAAGAACGGATATTCCATGTACAATAAAAATGTTCCAAATAAAAAGTCCTTTATTGTATTTAGTGATAAATTATCATCTGAAGAAAGAGATAAATTACGTAAAAGATTTAATAAAAGTGATAATAAAAACGGTGATTATATAAAAATCATATTAGGTTCACCAATTATATCTGAAGGATTAACATTAAAGAATGTAAGACAAGTACATATTATAGAACCTACATGGAATATGAGTAAAATAAATCAAATCGTAGGAAGAGCTGTAAGAAATCACTCACATGACGATTTGCCAGCTGGTCAAAGAAAAGTTGAAATATATAAATATGCAAGTGTATATTCTCAAGATCCAAACTCTCTATATATAGATAAAGAGAAATATATATTATCAGAAGAAAAGGACCGTACAAACAAAGTTATAGAAAAAATATTAAAAGAAATCAGTTTTGATTGTTATATAAATAAAGAAAGAAACGATAAATTTTATTCTAAATACACAAAGAATTCAGCTGAATGTGATTATAAAGAATGTGCCTTACAATGTGCCTTCAAACCTGACAATAATAAAATAGACGAAACAACATATAATATTAACATTCACGAATTTGAAAAATATGCTATAAATAAGGTTAAAAATTTATTAAATGAATATTTCAAACAATATTTCATATGGAAATTAGATGATATCATTGCAAAAATTAAAAAATACGATGATACAATATCAGTTCAAGCTATATATACAGCTTTACACGATGTAGTAGAAAACAAAGTAGTTTTTACAGATACATATAATAGAGATGGATATATTACAGTTAAAGGAGACTATTACACATTCAATCCAAACAACATTGATGTAAATCGTAGTATATATAAAAAGATCTTTGACTTTGAAACACAAACTAATGATTTATCATTCGTATCATTCTTACAAGGATACAATGTTACAAGCGATGTTAAAACAACTAAAAAAGCAGAAGCACCTACAAAACCACAACCTAAAGTCGAAAAGAAAAAAGGACAATTTACATTCCAAGCAAAACCAACAACTAAAGAACCAGAAATGATAACTGCTGACACAACATATCTTTTATCAAAAGAAGATAAAATATACAATGAAAATATAGCTAAAAATAATTTAATTTATGGTTCATTTAGATCAAAAGCATCAGCTATACATCCAGATGGAAAGATTGAAGATAAATTTAAAATTATAGATAGAAGAAATATTTCAGAAGAAGAATTAGCTGATAAACGTAAAGAAATTACAGGTCAATGGTGTGGCAGTTTTTCAAAAGAAGAATTGGCAAATATAGCAACAGAATTAAATATAGAAGTTACTAAATCAGATACAAAAACATCATTATGTAATTCAATACAAAGATATTTAAAAGAAAATAACAAGGTACTTCGTTGAGCCGTTACTTTGTTAAACTATGATAAATCTTTTTACTCAATGCTTTACCAACTTTTCTTTTTTCATTTATTTGAATGTTTGATAATAAATTTTCACATTCAGTTGTGTCTAACATTTCATATGCATCAACAAGATCTTTCATATTTTTATATATTTCATGAATTTTTTGTGCAACCACAATAGAAATACCATTGATAACAGTTAATTGATTTATAAATGAATTTTGTATTTCATTCTTTTTTTTACCAGGAATTGTTACCTTATTATCATTCATTTCTAATTCATTATTGTTTACTTTTTTATATAATAAAAGTAAATACTCCAATGTGTCTAACTCAGAATCAGTTTTAAAAACCAAAAAATTATTTTTACACATTAAATTGATAATACTCGATTTTAATGTAGAATGAGGAATTTTACTCTTACATTTAGATATATTACCTTCTATAATATAGATAATACTATTATTTGTCTGAGATAATCTACTTTTTTGTTCTTTAAATCTATTATCAACTATACTACAGGCTAAATCATTAATACTTTTTCTCTCTATTATAAATTTAATTTTATTATTTGATTCTTTTTCTTCAGTTAATTGTTCTTGATTTTCTTCAATTAATGGTTCTTGATTTTCTTCAATTAATGGTTCTTGATTTTCTTCAATTAATGGTTCTTGATTTTCTTCAATTAATGGTTCTTGATTTTCTTCAATTAATGGTTCTTGTTCTTTTATTATAAGAAAATCACCTACATTTAAATTAGATATTCTATAATAAAATGTGATATTAAATTTGCAAATAGGTCCAACTATATTATTAGATATTTTTATATCTATATTATCGTCTATTAATTTTAATATTTTTGCTTCTCTATAATCGATATCTAAAACGAACATTGTATATAATGATCTATAAAATGTATTAAAAATAAAATAATAAAACGCTATTTATTACAGTTAATTTATTTACACAATATAATAATGCAATCTGTTATATTGGCAAACATAATATATATTTTTCATACATTAGTTATTTTATTTATATTAATTGTACCATTTACAAATATTGTACCTTTATTGGTTATACACTTTGTATTTGCCATTTGTCTTTTAGTGCATTGGGGGTTAAATGAAAATATATGTGCATTATCAGTAATGGAATCATATTTACGTGGTGTTGATAGAAAGTCAACATTTACACATAGTTTTATAGCGCCAATTTATAATATTAGTGATACAGAATGGGGTGAACTATGTACTATTATAACCATTGTATTAATGTTCCTTTCATTATATAAAATAATATCAAGTGACAGATGGACTGAATCTATGCAACTTTGTAAAAAAGTATATAATTCTGAATCTAATTATAATATTGTAGAGAATTTAAAATGTTTTACTCCATTATTAAAGTAAAGAATTGATTATAATATAATTGTGCTAAAATATCAAAAATATATTCATGTTTTAAAATAATATGTTTGTTAAAAACAATACTATAAATATAGATTTTGAATCTATGTATATAATAAATGTTCAAAAAAATTTAAAATCAGTCAGACATAATTCATTAGATGAATATTTAAAAACATCAAGATATAATTTATTTCTGTATAACACGTTAATTGAAGAATATAATGCATTAGATAATAATTATATTAAAAAGGATAACGATAATAACACAAGTTTATATGTATATAAATATATAGATATAACTAAAAAAAATTCGTTACAAGAAAAAATATTATCATTGCTTTTAAACCAAAGAAGAATTTTTTATACATTTAATAATTATATCAAAATAATTTATAAAGAATATAAGAATGTAGATTTACAAAAATATTACGAAGAAAAACAAGAAGAATCAAATATAAATATTATTTCAAGAAATATTAGTGAATTAAGAGCCCTTTTCAAACTAAAAAAGAATAATAATATGAATGATAATGCTAGTATAAAGAGTGTTAAAAGCGTAAAGAGTGTTAAAAGCGTCAAAAGTGTAAAGAGTATAGATAGTGCAGATAGTGGATCTAAAAAGAAATTTGTGGTAAATAGAACAGAACGTTCAGACTCTAAAGATTCAAATTCTTTAACTGAATCAAAAAAGAAGAAATTTACCTTATTTAAAAAAACATCTATATCAACCGAAGAGTCTAATTAAATACCATCAGATAATAATAAAAATGTTTTTGACATTACAGTTTGTGCCATTTTTTTCTCCTTTTCTATTTTATCAATATATTCATTTACACATTTGAGTTCGTTTTCTATTTTTTTCATTTGTTCTTGTAATTCTTGTTTTTGAGCAATTACTTTTTCATAAATATTTTTGTTTGCATTAATAGTTTTATAATAAATAGAAAATATATCACTGTAATGCATATTACAATGACATTTTATACATTCTATGTTTTCAAAACATGCTGACTTGTCTTTTTCATGTAATTCATCATTAAAATCATTTTGTAACTCTGATACGATACATTTTATATGAACTATATTATTACAACATGATAATATAATAAAATTTTTATCACTATCATCTTTGTTACATATTTCGCATTTTATACATTTAGATGTAATCGTGCTCTCACTTTTCGTTTCAATAATAGATGATTCATAATTATTATAATCATTGTAAAATTCATAATGTATATCGTACTCATTTGTTGGTAATATTGTTTCTTTATCATCTATAGAAAAAATAGAAT